>Ga0209273_10003143_pt1 | contig 11737 bp, 7 predicted proteins | sample tdAd471_FD_187126 | JGI IMG/M metagenome (GOLD analysis project Ga0209273, IMG submission 187126) | Marine sediment microbial communities from the Atlantic coast under amendment with organic carbon and nitrate - tdAd47.1 (SPAdes)... | ecosystem: Environmental > Aquatic > Marine > Coastal >...
CATATGATCTTTTGGCGCTATACCGCGTTATTTTTTTCAGCGATAGCGCTGCTATCCCTTCAAAAAATGCCTTGTCTATCACCAAAATCTCTATCTCAAAATGCGGAACTTATTCTTTGTCCATTACTAAGTAGGAGAACCCAATTATTCGATTGTGTCTAATCAGGTTCTCATACTTAAGTTGTTTTAACCACCATAAATGTCCTAACCTTCAATCATTATGTTTAGAAAAATATTATTGGGGCTGCTACTATTCATCGTATTACTGATCGGCGGGGCCACTTTTTATCTCTCCCGCGTCAATCATTTCCAAAGAGATGGAGAACTGCAACTTAGCATTTTAGACCAAGAAGTAAGCATTACCAGAGATAAGCATGGAGTCCCCTATGTTCATGCCCAAAATCTTCCCGATTTGATTCGAGCACAGGGTTTTGTGCTGGGGCAGGATCGGGTTTTTCAAATAGAGTTATACCGAACGATTATCCAGGGAAAACTGGCTTCTCTTGTAGGGGAAGTGGGTTTGGATTCAGATATACAAATGCTAGTCTTGGGTGTGTATGAAAATGCTAAACGCCACAGCGCACAACTAGATGATGATAGCCGCACATACCTCCAGTGGTTTGCTGAAGGATATAATGCTTATTTATCGGCAAAGCCCAATGAACTCCCACTTGAATTTAAGCTACTGGGGTTTGCGCCCAAGCCGATCACTGTACAAGACCTGGTAGCCGTACAACATTATATGGGATTTACCCACAGTCAGAATCATGAAGACGAAATCATGAGCTTAAACCTACAACTCGCCCTGGGTAAGGAAAAAGCAGCTTCTCTTTCTCCTTTAAATATCAACCCAGATCGAGAGCAAGCAGTCTATGATCTTTGGCGGCAGGATAGCAAAAGTGAGGAGGCGATTGGCTGGCATGGCACCTCCCCTACTACCACCCCTTGGGTTCCCACTAGCATGCCCTCCCTCGGCTCTAACAATTGGGTATTGAATGGTGAAAAATCTACATCGGGCAAACCTATTCTAGCCAATGATCCTCACCTGGATGCGACCATCTTACCGGGCCCTTGGTTTCCTATTGGATTATTTGCTCCAGGCATCCAAGCCGTAGGTGCCACCATCCCCTGTGTTCCCGGCATTCTAGTGGGCCGTACTAAGCATTTAGCCTTTGGCGTCACCAATGCCTACGGAGATAGCCAAGACCTGTATGTAGAATCCCCCGATCCAAACAAAGCCGACCATTACCTTGAGCAGGGGGAAAGCCGCCCCTATGCGAGCAAAGAAGTAATCCTAAAAATAAAAGACGGAGAAGCCGAGGGCGGCTTCCGTGAAAGGCCGCTTCAGATCCGTTTTACGGCAAGAGGGCCTTTACTTTCAGACCATTCCTTTTTTGGTTTGGATGCCAAGCGCCCCGTCAGCTTCCGCTGGACACTAGCAGAGACCACTAGCCAAACCATCGGGATAGACCGCCTTCTCACCGCCAAAAATGTATTTGAGCTAGACGACTTATTAGCTGATATGGATGTCGTGTATTTCAATTTTGTATTTGCTGATACAGAAGGAAATATCGGGCATCGAACTACTGGTGAAATTCCAATCCGAGAAGGCCACCAAGGGGCATTAGCCAAGGCCCCTACCGCCACGGACGACTGGACGGGCTTTATCCCAAAATCTGAAATGCCTGGCCAAATTAATCCAGCCAAAAACTGGGTAGGCACAGCCAATCACGACGTTCGTCCCGATAGTTTCCCCTATTATTATTCTTCCCATTTCGCGCCCAATTATCGCTATCAGCGCATATCTGAGATATTGAATAAGGAGACAAAATCTAGTGCAGAAGATCAATGGGAAAACATACTAGATGTCACCAATACACACGCCATACGGCTCAAGCCTATATTCATGGCTGCGTTGCAGAAAGATCCTGCGACCCAAATGTTGGCAGAAAGATTGAAGGATTGGGATCACCAAGATGAAGTAAATTCGGTTGGTGCGAGTATCTTTCACCTGGTTCATGAAGATTTAGTACGACTTATACTCGCGGATGACTTACCCGAAGAACTTTTCCAGCATTTACTCAAGATGCGCTATTACTGGTTGCAACGGGTCGATGAATGGATTGTTGAAGGTCAATCCCCTTGGTTTGACAAGCAGCATACCGACCAGAAAGAAGAGCTTGAAGACTTGATTATTGCGGCGGGGAAAAGTAGCCAAGCTCGATTGACGGAATTACTAGGAGCCACTGCAGATCAATGGACTTGGGGAGCGCTGCATAAGGTGATATTTGTTAGTCCATTGCGTACCCGAGGCACAGGACGAGACTGGGTTGGAGGAGGCGAATTCCCTGCCAATGGTTCGGGCGAAACGATTAACAGAGGTCAATATGAAATGGATCGCGGCCCTTATGAAAGTAAATGGTTCAGTTCTATGCGCATGGTCGCCGATCTTTCTGACGCAGAGAAAATACGAGCGGTGGTTTCTGGAGGAAATGCGTCGCGACAGTTTCATCCTTATTTCACGTCTCAATTAGATAGTTGGGTGAAGGGGGAAGCTTTGTATTGGTGGTTGGACCCTGCGAAAGCTAAGGAGGAGGCGGTGCATGAGTTGGTGTTGGAGGGGAAGGGGAAGGGGTGAAAGGGGTGAAGAGGTGAAAGGTTGCTGGGTTAGGCTTCAGAAGTTTTCTTGGTCGTGGCCGAGCAAACTTCTGAAGTCTAAGTAAAGCTCTAGTTACTGGATAAGAGATTAGCTGACTCCTGTTTGAGCGTACGGATATCGATGATCAATTGTTGAATCGCAGTTTTATTCAGTCCATTATAGATTCCTCGGATATGCCGATTCTTATCAATCAATACAAAGTTTTCGGTATGCAAGAAGTCTTCCGCTTCTTTCTCAACCCCTAGGTCCTCCTCTACAAAATAGTAGTTGCGCCCAAGGTCATAGATCAGTGCTCTCTCCCCAGTCACTAGGTGCCATTTATCGCTAGAAACACCTTTGGCGATAGCGTATTTTTTCAATTCGGGAACAGAATCGCGATTGGGGGTTACAGAATGTGAGATAAGTAACAGCTCTTTATCGTCCTTGAAAGCATCCTGCAAAAGTGCCATATTATCAGTCATTTTGGGACAGATACCGGGGCAGGAGGTAAAGAAAAAATCTGCGACATAAATCTTATCCGCAAAGGTCTTTTCCGTAATCGTATTTCCTTCTTGATTGATGAATTCGAAAGAGGGAATAGTATGAAAATTCTCTAATGAAATGGTATCCTCTTCCAGCCATTGGGGGGTAAAAGAGGGGTTGTCATAATAGGGTAATTGTGCTACCCGACTATCATTTTGGGGTTGATCCTGACAGGCGAAAATGCCCAATACTAGAGCCCCAAAAACCACTATTCTACTGTGCTTTAAACTGCTTAATTTCATTGTTTTTGTTTTCCATTAGTACTCCGTATATTTTGGTTAACACAGGCGCCCAATACAAACAGCAAACAGGTAACAATAGGATTACTGTATCGCATTGGGGGTACCTTGATTATCTCCTGGGAAAAGGATGTAGTACAAATTATTATACAATTCATTCTGAATATGATAGAGGTACTCTTCTTCGTTCGTGTGTTGTGTCAGGTTGATTACAGTTAATGATTTATTGGATACCTTTCCGATGAAAAACTTGCGGAGGGGTGGGTATTATTTTAGAAAAATAGTTTTAAGGTCGGGAAAGACTTCAGAAGTTTCCAGTAGCCACGGCTGAGAAAACTTGTGAAGGCTAGGTTAGTATTTAGGGCCAATATTAGCGTTGGCGACCCATTGGTAGATAAACAAGCCACCCAAGAAGATGGTCGCAAAGACATTGACAATCAAAACACCATTGAGCCACATTGGGATTAGCGCCAAAATGCCCACAGTAGTCAGACCAATCGTATAAGCGATCAATCGTTTCCGAGCTTTGGGCTTGGCCGGTTTGAACATGGAAGCTAAAGGAATCATCATACCGAAGAAGAAAAAGGCGGTCGCCATAAAAGCTTCATTCTTACTGGATAGGTAAACGATAATACTTACAATAGAAAGGGCTAGCGAGAGTCCAACCAACATCGCACTTAGGCGCTCCTTCTGGGACAAGGCAAAACGGCCATAAGGATTTACCAATAAAAATAGATTAGCCAGCGGCTCCATGAACCAAGTTGACAAGGCAAAGACCAGGTAAGTATAGACTAAGGGCATGAGGAAGGGTTGCAACATAGGATTGCTTTCGGCTAGGCCCTGGAGAACCCGAAATAAGAGATAAATTCCGATAATAAATCCCCATTGGTACTTGGATGACATGCGGTTCATCCAGAAAACATAGCGCAAAAACAAGCGATAAAACAGGTTTTTAGCTTTGATCGCTTCCACCATTCCTGCCTGTGCATATTCATTATTGGGATTGAGACGGAGGGCCTCTCGAAAGTGCTCTAAAGCGGCTTTGTGCTGCCCAGTCTCCAGTTTAGACCAACCAAAATTCGTATGCGTAAAGCTATTCTCTGGGTCATTTTCGAGAGAAGTAGCAATCGTGTCAAAAGCATCATTGGGGCGCTTGAGCTTAATCAAAGCAGAAGCCCTAGTATTTAAACAAAAGGAATCTTCCGGGTCTAAAGCCAAGCCTTTATCTGCATTGGCTAAAGCTTCTTCATACTTTTTCATATGAAGCTTAATATCGGCTAGTAAGCCAAAATATATCGCCTCAGCTGGGTTGATGCGGATGGCACTGTCAACCTGCGCAATCGCCTCTTCAAAACGATCCAACAGGTACAATACTCGCGCATGTTGAAAAATGAGCCGATCATCATCCGGACTCAACGACAAGGCCTGGCGAATGGTAGCTAATGCCTCATCGTTTTTATCTAGTTTAATCTGACATCTTGCCAATAGTCCCAGGGCGTCAATGCTGTTCGGGTCTTGTCCTAGCAACTGATACAATTCTTTTTCCGCTTCTTCAAAACGATTCTGTCGGAAGAAGAAAACAGCCTTGAGTATTTGGGCTTCAGACATAACTATTTTTTGATTTTTAGGTAAGCTAAAATGTCGTCATACAAGCCCGACTCATTGGCGTAAAGTGCATAATTCCTTGCCGTATTAAACCATTCTCGTGTTGTTGGTTTATGGCGTTTAGCAGCCGTAATTAAATCCTTGGTTTGGATCGGCTCTGGAACGCCAGAACTAAAAGCAGCTTTCAGTTTATCTTCTACACAAATATCAATCACTGCTTGCAAATCAGCCCCGGAAAATCCGTCTAGCTTTTTAGCCACCGCCGCCAGGTCTAATTTGCCCAATGGTTTTCCGGCTAACATGATTTGTAAAATAGCTTCTCGCCCCGCTCGATCAGGTGGCTCTACAAAAATAATGCGATCGAAGCGTCCCGGACGGCGGAAGGCTGGATCCATGTGCCAAGGAGCATTGGTAGCCCCGATGATCAATAGACCATCATTATTGGCATCCACTCCATCCAATTCCGACAAAAACTGGTTGATTAATTGCCGCCCTGCTGATTGTCGCATATCTGATCGGCTCGCTCCTAAGGCATCCACCTCATCAAAGAATAGCACACAAGGCGCTTGGCTTCTGGCTCGTTCAAATATTTCATGTAGGTTTTTCTCACTACTGCCAATCCACATTTCCAATACATCACTGATGCCGACACTAATGAAAGAGGCATCAATTTCGCCCGCAGTCGCTCTGGCCAAGTGTGTTTTACCACAACCCGGAGGGCCGTATAATAATATTCCCCCACCTATTTTTTTGCCATAGGCAGCATATAAGTCCTTATGTTGTAAGGGTTTGATAATCTTTAGGTCAATTTCCTCTTTCACCCGCTTCATTCCTCCCACATGATTAAAGTTTATCTCGGGGCGGGTACTGAAGAGCGCATCTTCATCATACCCCTCTTCCTCCCCCGACATCCCTTCGTCAAACTGGTAGGAGCGAAATTGCTGGTCTAACTCTTCATCTCGTAATGACGGATTGTATTGTACCATATCACGATACACTTCGCCGGCTTCTTTAGTGTTGCCCGACCGCAAGAGTGCCTTGCAATACAAGAGTTGATAACTTTCCTCCGGGGATTCTTCGATGATTTCCTCTAAGATAACGACAGCGGTCTTATACTCTTCCTTCCGGAAATAGATGGTCGCCAAACCTAGCTTGGCCTTTTGTTGCGTAGCATCTTGGGAGAGAATTTTCTTGAATTCTTTTTCTGCTTCTTCATATTCTAGCAGGCCCAATAAAGAATGCGCCAAATGAAGGCGAAGGGGAAGGTTATTAGGAGAATGTTCGAGCGCTTCTTTGAGTGCTTTTATACTATCGTTATCCATGCAAGTTTTTTGGTAAACTATTTTAACTATCCAGCGAATGAGGTACACCAGAAAATGCCCATGCCTATTCTTTCTCCCTCATTCCTCATCGGTAAAGTTCGTACTTTTTTGATAATGCGACCTAAAGGATAAGGTACAAATAAAATTATAAGTAGGCTTTATATCTATGAATAACGCACAGAAGAGACTTTATACTTCAATTACGCAACATTTTATCTCAAAAAAGATATAATCTTATTAGATCAACTGTAGAAGCTGGTGAACGAATCGTTTATCCAGGGCAGTTACTTTTATTTTAATACATGAAACATGTTTACGCAAAAAGAAGCAAAAGTTATCAGTAGATACCTTTTGAAGGTCAACATTGGCAAAAAGCAAATTGATTTATATGCCCATGCTGTAGCCAGTGGCCATTTTCAGCTCAGTCCGTTCGAAGCGCGAATCTTCCGACATCAAATTCGGCATCCGCTCTATTGCGCTGCCTATGATGCCATCCTGGGATTTACTCATCCTAATGGCAATATACGCAAACGCTTTTTTCTGATGTTTTCCATTTTGGAAACCACGCCTCAATTTTCAGCTCATTTTTTAGATGTTCATAACAAACTGGCTTGTGTCCAAATCGGATTTTTGGGTACTATAAAGTATATGTTTCACTTCTCGCTCGGTATCCTTTTACTCATGTCCCAATTCCTTATACACCGTATATGCACCCCATTTATGATTGTATCGTCGTAGGCTCTGGCCCTAGCGGCGTGCAAGCAGCGCAAACCTTATTGGAAGGAAAGATGAAGGTCTTGATGCTAGATGTCGGTATCAAACAAGATCGATTCTATCAAGACAACTTACCGACTAATAGCTTTACTCAAGTTCGTGAATCAGACCCTAACCAACACCATTACTTCCTGGGTAAAAACCTAGAAAGCGTGGCTAAAGACTGGCAGAACAAGCAGGATAGGCTTACGCCTCCCTTGGCTTTCACCAAGGAATTGGTAGACCTGTGGCAAGCCAAAATGGATAAGGACTCCAGTCAGAATTTCATGGAAAGCCTAGCCAAAGGCGGCTTGGGCAATGCCTGGGGTCGAGGTGCCTTTACTTTTAACGAGCAAGAATTGAATAAAGTGGGTTTGTCAACCATAGCAATGACACCAGCTTATCAAAAAATAGCCCAAAGAATTGGAGTTTCGGGTACGCAAGGACAAGGCGCCAATCTTTCTACCCTTTTACCTCCTTTATTTCTCGATAAAAGCATGCGATACCTTTGGAATATGTATGTTCAAAAAAGAGCACATTGGGAGCGGAAAGGTTTTGCATTAGAAAGAACACCATTGGCGGTACAAAGCATTCCCAAGAAAGGAAGACAAGATGAGAAATATTGGGATATAGACTTTTGGTCTTTGGGCAAATCGGCTGGCTATCATCCAGGCCACACACTCGATCAATTATTGCAGAAAGAAAGCTTTACCTATTTATCGCAACATTATGTTTTCAAATTTAAAGATCAAGTCGACGGGGTGAGGGTAACAGCTAAACATACAGGTTCATTGGAAGAAAAAACCTTCTATTGTAAACGATTATTATTATGTGCTTCGGTCTTAGGTACGGCTCGTATTGTCCTAAATAGCCTTGGCGCACAAGGTCAAAAAAGGCCACTTATCTGCAATCCTTTCGCTTATGGCATCTGGCTCAACACCAAAATGTTTGGGCAGCAAAATAGTATAGAGAAATCCAGTTTTAGCCAGTTGTCATTATTTGAACGAGCTCCCGATGCTACCTCTTTCCACTTGTTAAATTTATATACCTATCGCTCTTTGCTTTTGACCAAATTGATCAAAGAACTTCCCTTTAGTTATCGATTTAGCTATCAAATTTTTGCCATTATAAAGGAGATGTTGGTAATTGGTGGTTTGCACTTACCAGAAGAAAGGCATTCACAAAACTACATCCGTCTACTCCCCGACGAAACGTCTCCAACGGGGCATATATTAGATATTAATTACCAGCATGATGATAAGCCATTGAAAAAAGCGATTCGCAGTGTCAACAAGCCCTTGTTTAAGTGGGGCGCTATTCCTATCATGACGAAGTACACGGCTAGTGGAAGCAGTAAACATTATGGAGGTACTTTCCCTTTTTCTACAACAGCAAAGGAGTTTTGTTTATCAACTGATGGAAGGCTCCACCATACGCGCCATGTGTACATCGGGGATGCCTCTGGGTTTAAATACCTCCCCGCTAAAGGGCCAACTTTGACGATTATGGCACATGCTCACCATGTAGCGAACGGCTTAGTAAAAGAACGCAACAAGCCGCTCAACTTAAAGACTTTCTCCAAAAAAGAAGAGAATTGAAATCTAGCTTTCCAAAACGGTGTCGGAAGTTGAAATTGAAAGAAGCATAGCCTGCCAATACATCTTATCTCCAAATGGATGTACATAGTCGGTCGGAATCATATATTCCAGCTTGAAAACTAATATTGTTTGCCAGCTACACACCAAATTATCCTAGCCTCGCATCTTTTATATTGTATTTGACTAAAAATAGCACTCTCTAAAGTTCAGATAAATAGCTTTCCATTTTTTGGTATTAGGTCGGCCTAGTAGGGCTTTCAGCTAGTTGACAGGTGTCAGCCTAGGGAATACTGTGCGTGATCGCAAACTCAAAAAGACATGAAAACTTTCTCATTGGCAGTGAGCAGCTGGCTTCTACTGTTCGTTTCCTCTATTGCCTATTCGCAAGAAAACACGCTCTCTCCTTTTTTTTACCTTCCCCATGGAGATGAAACGACCGTCTCGATGCCCCTACTAGCTACTACAGCCGAGGTAAATATTGCGGGGATCATGGCAGATGTCACTATCCGACAGGTTTACCTAAATGATGGCGAACACCCTATTGAAGCGCTCTATGTCTTTCCTGGCTCCACCCGCGCTGCCATCTATGGCATGCAGATGCAGATTGGCAATAGACGAATACTAGCTAAAATACAAGAGAAAAACGCAGCTAGGAAAACCTATAACAAAGCGAAGAAAGCAGGAAGGAGCGCTTCTCTATTGGAACAGAAGCGCCCCAATGTCTTCCAAATGAATGTGGCCAATATTCTTCCGGGTGACACCATTACCGTGGAACTATCTTACACCGAAATACTAGAGCAAGAGGGGGGAACCTATTCCTTCGTTTACCCCACCGTAGTAGGCCCAAGATATGGCGGCGAAGTATTGCCAGAAGTAACAGCGGCCACCTCTTGGGTGGAAAACCCATACTTCCCCAAAGGGAAAGAAACGCCCTATGCATTTGACTTAAAGTTATGCCTCAACACAGGTGTTCCGATCCAACAAGTACAAAGTCCTTCTCATAAAATACAATTGAACTTCAAAGGCAAAGCTAGTGCTGAAGTTCATTTAGACCCTAGCGAAATTACCGGCGGTAATCGCGATTTTATACTCAACTATCAATTGGCAGGCCACCAGATTCAGGACGGAACCTTGCTTTGGCAGGGAGAAAAGGAAAACTTTTTCCTTAGCCTCTTACAAGCGCCGCAACGTCCTAATCCGGCTACACTATTACCCAGAGAATACATCTTCCTCTTGGACGTTTCAGGTTCTATGCGGGGCTACCCCTTGGAATTGGCCACTGGCGTACTCAAGGATTTATTCACTACCCTGAACCCCCAGGATCGCTTCAACATCCTCTTCTTTGAAGGCAGTGCTCATTTTTTGAGTGAAACTTCCCTAGCCGCTACTCCCGCTAATCTCAATAAAGCGCTTGGCATGCTCAAACAGCAGCGGGGCGGTGGCGGCACTAATATGTTGCAGGCTATCGAAAAAGCCATGTCCGTAAAAAAACTGGAAGGCTATTCCCGATCTTTTGCTATTGTAACGGACGGTTACGTTTCGGTGGAGGATCGGATATTCGATTACATTAGCACTTCATTAGGCGATGCCAATTTCTTTGCCTTAGGTATTGGTATGTCTGTGAATCGGCATCTAATAGAAGGCATTGCCCATGCCGGGATGAGTGAGTCCTTTGTAGCCACGCTTGAAGAAAACAGCAAGTCGATTGCAGATAAATTCAGGCAATATATTCAATCACCTGTCCTCACTGATATCAGTATCAGTTTTAACGGAATAGATACTTATGATGTCATCCCCAAGCGCATTCCAGATTTGATGGCAGAACGCCCCATTATGGTCTTCGGAAAATATAGAGGAACTGCAAAGGGTCATCTGCAAATAGAAGGGAATCAAGCCGGAAAAAAATACCGCCGAAAGGTGCCAATAAAGGTAGATAAAACCGCTACCACCAATAGCGCTCTACCCTATCTCTGGGCACGACACAAAATCAAAATGTTAGATGATTATAGCTTAATAGCTCCGGGTAAAGCCACCGATGCCCAAACGGAAACGACTCAACTAGGGCTCGAATACGGGCTACTTACTCGCTATACTTCCTTCGTTGCCGTAGATACGATCGTCAGGGCTCATGGGGTGCAAGCAACGCCCGTCAAACAACCGCTGCCCCTACCCAAAGGGGTTCCCAATAGTGCCATTGGTAGGCAGCATGCTAGTGCCACGGCCGAAGACACAGAAGAGGAGGAACCTGAATTTACGGATTTTAGTGCCGATGTTGAGAAGCATTATTTTTCACCATCGAGCACTATGGTTCCGCCACCGCCGCCGCCGCCGGCACCTGCCAGGGATGAAATCTTTTCAGTAGTTGAACAAATGCCTTACTTGAAAAAGTGTGAGACGGCTCCTTCTGATGCGGAGAGAAAAAGTTGTTCGGATAAAACCATTCTCGCTGTCTTCTCGGAGAACATAAAAATACCTAAAACCCTAAGTAGCTGCTGTGGATCAGGCCTTAGTGTAATACAATTTACGGTGGCCATAGATGGTAAAATAAAAAACATCAAAGTAGTCAGAAGCCTACACCCTGACTTAGACAAAGAACTGATTCGGGTAGCGAAGCTACTTCCTGATTTCATTCCAGGGAGAGCGGCAGGGAGAAAGGTGGAGGTGCTTTATAATATGCCTATTCGGTTGCGGTTGGAGTAAGGTGAAGGTTACGGGTTTGGTTCCTATTATTTGAATAGGTAAAAGGATGACTGACTACGATTATCGCAAAGGTGTTGAGCCGCTGACATCGCCGATTTTTATCCCGATGAAATTGATATGGACCGGTTGTATCAAATCATTAAAATTTATTACCTCCGGAAAGGGTTCAAACCACGGGTTATCGGGAAAAGGAAATTCATAATTTCCGGCGACAAATCGCCAACTCTTGTTGTTGTTGAATCTCGTCTGGATACCCAAGATGGTCCGTCGCAATTCGATAAGGTCCAAAGTGCTAATTGAGCCATCGTTATTGACATCGGCAGCAATATATTTATGGGG
>Ga0209273_10003147_pt1 | contig 11731 bp, 9 predicted proteins | sample tdAd471_FD_187126 | JGI IMG/M metagenome (GOLD analysis project Ga0209273, IMG submission 187126) | Marine sediment microbial communities from the Atlantic coast under amendment with organic carbon and nitrate - tdAd47.1 (SPAdes)... | ecosystem: Environmental > Aquatic > Marine > Coastal >...
CGTGTTCTTCCACCAGATCTTCCTGATCGAGGAGAAGGGCTGGTCGGAGGAGCTCCTGGGGATCAGTTTCGTGGTCTTCGCCGGTGTCCGGGTCAGCGCGTCGCTGCTGACCGGGCCGTGGGTCGACCGGCTGGGGAGCGTTCGCTTGCTGCCGACCTTCCTGATTCCGTTGTGGCTGGGGCTGGCCGCCGTCGCAGTCGGCGACCACCCCGCGGCGCTGATCGCGCTCTTCGTGGGCTCAGGGCTGAGCATTGGGTATGGGGCGAACGTGGTCGGCGCCATGTGGGCCGACGTCTACGGCGTCGTGCACCTGGGGGCGATCCGCTCGCTCGCGACTGCGGTGGCCGTTTTCGCCACCTCGCTCTCGCCGTTTCTGCTGGGGAAGGCCTTCGACCTGGGCCTGAGCGTGGAGTGGGTGTTCCGAGCGCTGGCCGGCTACGTGGGGGGCGCCACGCTGCTCGTGCTCGCCGCGTCGCTGATCCTGCGGCGGCGCGCGGCTGGTAGCCTGGCGGCTTGAGAGGTCGCCCGTGATCCGCTGCGCGTTGCTTCCGCTGATCCTGGCCGGGGTGTGCCTGGCGCAGGCGCCGTTGGGCGGTGAGCTGGAGGTCGTCTCCTACAACGTCCACGGCTTGCCCTCCGTGGTCACCGGAGACGACACCCTCCAGCGCCTGCGCGCGATCGGGCCCAAGCTGCAGCCGTTCGCGATCGTGGGGCTGCAGGAGGACTTCGTCGAGGGTGGGCACGCCTTGCTGGCCGCGAACCGCTTCCCGACTCGCGCCAGCTTCTACGACGCCCTCACCGGGCGGGTCTACGGCTCGGGGCTCGCGTGCTTTGCCCGGGCGCGAAAGCTGAGCGTCTACCGCGAGCACTTTCGCGCGTTCAGCGGGGTGCTCGCTGGAGCCAGCGACGGGCTGGCCTCCAAGGGCTTCCTCCTCGTGCGGCTCGAGCTCAGCCCCGGCGTGGAGCTCGACGTCTACACCTCGCACATGGACGCTGGCGGCGGCAAGGACGACGCGGTCGCCCGTGCGGACCAGGTCCGGCAGCTGATCGCGGCCATGCAAGGCCGCTCCAAGGGGCGCGCGGTGCTCTTCCTCGGCGACACGAACCTCAAGGCCAGCCGCAAGCGTGACGGCGCGGTGCTGACTCGCTGGCTGGAGGCCACCGGGCTGCGCTGCGCCTGCCTGGTCAGCCGCGAGGCCTGCTGCGGGCGGATCGACCGCGTGCTCGTGCGCAGCGGGGCCGGGCTCGAGCTCGGGGTTCGCGCGTGGGGCGTGGCGCCGGGGTTCGAGGACGCCAAGGGGCGGGCCCTCTCCGACCACGCGCCGATCCGCGCCACCCTGCGCTGGACTCAGCGTCCGCTGTAACCATGCCGATCCTCGCCGCCGAGAACCTGATCAAGACCTACCCCGGCGTGCAGGCCGTGGACGGGGTCAGCTTCGCCCTCGAGGAGGGCGTGTGCTTCGGCCTGCTCGGGCCCAACGGCGCGGGCAAGACGACCACCGTCGAGATCCTCGAGGGGGTGACCCAGCCCACGTCGGGGCGGGTGCTGTTCCGCGGCGAGCCGATCGGGCGGGACTTCAAGCAGGAGGCCGGGATCCAGTTCCAGTCGACCTCGCTCCCCGACAACCTCACGGTGCGCGAGGTGCTCGAGCTGTTCGGCAACCTCTACCGCCGCACCGCCGACGTCGACGAGCTGATCCAGACCTGCGCGTTGGGGGACTACCTCGAGCGCGACCACAAGAAGCTCTCGGGGGGGCAACGGCAGCGGCTCTTGCTCGCGCTGGCGTTGGTCAACGACCCCCAGGTGGTGTTCCTCGACGAGCCGACCACCGGCCTCGACCCTCAGGCGCGGCGCAACTTCTGGGAGCTGATCAAGCTGATCCAGCAGCGCGACAAGACGATCCTGCTCACGACCCACTACATGGAGGAGGCCCAGGTCCTCTGCGACGAGATCGCGATCATGGACCGCGGGAGGATCATTGCGCAGGGCTCACCGGACCGGCTGCTGAAGTCGACCTTCGAGACCGTGTTCGTGCGCCTCCCGCTGGGCGCCGACGCCTTCCCCGCCGACTTCCCCTATCCGATTCGTGAGAGCGCGGGCTCCGTGGCGATCGAGACCACCGACGTCAGCGACGCCATGCGGCGCCTGGTCGAGGCCGCAGTCCCCCTCGACCACCTGCAGGTCGAGACGCCGACCCTGGAGGACCTGTTCCTCCAGTTGACCGGGAAGGACCTCCGCGGGTGAGCGCGCTCAAGCGGCTGTGGGCGGTGCTGGTCGCGCGGAACAAGGAGTTCGTGCGCGACCGGGCGTCGCTGATGTGGAACCTGGCGTTCCCGTTCCTGGTGGTCTTCGGCTTCGCCTACATGTTCACCGTCGACGAGCAGAACGTGTTCAAGGTCGCGGTGTTGGGCGAACTCGAGGGCGGCTTCGCCGAGACCGCGCACATTCAGTTCGTGCCCGTGGACGACGAGCAGGCTGCGTTGGCCAAGCTCAGTCGGCACCAGTTCGACATGCTGGTCGCCGCCGGAGACCCGCCGCGCTATTGGGTCAACTCCAGCTCGCCCCAGGGCTACCTCGTCGAGCGGATCCTGTGGGGCGCGACGGAGGGCCCCCGGCCGATCAAGTCCACGGTGGAGGGGCGCGAGATCCGCTACGTGGACTGGCTGCTGCCCGGGCTGCTGGGGATGAACATGATGTTCTCCTGTTTGTTCGGCGTGGGCTACGTGATCGTGCGCTACCGCAAGAACGGCGTCTTGCGCAGGTTCAAGGCGACGCCGGTGACGGCCTTCGAGTTCCTCACGGCCCAGGTCGGCTCGCGGATGCTGCTGGTGCTGGTGGTGACCGCGATCATTTACTTCGGCAGCTACGCGCTGATCGGGTTCCAGGTCGTGGGCTCGCACCTGGCCGTGTTGACCGTGTTCGCGGTGGGGGCCACGAGCTTGATCTCGTTGGGGTTGCTCGTGGCCTCGCGCACCGCGAGCGAAGAGCTGGCGGGCGGGCTGTTGAATCTCTTCTCCTGGCCGATGATGTTCATGTCCGAGGTGTGGTTCTCCCTCGAAGGGAGCCCTGAGTGGGTGCGGCTGCTGGCCAAGCTCTTCCCGCTGAGCCACATGACCTCCGCCGCGCGCGCGATCCTCAACGACGGGGCGACCCTGCTCGACGTGGCGCCGGACCTCGCCGCGTTGGTGGTGATGACGGGCGTGTTCGGCGTGATCGGGGCCTGGCTGTTCCGCTGGGAGTAGCTACCGCGCCTTGCTGGGTGTTGCGGTCGCCGCTGGGGCGGTCTGGGCTCGGGGCTGGGTGATCGCCGCTCGGAACTGGCTGGCAACGAGCAGCAGCCCGAGCGCGACCAGCCCCGCGATCACGGCGTAGTCGATCAGGCCTTGGTGTCTGCGGTGCATGCGTCGCCTCGTGTCGCCTACCCGAGGCAAGGTGTGGGCCAGAGCGGTGGCGCCTCGGGTTCTGCCGGAGCGTTCAGCCTGGACGGGCTTCGGGCTGCCAAGCAGCTCAGCCGAAGGAACGCACGCCCAGTTTTGGGCTGCGTAAGTCATTGCCGAACAGTTGGCTGCGCAAAAAGAGCGACCGGTCGGTTTTTTTGTGGACCCTGGGCCAGCCGCTCCCTATCCTCTCCGCCGAAGAGCTGGGACGGGAGCGTTGGTTCGTGATTCGTGTCGTGTCGTTGGTGGTGTTCGCGCTCTGCGCGGTGAGCGTGGCGGGGGCCCAGGACCCCGCGCAAGACGGGCCGGAGGCCGTGACGAAGGTGACCCTCGCCGGTCTCCAGCGGCCCGACGGGACGCCCTCGAACCTCGAGGTGACCCTGCCCCAGGCCAACCACAAGGCGTGGCCGGTGGTGCTCTTCGTGCACGGCTGGTCCGCCCAGCCCAGCCACTACACCGGGCTGGTGGAGAACCTCGCCTCCCGCGGGTTCGCGGTGGCCAACTTCGATCAGATCGATCGCTACGACCTCGACCTGAGCCATTGGGAGCGGGCGGGCAAGACCGCGATCGACGGCCTGTTCGCCGCCGCCGCGAACCCCAACTCGCCGCTCTTCGGCTTGCTCGACCTGAGCAAGCTCGCGGTCATGGGGCACTCCTACGGGGGGTCGACGACGACCTGCCTCGCGGCCAGCGATCGGCGGGTCAAGGTCGCGGTGGCGTTGACCCCCGGCTGCCAGGAGGGCGAGTGGCGGACGTTGCTCCTGCAGCGCGCGAGCCAGGTCCGGATCCCCATGCTCGTGGTCGGCGCCCAGTTCGACCCGATCGTGCGCGCCTCGCGATTCGCCCGGCCGGCGTTCAACACCCTCAACACGCCTCAGCGGCTCTACGTCGAGATCGCGCGCGCCGAGCACCTGACGGTCACCGACTACGACATTGGCTACTGGCAATTCACCCCGCTGCGCTTCCCCTTTTGGTCGCGGACCCGGGCTCCGCAGGAAGTGCGCACGGTCTCGCGACGCTACGCCACGGCCTGGCTCGAACACCACCTCGGCGTGCGTGCCGACAGCCAGGGGCTGGTCGACGGCACGCGGGCGGCCCAGGACGCGGCCAGCGGGAGCCTCTCGCGCTACGGGACCCCGGCGCGGAAGCCCTAGTGGCGGCGGGGACGCGGAGCCGGACGCCCAAGGGCAAGCGCACCCGAGAGTCGATCCTCGAGGCGGCGACGGCGATCGCGTCCACCGAGGGCCTGGAGGCGATCAGCTTCGGTCGCGTAGCGCAGGCGGTGGGCGTCTCCAAGAGCGGTCTGTTCTCGCACTTCCCCACCAAGGAGGCGCTGCAGCTCGCGGTGCTGGGGGCCTTTCGAGAGCTGTTCGTGGCGACCGTGGTCGAGCCCTCCAACGCCACCCCCGAGGGGTTACCGCGGCTGTGGGGGCTCTGTGACTCTTGGCTGCGATACGCAGAGACGACGGTCGCCGACGGCGGCTGCTTGTTCCAGCGGGTCGCGTCGGAGTATGCCGGGCGTCCGGGTCCGATCCAGGACGTGATCAAGGAGCTGATCCTCGTGTTCAGCGGGCGGCTCCAGCGCCGGATCCAAATGGCCCTCGACGCCGGGCACCTGGTGCCCGGGGTCGAGCCGCTGACCCTGGCGTTCGAGCTGCAGTCGCTGATGGGCAGCGCCAACGGCGCGTTCCAGCTCTTCCGGGATCCGGCGGTGTTCGCGCTCTGTCGGCACTCGCTGGAGAGCCGCCTGCGCGGACTCATGACCCCCGAGGCGCCACCCCTCTAGCGAATTCGCATTTGCGGGGCCGAGGGTACCTCGCCCTGGGTGAAGCGGCTGTCGAGGGGGACCCCCGAGGGAGCCAGCAGCACGTGCACGTGGTAGCCGCGGCGACCGGCCTCACGGCTGGCCCGCAGGTGCCCGAGACGAGTGCCCCAGGGGGTGCGGACCCACGCGCCGTAGGGGGGGACCGGGGTCCAGGCCCCACTCCCGCCATTCTCCTCGAACAGGAACCGGTCGGTCTCGTCGTGCGGATCCCAATCCAGCGGAACGACCTGACCGTGTCGCAGCGACCCCCACCGCGGGCGCGAGAGGGGGTCGTCCCCAGGGCGGCGGCGCACATTGAGCACGTCGTCGGTGGCGACCGAGATCACTCCAACCCAGGCCTTGTCCCTCAGGGGAGAGAGCTCCACCTCGCGGACCCAGGCCTCGCCGCCCCCCCAGCCGATCGGGGTCCAGCCGTTCTGGGGCGCGGTCAAGCGCAGGTAGGGTACCTTCTCGAGCAACGCGCCCAGGGGGGTCCCCCAGGGGCGACTGAAGGCCTGGGCGCGTTCGTTGGCTACCACGAGTTGGTAGGGCGGACGTACGCTTCGTAGCCGCTCGTCGGCGCCCTCGGGAGGGAGCTCCAGCACCCCCTCGAGGCTCCGCGCCGGGTCCGGGGCGTAGTCCGTGTCGTAGGAGCGACCCGGGCTCAGTGGTTCACCGTAGTCGGGGTCGTCCCGCGCGTTGGTCGCGAGGACCAGCCCCTCGAACAGCTCGAGCTCTCGCCCGTCGGGGATCCGCTTCAGGTGGAGCACCCCGTCGGTGCGCGAGGCGTCGCTTAGCTCCGCCACCGGGCACGGGCGGAGTGACGCCCACCCCCAGCCAGGAGCGACCCTGGCCCCGATCAGCCTCTGCTCTCCGTCGAGGACCAGCTTCTCCGCGCCCAGGGAGCGGGCTCGCTCCGTCGTCTCCAGCACAAACAGCGACCCGATCAGGGCCTGGAGCTTGGTGTCGCTCAGCTGGCCGCAGAGCTCGGCAATGGGCGTCGCCCCGCCCAGCTGGGGCGCCGTGTTGACCGCCGACAGGAACTCGCCCGAGGCGTCGAAGGTGATCCTCAAGCTCGCCCCGACGAGGCTCGCGCAGCGCCGCGCGTCTCCTGCGTCGCGGTCCGACGGTGGCGCGGTGTGCTGCAGCAGTTGGGTGCCGTCCCAGCCGCGGGCTACCCGTGGCGTGAGCACCCACACCCAGCTCCCGTTGGGGTTGGTCTCGAGTCGGGAGCGCGCGAGCAGCGAGAGCAGGTGCCGGTCGTCGCAGAGGGTCAGGCTGACGTGTTCGTCTCGCAGGGCGAGGACCCAGCTCGGGGGCAGCTCGCTCTCCCCGTTCGCCGCGCCCGCGCGATCCGAATCGCTGGGGCCCGCGGAGTCTCGGGTCACGACCCAGGCGAAGCCGCTGAGCGCGGCCGCGAGGGCGATCCCAGCCACGATCGCGAACGGGAGGATCGAGGGCGCTCGGGGGGTCGCCTCGGGCGTGCGTTGGCGCAGCAAGCTCTCGGCCAGCTCGGCGGCGGTGGGGCGCTCGGCTGGCTCCTTGGCCAGTGTGCGTAAGCAGAGCTGGGCCAGGCCAGGGTCGAGGTCGGGGCGCAGCTCTCTGGGGTCGCGGGGGCTCTGGGTCAGCACCCGGTCCAGGGTGCCGACCACCGACGGGGCCGCCTCGATCGGGGGGCGGCCGGTGAGGGTTCGGTAGAGCAAGGCTCCCAGGGCGTAGACGTCGGCTTCGGGGCCCGTGCGCTTGCCGTCGATCACCTGCTCGGGCGCCATGTAGAGCGGCGTCCCGAGCACCTCGCCCGTGTGCGTCATGCGCGAGCTGCCGGTCTCGCGGACGAGGCCGAAGTCGCAGAGCACGGGCTGGCGCTTGTCGTCGAAGAGCACGTTGGTGGGCTTGATGTCCCGGTGCAGGATTCCAAGCGCGTGGGCCTGAGCGACACCGTCGGCGAGCTGGCCCACCATCTGCGCCGCTTCGTCCGCGGGCAGCGGACCCCCGGCGAGCCGCTCCTTGAGCGTGCCTTCAGGGTAGAGGTCGAGCACGAGGTAGCGCAGAGGGGGCTCGAACTGGGCGGCGTGGATCCGCGCCAGGTTCGGGTGGCGCAGGCGCGCGAGGGCCAGCGCCTCGCGTTGGAACCGCTTCTCCGACTCGAGGTCGAGGGCGTGGGGGAGGATCACCTTCAACGCGCGGCGGGCCCCGGTCTCGACGTGCATGACCTCGAGCACGGCGCCCATCGCGCCGCGGCCGAGCTCGCGGATCCGCTGGTAGGGACCGAAGCGTTGCGGGGAGCGGTAGCTGTCCTCGAGCAGGTCAGGCATGCGTGGGCAGAGCGAGGCCGTTCATGGCCGAAGCCTACCGCAGGCGAGGGGTCACGGGGATCGGGTGGAGGGTCACCTCGGTCTCGAGGGGGTAGAGCAGGAGCAACGCCTGGTAGCCCGTGAGGGGGCTAACGAACTCGCTGGTCTTGACGCGGCCCAGGCCGGCACCCCAGATCACGTTGGCGTTGGAGCCGAGTTCGGCGAAGCGAGCCCCGGGTACCCCCGGTGAGGTCCCTGGCTGGTCGACCTGATACACCGCTACGACCTGGCCGTGGTGCAGGACGCCCAGCGGGTGGCCGAGGCTCGGGTGGAAGACCTCGAGGGGTCGGTCGGGGCCCGAGCACACCACGGCGACCCAGGGTTGCTGGGTCGAGGGAGAGACGAATTCGTCTCGCACCCAGCCTTCGCCGCCCCTCCAGCCCACGGCCTGCCACCCTCGAACCGCGCTGGGCAGGCGGACGTAGGCCAACTGCGGAGCGAGCTTCCCCAGCACCGGACCCCAGGGGAAGGCGTGGACGCGCGTGCCTGGCTCGCCTGCGAGGAGCCGGAAGGGCGCCCTGGGACGCACGCGGACGTGGGCCCGGTTGGTCGGGCCCACCAGCGGCCCCTCGAGCGCAGCGGGCAACTCCAGTCCGTTGACGGTGCGCAGCAGCTCCTCGTCTTCCCCGGCAGGCGGCGGTGTCCGCTGCACGGCGACCCAGCTTGGGCCGTCCTCGAGGACGACGGCACGCAGGGCCCCCGCGTCGTCGAGGATCAGCTCGTCGTCGCGTGCGCTCTCGGCGTAGCGAGGCTTCAGCGCGAGGACGCGCTGCGCCAGGCTATTCAGCCCGGCGGCGCGGAGGTGCGTCCAGGCGAGGTGGTCCAGGGTCGTGGTTGGCGGCTCGGGCGACTCCGCGAGCGGGCTCGCGCACGCCTCGTAGCGCCCCGCGGCGTCGAAGCGCAGCACCAGGGGAGCTCCCAGCAGCTGAGCGCAGGCCTCGTCGCCCGCCTCCGGGGGTTGACGGCGGGTCGCTGCGCCCCCGTCCCAGGTTCGCAGCAGCAGAGGATCGAGCACCCACTCGGTGCTGCGCTCGGCGCCCGGTCGCAGGCTCGACGCGACGAGCAGGGACAGGGCGCGCTCGTTGTCGCCGACCGTGAGGGTCACGCGCTCGCCGTCGAGGGCCACGATCCAAGGCGGGAGGAGCCTGGGGGACGAAGGCTCGACGGGGCTCGGCGCCGCGGGCTCCATGGGCGGTGGGGCGTCGTGGCTGGCGGTCCGCCAGACGGCGAGGCCAGCGGCCACCGCGAGCACCCCGACCGCGGCGCTAGCCAGGGCCAGGAGTCGCCGCCTCGGTACAGAGCTGACGGCGGCCGAGGTGGGGCTCCGTAAGGCTTCAGCCAGCTCGGCCGCGGATGGGCGCAGCGCGGGGTCCTTGGCCAGGGTGCGCGCGCAGAGCGCCTCCAGCGCTCGGGGGGCGGTCGGGCACAGCTCGCGCAGGGGGCGAGGCGGTTGCTCGTGCACACGCGCGAGGGTGCCGAGCACGGTGTCGGCGGGCTCGATCGGGGGGCGCCCGGTGAGCATGCGGTAGAGCAGCGCGCCCAGCGCGTAGACGTCGGCGGCGGGCCCCGCATGCTTGGCGCCGTGGGTTTGTTCCGGTGCCATGTAGAGCGGGGTGCCCAGGAGCTCGCCGGTGCGGGTCATGCGATCGACCGCGCCCTGACGGCTGACCCCGAAGTCAGCGATCACGGCCTGCCCGCGGTCGTCGAAGAGCACGTTGTCGGGCTTGAGGTCGCGGTGCACGACCTGATTCGCGTGGGCGTGGGCCAGGCCTTCGGCGAGCTGGGCGGCGATCTCGCTCGCGCGCTCGACGGCGAGCGGCCCCGCCTCGAGCAGCTCGGTCAGGCTCCCGCCGGGGTAGAGGTCGAGCACCAGGTAGGGGCAGGGGGGGGTCAGGTGTGCGGCGTGGATCCGCGCCAAGTTGGGGTGGGTCAAGCGAGCCATGATCTCGGCTTCGCGGCGGAAGCGGGCGGCGCCGATCTCGAGCAGCACCTCGGGCTGGATCAGCTTGAGCGCGTAGCGGCCGCGCGTCTCGACGTGCTCGACCTCGAGTACAGCCCCCATGGCGCCCGCACCCAGGGATCGGAGCCGGCGGTACGGGCCGAACTGCGCGGGGAGGTTCTCGGCGGGATCGGCCATGGGCTCAGGATACCGACGCCTCGGCGAGCGTCCGAGCGCCGGGTCCGTTGCTCCGTAGCCAGGCCTGGAGGCCTGCTTTAGCCGGCCGGGACCTCGAGAGCGGCGGCGAAGCGGCGCACCACGTCGCCGGCGGGCTCGACGGCGGTGACCCCGCCTACGCTCTTGCCGGCCTGCCAGTAGTCCTTGTAGGAGCCGCCCTTGAGGTTGGCGCGCTTGAGCTGCCACACCGACTTCAGCGAGTAGTACATCCGCGCGTAGTGCTTGAGCTTGGGGTGACGGAGCATGCGCCGCGCGATGAACCCGGCCTTGGTGCCGACCTTCTCGATGTAGGGGGTCTTGATCACGGCCACCGGGACCCCCGAGATCTTGTCGGTGAGCACGATGTCCTCGGGCTGGGCGCGCACGATCGCTTGCTTGTAGTCGTCGTGGGAGCGGCACTCGGTGGTGGCGATGAACCGCGTGCCGAGCTGACAGGCGGCGTAGCCGCGGTCAAGGGCCTGGCGGAACTCGGCGGGCGAGCCGATCCCACCCGCGCACACCAGGGGGACCCCCAGATCCTGGAGCTCGGCGTAGAGGGTCTCGGCGGGCTTGGCGCCGGCGTGGCCCCCCGCGCGGGCGTTGACGCAGATCAGCCCGTCGACGCCGTGCTCGAGGGCCTTCAGCGCCCACTTGCGCTCGGTCACGTCGTGGTAGACCACACCGCCGACCTCGTGCACGGCCTTCACCACCCAGTCCGGGTTCCCCAGCGCGGTGACGAAGAAGCGCACGCCCTCCTCGATCGCGATCGCGACCCACTTGCGCATGCGCTCTTCGTAGATCTTCGACGACTTCTCGACCAGCGCGTTGAAGCCGATCGGCTTCCCCCCGCTCAGGCGCTGGATCAGGCGCAGCCCCTCGCGGAGGTCGTGCTTGTGCACGTACATCAGCGAGATCGGCTGGACGACGCCGATCCCGCCGGCGGCGGAGACGGCGGCGACGAGCTCGGGGTTCGAGCAGGGGTACATCGCCCCGCAGATCAGCGGGATCTCGACCCCCACGTGCTCGGTGAACGCAGTCTGCATGAAGCCTCCACGCCTCAGCCTACACGGCGGAGCGGCGAGGGCGGGGCGTTAGCGGACGGGGGAGGCGACTCGCCAGCGCGCGCGGCGGGGGAGGCTCAGGCGCACGCGGTCGGCGATCCCTTCGGGGTCGAGCTGCGCGTCGCGCAGCTGCAGCTCCCGCGCGCCGTGATGCACGAAGGCGTCGGGCACACCGGCGAGCCTCAGCTTGGCGGCGAGCTGCGGGGCCTTGCTGAGCGCGGCCTCGAGGCAGGCCGAGCCGAAGCCACCGACGACGGTGTGATCCTCGAGGGTGTGCACGACCTCGTGGCTCTCCAGCAGCGAGAGCAGCAGCGACTCGTCCACGGGCTTGGCGAAGCGCGCGTTGGCGACGGTGACCGAGATCCCCTCGGGCGCGAGCAGCGAGCGCGCCTCGAGGGCCAGCTCGACCATGGCGCCGTAGGCGAGGAGCGCGACCTGGCCGTCGCCGCTGGCGACGACCTGGCCCTTGCCGAGCTCGATGGGGAGCGGGCTGGCGCACACCGCCGCCGGCACGGTCTCTCGCGGCCAGCGCAGCCCGACCACCCGGCCGCTGTCGAGGGCCCAGCGCAGCATGGCGTGCAGCTCAGGTTCGTCCGCGGGGGCCATGAGCACGATCCCAGGAATACAGCGCAGGTAGGCGATGTCGAACAGGCCCTGGTGGGTCACGCCGTCGGCCCCCACGAGGCCCGCACGGTCCATGGCGATCACGACGGGGTTGTCTTGCAGGCACACGTCGTGCAAGACCTGGTCGTAGCAGCGCTGGAGGAAGGTCGAGTAGACCGTGAGCACCGGCCGCGCGCCCGCGTAGGCCAGGCCCGAGGCGAAGCCCGCCCCGTGCTGTTCGCAGATCCCGACGTCGTAGAACCGCTCGGGGTAGCGGCGCGAGAACGCCTTGAGCCCGGTGCCGCCCGGCATGGCC
>Ga0209273_10003148_pt1 | contig 11729 bp, 10 predicted proteins | sample tdAd471_FD_187126 | JGI IMG/M metagenome (GOLD analysis project Ga0209273, IMG submission 187126) | Marine sediment microbial communities from the Atlantic coast under amendment with organic carbon and nitrate - tdAd47.1 (SPAdes)... | ecosystem: Environmental > Aquatic > Marine > Coastal >...
GGAGTTGTTCCATGGGATATTCCTGAATATATCCATAACCGCCGTAAACCTGGATACCGTGGCTGCAAACCTCGAAGCACCGGTCGGTGACATAACCTTTGGCAATCGGTATGAGGACATCGACGATGCCTTGATATTTGGTTTTTTCTTCCATGTCTTCCGTAATTTTCATCCGATCTTCACACAATCCGACATAATAAAGAAGACTTCGTATCCCTTCAACATACACCTTCATGGTCATCAACTGGCGCCGTATATCCGGATGCTGTATGATCGGAACCGATGGCGCATTCTTATCGAGTATCTGCAGGAGATTTTTCCCCTGTATCCGCTGCCGGGCGTAATCAACGGCATACATGTAAGCTGACGAGGCACAACCGAAACCCTGAAGGCCTACAAGGAGGCGCGCTTCATTCATCATCAAAAACATAGCCCGCATGCCTTTGTTCTCCTCGCCCAGCAGGGTCCCTCTGCATTTGCCCTTGCCGCCAAGCGTCAGGGAGCAGGTTACATTGCCGTGGATCCCCATTTTCTCTTCGATGCCGGTACAGACCACGTCATTGAACTCACCCAGGCTCCCGTCATCGTTCACCCAAATTTTGGGGACAAGGAAGAGTGAAATACCCTTGGTCCCTTCAGGGGCGCCCTCGATACGGGCCAAAACAGGATGAACGATATTTTCGGACAGATCGTGTTCCCCTCCGGAGATGAAGATCTTGTTCCCGGTAATGGAATATGTCCCGTCATCATTCTTGACCGCAGAAGTTGTGAGGGCCCCCACATCCGATCCTGCTTCAGGTTCCGTAAGCAGCATCGTACCTGTCCATTCACCGGTGTACATCTTTTTAAGAAAGAGCTGTTTCTGTTTGTCGGTCCCAAAGGCTTCAACAAGTTTTCCTGCACCGTGGGTCAGCCCCTGATATATCATAAACGCATAGTTCGCACCCACGAGATAGTCACTGACCGCCAACGCAACGGTGGTCGGCATTCCCTGCCCCCCCCACTCGGGGTCTTCAGTCATGGCCCCCCATTCACCTTCCTTTAAGAGTTCATAAGCTCGGTGAAAAGACTTAGGGACCGTCACCTTGCCGTTGTCAAACTTGCATCCTTCCCGGTCACCCAATGTTTGGGTGGGAAGAATCTCTTTAATCGCAAGGTTGCGAGCTTCGGATACAATCATATCCACCGTTTTTTTATTAAACTCAGCAAAGGTTTCATGTTGGCTCAGATTTTCAACCTGCATCTGTTCGTGAAGGACAAAATCTACGTCCCTTCTATCTGCAATATATTGTGCCATTTTCCAATCTCTCCTTTTTGTTTTTTATATCAACTCGATCTGCTCGAGGGAAATAACGCTGTAAAACGCCGCCGGCATCTTTATACCCCGATGCCCCTTATAAAAAGGTCTACCAGTGGATCTGCCATGGTAACAAGGTCGTATTTTCCATCCGCATGGATCCAGGTATTAATGACCTCATCAACGCCACCCAGTATAAAACGCTTAACAAGGCTCAGGTATAAATCTTTCCGGATTAACCCTTTTTCCTGGCCCTCCTCGACAATTTCTGAAACAATATCAAGATACATCTTGGACATCTCTTTTATCTGCGCTTCGACCAGGCGGCTGTGCCGATGGGTTTCAGCCCGATAGACTATTGCCATATTCCTGTCATTCTGAAATTCCTCGAGATGTCGACGAATAAGATTGCGAAGTTTATCAACGGCATTGTCGGCTCCGTCAACTTCCTCTCTGAAGCGAGCAAAAACCTGTCTGGTTTTATAGCTGAAAAACTGAACCAGAATATCATCTTTGTTTTTGAAATAAAGATAGATCGTGCCGTCAGCGACCCCGGCTTCCCTGGCAATCTGCGAAACTGTTGACTGGAAAAAGCCTTGCTCCGCGAATACTTTGACCGCTGCTTCAAGGATGCGGTCATATTTGTCATTTATTTTTTCTTTGGTACGAATAACGGACCTCCCGAACCCGAATATTTTATGAAAAAATGAAAAATGTTTATGAATGAATACTCATTCATTATCAACGGCGTTGAAAAATGTCAAGGAAAATTAAAAAGATTTCTTCGAATGAACAATTAAAAAATATCAATTAAAAAACGAGGGTTATGAATGGAAAGACTTCGAGTTGCGGGTGTCTTCGGTTTTGAATTTTTTATTCAACGGAATGAGTCCATATTCATTTTCTTTGTTTTATAATAGATGAACTACTCCATCAGGATCTTGGGAAATGTATCTGGATTCTCTTTAGAAAATATCCTGTTTGACAATGAAATGATTTCCACGAATTGAATTTGAATGAATTTTTCCAAAATGGATGTTTTGTATTTTATCTAAAAAACCGATGTCCGCTTCAGAAATGCTAAACAATGCGCCTCTTATATCGCTGTAATCTTCAAGTGTTATAATTTCAATATCTTTCATATAACGCACCAGACCCTTCCAATCCGCCTTACGTGAATATATACCCTGCGGCCTTTAACGCTGCAACTGCTGGGTCTGTTTTTTCCGACTCGGGCAAGGTTCCAGAAAATTTGGGTTTTAAACCAGGTTTTCCGGCAAATATTCCTCTCGCACAGGTGAAAAGACTTCTACGGCCACCGAATCCATCAGAATTTCCGCACCATGCTCAACATTAGCGGGTATACACCAACTGTCTCCCGGAGCGACTTCAAACATCTCCTGGCCGATTGAAAGTCGAATTCGACCCGAGACCAGGTAACCCGTCTGCTCGTGGGGATGACGATGTCTGGGCAACTTGCTCCCCATCTCCAGCCGGAATTCGGTGCAAAGGGTCTTGTCGCCATATACTAAAGTCTTAAGTTCTACCCCTTTCAGGGCCTGTTTATAACCGCTGTTAACGCGCTTGTAGAACATCAGGATCTCCTCTCTTGAAAAAAGTCCGCCCGTTCACGTCTTGGCTCCATTTCGTTTATCAAAGGGTACGTTCGCCGAGATTGCCGTATCGATGATAATTGGAACAGATACTTTGTTCCTGAAAATACTGCAACAGTTCTATTCTTCCTTCCATCGAAACCTTTGTTCGGGAAATATAAAAGCCCGTCTCTGCTGCGACCTGAAATACTTCATCCGGCACCCGATCCGGCGCCGCATAACGGATACGCTGGATCTCGGGCATCATCGCCATAAGATCCTTGTCGGTTTGATCGGTCATCGGAGCATCACCGACAAACCGTTTGCCCTGTTTACCGTAAAGAAACGCTGTAACCGAGTTGTTCAAGCCCCGGGGAAGACTGATCAAAAGTTCACACCCTGATATCTGCACCGCAGCGATTCTTGCCAAAACATCAAACAGACTGTCGTCGGGATGAACACGGATGGCCACCGTACCCACCGGAAGATATCGGAAGGTGTTGTCCTGACCTCTCAGACGAAAGTAATCCTTTTCCCGGGAGAATTCCTGCTCCCAATGATATAGATAACTTTTTACGGACCGGATGGTCCGGCTCAAATCGGTCTTAAATTCACCCAACTGGTCCCAATCCAGTTTCACCTTCCATTCCTGAGCCACCCGTAATACGCGATGATCGTTTTGAATCGCGCCTGCCGGAGGAAATCCAACATCTTCAAAATTCATAAATTGGGAGACATAGTTCGGACCGCCGGCCTTGATACCCGATCCAAGCGCCGATTTGCCCATACCGCCAAAAGGCTGGCGCAGAACAATGGCGCCGGTGGTTTCTCGATTGATGTACAGATTCCCTGCTTTTATGCGGTCTTTCCAGTATTCCTGCTCCCGACGGTCCAGGCTCTCCAGCCCCGAAGTCAACCCGTAAGCGGTCTGGTTGACCATCTCAATGGCATGATCCAAATTTTCGGCGCATATAACACCGAGGAGGGGGCCGAAAAACTCGGTGAGGTGCGTAAAGCTTCCCTGCCGCACCCCCCATTTGATGCCGGGTGTCCACAGAAAGGGATTGCCCTGGACATTTTCCGGTTTTAACGCCCAGGATTCACCGGCCTCCAATTGTGTCATCGCTCGTTTCAAATCCCCTGACGGCGGCTGAATCAGGGGCCCCATTCTGTTTTCAAAATCCCAGCAAGGACCTACGGCATAGCTGCGGGCGGCATCGACCAGTTGTCGTTTAAACGATTCGTCTTCATACACTTCCCGCTCCAGGATCAGCAATGACGTGGCCGAACATTTCTGGCCGCAGTTGCTAAAGGCCGAGTGAACCACATGTTTCACGGCCTGGCTTCTATCGGCCATGGCGGTCACGAGGGTCGCGTTTTTGCCCCGGTTTCCGCCGTTAGAAAAACCCCCGGTCTTTGTTTTAAAATAGTCATCCCGGTATCGGTCCCGCCGGTCATAATAATAAAATCCACATCAGGATGTTCAGCGAGTTTTGCACCGGATGTCGAACCGGAACACGGCAGAAACTGCAGAACATTTTTGGAGACGCCGCCGTTCCAAAAACATTGGCACAACTGCCATGCGGTCAGAACTGCCGCCGATGACGGTTTGAATATCACCGTGTTGCCGACAGCCAGTGCAGCCACGATGCCCCCACAGGGGATCGCGATGGGAAAATTCCACGGAGAAATGACCAGCCCCAATCCCTTGCCGCAGCATTGAACATTTTTCAGATCCGTAAAGGCCTTTGCGGAAAAAGGATAATATTCGGCAAAGTCCACGGCTTCCGAGACTTCGGCGTCGGCTTCGGTAAAAATCTTCCCGGTATCGGCAGCCGCAGCACCGATCAGGTCCCCCCTGGCCTTGCGAATTTCCATGGCCACCTGCGTAAGGATATCATGGCGTTGGGCCATACTTTTTAAGCGCCACCCGTCCGGATCGTTCCCGCCCGTAGCCAGGGCCCGGTTCACATCCTCATCAACGGCCTCGGCATAGGCGGCCACACGGATTTCTTCCGGCAGCTGGGAACGATCCATAGATTCTCTGATCGGCCGGTTCGCAAAAATTTCCTTTCCGGCCACCACCAGGGGAATCTTTTCCAACGGATCCGACGAAGATTTTTTCCATCTTCCCCGGACAGCTTGGGCCCATCTGCGATTTGCAGCCAGCGACCAGTCTGTATCCGGTTCGTTGTTGAATTCTTTTTCGTGGAGCGTTCCCATTGTTTCGGGGAACGATTCATGTTCCCGATTCTGGATGCGGTTCGGCGTCTTGCCGGCTCGCTCCTTGTAATGATACGAATCAATAAACTGTTCTTTTAGAAATTCCCAAGCGTTGGAATCTGTTTTGAGACTAAACGAATACCGCAGAAAATTTTCCGCATCGGTATTTTCGTCCAGCCGGCGGATGAGATAGGCAATGGCATTGATGAATTGCGCTTTGGTAGCAACCGGAGCGTAAAGCATCATATCACCGGCCATTTCATGAATGGCCCGCCGAACATGATCGGCCATTCCCTCCAGCATCTCAAAGGAAAAATAATCGGTAACTCGATTTTGTCGGGCCATCTGATACGCATAGGCCAGTTCAAACAAATTGTGGGATGCAATGCCCAAATGAACCGCATGGATATTCTCCGGCGCCATACCGAAATCGATCATTCGCTTGTAATTGGCATCCACAGACAGCTTGTTATCATATGGCGCCAGGGGCCAGTTCCGGATGGCCGACTCCAGCTTTTCCATCTCCATGTTGGCCCCTTTGACGATGCGGATTCTAATGGGACTGCCGCCATTTGCCACCCGTTGTTTGGCCCAGGCCGTAAGTTCTTGCTGTACGGAATACGCGTCCGGCAAATAGGCCTGTAAAGCAATACCTGCAGAATAATCTTTAAACACATCTTGCTCCAGGGTCCTTTTAAACGCTGTAACGGTAATCTCCAGGTCCCGGTATTCTTCCATATCGAGGGCAACCAATTTGGGAGCCGTGGTCTTGTCATTTCGGATGTAAACATTATCCCTGGCCACCTGGTAAAGCCGGGTAAGACGGTCTTTCAGGATTTGGATCGTATGCTCAAACGCCAAGGGTTCGATTTGGGAGTAGATGGTGGAAATTTTGATGGAAATACACTCAATCTCGGGATTTTTCAAATCGTTAATGTATGTATCGAGACGAAGAAGCGTTTCGGTCTCCCCAAGGAGGGCTTCTCCCAGATGATTGATGTTCATCCGAACCCCTTGCTTTTTCCTTTTCTGCAAGTGTGCATTCAACTCGTCCGCTTCACCCGGAATAATGGCGCGGCTGCTGTCGTGACGCATTTTGTCGATCATTTTTGGGATTGAAATACTGGGGATATACCGACCCAAGCCGAGAAACATTTGTACCAGCAGCTTGTCCACGGATGAAAAAAAATCGGGCACACCATATTTTCTAAGCAGACTGTTGATCTGATCCGCAACCCGCGCCGGGTTATGGGCCCTAAAACTTTGATCGATCATTTTTGTAAGAATCACCTTGTCCATGGGATGGGTCAACAGACGCATCATTTGTTCGGCGATCCCCTTTTCCTCTGAAGTCAACAACCTATTGGCACGATTCTGCCAGGTTTCTGCAAGGGCAATGGCTTCCTTTATAATGGTCTCTGGGTGTTGTCCGTTCATTGGGGTTCATCTCCCATTTTTTGGATGAATTGGCCGGCGTTTTGTGCTATAGCGCTTTTTAAATAACGCTTCCTTATATCGGATCAAATTTATGGGAAGCACACGTATCATGCCACGATAACTATTTAAAATTCAATAAGAATATCAAGCTAATATTTTGGAACCAAGGAATTAAATCAACAGGAGGCAAAGTGATATGACCGACATTTATAAATTTTTAGCCGACCACCGGATAGAATACGAACGTCATGATCATCCCCCGGTTTTTACGGTCGAGGACGTCCATCGACTGGTTCCGCCACTACCGGCGGCAAAGACAAAAAGTCTTTTTTTGCGCGACACAAAAGGATTAAGACACTTTCTGATTATTGTCAGAGGTGAAAAACGGGTCAATTTTAAAGCGCTGCCGGCAATTCTTAACAGCAGCAAATTGCGGTTTGGCTCTCCGGAACGCTTGAAAAAACATCTGGGTGTGGACCCCGGATCCGTCTCCATTTTTGCGGCTGCAAACGATATGGATAAAGCGGTGGAGATAATCATAGACACCGCTTTATGGGAGTCAGACGCTTTTCAGTTCCATCCCCTTGTTAACACCAGCACCCTGGTTATTTCTCGGGATAATATCAAACGTTTTCTGGGCAAGACCGGACATGAAACTCAAGTGCTCGACGTTCCCGGCTTGTAGCATGCAATGCACTTGATTTCTATGCAGGCGCCTTTGGGCAGCGCACTGACCTCCACCACGGCCCTGGCCGGGCGATGCGTTGAAAAATATTCGGTGTATATTTCGTTGAAATCACCAAAATTGTTCAAATCAATAACAAAAACATCTACGGCAACGACATGGTCAAGATCGTATCCTGCGGCCAGTACCACCTGTCGCAGGTTCTCCAGAGCCTGTCTGGCCTGGGGAACAAAATCAGGACTGATCAGTTCTCCGGTCTCAGGTTCCATGCCAAGCTGCCCGCTTACAAAAAGCCAGGGCGCCACAGCGATCCCCTGAGAATACGGCCCGATGGCCGCCGGCGCTCGATCCGTTCGAATCACTTTGCATCCCATAATATCCTCCCAACTCGTCCAGTTAATTTTTGAGATTACTAAGAAGTACAAATCCAACTCGACATTTTTACTGATTTGCTGATTTTGATATTAAAACAGACGAAGTTACAAGTGAGCTAAAGTTGAGAAATTTTTCAGCCATTTATATTTAATGACAGCGCGTTAGCGCTACCTCAACTTTAGGCATTTTAGATCACTTCAAACTTTAGGCACTTGTAAAAAGACTTCGGTAACATTTCCATTGATAAGGAGTATGTCGAGTATCTAATTGACTTATTAATAACACTACCAAGCATAGAGGACTTCCCAATGATCCTGAAATGACCCGTCTTCCTGGGTGTAATGATACGACAGCGTTTTACCTTTGCCCGCTCCCGTATTCTTGCTTTCTCTCCAGTACCGCAAATAAATGGCCGGAAGCAAACCCAAAGCACCTTCGGAGCTGCCTGCTTTTGCGGGGTCCTTCAGCCACACTTCTTTTTGCTCGATCACCTTCCATATAGATCCGGAGACTTTGCTTCTGACCCTTTCACCCACATGGGGAAGCGCCAGCTTCTCCCGCAACTCTTTAAACCGGTACATGGAAAGTTCGCCGTAATCTAGAACTTTTTCACCAAAAATCATAATGCCGATGGCCCCAATGGGCGCCGTTAGGAGAATGGACAAAACCGCGACAGCCAGAATTACCTCTCCCGAAGCAACGCCGGCCGCAAGGGGAACCGCCCCAATGGCAGCCTGGACAGTGGCTTTGGGAATGTACGCCACCACGCAAAAGAGCCTTTCTTTCCAATCAAAAGGCGTCCCAATGAGTGACACATACGTGCCGACACTTCTAAAGATAAGACCGATGAAAATAACCAGGGTTCCGGCCAATCCTGCTTTCCAGGCCACATGAATGTTCACCTGGGCCCCCACCAGAACAAACAGCAAAAGCTCTGCAAATATCCACAGTTTCTTTAGTTTCTGAGAAATAATATGTGCGATGGGTTCTGATTTTTCCAAAATGACAAACCCGATGGCCATAACGCCCAGAAGGCTTGCCACAGGCACATACGCTTCGCAAACCGATTCCATCCAGGTAAGAAGTATGGCCACCCCCATGACCATCATCGTCCGTTTAGGGGGACGCCAGTCATATTTGGTAAAAAGACGGTACAAAAAATATCCGGGAATGATTCCTACGATAATCCCCAGTGTGATGGAAATCGGAATTTCAGCCAGCTGAATAAAAATATTGCTCTGATCTCCACCGTACATGCCTAAAAATACGGTAAACAGAACGATAACAAAAACATCATCCAACGAAGAAGCACCCAGGATCAGGGTGGGGATTCCCTTTTTAGACCCCCGCCCTCGATCCATAAAGTCGATCATCAGAGGAACGACAACAGCCGGAGAGACCGCAGCCAAGATGGAACCCAGAATGGCGGCCTCGAGATAGGTTATATTTAGTAGCCTTGGCGCCACAAGCATCACCCCGCCGATTTCAAAAACAGCCGGCACGGCGCTCATGATAACCGCAGCGCGTCCGACCCGTCTCAAGGCATCCCGGCGGAGTTCAAATCCGGCCCGAAGCAGAATCACGATCAAGGCTATTTTTCTGAAATCTCCTGAAACTCCCATCATTTCAGGAGACATAAAATTCAATACATAAGGCCCGACCAGAACCCCGACGATAAGCATGCCGATCAGACCGGGCAATTGCAGGCGTTTAAACAGATAATCAGCGACTAACCCCAAAATAATGATGAGCGCCAAGCTGAAAGCCATTGTTACCTCTTTTTTAGTTTGCCTTTACCCTATTTTGAATTTAAAGGGGAATGCTAAAATTTCATCCGCGCCGCAAATATGCTGCCGAGCAATATGAATGGCGGATATTGAAAAAGGAATTTCGTTTGTAAAAATAAGCGCTTAAAAAATATAGATCCGGGCTCAAAGTACCCGGCTTTGATTGCCTCCGAAGGAGATTGGCCTTAATTAGTGCCCATCCATAAATTCATTTGAGCACTAAGCAGTTTCCAATTCATAAATGAGATATTTTTTCGATGAACAAGGCCGCACAAGGGTTTTCGCCCGAGGCGTACGCCTGTACGTCGAGGGCGGAAACCCGCGGAGAACGCCGGTCATCGGAAAAATAGCCATTTATGGATGGAAACTAATTAACATCAACAGTGGCACGTCGTATTTTTATCCATCGCGAATCAATTTTTTGACTTCATCCAACAGCGGTGCTTTTAATTCACGCCATTTGGGTTGAATCGCCTTGTCCCCATGCCATTCGAATTCAACCGCATCAAATTTTTCGGGGATATCATGTAACGGCTCGACCCCATATTGGTGTTCCGGATAATACTCTACCCAAAACATTCGATGGGAATCGATATTGAACTCCTTTGAAACGAGAGTGGCGATGTGGCTGCTGCAACTTCTTACCGACATTTTACTGTCTTCAACGTCGGATACCACGACAATAATAGGCCTTAAATGCATGAGGCCTTTTTTATCTCCCTTTTTAAGATCATAGATGCGCAGCCTGCATTTCCCGCTACCGAGTTTTAGCTTTCCGCCCCAACCATGCCAGAAAAATATATCATCGTGTATAAGCATAAAATTATCTTGGGGAAAACACTTATTGCGTGTGACCGGGTATTTCGTAAGTGGTGCACGAACCGCTTCCACAAGTTCTGGTCTGGGATTTAGCTCCCTGGCCGGTCCCGGAACCCATGCCCATGCTGAAGTTGGTGGAGCTCAAAACCCGTTCGAGATCCTCGCTGGCGCACTTTGGGCATTTGAGATCAATTTCTTCATCCTTATTCATGACGAGCAGTTCGATAAATTCCTCACATTTTAAGCACTTGAATTCATATATCGGCATGTTAACACTCCTTTAGACCCTTGAGCATAGAATCTGTATAATATTTTTTTTTAAATATGGATCGACAATGATCTTTTCCATCATATTCACTAAATTGTCAAGATTCAACAACCCATGCTAAGGGCTCGCGTAAAAACATCTTCAAACCAGTTCTAACTCATGTCCATCCACAAATGGTAGATTTTGGTTCGGGGCAAGGTCTGAGCGATTTTGAAACCGGAGGAATAGCGTGCTATTTTGAGGATTTCAAAAGAGCGAAAACGCCGCCCAGGGCCGAAAGATGCCGTTTGTGGATGGTCACTAACCCGCTACAGGCAATCGAACTTCAAACAATGCCCCCGGACCGTCAGGGTCTTCAAATTTTAAAGTGCCGCCATGTTTCCGAACAATTTCGTGGCAGATATACAGACCGAGGCCGGTGCCGTCCCCCACCGCCTTGGTGGTGAAAAAAGGTTTGAAAATGTCCTTTTGGATCGACACGGGAATACCGGACCCGGTATCTTTGCACGAAAAAACAACCTGGTTTGCATGTGTGTCAAACCGTGTAGAAAGAAACACCGTCCCTTTTATATCCATAACCGCCTGGATGGCGTTGTGGATAATATTCAGCGCCACCTGACCCAAATTTGCAAAATTCCCCTGGATATCCGGCAACTCCGGGGCATAATTTTCAACGATTTTAAGATCGCAATGTTTATATTGGTTGTACATAATCCGTAACGCATCTTTGACAACGGAATTGATGCTGACCGATTCTAAATAGGTCTGGGTTTGTCTGGAGAGTCCCAGAAGACTTGAAACAATCGATCTTGCCCGGACAAGTTCCCGATCGACAAACTTAAGATCATCGATCAAGTCCTCGTCCGGGGGATTTTTTCTATCCCATTGTTCCATGTCTTCGATGGTCGACTGGACCAGACTGGTGGCACTTGTCAGGGGATTGTTGAGTTCATGGGCAACACCCGCAACCAATTGGCCGATGGCAGCCAGGCTTTCCGAACGGATCAACTGCTCTTGGGTTCGCTCCTTTTCAAAAAGGGCCTCTTTTAGGGCGCGGGTCCTTTCTTCAACCTTTTTTTCAAGATCCTTATTCAAGTCATCGATGACTTTATAGGAACGGGCGTTTTCAATGGCAAGAGCACTCTGGCTGGAGAGTGTTTCAAGAAGATCAACGTCCTCCTGTATAAAAAGATCGCCGGAACGCTTTTCACCCAGCACAACGAATCCATTCAAAGTCTCCTCGAAT
>Ga0209273_10003152_pt1 | contig 11718 bp, 11 predicted proteins | sample tdAd471_FD_187126 | JGI IMG/M metagenome (GOLD analysis project Ga0209273, IMG submission 187126) | Marine sediment microbial communities from the Atlantic coast under amendment with organic carbon and nitrate - tdAd47.1 (SPAdes)... | ecosystem: Environmental > Aquatic > Marine > Coastal >...
GGTGAGATCAACCCAGTCGTGCTTCTTGGCGAATTGCTTGAGGATGTCGCCCGTGCCGTCTTTCGAGACACCGTCGAGGATGATGTGCTCAGCTGGCTTGTACGACTGCATCTCGACGCTGTCGAGCATGCGCTGCACGAAGTCGGCCTGGTTGTAGCTCGGGCTCACGATCGCGATCGAGGGCAGGTCCGTCTCGGGCGCCAGCACCTCGACCGGGCGAAATGACGCGGGTTTGCGCCAGCGCTTGGCGAAACCATCCAGCTCTTCTTGCGTGTAAAAGTGCTTTGCCATTTTCGAGGTCAGCATCCTGTCGATGTACGAATCGGGCAGGCGGATGCGCTCCAGAAAAGCCGAGTACTGACCCGAATACTTCTTGTTGGCTCCGACGTTGGCGCGCCCGAGCGTGATGTCAGCCGAGCCCGTGAACTCGCGCAGCGCCGTCTGCTTGTGCTCGTCGGGGTCCTCGGCCCTCAGCACCAGAACGCTGTAGCCGTCATGCGAGGTGATCAGCCGCTTGCGTTCGTGGTCGAATGGCGTCTCGTACACATCCACGCCGAAGACCGGCTTGATGTGCAGATCGAAATACTGCACGGGGATGTCGTGCGAGTAGGTGTCCAAGAATCGCGCGATCAGCGCATCGACATCCTCGACAGACTTGGCGAGCAGGTCCTTGTTCTGGAAGAACGCCGAGATGTTGCGCGCGATCGGATCACGGACCAGACTCACGACCCGCGCCGGCTTGCCCGGCCCGACGACCTCTTCGAGCACGCGGTACGACTGGCGGATGTGGTCCTGATCCTGCCCGTCGGCTTTCAGCTTGGCAGCCACCTCATCGAGGAACGCGCGGTCGAGGTGGTGCACCTGGAACACCGGAGCGCCGAGCTCCTCGAGCGCTCGGCTCACACTCGTCGAGGCAACTTTGCCCATCTGGGCCACGATGATCGGATCGCTGGCGTTGGCCAATGAAGCTCCCGAGGCTGCGCTCTCGCGTGGGTGTTCCAAACAATCCCCCTGTTCGCCTGTCTGCCTTGTCTGTGACTCTGCCCGGGCGGACCGTAAGCCGGGGTGCTCCACAGAGCGCCCTTGCCGATCCTGCCGCTGCCGGGAAGATTCTAGGGTCCAGCCCCCTCCAGAGCACAACCGGGCAATCCTAGGTCCGCAAGGGTTATTGCCTACTTCGCTGATTCGTCTCCCAAAAGAACTGCAAAGCAAATAGAACGATCAGTCCACGCCCAGAATCACGCGCACGCAATCAACCCACCCACGTGCCAAATGTCTTGCCCGTCTGCGTGGCTATGCTGGCGTCCATGTCTGGGGACCGAATCGACATCGCCGGGTGGCTTGGCGGGCCAGCCGAGGACAGCGGCCGCCTGTGGGCACTCAATGAGCGGGCCAACCGCACCATCGCGTGGGGCCACAGCCTGCACGTGGCCGCCGCCTGCTGCTTCTGCCTCTCGATCGCCCTGCCCATCAGCTTCACCGAGATCACCGCGGGCATCCTGGCGGGCGTCGCCACCGCTCGGCTGTGGGCCACCTGGAGGCTCTACCCCGCCCTCTTGACCCGCCCGATCGCCTTTCTGGCCGCCCTCTATGCCCTGTACTCGCTTCTGGGCATCACCTGGTCTGCCAACCCCAGCTATGGCATCAAGGAAGTCGATGCCGTCCGCTGGCTTCTGCTCGTCCCCGCGTTCTGGCCCATCCGCCACCTCCGGCGGTGGTTCATCCTCTGCGTCGTCATCAGCTACGCCATTGCCTACAGCGGGCAATTCGTCCAGGCCCTCGCCTTCGAGTTCGGCTGGGAGCACCTCGACTTTGACGCCTACCCCAACCGGATCAGCTGCTGGTTCATGCCCGCCTCGGGCGGCTCGATCTTCCTGGCTGCCTTCGGGCTCCACCTGCCAATCGCGCTGGATCAGAAACACCCCCTCCGCTGGCCCGCCCGTGTGCTGGCGGCCTTGGCGCTACTTTCGGTCATCGCCACCGGCGCGCGGGGCGCCTGGATCGCCGGGGCTCTGTTCTTTGGGCTGACACTCCTGCGCGCCATCTGGCGGTCCAAGCGCCGTGCGCAGGTCTTGATCTCGGCCGGCGTCATCGCGGTCATCGCCCTGCCCGCCGCGTGGCTGACGCTGGGCGATCAGATCAAGAGCCGCGTCGACGAGGGACGCTGGGAGATCAGAGAGGCAATTGAGAACAAGGACTACTCGACCAGCACCGGCGCGCGGATCAACATGTGGATCTGGGCTGGGCGGGCGTTCGCGGCCAATCCGATTCTGGGCGCGGGCACCGGCGGCTACGAGAAGTGGGCCGAGACGCGGCAGGCCGAGATGGGCATCTCACACGACGACCAGCCCATCACCCGCAACGCGCACGGGGCGTACATCCACATCGCCGCCTCGCAGGGACTCGTCGGGCTGTTGCTCTTTGGCACGCTGGTGGCCGCGTTTCTCATCGAATGCTGGCCAAGACCAAGAGATTGGTGCACATACCAGGCGGGCCTGATCGGCGCGGTCGTTGCGGTACTGATCGTGGGTCTCTTTGCGACGGTGCACCTGCACACGCAGACCGCTGCGGTCTTGAGCACGTTTGCAGCGCTCTCGATGCGACCGTCGAATCGCTACTGACCGCCGGCCTCGGTGTGCCCCTCGCGCAGCTGATCGAATTCCCGCGGCGTCATCATGCCGTGCGCATCGCTCCAGGGCACAAGGTCCACATCTACGAGATTCTCAACCCGCGCAAAGCGCCCGAGCCACTCGTCGGTGAGCACCTCGTGGGCCGAGTTGTCGTTCTGGGTCGCCTTAGACTCGAAGCCCTTGCGCACGTAATGCGCCAGCTCGCCGAGCGATTCACGCTCGACGGTGATCATGTCCACATCGCCCTGCGGTTCGGCGTCGATGTAGGTCTCGATGCCGTCGTCGTACATCGCGGTGTAGGTGACGATGCGATCACCCGCGGCCGTGATGACGCGGGAGACATGGACCCGTGTGGGTTTCTCGTAGGATTCGCTGCAGCCGGCCAGGCCAACAAGGGCGAGCAGGATGACGGGGATTGTGCGCACGCTAGTCGTCGGCCCGGAGGGTCTGTGGCCCTTCCTTGCCCGCGACGCGCTCCATGTATCCGTCGCCCTTCTTCTCGTACTTCGTGAACCCGAGCCGCTCGAGGTTCTTGTTGGAGAGCTGGGACTTCTCTTTGAGCGGCGACCAGTTGCCGGCGATATTGGGCGGGCTGATCGCGCGGCGGCAGGGCTTGCCCGTCTCGGGGTGCTCGGTCAGCGCATCGTCCTTCATGGACTGCACCCACTCGAAGCGCTCGCCGGTCGGCTCGCCCTTGTCATCCAGAAGCTCGTAGTCGTAGGTGGGCATGTGTCAGCCTCCTTTACATGAACGTCCGGCCTGAGTCGGGGTCCATCAGTTTCCACCCGAGCTCGCGGCAAAGCCGGGCGAGCACGGGCCAAGCCGTCTCCTCGTCATCGACCGATGCCATGAGCTGGTTGACCTCGTCAGCCGCGATCGGCATCTCGATCACCATGCCCGGGCCGTAGAGCGAGAGCGTCCCGATCGCGCCCTTGGCGCCATCGGGGGCGATATTGAACGGGCGCAGGCGACGCTCGACCGATCCGGGCGAACCGATCTCGGCCATCCCGGGCATCTCCGCCTCGGGGTCCTTGGGTTGAAACAGGATGATTTGTCGGCTGCCCACGCTGGAAGCATGATTCGCCGCGCAACCCCCCGAAGCCAGCGCGGGCGACTTATTCGCTCTTCTTGCGGTTGGCAACAAGCTCGGCCGCCTTCTCGACAAGGCTCGCCAGCGGGACGGGCTTGATCATGTATCCGTCCACACCGATCGCCTCGGCGTACTCCTGGTGGCGCTTGCCCTCGTTGGCGGTCACCATGATGACCAGCGGGCTGTCCTCGCGGCCTTTGATCTTTTCGAGCACCAGAAAGCCGCTGCGGCCCGGGAGCATCATGTCCAAAATCACAAGCTCGGGCGGGTCCTCGTTGCAGTACGCGACAGCCGTGTTGCCGTCGGAGGCGGTCTCGGTCTCGGCGCCCTCGGACAGCATGGCGGCCTCGATGGACTCGCGTACGTCCGGGTCGTCATCAACCACGAGAATCCGGACGTCTTCGAGCTTGCCGATGGTCAGTGTCTCAGCGCTCATATGCGTCTCCTTTTGAACCCGACCTCAGTTCCGTACAAAGGCAAGAACTCAGTATGCCCCTCACTTCTTCCAGAAGCAACGCGGGCAACGGGCGAATCCTATTCGTACCACCCCGGTTTGCGGTTCTGATGAAATCATGGTTCGGGGCCCGTTCACGTCCGGGTAACCCCTGGTTTATTCGAGCCGATCGCCCCCGATGCGGTCCAGAGTCGCGATATCGCGCTCACTCTGCTCGACAATCCGCTCGACCTCGGCCTCATCCATCCAAGGCAGTTCCAGCATTTTGCGCTTGAGATTGTCCGGAAACTCTTTCCGGAGCCGCTCGTGCCTCGGGCGGCTCTTCCAGACGCGGTGCATCCAGAAGTACTGCTCGGGCGCGGTGCGAACCATGTTCTCGATCGATCTGCGGTACCGCGCGGTGATGTAGAACAGCGGGTCGGGCGCATCCTGCCAGTCCTCGGGGCGGATGACATCGTGGATATCAAAGCGGTAGCCCATCGCGTCCTGCCAGCGTCCGGTCGCGTGGTCGTGCAGGACGTCGACGCCGTCGGGACCGCGGCGAGGGCTTCGGACACCGCCGCCGCAGATGATGCACGCGCCCGTCTGCATCGCAAGCATGCCCACGGATTTGTAGGTGCTGGTGAGTCTTCCAAAGAACGGCACAAAGAGCCCGCGATCTCCTGCGTTCTGGTCGGCGACGAACGCGGGCATCCCCCCCCGCTGCATCGCGCGGGGCAACTCGCGGACAGCTCCGAACTTGTCGACCATCATCATGCCGCGCTTCTCGCGGACCTGCCGCACCCAGCGGTCGAGGGGCTTGAGATCCAGCGGGCGGTACACCGCGTGCACGGGCACACCCACGACGCCCATCGTGTAGCCCATCATCTCCCAGTTGCCAAAGTGCCCGGTGATCAGAATGACCGGGCGGTTGGCGAGCACCTCGGCGAAGGCCTCGGACGCCTGGCCGAAAGACGCGTGGCGGTGCCAGCTGTCGGTGCTGATCAGCCTTGGCGTGTAGAGCATCTCCGCGCCGAGCTGGAAGAGATGCCCCCAGACGCCCTGCGCCACGTGCGCGACGCGGTCTTCATCCCAATCAGGAAACGCGAACCGGATGCGATCCTTGCAGCGATCGAGCTGCTTGCGATTGAATGGCAGCTTCGAGAAGCCGCGGCCCATGCGGTCCATCTGTTCGAGCGAGGATTCGAGCCCGAAGAGCTGGCCCGCGGTCATCACCGTGCGCAGCCCTATCGAGACCGGCGTGTGCGTCCAGCCCGGCAGCCCGTCCTTGAGGCGTTTGCGTTTGCGGCTCACTCGCCTCAGCGCGTCCGCGAGCGGATGCGCCCGATCAGCGTGTAGAGACGGTTCTCATTCAGCACGGGGATCGAGGTCCGCTGAGCCGCCTCGAAGAGCTCGTTGTACCGCTTGAGCTCGTTCTCCTTGCGGATGTAGATCTCAACGATCTCGATCGGAGTGGCGATGCCCGGGGGCGGGGGCAGAACGGGCGGCTCGCCCAGGACGAGGAAGTCGATATCGCCCGTCAGCTCCTCGGTCGTCTCGCCGCCCCATTCCTCGATAAGCGCCGAAACTTCGGTGCGTTCGCCGGGGGTGCGGTTGCCGTCGCCGTTGGTGTCGAAGTTACCCGCGACGAGGAACTTGTACACCTTGTTGGGGTCGTAGACCGCGTTGGCGATCACGTCGCCCGGCACGATCGGGTTGCCCGCACGCTCGAAGAGCACGCGGCATCGGCTGGACGTCTCGCCGACGTTGACCACCTCGACAGCGCCCTTGCCCTGCGGGTAGTTGCCCTCGTCGTCGGGGCGGATCTGCGTCTCGTCGCCGTAGACCGCAAAGTTCATCCCGAGGATGACGTTCTGGCGTCGGCCGATCGAGATGAAGACCTCGTTCTGGCTCGGGTTCGTGTTGGCGACGTTGCCGTCAACAAGCGAGTACTCGGCCTTGGCAGCCAGCGAATCGCCCCTGCCCTGCTGCTGCAGCGAGGAGATCTGGTCCTCGAGCAGCAGCTTCTCCTGCTCGAGTGTGCGGACGCGGCTGCTCATGTCGCTCTGCACGCGATCGAGCTGGCTGCGGAGATCGTTGATCTGACCGGCGTACCGCTGCTCGGTGCCGCGGAAACCCTCGCGGTATTCGTTGTTGTCTGACTCGAGCTCGGTGATGCGGGCCTGGAGGGCTGCCACGGTCTCGGTCTGCTGCTGCTGGAGCGACTGCACTCGGTCGGCCTCGGCCTGGAGGTTTTCCTGCGCCCGCTGACGGGCGGCCTCGGCATCGGCGACGCTCTGCGTGAGCGACGCGTTCTGGCCCTGCTGGCCTCGGAGAACATTCAGCAATGAACCGGTCGAAGCGCCGGGGAAGGCTTCGGTCTTGGTTGCCAGCTCATCGAGGCGGTCGCCCTTGTTGCCGGTCACTTTGGAGTAGGTCGTGTCGAGCGTGTTGCTAAGGTAGCGGACAAGGCTGACGCCCTGCTGCTTGGCTTTGGTGAGGTCGGCGGTGATGGCCGGGTCGGCGCGGTCGGCCTCGCGGACGTAGTCGCGGTAGTTCTGCTCGGTGTCCTCGATCTGCTTGCGGTAGTCGATGTTGTCGCCATACAGGATGACCGACACCACAAACAATCCGAAGGCGATGACAGCGAGCAACACCACGGTGATCCCAACACCAACACCCATACTGGTTCTTGCCGCCATGACGCTTCACTCCATTCGGCGGTGACCGCCGAGACTCGACCACTCCCCTTGCCGACGCTCCCGCGGCAATGGGAAAGATGTAATCCGATTCCTGACCGCTTCGGGCCCTTGGCCCGCAGGCACGCAGCCGATTCGGGGGCGATCCGTCACCCGCACCAAAGCGGCCCTGCCGGTCCCGGCCCAACAGAGCCGACACCCACACGCCGAGTCTCGCGGCCTGACCCCCCTACGTCAAGCGCCGCACGCCTCCCAAAGACCGAACGACACTCGTTTTCCATAAGATAAGCTCCACACCCCTTCCGATCAGAGCGGCTTGGGTGTTGCGAGCTTCGCCAATCCTTCTTCATACTTTCTTCATCTGTTCGGTCGAGTATAGATCAGGAGGTCCTCTTTGCACATGTACTACACACTGCTCCAAGCCGACCCGGATTCGGCAGTCCAGGCAGTCGACAATCTCGATGTGATCCTGCGCATCGGGCTGGCAGCAGCCCTTGGAATGATCGTGGGCTTCGAGCGCAAGAAAGCCGACAAGCCCCTGGGCAGCCGAACGATGGCCCTGATCGCGGCCGGCGCCGCCGGGTTCACGCTCATGGGCGTGGAGATCGCCTCGCAGGTCAGGTTCGGCAGCGGGCTCCAACTCGACCCCACGCGCGTGCTCGCGTACATCATCACGGGAGTGGGCTTTCTGGGCGCGGGCGCGATCCTGCAGACCAAAAAAGGCATCTCCGGAATGACCACTGCTGCGAGCATCTGGACCTCGGCCGGCGTCGGGGCCGCCTGTGGCCTCGGGCTCTTCGTGATCGCCTTTACGCTCTTTGCGGTCATGTTCGTGATGCTCTGGCTGCCCTGGCTCGGGGCCTTCAGATACGAGAAAGACGGGCCGGAAGAAGTTTGATTCAGAACGTACTTCCAGTGTGACACCCTGCGTGAACGCCGTTCCTTGGTAAGCTCTTGGCATAACTTCTCAACAGGAGGCCAAGTCATGCCAAGAGCACTCTCCGCTGCTTTCACACTCACGATCCTCGCAGCCGGGCTCACAATCGGCGGATGCGTCCACCCGACGACCCCCAACCTCTCGATGAGCACCACCTCTCAGCGGCGGGTCGCTGCCGATCGCAACACCAACTACAGCAATATCACAGATGACCGCCGCATCACGCCCGCGCCCATGCTCGCCGCAGGCCCGATCGAGGGCAGGCGCACACTCGGCACACCCATCGCACTCGACAGCCGAAACGTCCTCATGATCCCCTTTGCCGTCGAGGATAAGAAGAGCACGTTCGACGACAAGGATCCCTACAACACCGGCGGCGGGCGCGAGGGCGGGATGAAGCTCCCCACAAACACGTACGCGGGCCTCCAGCCGCCCATCCAACCCCGCGGCGGCGAGGTCCGCTGGCACAACGTTTTCTTCCACGATCTCGACACAGGCGAAGACTGGGCGCTGCTCGATTCACGGGCCGTCGTCAGCCACTACCAGACCTTCTGGACACGCGAAGGCGACGGCTGGGAGCACAAAACCGATCTCATCGTCTTTGCCGTCACCACCATCGACTCCGACGGCGACAACTACCTCAACGACGACGACGCACGCATGATCTACATCACCGACGGCGACGGGCGCAACGCCAGACGCATCTCGCCCGAGAACGCGCAGATCATCGGCTTCCGCCTCGACCCCGACACGCGCCGGCTCTGGCTCTCGGCGATCGTCGACTCCAACAACGACGGCAAGTTCCTGCCGCTGGACGACCGCATCCCCTACTACTGCGACCTCGACACGGGCGAGATGGCCAAACCCATCATCAGCGGCGGCACGCTCGAGCGATCCGATGAACTCATGGGCCGGCTCAGCGCGGTTGAAGTCGAGTAGCGCCTAAGCTCGAAATCGAAAGGAGGTGCGATATGACGCACAACCCACAGTTTGATGAGGTGCATCTTTGAGAGAACACGCAAACGACGGAAGGGATTCCCCTCCGAAGCACGCGTGAAACGAGGAGACCGTTCGGTGCAAACCGAAATGGGCGAGAAGGAATTCCTCGAAAAACTCGGCCGCAACGACCCGTGCCCCTGTGGCAGCGGAGTTCGGTTTTAAGAAATGCTGTATGCGTTCGGGCCTGTTTTGACGGCTCGAACAGACACGATTACCGAAGAGATTAATACTGATCGCGGCCGTCTCGTAATAGGCGGCCGCGAATTTATACACCCCGATCACTCGACCCCAGTTTCTCAAGCTCATCCCCGTACCGCTCACGCAACGGCTCAACCACTTCCCGCAGAAACCGCTCCGTCTGCTCCACGCTCCGGCCTACATACTTCATCGGGTCCAGAAGCTGATCCTCGGTGAGCAAGTGATGAACACTCTTGAACGCGTCGTCGCTTCGCAGGCGCTCGATGAGGTCGTTGTCGAGCCCCTCCTGCTTGACACGCATGCCCGCGGCCTGTGCGTGCACGCGGATCTTCTCATGCAGATCCTGACGGTCGCCGCCCGCCTTGACAGCCTCCATCATGATGTTCTCCGTCGCAAGGAAAGGCAGCTCCGCCATCAGGTTCTTGCGGACCATCGCCTCGTTCACGACGAGCCCCGACGCGACCTGGTGCATGAGGTCCAGCGCGCCATCGAGCGCCAGGAACGCCTCGGGCAGGCTGAGCCTGCGGTTTGAGGAGTCATCGAGCGTGCGTTCGAGCCACTGTGTGGCGGCGGTGTCGTAAGCGTTACCGACGAGATTCATGACAAAGCGGGTCAGGCCGCAGATCCGCTCGCACTTCATCGGGTTCCGCTTGTAGGGCATGGCCGACGAGCCGATCTGATTCTTGCCGAACGGCTCGTCGATCTCCTTGCGGTTGGAAAGGAGGCGGATGTCAGTGGCGATCTTGTGGAGGACGGCGGCGATGGAGGCGAGGTCGCTCAAAATCTGAGTGTCATACACACGCGGGTAGGTCTGTCCTGTGAGATCGAAGCTGTGTAGACCAATTTGTTTCTCGATGTAACTGCGACGGGCATCTTCATCGTTCTTCGATGCCCATACCTCAGCGTCATCGACTCTTCCAGATGCCCGCAGTCTTTCAACAAGGTCACGCCTCGCATCGGCACGCTCGTTGAGCGAGCCCTGCCAGCTCGGCTCACTTCCACCCACGAGAAGACTGTCTAATACGCGGGCTTCAAACTCATCAACTGCCTGTTTGTCCTCAAACAGGTTCAAGAACGAAGCCTGCGTACCCGTGGCTCCACGCAATCCTCGCAGCTTGAGTCGATGGAAGTAGTCGCGCCACCCCCAGGGGTTCGCAATATGAACTTCGTACGCATACCCAGCGAGTCGGCGACCAACGGTGGTTGGCTGTGCCGATTGATAATGGGTGAATGCGAGTGTTGGCATCCCTTTATAAGCACCAGCGCTCGTGGCAAGCGAATTGATGGCGCGATTGGCTTTCATCCCGATCAACGCAACCGCGGCGTCTAGCGTGAGCAAATCCGCGTTGCACACCACATCCTGACTCGTCATCCCGAGATGGATGATCGGGCGCGCCTTGGGGCACCTGTCCCCCCACGCGTGCACGTGGGCCATCACATCATGGCGAAGCTCGGCCTCGTACTTGGCCGCCAGTGCCAGATCCTCATCGGTCACCTCCAGATTCGCCCGGAGCTCCTCGATCTGCTCGGGCGTCACCAGCGGCTTGTCCCAATCCTTCGTGACTTCATACTGCGCCTCGGCGACGGCGAGCCAGATCTTCCGCCACGTCTGGAACTTGTGTCTGGGCGACCAGATCCGGCACATCTCCGGGCTCGCGTTTCGGGCGGCCAGGGGGCTGGTGTACGTGTCGTGCGGGCTCGGCTGGGTGTTTGGGTGGGGCATGGCTCATTATCCCCCCCGCCGCCCGTTGAAACCGCCCGCCCAGGAATCGGAATACCCTCTCAGGCGGGATTTGCTACACGGCTGCCGCTGCACACTTTCCACGAGGAGTCCGAATCTCATGTCCAATCACAAGCTCAAACTCACGCTCGCCATCGCTGCGGCCCTGCTCTCGGGTCACTCGGCCGCTCAGGACGAGGAGAAGAAGGCGACGACATCGCACGCGAGCGCCGACCTGCCCGACGGATTTGCCGTCCTCGAAAAGCACGTCGAGGCCATCGGCGGCGTCGAAGCCAATATGAAAATCAAGGGCGTCCAGATGATCGGCTCCTTCGATATGCCCGCCATGGGCGTTGGTGGCAGCGTCGATATCAAAATGGCTGCCCCCGACAAGCGCGTCATGATCATCGGTGTCGAAGGCTTCGGCCAGATCAATCAGGGCACCGACGGCAAGGTCGCCTGGACCACACAGATGCCCGGCACGCCTCCCACCATGCTCGAAGGCGAAGCCGCCGAGGAGCAGATCGAGGACGCCGATTTCTACAGCCGCGTCAAGCCCCGCGAGGAATACACCTCCGCCGAGAACGTCGGCGTCTTCACGCACAACGATGTCAAAGTCTACAAGATCAAGCTCGTCGACACCCGAGGCAGCCACTCCGAGGCGCTCTACGAGGTCGAGTCGGGACTGCTCCGCAAGCAGGCCATCAAGAGCGCCCCCGAGTCCGCCAACTACTCGAGCGTGACCGAGTTCAACGACTACCGCGAGGTCGATGGCGGACTGAAGATGCCCTTTGAGCTCGTTGTCTCCGCGCAGGAGATGGGCCAGACCATCACCTTCAAAGAGATCAAGATCGACCCCGAGTTCGCCGACGACGCCTTCGACGCCCCCGGCACGCTCTGATCGACTGACCCTCAAACCACTCAACGCCCCAGCACGGGGCGTTTTTTTATGGGCTGGGAACCATCGGGCGACTGGCGCGTCCAAGCATGGAGTCACAACCAGGAGCCATCA
>Ga0209273_10003155_pt1 | contig 11707 bp, 8 predicted proteins | sample tdAd471_FD_187126 | JGI IMG/M metagenome (GOLD analysis project Ga0209273, IMG submission 187126) | Marine sediment microbial communities from the Atlantic coast under amendment with organic carbon and nitrate - tdAd47.1 (SPAdes)... | ecosystem: Environmental > Aquatic > Marine > Coastal >...
TCAATCCGCACTGCAAAATCCCAAATCCCAAGCACCAAGTCTCAGGGTTTCAGGTTTCAGGTGTCAGGAAAAAGAAACATAGAAGCTGAGCCCTGATTTCTTACTCTATGCTCCATGCCCTATGCTCTATGCCTTCTTCAATCTACAATCTAAAATCCCCCCTGCCTCACGCTCTATGCCTCATGCCCCAAAAATATCCTAACTACCTGAAACTAAAAAACATATAGGTGCACAGAACCTTTTGGCACGTTTCTTGATGGTTTAGGTTGACTGAATCGGGCGCGGATGGCTGGAGTCCTACCATAGCACAGACTCCTTAGCTGACGTTCAAATCCTTACACTACGAGGCTAAGCGAGCCTGGCCCAGATCGGGAACTCAGGATTCAGCCTTCCATTAAGTATACAAAACACTACTTTTGATTGCCGAAAAACGGTCCAGGTATTAAAAAATTTACTAGTCGAGATGTTCTTTAGTGAACACTATGACCGTTATGGACCCTCCCAGTAGCAAGGGTTCTTACTTCGAGCAAGGGATGGAGCGCACATGCTAAGCATCTACAGGGTCATCTCGTTGAGTCTACTAATGTCACTGTTTTTCGCGGCGCCTTTACTCTGTGTCCACCCTGTTTCTATCCAGCAGAAAAAAGCACACACACTGGCTACAAAGCGTCAGCAGGCCAAAAGGGTGACAGTCGCTTGGCAGAGAGCCACGCACTCGCCTCACGTCAGAGCCTCTGACAGGGTGGCAAACTCTCTGCGCCAAGCTGAATTCGATCATGTGCAGGGTGAAGAATGGAATGAAGATGAACGGGAAGATTGGGATGGTGTTGGTGTAGCTGCTGGAACCGGCGGTGTGAGCACAACATCTCGTTCGTCTTATTATTGATTGTCAAAAAACAAACTGAGGAGCTGACATGAGTCACCAGGGGATAAGCAAGAGCACAAGGGGATTTATCATGAGAACAGTCAGAAGGGGCTATCTTAGCAGAAATCTGGGGTTTACCACCATTGAGCTTCTCGTCACTGTGGGAATTATGGCGACAGTAGCCGCCATTTCCGTTCCCATATTCAAAAACTTTAACCCCTCTTACAATTCAAAACAGGCGGCTCGCAACATTGTCTCGCAAATGCAACTTGCCCGGGTCCACGCCATCAGAAACCGGGTCACCACGGTGGTGGCCTTTTATCCGCAGAGTTTCGTTCCTGTAGATCAGGCAAACTCTTTCTTGATCTACGAAGATAACAATAACGACTGGATCCAAGACCCCTCGGATACCATTATTTTTTCGAGAACTAAAATGCCGGCGAAAGTGAGCCTTGCCTCTGCCATTTTTACCTCAAATGGCTCCGGCGAACCCACGCAAACAAGCAGCTACGGTTTCGATAGCCAAGGGGTGGCTGCCAGAAACGGCGCCGTTTATGTGATTGGAGACGCCAAGTTGCAGAATGACAACGGCCAGGAGCGGACTATCACCTTTAATGCATCTGGCAAGACCAAAATTTCACTACCCTAGGGAGAGCAGTCATGAATTCAGAGAACCAGATTACAACTGATAATCACCAAATGAAGTCCTGGGGCAAACACTGCCAGTCTGGTTTCAGCATGGTGGAAGTGATGGTGGCAATCCTCCTTCTTACCGTTGGCTTACTGGCCCTGGCCAAGATGCAAACCCAGGCAGTGGCCAGCAACAATTATGGTAATCAATTGACTGAGGCCACATTCCTGGCCCAGGACAAGCTGGAGGAGTTGCGACTTTTAAATGAATGCTACCTGGCGGTGATAGCTAAGCCCGAGCTCAGTTGGACAGCCGAAGACCAAATTGTCATCAACAACTACAACAGTCAACTGAGCGACGTCGTGGACAACTGGGATGAAGATGATACTGATTTGGACGGGACTAACGATGTGTTTACTTGGCTACCTGCGCCCGACCACACCAATGCCGACGGTCTAGGGGCGGTAGCCAACCCAATAGATGTCACCCGCGCACCAGCCTCCACTGGTGGTTACACCAGGACCTGGTATGTGGTGGATGACAGGCCTGTCACCAAGGCCAAAACGGTTCGCGTATTGGTGACCTGGAAAAATAAAAATAATAGCCGTCGTGTCTTCCTAGATACCGTGCTGTCGCAATAACTTGAGGTGGATGATGAAGAGCAGAAAATTGCATGCATGTCAACAAAGGAACCATCCGGAAGCAGCGCGGAGCTGTTTGGGCTGCCACCGGGGATTCACTCTGGTGGAGCTTATCGTGGTTATAGGCATCTTCAGCATTGTAATGGCGGGGATCTATTCTGTATTCGTCCGTTCCAATCGGGCTTACATCTCCCAGGAACAAGTGGTGGCCGCCCAGCAGGAGGCCCGCTCTGCCCTGGACATCCTGGGCCGAGAGATTCGCATGGCCGGATTTATTGCAGATCATAATAAGAAAGGTCAACCAGGTCAAATTACTGCACCCGCCTGGGTCGGCAATGCCGATTCAGCCATTGAAATTGCTGATGTGAACACTATTGCCAAGACCACGACCTTGGCATTCAAATCAAATCTGGACGACGCTGACACCGATCTGGACGGCAATGACGACACCGAAGCGATGCGTTACGTTTACTACCATAGCGACCACGCTGATCCGAACCGCAGGAACACCTTGACCCGCGAAGTTTTGACCTGGAATGGTGGCTGGAGTGATCTTAGTGGAGGTGAGAAGCTATTTCTCGAGAACATTCAGAACCTGACCCTGACCTATCAGATGGCCGACGGCAGCTCAATCACCACTCCGGCCGACCTGGACGAGATCAGAGGGGTCGTGATCAGCATTACAGCCCAGACCGCCATTGGGGTAAACCCCTACGATGGGGGCAAGGGCTTCCGTACCCGTGAACTGGTTTCCAATATCCAGATTCGCAACTTGGGTCTTTCCTAGGAGTGCAGGAGGAAAAAGTGGAACATAAACGGATTATCGCAAAGATCAAAAATCTTGGCCTCAAGCGCTTTTTAAGCCGAATGGTCGGTAATGACAGGGGGGTGGTGCTCATTTTCGCCCTGGTGCTCATGCTGGTTCTAACCATCATCGGAAGTTCCGCTACCATGACCTCCCAGATTGACCTCAAGATAAGCGGCAACACCAAAGTGATTCGAACCTCCTTTTACGTAGCGGACGGCGGCATCATGTTGAGTCCGAAAGTAATCAGCCGAATCATCACTGACCGGGCCCTGCCCCCAGCTTCGCAAACCCCGCTCCTCGCCTATGATGACTATGTCGCCGCGGTTGGCGAGGATCCTGTCCTGTTAAAAAAGATCATGGGCTTTACAATGGACAGCGATTATCAAAGTAACGACGACAGTACTACTGACATTTCGATGGACCAGGGAACACTCGGGAATATGGCTATCAATATCACCCGTATGTCCACTCAGTACCTCTCTGGGGGTGGTGTTGAATTCGCCGCAGGCACCGAAGGAGTTGGCGTGGGTGGCGCCGCCAGTGCTGCTATCATCTATAAACTCGACAGCTGGGGCACCGTAGGCACCGCACCCAAGACCACCTCATCCAACATAATGGCACAGTACCGCAAAGTGGCGGGCGTATCTGGAGGAAGGTAATCATGGCGCACCTGAAAAGATATATTATCTGCTTTTTAGTCCTCGCTCTAGTCTTTGTGGGCACCTTTACTGCTGAGGCAGCCAACAGCATGGCTAGCTACATTGCCAGCCCGCCGTTTATTTCAGCGGGCGGTGTGGAGCCAAATTTACTTCTTTTGATTGACAACTCTGCCAGCATGTATGACCTGGCATATGTCGGCAACCAGGGCTACTGTTACGACGATACTTACGACGCCGCGAGTACTTATGTCGGCTATTTCGAGCCCGGTACCTGGTATGCCTACAACCTCGGAACAGAGAGGTTTGAGCCCAAAACGGTGGCCGAAGCATCAGCGATCTGGAATTTGGCTAAATACAAACACAGCGACGTCTCTATCGATATCAACGCGACTCCGAGTGTAACTGCTTTTGCCGCAAAGGGAAATTTTCTCAACTGGGCGGCGGCTTCTAAATTAGACGTGGAAAAAGAGGTTCTTACTGGCGGCAAATACGACGCTGCAAACAGCCGCCTAGTTATGGAATCACGAGGTTGTGTAGACAGGCGTTTTGTCAAAAAAGTGCAGATGACAGACATGATGTTCAACATTTTCTACCTGACCCTGGCAGTGCGGCCACCAGAAGCTTCGGAGAAAGCAAATGCTTCGGATAACACTACCCGTATCGAGATTTTCGAGGTAACGGATACCGGATTTGATAATACTGCCTGCCAGAGCGCAATTCAAGAGTTCGCCCAACCATCTCCGAATCAAGGCCAGATCAAACAAGACATCGAAGATTGCATGATCTACAACAGTAAAAATAAAGCTATTGCAAATACCATGAGCGCCTTCAATCACTCGGTTCAGGACTGCTGGTATCAAACCAAGCATGGTGTATGGCCTCCTGGCGCCGGTACAGTTCAGAGTATGAAGAACGACCTCGAGAAGATATACGAGGATATGTATCAAGTAAATCCGGCTGCTTTTAACCCCAATACTATCCAACCTGAGGATCGGGGCTACGTGGGCTACGGCGACTTTGCCACAGGTGCAGGCTATGTAGGCCGGTGTTGGGATCTAGGCGCCGATGACTGGCAAGGAAATAATCTCAATATCCCAGGGTGGACATCCGACGCATGTGTCGATCAGGCCCTTAAAGACTTTTGCGGCGTTATGGAGGTCACCGAAGTCGTTGACCCAACTGACCAGGCGGATGTAACCGGTGAGCTCTGGAATCTTCCGGCCATGCTCATCGACACCGGGGTTGTGGCCCAGTTAGGCGACCCCCTGGCGGTCTTCAAAGCTCATATAGACAAGCCCGGAGTCCCCACAGGACTCTTGCAGGAATTTGCTAGTGATCTCAGGATGGGTGCCATGGTTTTCAATGAGGATGGCTCCAAGACCGAGTGCACTCAACCCGACCCCAATGTTCTCTATAACTGTCCCGACCCGGCTAACCGGGACGGCGGCAGAATAATTACCGCCATTGACACGGGGGTTCCCCATACAAACAACCTGATCGCCGCCGTAAATGATATCAAGGCGACCTCGTGGACTCCTGTGGCTGAGGCCATGTACAACGCCGTCGGCTATTACACCCAGAACAGTGCTCTCAGACTTGATACGAATGACTTTTCTATTGGTACCGATCCGGTCACAGAGTGGTGTCAAGCCAACAATATTCTCATTGTCACAGATGGTGCGTCCACCGCTGACCTGAATAATGTGGTAAGCACCTTTGTCAATACTGCTGGCCAAAACGACGGGGGCAGCGATGATCTTCCAGACTGTGGCTCCCTGTCCGGCAGTACCTCTATGGATGATCTTACCTATTTCGCCAAGCAAGGTACTGACATCTACCCCATCGGCCAGGGGCAGCTCAATGGTATGGATAAACAGAACATCACCACCTATATCGTTGTTGCCGGCGCCTTGCGCTCCACTGGTGCTGACGAGTGCAGCCCTGACGTTCTTCTAACAAGTGCGGCGCAAAACGGCGGGACCTCACTTTATCAAGCCACTGACCCTTCTGCCATGGAAACCAGACTGCGAGAGGCTTTTACGGCAATCTTGGGCTCTGCTTCAGGCACGGTAGTATCCATTCTTTCAACTTCGGGGGAGGGCGAGGGCGCCGTATATCAGGCTCATTTCAAGCCGAACTACAGCACGAATACCGAGGAGGTTTACTGGACCGGCTACATGCAAAGCCTCTGGGTTGACGCCCACGGAAACCTGCGGGAGGACTGGACTGCTGCCGGCGATACTACTCCTAACCGCGTTCTAGATCTGGGTGTGGATCCTATCGTCACCTTTTTCTATGACAACGGCACCGGCGAGACCCAGTTCAAGCGACGGTTGGTTAGCCCAACTGATTTCTACGGCACCACGGCAACCCCTACCATCACCCCGCTCAGTGACCTAAAGCCCCTTTGGGAAGCGGGAAGTATATTGGCAAGCCGCAGCGCCGCCGACAGAACCATCTATACCTTTGTGGATCTGGATGGAGACGGGCTGGTTGACGGCAACCTATCGGTGAACAGCGACGAATTCATCTCCTTTAATAATAATATTATTATTCCAGATGACAACAAGGACAAATTGACTGCTTATCTGGACCTGGCCGACGATTTTAGCTTTGCCTATCTTGGTCCCACTGGACCTGATCGAGCAAACAACTTGATAACCTATATACGAGGCAGTGACTCAGGTTTCACTGGCACCACCGATCTGAGAAATCGTACCCTGAACTCCCAGGTCTTTAAGCTTGGCGATATCGTCCACTCCACCCCGACTCCGATCGGACGCCCGGTAGATAACTTCGATCTGATCTACGGCGATAATACCTATGCAGAGTTTTACTTGCGCCACAAAAACCGGGCGACTGTAGTCTATGTGGGTGCCAATGACGGCATGCTCCACGCTTTTCTGGCCGGCACCTTTCATCCGGGTGCTTCCGTGACCGGCGACTCTGCCAGCTTCACCGTGGACGCCGGCAAGTACGGCAGCCTTGGGCCTGGAGACGAGATCTGGGCCTACATTCCCCAGAACCTGCTTCCTCACCTCAAGTGGCTGGCAGATCCTGGTTACATAGAGACCAGCCACGTCTATTACGTGGATTTGAAGCCGAGGATTTTCGACGCGCGGATTTACGATTATGAGGGTGCCGATTGGAACAATAACCCTCTGAAACCGTTGTGGGATAGCATGTCTCAAGGCCAGAAGGACGACAGACCTCATGGCTGGAGCACCATTTTGGTAGGTGGTATGCGCTTGGGTGGCGGCAGTATCCCCGTAGCCGGTGACTTCAACAACGACGGCGACGCCTCGGATCCCGACAGGACCTTTGCCAGCGCATTTTTTGCCTTGGACATCACCGACCCGCTGAAGCCCATTCTCCTCTGGGAGAGGAATTACCCCGGCCTCGGTTTTACCACTTCTTTTCCGGCGGTGCTCAAGGTGGAGGAGAGAAGTATTGATACCACCACCAACCCTGATACGATCAATACCTTGGAGCGCCACTGGTACCTGCTCTTCGGCTCCGGTCCTTCGCTTAACCATTATGACGGCACTAGTGACCAGAGAGGCAGCTTATTCTTGGTGGATATGGCCAGCGGCAGAACTGACGTGACTATTAATCCCGGGCGGGTCTTTACCCAACTCACCGACTCCAGCGGCAACGACAACGGCACCAGTCTTCCCGACGATGGCTTCATGGGTTCACCTGTCAGCGTTGACCTCAGCGTGGACTATTCGGTAAATGTCTCCTACATTGGCGAAAGCCACCCCCCCGACGTCTCTGGCTTTGCCGGAGGGTTGTATAGACTCCAGGTTCCCGCCACCCCAGACAGTGCCGATGGGGAACCTGTTTTGCTTTATGACGTTGATCCGGCTCACTGGGTCTTTAGCCGCATGTTTAATGCCCCCTATGCCGTTACAGCAGCACCAGGCGCGGCGGTGGGCACTGCAGACTCTGGTTATAGTCTTTGGGTCTATTTTGGCACTGGTCGATACTTATCTGTTCTAGACGAAGCGGATGCCAGCCAGAATCGCATTTATGCCGTAAAAGATCCATACTACAACTCCAAGCTAGACCCTGGTGAGCTCAGTGCGCAGCTAGCATTGGAACCCTTCACGGAACCGTTGCTCTATGATGCAACTCCGGTAAAGGTATATACCGACGGCACTATTGCAGGGGGGCCGGCCGGGGTCGCCACCTTCAACGAATTGAAAGGCAGGCAGGAGTACAACTCAACCTATGAGCTGGGGTGGTTCAAGATTCTTGAGGCCGGTGAGCGGATCATCACCAAGCCTTCAGTTTTGGGCGGAATTCTGCTCGCTCCCTCCTTCATGCCCAACGATGATATCTGCGGCTTCGGTGGCAATAGCTACTTGCACGCGCTCTATTTCGAAACCGGCACCGCTTACGTAAAAAGCGTGGTGGGAGTAGAGGCAGATGATCGCGTGAAGGATAAAATCAAACTGGGCGTGGGTATTTCCTCTAGTCTCGGTATCCATGTTGGTCGTAAGTCCGGTGCCAAGGGCTTTGTCCAGCAGAGCACCGGTACTATCAACCAAATCGATCTGACGCCAGCCTTTAGCGTCAAGAGCGGCTTTATCAACTGGCGCGAGGTCAGATAAGGGAGCATATTCATGTATTACCAAAATTACCAACAGATACGGAACACCTATCAACCTAGGCAGACTTCGTACCCCATGTCTTGCCGGGGTCACCTATTCGAGGTGGATGAAAGACGTTGATAAACGACCAGTGGTCGTCGAGCTAAAAGTAAGAAAAGTGTATCGAGGTGCCACTAGTTCGATTTCTCGCGAGTAGGATGGCGCACAAATACCAGAGGTTTTGAGGAAACGAACGAAGTGGGCATTTTAGAAACTATCAAACTTTATCTAATGGAGGGGCACCATGAGATATGCATTGCACAAAAGGCTGTATCTTGCAGTCATTCTATCCTTGCTGCTCTGCTCTTTTGTAACCCATCATGTGCATGCTGATAGTCCTTCTGCCTTCAGGACTTTCCAACTTATAGCCTTCGATGAGTTGTCTGGAAATCCTGATCCCTCTACGGGCGATGACTTTGGTCATTCCATAGCCGTCAGCGGCGACACCGCGGTAGTTGGGGCACCTGCGTCGGGGATGGGTGCCGCCCATGTTTATAGGTTTGACGGCAACACCTGGAAGCAAGAGGTTATACTGACTGCGAGTAATGGAGGCTTCTTTAACGGTTTTGGCCGGTCAGCAGCTATCAGTGGAAACACCATTATTATTGGTGCTCCTTTCGACAGTGAATCTGGTTTTTTTTCAGGCGCGGTCTATGTTTTTGCGTATGACGGTACCACGTGGAATCAAGAGGACAAACTGACTGCCAGCGACCCTTCTTTTGGGGCCGGTTTCGGCTACTCTTTAGCCATTGATAGGAACACATTGGTAGTCGGGACTGCAAATGCGGACTCCTCCTATGTCTTCGAATACAGCGGTGGCAGCTGGGTTGAAAAGCAGCCGAAACTGGAAGGGAATGACACAGTGCCAGGTAACCGTTTCGGCTGGTCTGTGGGTATAAGTGGCAACACCATAGTAGTTGGGGCCTACGGGGATGATGACAATGGTTCCTCCTCCGGCTCTGCCTATATCTTTGCTCGCAACCAGGGCGGGGCTGACAACTGGGGACAGGTGACAAAGATTACCGCCCTTGACGACGGCGCGGCGGATGACTATTTTGGCTGGTCAGTCTCCATCAGCGGCGACACACTGGTGGTCGGCGCTCCGTTTAGTACGAACGAGGGGATCAGCGCAGGCGCGGCATATGCGTTCATTTTGCCTCCTGCAAACCAAGATCCCGCCGCCACCTTCGAGTTTACCAGGGCAAAGGTGGACTGGAAGAAGGGCAAGATCAAACTTGACGGCCAGGTGGTCTTACCCGAAGGTGTCACCTACGAGTACCTTGACCGCAAGGGCAGTGTTAAGCTGAGCTTTGAACTTAACCAGCCCGTTGAGGCCGTTGACGACTCGGTGGTGCTCGTTGAGGCCGTTGACGACGACTTGGTGGTGGTGCTTGAGGTCAAGGGTCGCAAGGGTGAGAAGTGGCAATACAAAAACCGCCATGCCTTTGGACTGACCGAGTACAAGGTCCACTGGAAAGATGATCAAACGGGCAAGGTCAAGATCAAGGCAGACTTTGATCCGGGCTCGGTTGACGTAAGTCAGCTTACCCCCAAGCTGGTTGTGAAAATCACCTTGGATGATCTTTTATTTGACTTGACCATTGATGAGAATGGTCAGTACGACTGTAAACTCAAGAGGAAAAAGTGGGACTTCCGTAACAAACCTTAAGCCATGGTGAGAAGGTGCGGCTCTGCAGAAATAAGTCTGCAGCCGCAACCTAACCTTTCCCCAGAAAAATACTGAGGCCCTTCAGGCAGAGCCCCCACCCTGAAGGGCCTCAGTATTTTTAAGGCGGAATTACTTGGGTCCTAAATTGAGACTGTTCAATAATGCAGTACGCATATGTATTTAGCTCCGCATGATAACTACATGTGCCCCCTCTCCTCAAGAGACTCTCTCGCAGTTCGTCATCCTGGCCAAGTCCGGCGGCGACGGACGCGAGCCGGGATCCTCAAGAGGGCATTGTTGAAGGCGACCCGGTTACTTTGGACGGGTCGGGAAGCTACGACCCGGATGATGATCAGCTCACCTATGAATGGATGCAGACCGCTGGTCCTGAGGTTGACTTGAACTTGGACTTGGCCTTGGTCTTGGCCGCAGAGAATAAGAAAAATCCGGCAGTCCGAACCTTTGTGGCGCCGGAACTGTCAGACGGATGTGACACCCTTACTTTTCAACTCACCGTTACAGAAGATGTTGATGGTGGCCTGAGCAGCGCCCCCCCGGCCACAGTGAAAATCACCGTCTCTCCCAACAACACAATCCACTCTGAGCTGGAGAGAAAACATCGCCATCGGCCATACGGGCACAAATATACGTTCGAAGGAGTGAAAGACCAGGTTGTTACTCTCGACTTGAAAGCGGATCCTGATGGACTATATCGTGGTAAGAGAAAGAGAGCAACCCTGATTCTAAAAGACGAGATACGAGGAGTCCGTTTCTATAAAAAAGACAAAAAGGGGTTGCCCAACACAATAACCGCTACATTGCCAGCCGATGGGAAATATGTGGTTTATGTGCTAAAACAACCCGGGTTTCGCCGAGGCAAGAACTTTAGAGGAGACTATATCCTAACCCTGGAAGGCACGTGCGGGAAACTTAACAGGACCTCTCGGTTTAGGAACCACAAACTTAAAACCAGATAGTTAAGCCAATCATAACCGAGATATTTATCTCAGGCAGAGCCAGCTGTGGCTCTGCCTTTTTTATTTGCTGTGATTCAGCCTCGCGACTAGACCTTGAATACAAGTGTGCCCTCAGGGCTGGAAAGAAGTTGCTAGGTTCTGAATTTTAATGGAAAATTGGGCGGGAAAATGGTTGTGTTTGCTTGACTTGATTGATATAGTAGCAAAAATCCCATAGCGACCTGGATGAACTGTATCCTTTCCGCAACACTAACACAGCGGTCTCTGTGCTGTGTGAAGCTTGTAGAATACAAAAGAGGTGGTGGCATATACCAGCTGTTAGCAAAATTTTTATGAGATTTAAAATAGTTATCACCATTGGGATTTTTTGACCGGTTGTTCTAGCACCATCCGTCGACCATCGGCACGCTTATTGCTCTATCTCTACTTTCACCTTTGAGGAGAACACTTCATGCCCCTGCACCAGCGTACTGTTAGCGGCGAAATCGGTTGTACCGGAATCGGCCTCCACACTGGAAAAAAAGTCACAATGTCCATCAAGCCACTGCCGCCCAACAGTGGTATTCGCTTCTGTCGAAGTGATCTCGTGGGCTCCCCCCACATACTCGCTAGTCTCGAAAGCGTAGTGGACACCAGGTTAGCAACAACCGTTGGTCTGAACGGTCACATCGTTTCTACCGTGGAGCACCTCATGTCAGCCTTCGCCGGCATGGGAATAGACAATGCCTTGGTGGAGTTGGACGGTCCCGAAGTCCCCATTATGGACGGTAGCGCCGGGCCTTTCATGTACCTCTTGAAAAAC
>Ga0209273_10003156_pt1 | contig 11706 bp, 14 predicted proteins | sample tdAd471_FD_187126 | JGI IMG/M metagenome (GOLD analysis project Ga0209273, IMG submission 187126) | Marine sediment microbial communities from the Atlantic coast under amendment with organic carbon and nitrate - tdAd47.1 (SPAdes)... | ecosystem: Environmental > Aquatic > Marine > Coastal >...
TAATGAAAAATGGTGCCCAGGGGCAGCTCAGAAAAATAACGTCATATCATAGGCTTAATGTGATGTTTGGGAATTTTCATGCGCATAGTATTGCATTGGGTAGCATGCTCGTTTCCCAAACCTTCATAAGCCCGCTGCTCACTTTGGGGACTAAACCCGACATAATCCAGCAAGGTTTGACCAGACCGCTCCTGACCCTTAGCGGAAGTTTGGCCAGAATTCTCAGAATTATCTGAGGCAACAATTCCAATTTCTTGCTATAAAACTTGGATGTTCGACTTTCACCAGATGCTCAACCCTCGCAAGGCTATGAAGCTTTGGGTGCTTGCAGCCGTTGTTTCGCTTTCCTCACCCGTTTTCGCCGCCGAACCTTACCAAGGCCGAATTTTCGACGCTCACGTACACTACTGGCAAGATGCTTGGGATGCTGTTGATGCAGAGACTGCACTGCGTCTTTTGGACGAAGCCGGGGTTACCGGCGCGCTCACGTCCTCCACACCTGATGAGGGGACGTTGAAGCTGGTGCGTGAAGAGCATCCCCGCGTTCAGATCGTGCCATTGTCTAGGCCTTACCAAGTGTATGCCGACAGAACGACCTGGTTCAAAAGGCCAGATCAGTTGAGGCTCGCAGAGGAAGCGCTCGAGACTGGCGAATACATAGGTTTTGGCGAAGTGCATATCCATTCGCCGATTAATCTCGTCAATCCGCGTTTGCAAAATTTGATTCGCCGCCTCACTGACAAGGGGCTCTTATTTCATGCACATGCGCGTCACGACGTGATCACAAGAATCTTCAAGATTTCCCCCAACATCGAGATTATTTGGGCACATGCCGGTTTCGACACGCCCGATGTCGTCGGTCGGATGATGGACACGCATGAGAATCTATGGGCCGACCTCTCTTTGCGTGAATTCGGAACCCTGGATGACGAAGGCATTGCTGATGCCGAGGGAATCAATCCCAAATGGAAGGCATTGTTCCTCCGTCACCCTGACCGCTTCATGATTGGATCGGACACGTGGAACGTTCAGCGCTGGCTCGGACTAAAAGGCATTATTGACGAAAACCGCATGTGGCTCGGAGCTCTGCCCAAGGACGTGGCAGACCAGATCGCTCACCAAAACGGCGAGCGCTTGTTTGGCCGGTCGAAATAAACAACGAGCATAGGCACAGCAGCGCGGATCAACTCCGGATGGCCTCAGGGTCTTCTCTCAATTGATGGCCGCTTCCTGCCATCCCCGACGCATGTGTCTTTTATGAAATTAAACCCGTTCATTTCTCAGAAAACCGACTGTTTTGGGACATGCCTATATGGAATCTCATGGCTAGAAAGCGATCTTCTGGCAGGTTGCATCACATGGTCGGTTTATGACCCTAACCACTACAAGAATTTCACAGAATTCAAGCCTCCAGCCATGATGGTGGAGCTCACGCTTTCCCAAACATGGGAAAAACTATTATAAATCAATTTGTTGGAAAAAAGATGGTGCCCAGGGGCGGATTTGAACCACCGACACCCGCATTTTCAGTGCGATGCTCTACCAACTGAGCTACCTGGGCACCGTGTCGCGTCAACGCGAGACAGGTCTATATAAGACAGGCGCTTATAGAAGATATGCCGGGGCCTGTCCAGCGCCCCGAAGCGTGATTTTTCAACAATTTGACGGCTTTACTCGTCGTCCTCCATGCCGGCCTCGGCATCGCCCGGCGCTTCGTTCGTCGGCAGGCGGTAATCGCCGTCCAGCCAGCGCCCAAGATCGAGGTCGGCGCAGCGTTTGGAGCAGAACGGCCGCATCTCCAGCGTCGCCGGTTTATTGCACATCGGGCACTTCGACCCCTTGAGGGGGATCACCTTGGCCTTTTTCGGGCGTTCCGGATCGGCGTTCATCAGCGGCTCTCAATCTCCAGTGTCTCGATTCCGGCGCCCGGCACCGGTTCAAGACGAATAACAAATCCCAGCCTGCGTTCAAGGGTTTTACGGATTTCCGCCAACGGCCCCCCGTCCAGTTGCGCGCAGACGGCGGGCGCCGCCTTCAGCACCGCGGCACTGCCGCCCCGGCGATTTATCCGCGCCAGCGCGTCGAGCGCGACGGTTTCGGCGCTCGGCTGCGATGTGCGTTCCAGAAGCTGCCCCGCCAATGACGGCCCGCTGTGCCGGCGCACGATATCGACGATGCCGAAACGGCTGAACCCGCCCGCACGCGGGTTTTCCGGGTCGCCCTTGAATGCCTTTCCCAGCGCCGACAGCACTTTTTTCTGGTTTGTGTCGTCCCGCATCTTCAGGAAATCGACCGCGATCAGCCCGCCGATGCCACGCATCCGAAGCGCACGCGCCAGCGCATCCGCCGCCTGCAGATTGGTTTCCAGTGCGAGACGTTCGGGATTGCCCGCAGCGCCGCGTCCGGCATTGACATCGACCGTCGTCATGGCCGGGGTTTCGCTGATGATCAGACTGCCGCCACCGGCAAGCGGCACCAGCGACGCCAGCGCCGCGTCGAACGCATCTTCGAGCCCGGCGGCCTGAAATGCCGAAGCGCCGTTCGCGGCCAGCGTCGGTGTGGGCAACGAGTCCTTGGTCGTCTCGGCGATATGCACCTGCAAGCGGGCCGCCGTGTCCGCATCGTCGACAAGGATCTCGCGCGTCCCGGTCCCCGCGTGCCGGTCGATCATGCGTTGCGCCAACCCCGGCGCCGACACGATCACGGCCGGCGGCTTGTGCGCGGCCACCGCAGAGCGCAACGCCTGCCAGCGCGCGTGTAACGTTTCGTACTCGGCGAGAATGTCGCCGTCCGTCATATCCTGCGCGGCGGTACGCACGACCAGACCGTCCACGGCAAAATCCCGGTCCTGGAACAGCGCCGTCAGCCGCGCTCGCACCGCATCGTCGGAGACGCGCGCGGAAAGGCCGAGACCGGGTTTCCCCGGCGTCAGCACCAGCGCATGGCCGAGGATGTCGAGCCCGCGCGAAAGCTGCGCCCCCTTCTCGCCCGCGGCATCACGGGCGATCTGCACAAGGACCGCCGCCCCTTCGGAAATCGGCGTGCCGACGGCATCGCTGGCCGAATCCTTGATATTCAGAAAGCCGTCCGCCGCCCGGCCGATATCGACGAAGGCCGCACCGATATCCTTGCGCACAGCGGCGACCCGCCCAAGGACAATGGCGCCGACGGAACTGCGCCGGGTTTCGCGCTCGATGCGAAAGACCAGAGGTTCATCCCTGTCGTCGAGAGCGCAGGCCCGGACCTCGCCGGGGCGGGTTTCGATGACGATGCGCGCAGCCCCGCTCACGCTTTCCCGCCGTCGTAACCAAGACCGCAGAGCGCGCCCGCGACCTCGCTGAGCGGCAACCCGACGACGTTGGCGTACGAGCCGCTGATCCACGGGATAAACGCGGCGGCGCGGCCCTGTATGGCGTAGCCCCCGGCCTTGCCGTCCCACTCCGCGCTGTCGATATAGGCGTCGATGTCATCCGCGCTCAGTCGGCGAAAGCGGACCTGCGTGACGACGCTTTTGACGATGCGCCGGCCATCCGGCGCGACCACGGCGAAACCGCCGATGACCCGGTGGCGTCGTCCCGACAGGCGTTCCAGAAATTTTCGCGCCTCGGCAGCGTCGGCGGGTTTTTCCAGCACCCGGTGGCCGAGCGCGACGACGGTGTCGGCGGCGAGGATGAAATCGTCCGGGTATTGTTCGGCGATCACGTCGACCTTGGCGCCTGCCAGACGTTCGGCGAGGTGGCGCGGGCGTTCACGCAGGTGCGGCGTCTCGTCAATATCGGCGGGAACGACTGCATCGGGATCAATGCCGATCTGATGCAGCAGATCGAGCCGGCGCGGCGACGCGGACGCAAGAATGAGCCGGGCGCTGGTCATCGGCTCGGTCTCAAAAAGGGCGCGTCACGACAGACGCCCCGATTACTTGAAGCGGAAAGTGATCCGACCCTTGGTCAGGTCGTACGGCGTCATTTCGACGTTGACGCGGTCGCCGGCGAGCACGCGAATACGGTGCTTGCGCATCTTTCCCGCCGTGTGCGCGAGAATTTCATGATCGTTGTCGAGTTTCACACGGAACATCGCGTTCGGCAGCAATTCCATCACGGTGCCCGTGAACTCGAGGAGGTCTTCTTTAGCCATACTTATCCATGCCTGATGCCAAAATCGAGCAGACCATGCCCATATCGTCGCGATTGGTCAAGTTTTCAATAAAAACCACCATTTAGGTGCTCATTAGGTGTCCAGCGCCGTTTGCACCGGGAAGCGCTGCTTGATCCGCTCCATGAGCTGATCGCGCACCGCCCGATAGGCTTCGAGGACCTGTTCGCGATCCTCGCTTTCGATCAGCGACGGGTCCATCGTATTCCAGAATTCGACGTCGCAGGCCATGACCCGCGTCAGCTCGACGGCGCGGTGCTGGGCTTCCGGCGACAAGGTAATGACGATGTCGAAATAGTCATCTTCCAGATCGTCGAAGGTCTTGGCGTGATGACGCGACAGATCGATACCGATTTCGTCCATCACGGCGACGGCATACCCATCGATGTCCTTGGAGCGCACGCCCGCCGAGTCGACGAAAACCCGGTGCCCGTGCAGGAATTTCATGATCGCCTCGGCCATCGGCGAGCGGACCGAATTCATGGTGCAGGCGAACAATACGGCAGACGGCAGATCGCTCATCGGCGCCTCATGCACGAATATGCAGGACGCAGACCAGCGTAAATAGCCGGCGCGCGGTATTTTCGTCGATCGTCACCTTGTCGGCGAGGCGGTCCTTGAGGATTTCCGCGCCTTCGTTGTGGAGACCACGCCGCCCCATGTCGATGGCTTCGATCTGCGACGGCGACGACCGTTTGATCGCCTCGAAATAGCTGTCGCAGATCATGAAGTAGTCTTTGACGATCCGCCGGAACGCGCCGACCGGCAGACTGAAACGGTCGAGTTTCTTGTCGGCGATATCGCGGACGTCGAACACCAGCCGGTTGTCTTCGATCGATAGGATGACGTTGTACGGCCCCGGCGGCAGGTCCGCCGGATCGAAGCTGTTTGCTTCCAGAAGATCGAAGATCGCGACCTTGCGCTCATGGTCGACCTGCGGGCTGAGCCGCACGACCGAGCGTTCATCCAGATAGATATTGGCGATGCACTGAGTCTCGCTCATGCCGCCATCCTATTCCGTTGCGAAATTCAGCCGGATCGATACGGAAAGCGCATGCGCACCCAGCCCTTCGGCATCGGCCAGCCGTTTCGCCGCCGGGCCGATCCGTCGGAGCCCCTCAGCATCGCACCGGATCATCGATGTGCGCTTCATGAAATCGAGCACGCCGAGGCCGCTGGAAAACCGCGCCGAGCGTGCCGTCGGCAGTACGTGGTTGGGGCCTGCGACATAATCGCCGATGGCTTCCGGCGCATGGCGGCCGATGAACATGGCCCCGGCGTTGCGGATACCGGCGGCCAGGTCTTCGGCGTTCTCGGCGGCGATCTCGAGGTGTTCGGGCGCAAGGCGGTCGACCAGTGGCAGTGCCGCTTCGAGACTGTCCGTCAGGATCACGGCGCCGAAATCGTCCCAGCTTTTCCGGGCAATCTCCGTCCGCGGCAATATCTTCAGATGCGCATCGACGGCCGCCACGACGGCGTCGGCAAACGACGCATCGTCGGTGATCAGGATCGCCTGCGCGGCGGTGTCGTGTTCGGCCTGGCTGAGCAGATCGGCGGCGATCCAGGACGGATCGTTCAATCCGTCGGCCAGCACCAGGATTTCGGACGGCCCGGCGATCATGTCGATGCCGACGGTGCCGAAGACTTCGCGCTTCGCCGCCGCGACATAGGCATTGCCGGGGCCGACGATCTTGTCGACCGCATTGATGCTCTCGGTCCCGTAGGCAAGCGCGCCGACCGCCTGTGCGCCGCCGATGCGGTACACTTCATCGACGCCTGCCAATTCCGCCGCCGCCATGACCAGCGGGTTCACCACACCGTCCGGTGTCGGCACCACCATGACGAGGCGCGGCACACCTGCGACCTTGGCCGGCACCGCATTCATCAGTACGGACGACGGATAAGCCGCGGTGCCGCCCGGCACGTAAAGTCCGGCCGCGCCGACCGCCGTCCAGCGATAGCCGAGGCCGATGCCGTCTTCGTCGACAAAATCCAGATCGTCCGGGCGCTGGCGTTCGTGGAACGCGACAATCCGTTCATACGCGGTATTCAGCGCCGCCAGCGTTTCCGCGTCGCATTGCGATTTATAGGTGGCAATTTCGTCTGCCGACATCCGCATGGAATCCAGTGTCAGCGGATAGCGGTCGAATTTCGTCGTGTAGTCGATCAGTGCGGCATCGCCGCGCGTGCGCACGTCGGCCAAGATCGCCTTGACCACATCGATGACGTCAGCCTCGGTTTCGCGTTTTTCCGACAGAAACGCCTTGAACCGTGCCTCGAAGTCCGCGCTTTGCCGGTTAAGCCGCAACGGCATCGGTGGCCTCCCGGAAGCGTTCGACCCAACCGCCGATCTCGTCGGCCCGGGTTTTCCAGGCGGCGCGGTTGACGCACAGACGCGACGTGATTTCACAGATCGTTTCGATCTCGACCAGACCGTTGGCCTCGAGGGTCGCGCCAGTCGATACCAGATCGACGATCCGGCGGCACAGCCCGAGAGTCGGCGCCAGTTCCATCGCCCCGTTGAGCTTGATGCATTCCGCCTGCACGCCCCGCGCGGCAAAGTGCTTGCGCGTCAGTGCCGGGTACTTGGTGGCGACGCGCACCGACGACCACGTGCGCGGATCGTCCTCCCCGGCCAGATCGACGGGTTCGGCAACCGACAGGCGGCAGTGCCCGACGTCGAGATCCAGCGGCGCATAGATTTCCGGATAGTCGAATTCCATCAGCACGTCGTTTCCGGCCACCCCCAGATGCGCCGCGCCGAAGGCGACGAACGTCGCCACGTCGAACGAGCGGACCCGGATGATGTCGATTTCCGGGCGGTTCGTCGTAAAGCGGAGCTGGCGCGCGTTCTGGTCGTCGAAGGCGGCTTCCGGCTCGATCCCGGCGGCGCGGACAAGCGGCATCACTTCCTTGAGGATGCGCCCCTTGGGTAGCGCCAGTACGATTTTTTCGTTTGCCGTCACGGTCTTGGCCCTTTTCGCAGCAACGTTCGCCCGCGTTCGGGCAAAAGCGAGCCTTACTTAGAGGTTTTTCCCCCGGATTGCCAGTTTGGATATGGAAAATCGGCCCGGAGGCTGGACCGCGGGACTTATTCCGGCACGCGCTCGATCGCCGCACCACAAGCGGCCAGCTTCTGCTCGATCCGCTCATAGCCCCGGTCCAGGTGGTACACCCGGTTGACCTCGGTGACGCCTTCGGCGGCCAGACCGGCCAGCACCAGTGACACAGACGCCCGCAGGTCCGTCGCCATCACCGGCGCGCCGGAAAGCTTCGGCACACCGCGGACAATCGCCGAAGAGCCATGCACATTGATATCGGCGCCCATACGAAGCAACTCCGGCACATGCATGAAGCGGTTCTCGAAAATCGATTCGGTGATCATCGAGGCCCCGTCGGCGAGGCTGAGCAAGGCCATGAACTGCGCCTGCATATCGGTCGGGAACCCGGGATACGGCTCGGTCATCACGTCGACGCCCCTGATCCGCCCGTTCTTCCGGGTGATGCGGATGCCATCCTCTTCAAGTGTCACCTCGACCCCGGCGCGCATCAGATGCCCGAAAACCGCCTCGTTGGAGGCCATTTCGGCGCCCTTCAACAGAACGTCGCCGCCGGTGATCGCCGCCGCCACCGCATAGGTGCCGGTTTCGATCCGGTCCGGCACGATGGCATGCGTCGCGCTACCCAGTGCTTCCACGCCGGTGACGTGCAGCGTGTCGCTGCCTATGCCCTTAATGTCGGCCCCCAACGCCTGGAGACAGCGGGCAAGGTCGGTCACCTCCGGTTCGCGCGCGGCATTGGCGATAACGGTCTCGCCTTCGGCCAGCGCCGCCGCCATGAGGATATTTTCGGTGCCGCCGACGGTGATCGACGGGAACAGGATATGCGTCCCCTTGAGACGCCCGTCGACATGCGCATCGATATAGCCGCCCGTCAATTCGATCTTCGCGCCCATCTGCTCGAGCGCCGTCAAATGCAGATCGACCGGCCGCGTGCCGATGGCGCAACCGCCGGGCAGACTGACCCGGGCCTTGCCGAAGCGGGCCAGCAACGGCCCAAGAACGAGGACCGAGGCCCGCATCTTGCGGACGATGTCATAAGGCGCCGTGGTTTCGGAGACGTCGTCGCCGGTCATGGAAATGGACCGCGACGCCGCATTGTGTTCGGTCTTCACCCCCAACTCGGCCAGAAGGTTGGCCATGGCGTGAATGTCGGCGACGCTTGGCAGGTTTTCGAGGGTCAGCGTCCCCGGCGTCAGCAGCGATGCCGCCATCAGCGGCAACGCCGCGTTTTTCGCGCCGCCGATTTCGATTTCTCCGTTCAGCGGGCGCCCGCCGGTGATGCGAATACGATCCATGTGGTCCTCAAATCCTGACGTTCAAACCAGCGTTGCGCCCGGCAAGCCGTTCCGGCTTTTAGGCGACCGCTCATGGCGATGCAAGCCGTGGCCCGCAACCGACAAAACAAGATAACCGATGCGGTATGGCGTCAATAAGGCGGAAATGCTCAATCCGGCGCTTTTTCGCGGGCTTTGATCTGCTGCTTGCGCTTTTTGAGGTTTTCGCGCAATGCCCGCGCGGCGCGGGCACGGCGGTCTTCGGCGCCGGAACGGCCGGGAGCCGCGCGCGCGGCGGATTTGCCGCCTTTTTCGGGTCCGTCAGATTTCGTCATTCCGTTCCGTCTCCGGCCTTGCCTCTGTGCGAACCCTGTGGCATGTTCCGCCGCACTTCAGGGGCTGCCGTGGCTCAGGGGTAGAGCACCCCCTTGGTAAGGGGGAGGTCGAGAGTTCGAATCTCTCCGGCAGCACCATTCTATTATTCCACTCACACACCCACTGTCCAACGTTCCCGTGACCGGGCGCGCATACCGGCGCATGCGGAATACATCGATTCGCCGGTATTTATGGGCTACTCTCGGCCAAAGCCCTTTGGCACGGAAGCTTAAAGTGGATACAGACCATACCAGGGATGTCGATCCCGGCCTTTTCGGCATGGAGTTCGTTCAGCAGAGCCTCGATTCCATGAGCCAGGGGCTGAGCGTCGCAAAGATGGTCGACGGCCAGCTTTATATCGTTCTGTGTAATCAGCAATTCATCAAGATGCTGGATTTTCCAGCCGACTTCGGAAACCTGCCGCGGCCGTTCTCTGACTTCATCCGATACAACGCCGAGCGCGGTGAATACGGCCCGGGTGATATCGATCAGCAAGTGGAAGAACGGGTCGATCTTGCCGGGCAGTTCCAGGCGCACGCGTTCCAGCGCACCCGCCCCGACGGCTCGGTCCTCGAAATCGTCGGCAAGCCGCTTCCGAGCGGTGACGGCTTCGTTTCAACATACACCGACATTACCGAACGCGATCATGCGGAATCCTATAGCGACTTGCTGATCCAGGCTCTGGACCGTAGCGATGCCGGCATCGCCATCTTCGATCCGGACGACAACCTGGTGCTGACAAACGCTACCATCCGCGCCGGGAACCCGTTCATTACCGCCGTCCGCATGCCGGGATTCAGCTACGAGGACTGGGGCCGCGCCCTGCTGGCCCACGGCATGATCGCCGGCGTCAAGGATCGGGAAGAGGCGTGGCTGGAAAAATGGAACAGCCACCGCTACATCCCGCACGGCAGCATCGAGGTCGAGCGTACGGACGGCCTGTGGCGGCTCGTCGAGGTCGTTATCCTGAAGACCGGCCACACGGTCATGGTCAGCAATGACATCACGGAATTGAAAAAGGCTCAGATCGCACTGATCAACGCCAAGGAAGAAGCGGAATTGGCCAACCGCGCCAAGACCGATTTCCTGGCCAACATGTCGCACGAATTGCGTACGCCACTGAATTCCATCATCGGGTTTTCGGAACTGCTGATTTCGACCGATTTCGAAACCCTCGGCATGAACAGCGTCAACGAATATCTGTCCGACATCAACAGATCCGGACGGCACTTGCTCAGGCTGATCTCCGATATTCTCGACATCTCGAAAATCGAGGTCGGCGAGTTGAAACTCGACGAAGAAGCGCTGTGCCTGCGCGAGTTGAGCGAGGAATGTCTGCGCATGATCAACGAACGCGCACGCCGCGCCGGAACCAAAATCACAAACAACGAGAGACCGCCAAAACTCCGGCTTTTCGCCGACGAGACCCGGATCAAGCAGATCATTCTCAATCTACTGACCAACGCCATAAAATTCACCGGCAGCGGCGGGCAAATCACGTTCGGCTGGTACGCCAACGAAGACGGCACGATATCCATGGCGGTGACCGACACCGGCACAGGCATGGCCGCGGACAATATCCGCATCGCCCTTGAACCTTTCGGGCAGGTCGCCAATTCGATGACCCGCGAACACGAGGGCGCGGGTCTCGGGCTGCCGCTGAGCCGCAGACTGGCGGAACTGCATCAGGCGGAATTGACGATCGAAAGCGATGTCGGCAAAGGCACCACCGTGCGGGTCACCTTCCCCACTGAGCGGGTCGTCACAAACTTCGAGCCCTGAAGGCCGGCGCTGAGTTATGCGTTGAAAATCCCAAATATCGGGTGGGCGGCAGCGGATGACGCCTTATGTTTGCAGCAGGCTCCGTTGGTGGGGCCGCACAGGAGCAACCCGACATGACCGCCTTCAGGACACGTGATCACATGCCCGAGCACTCCACACATCCGGCGACGAAGACCCAGGCCCGGCTCTATGCGCAAATCGCGCGGGCGATTACCTATATCGCCGAAAACAGGCTGCAACAGCCGGAGCTGGAAGATGTCGCGCGGCATATCGGCATGAGCCCGCATCACCTGCAACGCACCTTCAGCGAATGGGCCGGCGTCAGTCCGAAAAAATTTCTCAAGGCCCTCACGCTCGAAGATGCCAAGGCCCGGCTCAAGGGGTCGACCAGCGTGCTCGACGCGGCATTCGACACAGGACTGTCCGGCCCGGGCCGGTTGCATGATCTTTTTGTCAGCATCGACGCGGTGACGCCCGGAGAATTCAAAAGCCGTGGCGACGGCATGACGTTCCGTTACGGATTTCATCCGTCGCCTTTCGGCGAATGCCTGATCGTCGTCAACGAACGCGGTCTGACAGGAATTTCATTTGTCGTCACGGATCGCGACGCAATTCTGGATGAGCAGAAAACCGGGTGGGAACGCGCCGACTGGATCCGCGACGACAACGCGACGGGCCCCTATGCCGAACGCGCGTTCGATCTCGGGACGCCAAAAAGCGAGCTGAGGTTGCTGCTGCGCGGCTCGCCGTTCCGGGTCAAGGTATGGGAAGCGCTGTTGCGCATCCCGGAAGGCGGCGTCATGTCGTACGGCGCATTGGCCGGGCGGATCGGCCATTCGGGTTCGGCGCGTGCCGTTTCCGGGGCCGTGGCGAAAAACCTGATCGGCTATGTGATCCCCTGCCACCGGGTTATTCGCGACAGCGGCCTGATCACCGGTTATCGCTGGGACCCGGCGCGCAAGGCGGCGATGCTCGGCCTGGAAGCCGCGCGCGCGGCAGAAACGGGGCTGGAAACCGGCGCGCACACTCCCTAAATTCCAAGGAACGAATTTAACGGGGAG
>Ga0209273_10003157_pt1 | contig 11705 bp, 9 predicted proteins | sample tdAd471_FD_187126 | JGI IMG/M metagenome (GOLD analysis project Ga0209273, IMG submission 187126) | Marine sediment microbial communities from the Atlantic coast under amendment with organic carbon and nitrate - tdAd47.1 (SPAdes)... | ecosystem: Environmental > Aquatic > Marine > Coastal >...
CGCGCAAGCGGACGACGGCCACGCTCGAGGCCCAGCCCTGCACGCGGCGCCGCTCCGAGGTGCCGAACGCCAACCCCGCCCCCAGCGAGCCGAGGGTCATGGCGACCGCGGCCGCGATCCGCAGCCACCCGGCCCAGCCACGCCGCGCGGCTGGGGCCTGGGCTGGCGCGGGTTCGCTGGCCGGCGAAGGCGCGCCCTCTGCCGGCTTGAGCGCCACCGCCGTGCCCGGCTCGCGGCGCGCGTGCAGCGGCGCGCGGGCCGCCGTGTTCGCGGTGCCGCACCAGGCGCAGAACGGCGCGTCGGCCTGGGTGTGGCGCCCGCACTCGCCGCACACCCGCAGGGTGGCCTGGCGCTTGGCGACGGCCTGGGTGCCCTCGCAGCCGAAGATCGAGCAGCCCTGGTTCTGCTCGAAGCAGCCGGTGTGGTGCGGCGTCGAGCACTCCATGCAGAGGGCCACCGGCGCGTTCTGCAGGGCGTCATGGCAGTAGGGGCACTGGAGGCGGATCAGGGGAGCCAAGCCGCCCTCCCGCTCCGGCGCCTCGGCGGCTGCGGCCGGGTAGGCCTCGCGCAGGCGCGCGTCGACGGCGCGGTAGGCGGCGAGCTCCTCGCCGAGCTCGGGGTGGGCGATCAACGCCTCGTCCACCTGGCGGGCGGCGACTGGGTCGAGGTCGGCGCCGGCGTGCAGCGGCAGCAGGTCCCGCGCGTCTCGCGAGCTCAGCGGCTCGGGCTGCAGGCTGCGGGCGAGCAGGTCCTCGAGGGCGCTGAAGCTGGCCAGCTCGGCCTGCAGCTCGGGGCGCGCCTCGAGGGCCGCCTCGACCTCGGCGCGCTCGGCGGGGCCGAGGTCGTCGCCGGCGTAGAGCGGCAGCAGCTCGGCGACGTCGACGGTGAACGCGTGGGTCAGCTGACCCTCGAGGGCCTCCCACCGCGCCAGCTCCTGGCGCAGCTCGGGGTAAGCCTCCAGCGCAGCAGCCACGCCCTCCGCGGCCTCGTCGTCGAGGTCACCGCCGACGTAGAGCGGCAGCAGGTCCCGCGCGTCGTCCAGCTCGAGGGCGCTCACTCGACCCCCTCCGGCAGCAGGCGCACGCGGAGCGCGACCCGCGCGCGCTTGAGCCGGCCCTGCACCGTGGTGAAGGGCAGGTCGAGGTAGTCCGCGATCTGACGGTAGTTGAGCCCGCCCTCGTAGCGCAGGCGGATCACCTCGCGCAGGTCGGGGTCGAGCTCGGCGACGGCGGCGCGGACCACGCGCTGAGACTCGTCGAGGGCCAGGGTCTCGGCCGGGGTCGGGGTGCTGGCCGGGCGCTCGCCCGGGGCTTCGCGCGCGGGCTTGTGGTCGCGGTGGTGCTTGCGCACCTTGTTGCGCGCGATCCCGAACAGCCAGCGCCCGGTGCCCTCGTCGGGGAGCCCCCGGTCGAGGGCCGCGACGAAGGTGTCGTGGCAGATGTCCTCCACCGCCCCCGTGTCGCGAACCCGGGAGCCGACGAACGCCCGCAGCGCGCGGCCGTGCTCTCGATACAACACGGCCACCTGCTCGGGGGGGGGGACTGCAAGTCCATCGCTCACACTGCAGATATACCGTGAGCGCCAAACCTGGGACTTGGGAAATCTACGGGGCGCCGCCCGGGCTCATAAGCAGCGCGGGTTCAGCGACTTGCGTTCGTGTGACAGGCAGCCCGGTGGGCGGTCGTAGTCGGCAGCATGGCACCCAGGCTCCAAACTTCGCACCATGAGCCGCATGCTGCGTCCCCGAGATCTCCCGTGACCGAGGCCCCCGATCCCGAGCGGCGGCCGGTGGCCGTGCTCGCGGCCGCCCTCCCTCGCCAGGACGAACGCCTGAACCTCCCCGACCCCCTCGGAGAGCTGGCGGCCCTCGCCGACACGGCGGGGATCCAGATCCAGGGCGAAGCGATCATTCAGCGCCGCGACCGCCCCGACGGCGCGACCAGCCTCGGCAAAGGCACGGTCGCTCGGCTGCAGGAGGAGATCGAGGCGGTCGGCGCCGAGCTGGTGGTCTTCGACAACGACCTTAAGCCCCGGCAGAAGCGCAACCTCGAGAAGCTGCTGAACAAGACGGTGATCGACCGCACCGAGCTGATCCTGAATATCTTCGCCAGCCACGCGCGCACCCCCCAGGCGCGGCTGCAGGTCGAGGTCGCCAAGCTGGAGTACGAGCTCCCCCGACTGCGCCGGCTGTGGACTCACCTCGACACCGGTGTGGGCCTGCGCGCCGCGGGCGAGAAGCAGCTCGAGGTCGACAAGCGGCTGGTGCGCAAGCGGATCCAGGAGCTCAAGCGCGAGCTGGCCGAGGTCCGCGCGCGCAAGGAGCGCGAGGTCGACCGCCGCGGCGAGGCCTACTGCGTCTCGCTGGTGGGCTACACCAACGCCGGCAAGTCGACGCTCATGAACCGCCTGACCGAGGCCGGGGTCTACGTCGCCGACCAGCTGTTCGCGACCCTCGACACCCGCACCCGCAGCTGGACCGTGGGCCCCAACCGCGAGGTGCTGCTCTCGGACACCGTCGGCTTCATTCGACACCTGCCCCACAACCTGATCGAGAGCTTCCACGCGACCCTCGAGGAGGCCGTCACCAGCGACCTGCTGCTGCACGTGGTCGACGCCAGCGACCCCCAGGCGCTGGAGCACGTGCGCGCCGTGCGCGAGGTGCTCGAGTCGCTGGGGATCAAGGACCGCGACGAGCTGATCGTGCTCAACAAGATCGACCAGGCCGCCCCGGAGCTCTTGCCCTACCTCGAGCGCCGGCTGGTGAACACGATCCGCGTCTCGGCCAAGACCGGGGAGGGCTCCGAGGTGCTGGCCGCCAAGGTCAACGACCTCGCCGCCGCCAGCGAGGAGGACTTCGAGCTGACCCTCGACGTGCGCGAGGGCAAGGCGATCGCCTACCTCGAGGGCCTGGCCGAGGTGAAGACGAAGGAGCTCGAGGGCGAGCGCCTGCACTACGCCGTGCGCTGCCGCCCCGGCGTGATCGGCGCGCTCAAGCGCCGGGTGCGCACCCGCGAGGGCCTGACCCTCGCCCACGACCCCACCGCGCCCCCGCCCAAGGAGCCTTGGGAGGAGTAGCGGCTTCTTTTCCTACTCCCCTCAGCCGCGCGCGCGCGAGCCCGAGAAGCGTGCCAGAGCGCTCCCTTGGCTGAGCCTTGGCTAGAGTTACGACGGCACGCCGGGTGTTGGAGGAAGCCCGTGCGTTGCTGCTGGCCACTCTTGCTCTCCCTCGCCCTTGCCCCGCTGCGGGCTGGCGAGCCCCCAGCGCGGGAGTTCGCGCTGGAGGTCCAGGAGGCCGAGGCGGTCAGCACCGGCTGGGCGAAGCTCTGCCGGGCGGGTCCGCGCTGGATCCTCGAGCAGAGCTGGCCCGCGCGGGTCGAGCTCGAGCTGACCCCGGACAGCGCGGGGCGCCTGGTCGGCGGGGCGAACCTCCCGGCGGGGGTCACGGCGCGGCTGATCGGGGGCGGGGACGCGCGGGTCCAGGTCCGCCTGCGCCCGCGGGGTCCAGACTTCGTCGGCGACTGGCGGATCGTCGGCCCCGCCGGCCCCCTGCGCAGCGGTCGCGCGACGTGGCGCGCCTCTGAGGCCCGGGCGCCGAGCCCCCTGGCCGCCGCGATCGGCGCCGCCCTCGAGCCCGTCGCCGAGCGCGGCACGGTGTCGCCGGGGTCGGTGTTCAACCGCGGTCGACCCGAGCAGCCGGCGCTGATCCGCGGCCGCGCGATCTTCGGGCGCATGCGCGACCTGATCGCCGGCGCCGAGCACGAGGTCCTGTTCCTCACCTACACCTGGGAGGCGGGCTGCAAGCCCGCGCGCCAGATCGTCGACGGGCTCCGGGCCCTGGCCGCCAAGCGCAAGGCCACGGGCGGCCCTCCGGTGCGGGCGTGGTTCATGGTCAACGGCGGCTGGTTCGCCAAGCGCACCGCGATCAAGGCCATGCGCGAGGACCTCGCCCAGCTCGACCTCGCGCCCTGGGTCGACGTGCGCCTGGTGCGGCACAAGCACAAGCTGCTCGGCGCGCTGCACACCAAGTCGCTGGTCGTCGACGGCGAGGTGGCCGTGGTCACCGGCGCCAACCCCGAGGCCAAGCACGACGGGGACGCGCCGTGGTACGACCTCGGCTTCGCCGTCCACGGCCAGGCCGCCTGGGCCGTGCGCGAGGACTTCGCCCAGGTGTGGCGCAAGGTCGTGCACGAGGAGCTCCCGCCTCTGGCCCTCCCCCCTGCGCACCCCGACGACGTGCCCGTGTTCGCGATCAGCCGGCAGGGCCGGGGCAACCCGCTCAGCCGCTCGCACCAGGACCCCCAGGGCCGCGCCTACCTCGCCGCCCTCGACGGCGCCCAGCGCTCGATCCGGATCCTGACGCCGAACCTCAACTACGCCCCGGTCAAGGAGGCCCTGGTCCGCGCGGCGGCTCGCGGGGTGCGTGTGCAGCTCGTGTTCTCCCTCGGCTTCAACCGCGACGCCGAGAACCGGATCCTCCAGGGCGGGCACAACGCCAAGACCGCGACCTGGCTCGGCGGCCGGATCCTCGAGCACGACCTCCCGCCGGGGCGCCTGCAGGTGCGCTGGTATTCCCACGACGGGCGCCTGCCCGTCGACGGCAGCGGCCCCCACGCCATGCACGCCAAATACCTCAGCGTCGACGACCAGCTCGTGATCGTGGGCAGCACGAACCTCGACACCCAGAGCTGGCTCCACAGCCGCGAGCTGGACCTGCTGGTCGACGACCCGGCGACGACCCGCGGCTGGGACGCCCAGGTGTTCCTCCCGGTGTGGGAGCGCTCGCTGCCGACCACCCGGCGGGCGCGGGAGTTGCCTGCGCTGCGCTGAGGGGGCTTCGCGGGCTGGAACGCGATACGATCGCGCCCTCCATGAGCGACCCCCCCGACGTCTCCGTGCTGACCCCCGTCTACGCCGCCGAAGCGACCTTGCCGGCGGCGCTCGAGGCGATCCTCGGGCAGGTGACCGAGCGCACGCTCGAGGTGATCGTCGTCGACGACGGCTCCCCCGATCGCTCGTTGGAGATCGCGCGCGAGGTCGCCGCCAAGGATCCGCGGGTGCAGGTGCTGACCAAGGAGAACGGCGGGGAGGCGAGCGCGCTGAACCACGGCTGGCGGGTCGCCAAGGGGCGCTACGTCGCGATCCTGGAGGGCGACGTGGAGCCCGAGCCCGACTGGCTCGAGCGCTGCCTGGGGGTGCTCGAGGCCGAGCCCGAGGCCTGGGCGGTGGGCGGCTACCTGGAGACGCCGCCCGACGACCCCTGGATCGCGCGGCTGGCGGGCTACGAGATCGAGACCAAGTTCCAGAGCAAGCCGCGGGAGGCCAAGCACCTGACCTCGGCCAACGTGCTCTACCGCGCCGAAGCCTTCGAGCTGGCCGGGCCCTTCGACGAGCGGCTGGTCAACGCGAGCCTCGACTCGGTGTTCAACGGGAACCTGGTCAAGGCGGGCAAGCGCCTGATCTACGAGCCGACAGCGCGGGTCAAGCACCACTACAAGACGACGCTGTTCAGCTACCTGCGCCGGCAGTACGCCTACGCCCGCTTTCGCGTGCACAACGAGATCCTCGACCTCTACCCCGCCGACCGCTTCCTCGCGCTGCACGTCGCCGTCTGTGCGTTGGCCTTCGCGGCGCTGTGCCTGGCCCCGCTGGGGCTGCTGGTCGAGGGCACCCCGCGCTGGGTGCTGTTCGCGGCGGGGCCGGCGCTGCTCCTGTTGGCGCTGTTGGGGCAGACCCCGCGCGCGCTGCACTACGTGACGTCGCGCAAGGACCCGATCGCCCTGCTCTACCCCCCCGTGATCTTCGTGCGCAACGTGCTCGGCGCGCTGGGCTACGCGGTGGGGCTGCTGATGAAGACCCTCGGGCGCGTGTGAGGCCAGCATGAAGGTCATGGGACACCGCGGGGCGCGCCACGAGGCGCCCGAGAACACCCTGCCCTCGATCCAGCGCGCGCTGGACGCGGGCTGCGAGGCGATCGAGATCGACGTGCAGCCGACCCGCGACGGGCAGCTGGCCGTGATCCACGACGAGACCCTCGAGCGCACCACCAGCGGCGAGGGCCCGGTGGCCGCGCGCTCGCTGGCGGAGCTGCAGGCCCTCGACGCGGGTGGCGGCGCTCGGGTCCCGAGCCTGGCCGAGGCGCTGGCGCTCTGCCGTGGGCGCGCCGAGCTCTTCGTCGAGCTCAAGGCGCCGGGCTGCGAGGCCAGAGTCGTCGAGGCGATCCGCGCCGCCGACCAGGTCGGCGAGTGTATCGTCAAGAGCTTCGTGCACCCCTGGCTGCTCTCGATCAAGGGCCTCGAGCCCCGGCTGCGCACGGCGTGTTTGATCTACGGCCGCCCGGTCGACCCCGCCGGGGTCGCGCGCGCCGCCGCGGCGGAGGTGTTCTCGGTGGGGATCGCCATGCTCGACGCCGCCCTGATCCAGGAGTGCCACGCGGCCGGAATCCAGGTGTGCACCTGGAACCTCAACGACCCGGAGCAGGCGGCGCACTACCGCGACCTCGGCGTCGACTACCTGGGGAGCGACGCGCCCACGGCGGTGTGCGCGGCGCTGAGCTAGGTCTGGCCGGCGCCCTTGAGCAGGTAGCGCGTGTTCTTGACCACGACCTCCTGCAGCACGGGTTCCGTGTTGCCAATCACGTTGGCCGCGATCGCCCCCGAGACGTTCGAGAGGATCGAGCTCAAGGCGACGTCGCCCCCAGCGCGCCCGCAGAGGGCCGCCGCGGCGAAGAAGGCGTCACCGGCGCCGACGGTGTCCACGGTCTGCTTGGTCATGGCCGGGCAGGAGTGGGTCTCGCCGCTCTTGGACCACACCACCGACCCCGACGAGCCGAGGGTCAGCCAACCCAGCTGCGCCGAGAGCTGATCCCCCAGGCGCCCGAGGAGCTCGAACTCGCTCACCCCGCGCTGTCCGTAGGCGAGGCAGAGCTCGCGCTCGTCGAGGGAGAACAGATCGCAGCGGTTGTACTTCGTGATCAGGTTGAAGCCGTAGTTGTAGCTGTTGGTCTGGCAGTTCAACGCCAGGTAGGGCGAGCGTTCCTCGAGCAAGGCCTGGACCTCGGGGTCGACCATGCCGTGCCCGTAGTCGCAGGCGATCACCAGGTCGCAGTCGTCGAGGGCGCTGCCCAGGCGCTCGAGCAGACGAGTCTGCAGCGCCTTCGAGGGCTTGTCGTGGAGGCGGTTGACCGAGAAGTGCTTGATCAGGTCCTTGCGCTTGCCGGGCCGCTCGACGTAGCGCTGCTTGAGGATCGTGGGGTAGCCAGGGTCCCGCACGAGGTCGAGCTGGAGGGGCTCGCTGCCCAGCGACTCCAGCGCGGCGTCGAGGAAGGGCTCGTGCCCGGCGAGGGCGATCAGCCGCGTCTCGCAGCCCCAGCTCGCCACCGCGCGTGCGATCGCCAGCGAGCCGCCGAGGGAGTCCTCGTCGCGCACCGGGCGCACCGAGAGCACGCGCGCCTTGCTGGTCAGGCCCTGAACGACGCAGTAGCTATAGCGGTCGAGGATCAAGTCGCCCACGACCAGCACCTTCAGCCCGCGGATCGCTGTCAGTAGCTGATCGATGTGGCGGTTGGCGTCCGCCAACGGGAAGCGATCGAGGTAGACCCGCACGTCCGGGTCGAGGGTGTCCAGGTGCGAGGCGATCAGCCGCGTCGAGCTGTGCAGGGGCGCGCCGACGAACTGGATCGCGCCGCCGTAGCGGGCGACCGCGGCGGCGTCGTCGTCGATCCGGCGATCGGTCTCGTCCTTGGGCTTCGCGTATTCGGTGCCCTTGCAGTAGACGTGCGGCTTCACCGCCTCGATCGCCTCCACCGCATAGGGGTGCGGGATCACGACCACGTGATCGACCACCTCCAGGTGGGCGAGCTGGTAGGCCCGCTGCCCGTCGGAGAACACCGGCCGCCCTGGGCCCTTGTTGACGTAGGGGGCCGAGGTCAGGGTCACGACCAGCACGTCGCCGTGGGCCTTGGCCTCCTGGAGGTGCTTGATGTGACCCGGGTGCAGCAGGTCGAAGGTCCCGTGGCACTGCACGATCCGCTTGCCCGCGTCGCGCAGGGCGGCGAAGGTCGGTCCGCAGGTGTCGAAGGGCAAGATCTTGAGGTCTTCGTGCGCGCTCATGCTCTGTGACTCGGTCTCTGGCCGGCAGCCTAACCCACGGGCCCGGTGCATGTTGGTCGGCTTCCCGGGTCAGGGTAGCTTGAGGGCATGCCCTCTGGACCGATCGACTTGGAGAACCTCCCCGCGCTGATCGTGTGCTTCGACCCCGACCTGGCCGAGGCCGCGGGCTACGCGCGGGCGGGGAACGCGCAGCTGGTCGCCGACTCGGGTGTGACCCTCGCGGGGCTCGAAGGGGCGCGTCGGCTCGACTGGGCCGAGCTGCAGGCGCTCCCCAAGGGATCCCTCGCGGCCCGCCGGCTGGTGGTCCACACCTTGCGCGGGGTCCACCCCAGCGGCCTGCGCGCGGCCCTGCGGCAGTGCGCGCCCAACGTGGAGTGCGTGCTCGTCGACTCCCACGGCTCGTGGTTCACCAGCAATGGGCGCGGCGCGCTGTGGCTCTCCTTGGGGCGCACCGCCCGCCGCGGCCTGGGCAAGACCTCCGTCGGCCGCCTGAGCGCCAAGCACCTGCGCTACACCGTCGACCCACCTTGGCCCAACCTGCAGGCCACCCTCCAGGCGCCTGAGCGGGTCCTCGAATACGCCCAGGCTCACCCTCCGCGCGCCCCCGCCGCCACCCCGCGGATCGCGCACTACGTGAGCGCGCTGGGCGCGGGCGGCGCCGAGCGCCAGCTGGCGCTGCTGGCCAAGCGCTCTCAGGCGCGGGGGCACGAGGTCCAGGTGTGGACCACACACCCGATCGAGGGCGACGCCGGCCACTACCTCCCCGACCTGCGGCGAGCGGGGGTCCCGGTCAGGGCGCTGGACATGCCCGCGCGCACGTTGACCCTCGACGAGGATCAAATCCCTGGGCTGAAGCTGATCCAGAACCACCTCAGCTCGCTCCCGTTGTTCGCGCTGATCCTCGAGCTCCAGCGAGAGCGGCCCGACGTGCTGCACTGCTGGCTCGACGAGCCGAACGTGATCGGCGGGCTGGCGGGGCTCCTGGCGGGGGTCCCGCGGATCGTGCTCAGCACACGCAACGTGAGCCCCGTCCACTTCCCGCGCCTGTTCTACCCCTGGTATCGCGACACCTACCGCGCGCTGAGTCAGGCGCCCCAGGTGACCCTGATCGGCAACTCGGCGGCGGGCGCGGCCGATTACGCCGAGTGGCTCGGCCTCCCTCGGGAGCGCTTCCAGGTCGTCTACAACGGCTTCGAGCCGCCCCCCCTCGAGGACACGCGAGCCGCGACCCGCGCCGAGCTGGGCGTCGACGACGGGACGTTCCTCGTGCTGGGGGTCTTCCGCCTCGCCGAGGAGAAGCGCCCCCTCGACTTCGTGCGCCTCGTCGCTCGCCTGCGGGAGGTGGTCCCGCGCCTGCGCGTCGTGCACCTCGGCGTCGGCGAGCTGGTCGAGGAGACCCTGCGGGAGGCCGCCCGTCTGCAGCTGGGCGACGTGCTCGAGTTCCGCGGGCGGGTGCCCGACCCCTGGCGCTACCTGCAGGCCGCCGACGCCTCGGTGCTCACCAGCGACAACGAAGGCTGCCCCAACGTCTCCCTCGAGAGCCAGGCCCTGGGGACCCCGATCGTCGCCACCCGCGTCGGCGGCACCCCCGAAACCCTGCGCGACGGCGAGACCGGCTTCCTCTGTGAGCTGGGCGACCTGGAGGGGCTCGCTGCGCGCCTGGCCGGGCTCGCGCGCGACCCGGAGCTGCGCGCGCGCATGGGCGCCGCGGGCCGCGAGCTGATCGCCGAGCGCTTCGGCGTCGAGCGCATGGTCGACTCGAGCCTCGCGCTCTACACGGCGGACCGGATAGACTCGGGGACATGACGTGGAACCGCAAGGTCACAGCCCTCGCCAACCTGCTCGAGTCCCTCGAGGTGACCGGCCCCGGCGGCTCTGAGCTCACCCCCGACACCGCCTTCGCGCGCTGGGTCGAGCTGACCGAGGAGATCCGCGCGGCGAACCGCACGATCTACTTCATTGGCAACGGCGCCAGCGCGAGCATGGCCAGTCACTTCTCCGCCGACCTGGCGAAGAACGCCCACGTGCACACCCAGGTGTTCACCGACCCTTCGCTGGTGACGGCGGTCGGCAACGACATGGGCTACGAGCACGTGTTCTCGGAGCCGCTCCGCCGGCGGGCCCAGGCGGGGGACATGCTGGTCTCGATCTCGAGTTCGGGGCGCTCGCCGAACATTCTGCAGGCCACGAGCATGGCCACCGAGCTCGGCCTGCTTCAGGTAGGGCTGTCGGCCATGTCGGCGGACAACCCCCTGCGCCAGGCGGGCACGCTGAACTTCTACGTGGCCGCGACGACCTACGGCAACGCCGAGACCAGCCACGCCGCGATCCTGCACCACTGGCTCGACGCCATGCTCGGCGAGGCCTAGGGCCGAGCTACTCCGGCTTGCGCCCGCGGACCGCGGTGGGCCACTGGGGGTAGTCGACGAGGTCGACGAGGCCCTCCGACGCGAACCAGCCGCGGACCTCCTCCACCGAGTGGATCCCGTGGAAGGTCGGGGAGTAGCCGTCGAAGGTGTCGAGGATATCGTTCTCGAGGCCCATGCCCTGGTCGCTGTAGGGGAAGACCGAGTTCACGTAGCGAAAGAAGGGCCCCCGCTGGAGGCGGTGCGAGAGGGTCACGAAGCGACGGCAGAAGCGATAGAAGAGCGTCTTGGGGATCCGCCGGGTGTGGGGGATCCAGGCGTCGCGTTTCACGTAGTCGTCGTGGTTGGGGTAGACCCAGATCGCGATCGTGCCTCCGGGCTTGAGCAGCGGCACCAGCGCGCGGAACGCCCCCTCGGTCGAGGGGGTGTGGTGCAGGACCCCAATGCTCACGATCAGGTCGAAGGTCTCGGGGGCGAAGGGCAGCTTGAAAATGTCCGCCTGGGCGACCCGCGCGTGAGGGAAGCGCGCCAGGTTCCGGTGCGAGGCCTCGACGGCGTAGCTGAGGTCGACCCCCACCACCCGCGCGCCCCACTGGGCGAGGACCTCCGAGAAGCGCCCGGCGCCGACGCCGGCGTCGAGCACGAGCTTGCCGCGCACGTCCTCCGGGCGCAGCCCCGTCTTCTCGCGCAGGGTGTCCTCGGAGCGGGCCTGCTTGGCGTTGCTCGAGTCGAGCTGGGTCGAGGTGTGCACGTTCCACTCGAAGCTGAACGAGTCGACGTACTGGTCGTCCTCGACGAAGCGCGGGATCCCGCGGACCACCGGCCAGCGCTTGCCGTCGGGCGCGACGAAGGCGTCGCCGTCACGGGTCAAGGGCGCGCCGCTCTCCGGGCAGCGGAACAGCGCGTCCTCCGGCGGCGAGAGCGCGTCGACCTCAGGCGAGGGCATAGGTGTAGCTCCGCCCGTTGCTGCGCGGGTCGCTGTTGTCGGAGGTCGAGAACATGACCAGGGTGTAGGGCGTGGCGAGGTGCAGGTGCCAGCCCCAGTGGGAGTAGCGCCCCCCACCCAGCTCACGAACCTCCTGGTGAGGCGCGTGGCCGGGCCCCAGCGGGCGCCCGTCCTCGAACACCTGCAGCCGACTGACCCCCTCCTTGTCCGTGATCCCCAGCGGCCCTCGCGCGTGGTAGGCGTGCCCCTCCGCGGCGTAGACCTCCAGTCGCCCCTCCCGGCGGC
>Ga0209273_10003158_pt1 | contig 11703 bp, 11 predicted proteins | sample tdAd471_FD_187126 | JGI IMG/M metagenome (GOLD analysis project Ga0209273, IMG submission 187126) | Marine sediment microbial communities from the Atlantic coast under amendment with organic carbon and nitrate - tdAd47.1 (SPAdes)... | ecosystem: Environmental > Aquatic > Marine > Coastal >...
GCTGGTAAGTCCGAAAGCCGCCCCATTCGCGGCTCCGAGGAAGAAGAAACCGGCGAAGACGTGGTCAAAAAGGGCAACGATGCGCTCGAAGCCTATTGCGTCAACCTGAACGAGAAGGCGAACGCCGGAAAGATTGACCCGCTCATTGGCCGCGATGCCGAGGTTGAGCGGACCATCCAGATCCTCTGCCGTCGCCAAAAGAATAATCCACTTTTCGTGGGCGACCCGGGCGTGGGCAAAACGGCAATTGCGGAGGGCCTGGCGCGGCTCATCACCAAGGGCGACGTGCCTGATGTCCTGAAAGACGCAACGATCTTTGCCCTCGACATGGGAACGCTGCTTGCGGGAACGCGCTATCGCGGCGATTTTGAAGAACGCTTAAAAGCCGTCATCAAAGAGCTTGAAGATTACGACGGCGCGATCATGTTCATCGACGAGATTCATACGGTGATCGGCGCGGGCGCGACAAGCGGTGGGGCGATGGATGCCTCGAACCTTCTGAAGCCAGCGTTGCAATCCGGTTCGATCCGCTGCATGGGCTCAACCACATACAAAGAATATCGACAGCACTTTGAGAAAGACCGCGCCCTTGTGCGCCGGTTCCAGAAGATCGATGTGTCAGAGCCCACCATCGATGATGCGATTAAGATCCTCAAAGGACTGAAACCTTACTTCGAAGAGCATCACAAAGTGAAGTACACAAATGATGCCATCAAAGCGGCGGTGGAACTTGCTGAGAAATATCTCCACGACCGTAAATTGCCTGACAAAGCGATCGATGTGATCGACGAGGTGGGCGCCAGCCAAATGCTGTTGCCCGAGTCGAAGCGGAAAAAGACGGTTGGCGTTAAAGATGTGGAAGCGGTGCTCGCCAAGATGGCCCGCATCCCGCCCAAGACGATTTCAAAGACTGATACCGAAGCACTCAAGGATCTCGATACGAACCTGAAACGCATGGTGTTCGGCCAGGATGACGCGATTAATAAGCTCTCGGCGGCAATGAAGCTTTCCCGCGCAGGTCTGCGCGAAGCGGAAAAGCCTATCGGATCGTTTCTTTTCTCTGGGCCAACGGGCGTTGGGAAGACCGAAGTTGCGCGTCAGCTGGCGTCGGTCATGGGGATTGAGCTTCTGCGCTTTGACATGTCGGAATATATGGAGCGCCACACGGTGAGCCGCCTTATCGGCGCGCCTCCGGGGTATGTGGGTTTCGATCAGGGTGGACTTCTCACCGATGGGATCGATCAGCACCCGCATTGTGTGTTGCTGCTCGACGAGATCGAAAAAGCCCATCCGGATCTTTTCAACATCCTTTTGCAGGTGATGGATCACGGCAAACTGACCGATCACAACGGCAAGAAAATCGACTTCCGCAATGTGATCTTGATCATGACCACAAACGCCGGTGCCCAAGACCTCGCTAAGTCGGCCATCGGATTTGGCCGCGCCAAGCGGGAAGGGGACGATAAGGAAGCGATTACCAAACTCTTTTCGCCCGAATTCCGTAACCGGCTCGACGCAACAATTCCGTTCTCCAGTCTGCCTGATGATGTGGTTCACAAGGTCGTCGAAAAGTTCGTTATGCAACTCGAGGCGCAGTTGGCGGACCGCAACATCACGTTTGAGCTTTCAAACGATGCCACGGCGTGGCTTGCCAAGCGCGGCTATGATGAAACCATGGGTGCGCGACCGCTCGCGCGTACGATTGAAGAAAATATCAAACGCCCCCTTGCCGAGGAGATCCTTTTCGGGGATCTCGCAAAAGGCGGCAATGTGCGTGTAGTCCTGGAAAAGGACGACGAAGGCACTGAGAAAATTGGCTTTAAGATCGAGCCGACCCCTGAGCGCAAACCTCGCAAAAAGCGCAAAGGCGGAGGTCGCAAGAAGACGGAAGCCGTCGACTAAACAGCGGTTGTTTGTAGATACGCTTCGAAATTTGGCGCGTGCGAATTCGATAGCATGTGATCCACATAGGCGTTGCGTTCGGCCCATATGATTTCCAGATCCCAGACGCACACGGATTCACTTCCTTCCGCTGTGCGCCAACCTTTTCCTTTGTCAACGAAGACGTGGATTGGAAGTTCATTTTCTCGGTCCCACCAGAACAGAACGACGTAATTCATGCCGCGTCCCTGATGGCGGATGAGAACGGCCAAACCGGGCCGGCCACTAGAGATGGCAGGGCACGGAAGTGCGGCGAGCGCCAGTTCTTCGCCGTCTGTGAAGGTATCGCCCGAAGCCGGCTCTTCTCCGTAAAGCACTGAATAGAGTTTGATCCGCCAACTATTGTGGTCGTGCAAACCGTCAAAGGTGCAGGCCCGCTGTGAAAACGGCACAGATACGTGGAACGCTGTCATAGCTGGGCCTTTATCTCTGCGGCGAGTGCCGCGAGTTCATCATCGTCGGCCTTTTTGCTGTGGCTGTGACCGGCCATCGCTTGATCCTTCCAGACCGGGATGATGTGAAAGTGGATGTGGAACACAGTCTGACCCGCGGGCGCACCGTTGAACTGCATAATACGAACACCATCCGGATTGAGAGCGGACTGGACGGCCTTCGCGACCGACTGTGTTTTTATGATCAATCGCGCCGCCCAATCAGGATCGATGTCGAAAATGGTCTCGGCATCCGTCTTTGGAATCACCAACGTGTGCCCGCGTGTCTGGGGGAAGACGTCCATAAACGATAAGACTTGATCGTCTTCATAGACCTTATGGGCCGGAAGTTCGCCGCGCAGAATTTTTGCAAATATGTTGTCGGTATCGTAGGCCATTACACACTCCTCAGGCGGGAACAGTTGCCCGGTCGGCAAAATGGGTCAAGTCACTGCTTCTTGAAGGGTGTGTGTTGCGATAGCGCCACCATGTCCTCGGTAATATAGTCGCGCTCCCGCTCGAGATATTCTGCTACGGCTTCACGCAAGCCAGCGTTCTCGATCCAATGGGCGCTGTAGGTGGTAACCGGCTCGTAGCCGCGAATGAACTTGTGGTCCCCCTGGGCACCAGCTTCGACGCGTGAAAGATTGCGCTCAATGGCAAAATCGATGGCCTGGTAGTATGAAAGTTCGAAGTGCAGGAATTTGTGATACTCGGTGCACCCCCAATAGCGCCCGAAGAGCGTGTCACCACCAATAAAATTGAGTGCACCCGCCACGGGTTGGCCATTACGGTTGGCGAAGATCAGTAAGATGTCGTTCGGCATTCGTTCGCCGACCAGCGAAAAGAACTCGCGGGTCAAGTAGGGGCGGCCCCATTTCCGCGCGCCTGTGTCCTGATAGAAGATCCAAAATGCATCCCAGTGCGCCTCGGTAATGTCGGAACCCGTTACCCAATCTATCTCTATGCCGCTTTCAAGTGCCCGTGCGCGCTCCTTACGCAGGTTCTTGCGCTTTGCTGACGATAAGGCCTCAAGAAAGTCGTCGAACGTTGCGTAATCTCGGTTGAGCCAGTGAAATTGCTGGTCTGTACGCTGAAGAAATCCGATCTCGCCGAGCGTTTGCCAATCGTTCTTGGGGAGGAAGGTAATGTGCGCCGATGAAAGCTCATTTTGCTGCACCATTTGCACCAACGCCGACGCAAGGGCGGTACGGTAAAGTCCTTCTTTGGGGCCCGGTCGGATAAACAGGCGTGGGCCGGTAGCGGGCGTAAATGGCACCGCGCATTGAAGCTTCGGAAAATATCGTCCGCCAGCACGTTCAAACGCATCGGCCCAGCCGTGATCGAAAACGTATTCGCCCTGGCTATGGGATTTGAGATAGGCGGGGGCAGCGCCTACTACCTCATTGTCGACCTCCAGCAAAATATGGGCAGGTCCCCATCCGGTTTCGGGTCCAACCGAGCCGCTTTCCTCAAGTGCGTTCAAAAAAGCATGCGAGACAAATGGATTGAAAGCGCGACCGGGTGGGTTCGCGAGAGCGTCCCACTCATCGGGAGACATCCTGGCAAGTGATGTGAGGGTGTGCGCTGTGAAATTTGTGTCAGCCATCGCTGACATCTGACGATGGTAGAGCTGGCCGGAACTTTTCGAAGATCAGGTTGTCCGCATAGGGCGCCATTCGATCCCATGTGTCAGGGTTACGAACGGTCCATGTGAGGACAGGAAGACCAATCGCCTTTGCCGCACGAACGCTGGGTGTTGGCAAACCTTCCCAATTGTAAGCGACGAAGTTTGGGCGGCTTATAAAATTGAGTAGCATATGGCGGAGGACGAAACGTTCGTGTGGTGCAAGGCGAACGTCGTCATCAGGGCTGCGATATCTTTCTGAAATTTGTCCACGCAGTACACCTGGAGCGTTCTTCGCAAACCACCCTACCGAATAGGGATTGAAGGATTGCACAGCCACCTTAAAGGGGTAGTTGGCAATCAGGTTTGCAACAGCTTGTTCAAGCGTACCAACACGGCGGCCTGTGTTCTTGATTTCAATAAGCAGGGGCACGCGCCCAGCCACTTGCGACATGACCTCTTTGAGCGTCGGTATAGTGTCGGCGCTGCCCTCTAGCAGGATTTGCGTAAGCTCGTGGGTTGTTCGATCAGAAAGAGTGCCGGATTGTTGCGTCAGTCGGTCAAGTTTGCGGTCATGAAAAACAATAACCTCACCATCAGATGAGGCACGCACATCAAGCTCAATCGCATAGCCGGACCGGGCCGCCGCCTCAAATGCCGAGGGGGAATTTTCAACAATCCCTTTCGCCGCATCATGCAGTCCGCGGTGGGCAATGGGCAGAGTGCGCAGCCAATCCATGCGTTCTCGACGTGTCCTTTAGGAGATTTCAAAGATAGCGTCGACTTCGACCGCTACGTTGAATGGCAGGTTTGCAGCACCCACGGCAAAACGTGCGTGCTGTCCCTTTGCGCCCAAAACATCAAATATCAAATCCGAAGCGCCATTGATGACCGCAGGGTGTTGGTCGAATTCAGGCGGGCAATTGACAAAACCGCCAAGCTTTACACAACGCAAAACCCGGTCGAGGTCCCCATCGCAGGCCGCCTTTACTTGCGCCAGGATATTGAGGGCGCAAAGCTTCGCCGCCGCTTGACCTTCCTCGACAGAAAACTCTGCTCCAACCTTGCCGAGAAACTGTAGGTTACCGTCAGTGTCAAACGGTACTTGCCCCGCTACAAACACCTGTCCGCGCGAGACGACGTAAGGCACATAGTTTGCTGCGGCGGGCGCGGGGGTCGGCAATTGGATACCAAGGTCTTTAAGGCGTGCTTCGATTGATCCGGCCATAGGGATCTCCGTGTGCTTGAATTTCTGCAACTCTATCAGCGGCAATGGGCAGCGCCAACGCCTGGCAAGTCATCTCTATTTGACAAGATTGGGAGGTACGACCCCTTGAAAGTGGGCATCGAGATTATCGAGGGCCAACATTCCCATGGCCGTGCGTGTCTCTACAGTTGCGCTGCCAAGGTGCGGAAGCAGAAGCGCATTCGCAAGACCGTGGTATCGCGCATCGATTTGGGGTTCGTTATTAAAGACATCCAACCCCACTGCTGAGAGTTGGCCGTTACGCAAGGCAGCGATGATTGCATCATCGTTCACAACATCGCCCCGCGCCGTATTGATCAGCACCGCACCCGTCGGCAGTTTCTCGATACTCGTTGCGTCGATGATGCCTCGGGTCTCGGGTGTCGCTGCGCAATGAAGGGACAAGATCTCGCTTACAGCTAGTAGACCATCAAGGTTTGCGTGAAACTGACAAGTGCCTTCGTGCTCGGGGGGAAGGCGTGTTCGGCTGTAATAGTGCACTTCGAGCCCGAATGCGTGCGCGCGCGCAGCTACTGCTTGGCCGATCCGCCCCATGCCGAGAATGCCGAGCTTCTTTCCTTGGAGGCCCGCGCCAAGAAGATGGGTCGGGCTCCACCCCGGCCATGTCCCGCGCTCAATCTGCTCAATGCCCTCTTTGGCGCGGCGTGTGGCACCAAGGATAAGAAGCAATGTGATATCGGCGGTCGCCGCAGTTAAAACGCCTGGCGTGTTGGTCACTAGGATGCAGTGGGACTTTGCCGCTTTAAGATCGATATGATCGGTCCCAGCACCAAAATTGGCGATGATGCGCACTGTCTCGGGCAGGGCATCGATGAGCGCATGATCAATCCGGTCTGCCACACAAGGCATCAAGGCATCAGCACCTCTGCATTCTGAGATGATCGATTGCACGTCCCAGGGCTCGCCCGCGCCATTTAGGGACAAGGTAAACGCCTTTGCGGCCCTTGCCTCAACGGCAGGGGGCAATCTGCGAGTAATCACAAGGCGGGGAGCCATGCAGGAAGGGCCTTAATCTCGTAACCGGTCTGGGCTAAGGTATCCCCATGATACGGAAATTCCTATTGGCAGGGCTCATTTGCCTCGGATTTACATCAGCGGCTTCGGCTCAGGCCCTTCAGCCCCATCGGGCGCTCTATCGTGTAGAGCTCGCTAACTCTGGGCAGTCAAATGCCATATCCGATGCTTCGGGGCTAATTGGATTTGAATGGGCCGTCTCGTGTGAAGCTTACACAACGAGCCAGCGGTTCTTTACGCGGTTCGTCACCTCCGATGGCACGTCGTCAGAATCCGACGTTGTTTTTTCGGCTGAGGAAAGCCGGGATGGGCGACGCTTTTCCTTCGATCTTGCCGACCGGATCAACGGCGAAGTGATCGATCACGTGGTGGGGCAGGCGGGCAACGGCGAACTTTATTTTTCAGTACCCAATTACCAACGGCTCGATTTGCCGCCCGAAACAATATTTCCAACGGAACAATCGGCCCGTTTGGTAGCGAGCGCGATCGCTGGTCAGCAGTTTCTCGAAACGCGCGTTTTTGACGGCGGTGATGAAACGGAAATTTACGACACGGTCGCGCGGATAGATGCGGCTGATGGAATGTATCTGCCGCATCCAGAATCCGACGGCGCGACGCGTCTTGCGCCCCTACAATCGTGGTTCGTCTCGCTCAGTTACTACGATATGGGCGATGAAACGGGTGCGCCCAATTACGAAGTGACATACAGGCTGTTTTCAAACGGTATCGTTGATGAGCTTTTCATGGACTACGGCGATTATGCGTTTAACGCCCGCCTCGTTCAGCTCGAATATCTCGATCATCCGTCCTGCTGAGGCCGCTTAAGTCCGCGGCCCTTTCCAATTTTATCTTTCCCGAATTTACCGCGTACCTGATCCATGGCGCGTTCGGCCGCCGCTCTGCGTCCACGCTCTGGGTCGATGAGGTCCGGAGGGTCGGCGTGCACTGCATCATCAAGTGCGCTGATCCCGATGCCAATGAGGCGGAAGGGTGTTCCGTCCACTTCAGGGGCAAGAAGCTCCCGCCCTACTGAGAAGATAACATCTGCGAGCATGGTGGGGTCTTCTAGTGTTCTGCTTCGGGTGCGGATCTTAAAATCCGTTGTTCTTAGTTTCAGGGTGATAGTTTTCCCGCTCGTCTCTTTCTTTTTGGCGCTCGTCGCGACAGACTCTGATAGGCGCCACAAAATGCGTTCAAGCTCTTCTTTGTTTGCGATGTCATCGAAGAAGGTCGTTTCATTCGAGATGCTTTTGCGCTCCGCCCCCATGTGAACGCGGCGCCGATCCAATGCTTGAGAAAGGCGCCAAATGTGCTGTCCCATAACGCCGTAGCGCCGCATGAGATCCGTCTCGGCCATCTTCTGGACCTGACCCACGCTCAGGATACCATCGCGCTTGAGCTTTGCTTCGAAGGCCCTACCTACGCCCCAGAGCTTGTTCACGGGCTGACGGGCGAGAAAATCAAGCGCTTCCGCGCGGCCGATGACTGACAGCCCCCGAGGCTTGTCGAGATCGGAAGCCACTTTCGCCAGGAATTTATTGAAGCTGAGACCCACTGACACTGTTATTCCCACTTCGTCTTCGATGCGATTTGCCAGGCGGACCATCTGCTCGGCCGGGACCATTTTGTGAAGTCTTTCAGTACCTGACAGATCAAGAAATGCTTCGTCGAGGGACAAAGGCTCCACAAGCGGTGTTAAAGCACGCATGCGGTCTTTGATTTCACGAGAGACTTCTACGTATTTTTGCATGTTTGGCTTAATGACTACGGCACTGGGGCACGCCTTCAGCGCCTTGAACATGGGCATCGCAGAATGAACGCCCGACATCCGCGCGATGTAGCAAGCAGCAGAAACAACGCCGCGCTTGCCGCCACCCACAACGACTGGTTTGTCGCGGATCGAAGGATCATCGCGTTTTTCCACTGAGGCATAAAAAGCATCGCAATCAAGGTGCGCGATGGTGAGATCGCGAAGCTCATCATGGACGGCGACGCGATGGCTGCCGCATTGAGGGCAAGCTTTCGTGGGCGCATCCAGCCATGTGAAACAGTCGCGGCATAGGACGTCGCTCATGGACCATCCTCCGGCCATAACCACGCCGCACCTCGCACGCCGCTCGAATCTCCGTGTTGGTTTCGCACCACGGTCACGTCGATGCGATCGGAAAAAACAAAGTCAGAGAGCCTTGCCGGCACAAGGTCATACAGCGCATCGATATTTGAAAGCCCGCCGCCCAGCACGATCACATCCGGGTCGATGATGTTGATGATTGTTGCAAGGCTCTTGGCAAACCGCTCAACAAGTCGCGAAACCGTCGCGCGCGCGGCTGGGTCTCCATCTTCGGATGCCGAGGCAATCTCTTCGGCGGTCAATTTTTGGCCAGATGTGCGTTCATGGTCAGCGGCAACGCCAGGCCCTGAGATCCAGGTTTCGATACAGCCCCGCTTACCGCAGTAACAGGTGGGAGATGTTTGCCATTCGGTTTCACCTGGCCAGGGCAGGGGGTTATGCCCCCATTCCCCGGCAATGGCGTGAGGGCCGGTCAGCACCTCTTGCCCCATTACAATGCCGCCCCCTACGCCGGTTCCGGCGATCACGCCAAAAACGGTGCTGAAACCCTGTCCAGCGCCATCGACGGCCTCGGAAAGGGCAAAGCAATTGGCATCGTTGGCGAGCCGCACATCTCGTCCCAAGGCGGCTCGAAGGTCTCGGTCAAAGGGCTTGCCATTTAGGCAGATTGAGTTTGCATTTTTGATGAGACCAGTCGCAGGCGAGATCGCCCCTGGCATGGCGACACCGATGGTCCCCTGAATGCCGGCTTGGCGCTCCAAAGTCTCGACGACGTCAACAACGGCAGCGATTGTCGCATCATAATCGTTATTGGGGGTGGGCCGTCTGTGACGCGCAATCTCTTCGCCGCGGCCCCCAAGAGCCACGCCTTCGATTTTTGTGCCGCCGAGATCGATGCCAATGCGCATAGCTCAAGACTAACCCAGAAGTGTATTTCGTATGAGTGGTTCTGCATGGGGCCACTCATCGACTCTGTGAAGCGCTGCGGGCGCTTTAGGAATCAGTGGCCGCAGCCGGGGATCAGCCACGAAATGGAGTGCCTCGGCCTTTGGAATGGCGGCAAGGACCGAATCAATATTGTGGGGAATATCGTCCATGAAGAGGATGGGCGCTGTGAGGCCCCCGGCAAGCGCTTCCGCCGTTGCCCCCTTGCTCCCTTCATTGGCAATGATTGGATAAGGCATGCCGCCTTGATGAAGCGCGTGGGACCGGGCCGCCCGCTGATCTGGCGGCGTGTTCGTTAGTACGACGATCTGCATCTCAGGCGCTAGAGCCGCCAACGCCTCGGCCGCGCCAGGAACGGGCTCCAATTCCTGGAGCCGGGTCGCAAAAAAACCTTTGAGGAGGCTTGCGACCTTGTCCTTGCTCGCAGCTTCCCCGGACTCAGAGTTCTTGATATTGCCAAAGAGAGAAAAGCTTACGAGGTCAATATGATAGCCCTCGTCGTCAAGGTGATTCTCAAGCCCCCGAATAAATTGAAAGAGCACCTCGTCTGCATCGCAAAGCAGTAAGGGTGTGTCAGGATCAAGTTGAATCGAATCGATCTGCATGCGAATCGATTCTTTGAGATCAGTCATCGAATCGATTCCCTGGCGATTGCGACATAGCACGTGCTGCTTTTGCTGGTGTGGTGGGGTCAATGCCTTCTGATTTGCAGAACGCTACTAGAACGTCTTCATGTTGTATTAGGAATTCCAAAACGCCCGTTAGAAACGCGCCCGATCCTGCGGCTGCGCGCATTTCATCGGCAGTTATTCCCGTTTGTGTCAGCAATGTCCGCAAAGCGCCTTCATCGCTCGCGATATAGGCAAGCGCGTTCAATGCAAGGATCTCTGCTGATTCTCGATTCATTCCGATTCGCTTTCAGAGCCTAGTGATTCCGCGATCATAGCCGCAACAATTGATTAAGGATATTCGGGTCAAAATGGTCCTTGAGCAGGGGATTGGTCCCCACCGTGAGTGCGCCTTAGTGAGGAGATCTGCGTGCACGCAGAACAAAAGTCCACCATGCCGAAGACGGTCCTGATCGTGGAGGATAATGAGCTCAACATGAAGCTCTTCCGCGATCTTTTGGAGGCGCATGGATTTGCTACCGTCCAGACCAAGGACGGGCTTGAGGCGATGGACCTTGCGCGCGCGCATCGTCCTGATTTGATTCTTATGGACATCCAGTTGCCTGAAGTTTCGGGCCTTGAGATCACCAAATGGCTCAAAGATGACGAGGAGCTTCGCGACATTCCGGTCGTTGCGGTTACCGCGTTTGCCATGAAGGGTGATGAAGAGAAAATTCGCGAGGGTGGTTGCGAAGCCTATATCGCCAAGCCCATTTCCGTGGCGCATTTTGTCGAAACAGTGCAGCGCTATATTGGCCGGAACGCGGCGGAGGCATAATCCATGAGCGCGCGGATTTTGGTCGTCGACGACATCAAAGCAAATGTGAAGCTTCTCGAAGCCAAGCTGAAGGCCGAGTACTACGATGTACTCACTGCAGCGGACGGCGAAGAAGCCTTGGAAGCGATTGGCAAATCAACGCCGGACATCGTTCTTTTGGACATCATGATGCCCGGCATGGATGGTTTTGAAGTTTGCCGACGCATTCGCGAAGACAAAAAGACCGCGCACATTCCGGTGGTGATGGTAACCGCGCTTGATCAAAACGAAGATCGCGTGAAAGGCTTGGAAGTGGGCGCCGACGACTTTCTTACAAAGCCTGTGAACGACACCGCGCTTTATTCGCGCGTGAAAAGCCTTGTGCGCCTGAAGATGATGACTGATGAGCTTATGATGCGTCAGTCCACGGGCGAGAAGATGGGTCTTGTGCAGGACGACGAAAACGCTGCACTTGTCGATACGAGCGGGCGTATCCTCGTTATCGAAGACCGTAAGGTTGCGGGGGAACAGATTGCGGCTGGGCTTTCTGACAAGAATGACGTTTTGGTCGAGGCCAATGCCGATGAGGCTCTAATCCGCGTCCGCAGCGAAGATTGTGACCTAATTATCGCCAGCCTCGATCTTGAGGCGACGGACGGGCTTCGTCTTTGCTCGCAGCTTCGCGCCATTGATGCTACACGCCAGACGCCCATTTTGGCGGTCTCTGACGATATTGAAACAAAACGGCTTGTTCGAGCGTTAGAGCTTGGCGTGAATGACTATGTCACACGCCCGGTGGATCAGCTGGAGCTTCATGCGCGCGTAAGAACGCTGCTCAAGCGCAAGAAGTATCAAGACAAGCTGAAAGAGAACATTCAGCAATCTTTTGAGATGGCCATTACGGACCAACTAACGGGTCTCTATAACCGTCGCTATATGAACACCCACTTGGACGGCCTACTGACGCGTACCCAGCACCAAT
>Ga0209273_10003160_pt1 | contig 11699 bp, 9 predicted proteins | sample tdAd471_FD_187126 | JGI IMG/M metagenome (GOLD analysis project Ga0209273, IMG submission 187126) | Marine sediment microbial communities from the Atlantic coast under amendment with organic carbon and nitrate - tdAd47.1 (SPAdes)... | ecosystem: Environmental > Aquatic > Marine > Coastal >...
ATTAACTACCCAAAAATTTTATAGGATCAATGGAGGCTCAACACAATTGGAAGGTGTTAAGAGCGACATCGTGGTGCCAGACCGTTACAGTTATATTGATTTGGGTGAACGCGATCAGCAAAATCCACTTGGGTGGGATAAGATAACCCCTGCCGACTACAAAGTTTGGGATGGATATATCGATTTAGATGATGCTGTAAAAAACAGCAAAGAACGTATGGCAAAGAATGAGCAGATCAAGCTTATTGAGGAAAATGCCAAGTGGTTGAAAGAGCAACAAGATGAAAACTTGATTTCTCTCAAGTACGATGATTATGTTAGTAAAGAGCAAGAAGCCAAAAAGCGTTCAGAAAGATTCAAAAGTCTTAAAGATTACGACTCTAGATTATCTTTTGGTTCTTTGCAGTATGAGACAGAGTTATTTACTCAAGATTCTGTTCTCAGAGAGAAAAGAGATAGATGGCACAAGAATTTGGCCCGTGATATTTACGTGGAAGAAGCGGTAAATGTGCTAAAGGATCTTCATAAAAACAATATTAAAAAAGAAGAGAATAAATTGGCTAGCGTTAAAGGATAGTCTGGTCATTAATAAAATAATTCTTAATAAAGCCGACTCTTGTGAGTTGGCTTTTTTTATGCAACTTTAGCGCCAAAGTTTTCAAATCAACAATTAGTTCAATGAAAAATAGGACAATATATGTCGTACTCATAACACTATGTATAATCGGGTTTTGGCTGTTTGAAAATTTTTATACTCCGGCCACATACTCCAATACCGATGCTTCCAGTGTGGATTTAGTGGAATCGTTTTTTTTGCCTAGCTCTACAACTGGAGAAATAGTGGAACATAATTATTACACACTCTCATATAGTGAACCACATGAACAGCCCGAGTGGGTAGCATACACCCTAAAAAAAGAATATCTCACTTATGATGATCGACAACGACCTTATTTTATAGAAGACCCAAAGGTGAGAACTAAATCCGCTGACTGGAGAAATTATAGGGGATCTGGATACGATAGAGGGCATTTATGTCCGGCAGGAGACCGGCGTTTTTCCGAACAGGCATATAATGAAACATTTTATACGAGTAACATTAGCCCACAGGATAAATATTTTAATGCAGGGATTTGGAACCGATTGGAACAGAAGGTACGCTATTGGTGCAAAAAATATGGCGATTTAATGGTGGTGACAGGCGGTGTTTTGGAAAATGGCCTAATTGAAATTGGGGACGAAGATGTAGATGTGCCCCGTATTTTTTATAAAATTATATTGAGAAGCAGTGCCGAAGAATCGCAGGTGCTTGCATTTTTGATTCCAGCCAAAGAAAGTCAAGAACCCTTAGAGAACTTTTTGGTTTCTGTCGATGAAATTGAGAAAAAAACAGGCATTGATTTTTTTGAAAAGCAACCTGAGGCATGGCAGGCCAAACTTGAATCTCAAGTGAATTCCTCGGATTGGAAATTCTAAATACCGTCCTTTAATCGGTTGGAGTCCAATTTCAAGAAGATGAACAAAAGCATGGTAAAAAATATTAATCCAGAACCACCGTAACTAAAAAAAGGCAAAGGCACTCCAATAGTTGGTAATAGTCCAATCACCATTCCAATGTTGATGAAGTAGTGGAAAACCAATATGGAAATCACACCATAACCGTACATTCGGCTAAAGTCACTTTTCTGTCGTTCTGCAATATAGATGAGCCTTAAAAAAAATAGTGAAAACAACAGAATCACTGCAGATGTTCCCAAAAAGCCCCACTCTTCACCGACCGAACTAAAAATATAATCGGTGTGCTGCTCTGGTACAAAATCTCCTTTGGTCCGAGTGCCCTCCAGGAATCCTTTTCCTATGAACCCACCGGATTCGATGGCTTTTTCAGATTGATAGGTATTATATCCAATGGTCTTTCGGATTTCATCCAGTTTTTCTTCATCCTTTTCCAAACTCAGCCATAAGGCAAAACGGTCTCGGTGGCGTTGTTCAAATACATTTTCAAAAACAAAGTTCACGGATAGCGAAAAGAGTGTGGAAATAACGATTACACCAAGTACAGGTAGTACAGGAACTTTTACCGAGGCTTTTTTGAAGGTATATATCAGCAGGGCTAGAATAATCAGTCCAATGGCGACCCATACGGTCCCGAACATTAAAGTGGTGGCAAATAGTACGACCGCAAAAATGAGTATCCCTAGATAATAAATTGGAAACCCTTCCCTGAACAGTACAAAAAATAGCGAAAAATAAATAAGGGAACTTCCAGGGTCAGGTTGGGGTAATATCAACAATGCCGGTAATAAGATGATTACTAGGGCATAGAGTTGATGCCTTCCTGTGCGTATATCGGTCTGAATATCACTTAAAAACTTGGCTAGGGCTAAAGCAGTGCCAACTTTGGCCAATTCAGAAGGTTGTAGGTTGAAAAACCCAAGATCATACCAAGATGTTGCTCCTGCTATGGTCTTGCCGAATACAAACAACCCCATTAGCAAAACAATGGAAACGATATAAAAAATGGAGGCGAAGCGTTCAAAAAAATGGGATTCCACAAAGAGTACGAAGATGATGCCCAATGCTGCCAGACCAATAAAAAAAAGCTGTTTTCCGTAGAGTGTGGAAAAGTCAAAAATAGAAGTATGTCCTTCCCCTACGGATGTTGAGTAAATATTGATCCATCCAATAAAGACCAAAAGGGCGTAGAGGATTACCGTAATCCAATCCAACCTTCCAAAAAGTCCTTTACCAGACATATTCGTTTATCTTGAAAGGTTCACCACTGTATGGTTTTGCGTACTCGTGTTCCAACGTTTTTTCCAACATTCTTTTTTCCAGATCTTTTCGTGTAATCTCACCCTTAATGTATTTTTCTATCAAAAGCGAGGCGATATGCCCTGCGTAACGTGAACCGTAGTATCCATTTTCTATATAAACAGCCAAGGCAATTTGCGGATTTTCTACAGGGGCAAAAGCAACAAAAACGGAGTGGTCCGTTAGTTGCATACGTTCACCATCAACCCTTATATAATTTTCAACAGTGCCCGTTTTACCAGCAATTTCAATATCTGGAATCTGAACCCATCTTGCGGTTCCATAATTGTACACATTGGCCATGCCCTCAATCACAGGCTCAAAGTATTTTCTATCGATTGTGGTATAGCGAGGTTCTGTGTATTTAGGATCAATATTGCCATTGTTCCCAACACTCTTAATGATATGTGGTGTGTAAAAATATCCTCGATTGGCAATTGCAGCTGTCATATTGGCCAACTGTAAAGGTGTGGCGGCAATTTCTCCTTGACCTATGGCGTTGGATATGATAGTGGATGCCGCCCACCTGCCATCCCCGTACCATTTATCGTAATAGGCCACATCTGGAATTCTTCCTGGGGCCCCTGTAGGAAGGTCAGTTCCAAGAAAATCTCCAAGACCAAAGCTTTTCATGTGTTTTTCCCAAACATCCATACCTTCATCCGTGGTCTCATATTTGTCAAAAATTTTACGGAAAACCCCGGCAAAATAGGCGTTGCATGATTGATAAATGCCGGAATTCAAATCTCTCACACCTCCACCACAGTGACATCCTCTAAGCGTGTTGCCCACATAAAAGCCATGGTAGCACCTAAATTTGGTTTTGGTATCAATAACCCCTTCTTGAAGACCAACCAGGGCATTTAAGGTTTTAAATGGTGAGCCAGGTGATGGCTGGGCCAAAATGGAACGGTCCCAAGTGGGTTTAGAAATAGTATCGTAATGGAGTTTACTGTAGTTTTTCGAGCGTTTTCTTCCAACTAAAAGGGCGGGGTCGTAGGTAGGGCCAGAAATCATGGTCAAAATTTCGCCTGATTTCGGTTCAATGGCTACAATGCCACCTCTTTTACCGTGCATTAATTTTTCACCATATTCCTGGAGTACTTTGTCCAAAGTAATATGTATTTCTTTGCCTTGTTGGGGCAGCGTATCCAATTTACCGTCTTTGTAGGGGCCAATATCCCTGTTAAAGCGGTCTTTTTGAATATGTTTTACACCTTTTCGACCTCTTAAGGTTTCCTCGTACTGTTTTTCAATACCCGTTCGACCCTTTAGCTCACCAGCAACGTAGTATGGGTTGTTTTGAAGGTCCCATTCGTTTACCTCACTAATATACCCAAGCACATTAGCGGCACTTTTAGTATTGTAGTAACGCAATGAACGCTTCTGAATATAAAAGCCTGTAAAGTGGCGCATTTTTTCCTGTAGCTTGGCATAATCCTCTTTGGAAAGTTGAGGTACCAAAACAGAAGGTAAACGAGGAGAATATCTTCTCGCTTTTTCCATTTTAGAAAGAAACTCAGGTTTGTCGATCCCTAATAAGCTACAGAATTCCAAAGTGTCCAAAGGTTTCACCTCCCTTGGGATGACCATTACGTCGTATGCAGGTTGATTCCCTACCAAAAGCTTACCGTCCCTGTCGTAGATATAACCTCTTTCAGGATAGTCATAGACTTTTTTAATGGCAGGATCATCCAATATTTGATCCGCTGAAAACCTGAACAATTGTAAATAGGAAAGCCTACCTATAAAGGTAAACCCTATTAGAACAACAACGGATGAAAGCAATAGTTTTTTCATGAACAACCTAAATTCGTGGGCCCAATGTATATACCAACGATAAAAAATACGTATTTATTCGCTTTTCGGACTAAATAGTGAACTGAATAATATACAAAGTATTAAAGTTACAATGCCTGTGGCAAAAACTTTCTTCAAAATTAACAGGATATGGGTGATACTTAAAATTTCAAAAGAGAAGAATATCAGATGGTGAATTAAAACAATTATGGCCAAAAAGGTGATTCGCTGAACCTTGGTGGTGTTTTTAAAGCTGAAATTTTGGAAATCATAGTTCACTCCAAAACAAAATCGCATAACTGCAGGTCTAGCATAGGCCACCGTTACCGATGCTAAAGCATGTAATGCAAGGTTGTCGGAGAAGATGTCGATAACTAACCCCAATAAAAAAGCGGTAAGCATAAAAATGGCTCTATTTCCTTTGATCGGGTACCAATAGAAGAAAATCACAAATACCATCGGGTTGATGAAACCCAAGAAATTAAGATTGTTGAAAATGAGAACCTGTGTGAGGACCAACAACGCAAACCGGAGAATATTTATGATAACGGTATTATTCATTCTATGGTTCTTGCCTCTAGTTCTTGAATTTCTTCTTTGTCCTTGTTTTCTATGAGATACACATTTTTGATGTTGGCCATATCGCTAAACAGTTCAACATCAATATTGTAAAAGCTTTTGGACGCATTAAGGTCATATTTTTTAATGGTTCCGATTGGTACGTTCTCGGGAAAAATACTGGACATTCCCCCTGTAACTATGGTATCTCCCACAACCAATGGAACCAATCTGGCAATATCGATCAATTGTACCTCGGTATAATCTTTTGTATCCCAAACCAACGACCCAAAATATTCAGTGCCCTTAATTTTTGCATTGATGTTGGATTTGGTGTTGAGTACACTTTGAACCGTAGCAAAATTTTTGGATACATTTTCCACAATGCCCAAAATACCGTCAGTGGTTATTACTCCCATATCTTGATGGACCCCATCCTCTTCTCCCTTGTCAATTGTAATATAATTGCGGGGAGAGGTAAAACTGTTTTTGATGAGTCTGGCGTTTAAAACTTCGTATACTGCCAAGGTTGAATCCAATGGTTGTATGCTATCCTCTTGAGAATTAAACAATATTTTCCGTAACCGCTGATTTTCCTCGGTCAACCTTTGGTTTTCTTCTTGCAGATTGAAATAGGACGATACATCCGACCCAGCACCATAAATGCTTCCGGTCACCCATCGGGATGAATTAAAAAATTTGGATTGATGGTAGGAATGCGAACGAAAGGTCATCACCAAGGCGATAAACGCAAAAAACGCATACAAAAATGCATTTCGATAGCGTAAAACAAAATTGATGATGCGTTGCATGCAATCGTACCGTTAAGAAGGTTTTTGAACTCCTTGAAGTTAATAGAACTGTTGAAAATACAGGTCTATTTTATTAAAATACTTTTATAACGTTCCAAGTTTTTAAGTGCAATACCCGTACCTCTTACCACTGCTCTCAAAGGATCTTCGGCGATGTATACAGGTAAATCGGTTTTTTGGGAAAGCCTTCTGTCCAAACCGCGGAGCATAGAACCACCACCTGCCAAGTATATACCTGTGTTGTAAATATCGGCAGCAAGCTCTGGTGGCGTTTGAGATAAGGTTTCCATAACCGCATCTTCTACCCTTAAAATACTTTTGTCCAAAGCTTTGGCAATTTCTCGGTAGGAAACATGTACCTGTTTTGGTTTTCCTGTTAAAAGGTCGCGACCTTGAATGGACTTATCCTCTGGAGGGGATTTCAAATCTTCTGTGGCCGAACCAATTTCTATTTTTATGGCTTCCGCAGTACTTTCACCAACATATAGGTTATGCTGTGTGCGCATGTAATAAATAATATCGTTTGTAAAGACATCACCTGCAATTTTCACCGATTTGTCACAAACAATACCTCCAAGAGCAATAACCGCAATTTCCGTTGTACCGCCACCTATATCAACGATCATATTCCCTTTAGGCTGCATAATATCCAGTCCGATACCAATGGCGGCAGCCATGGGTTCATGAATCAAGTATACTTCTTTACCATTAACGCGTTCGGCAGACTCGCGGACTGCACGCATTTCCACTTCTGTAATACCGGATGGAATGCATATAACCATTCGAAGTGCGGGAGGGAACCATTTTTTCTTCAATGCCGGAATACTCTTGATCATCATGTTCATCATCTTCTCGGAAGCATCGAAGTCGGCGATTACCCCGTCTTTTAACGGTCGTATGGTTTTGATGTTTTCATGGGTCTTACCCTGCATCATATTGGCTTCGCGACCAACCGCGATAATTTTCCCTGTAACACGGTCCCTTGCCACAATGGAAGGACTGTCGACCACCACTTTGTCCATGTGGATGATCAGGGTATTTGCAGTACCAAGGTCGATGGCTATCTCCTCGGTCATGAAATCAAAAAATCCCATACAAATCGTCTGTTTTTCGGATTAACGGTAAAATTTAACGGCTAAAGTACTAAAATTAATGTTTAAAATGTCGAGTCCCAGTCATCACCATCGCCAATCCATTTTCGTTGCAGTAATCTATGCTCAATTGGTCCTTGATGGAACCACCGGGTTGGATCACACTTTTAATGCCCGCATTGTCCGCAATCTCCACACAATCTGGGAATGGGAAGAATGCATCGCTGGCCATTACCGCACCATCCAAGTCAAATTCGAAAGACTTTGCTTTGTGGATAGCTTGGTTCAAAGCATCAACACGTGAAGTCTGCCCTGTTCCGCTGGCGCACAATTGCTTGTTCTTGGCCAAAACAATGGTATTACTTTTGGTGTGCTTGCACAATTTGGAGGCAAAAATCAAATCTTCAATTTCCTCTGAAGTTGGTTTTTTATCCGTTACAGATTTTAGATCTTCCTTGCTGTCGGTTTTGGAATCTTTATCCTGAACCAAAACACCGTTCAAGCAAGTTCTCACCAAAGTGTCTGGCAGCTCAGTTTCATTTTGGATAAGAATGATTCTGTTCTTTTTGCCTTTCAAGATTTCCAAAGCATCATCAGCATAGCTGGGAGCAATCACTACTTCGCAGAACAGTTTATGAATTTCTTCGGCCGTAGGCTTATCAATTTCAACGTTGGAAATCAAAATACCACCAAATGCAGAAACTGGATCACCCGCCAATGCATCCACATACGCTTGATGAATATTGCTTCGTGTGGCCAAGCCACAAGCATTATTATGTTTTAAGATAGCAAAAGTTGGGTCGTCATTTTTAAATTCGCCCATTAAGTTTACGGCTGCATCAACATCCAATAGGTTGTTGTAGGATAGTTCCTTGCCGTGTAGTTTGGAGAACATCGCATCAAAATCACCAAAGAAGAATCCTTTTTGGTGCGGATTTTCACCATAGCGCAACACCTTACCTTTGGTCTCGCTGATTTTCAACACGGTCTCTTCTTTCTCCTTGTTGAAGTAATTAAAGATGGCCGTATCGTAATGTGAGGAAATATTGAAGGCCTTGGCCGCAAAACGTTTACGGTCTTCCAGGGTTGTGGTTCCGTTTCCTTCCGAAATCACGTTCAAAAAGTCTTCGTAATCCTCCATGGATGACACACAAAGCACATCCTTGAAATTTTTGGCAGCAGCTCTGATCAGCGAAATTCCACCAATATCAATTTTCTCGATAATATCTTGTTCCGTGGCACCACTCGCAACGGTTTTTTCAAATGGATACAAATCCACGATAACAATATCCAACTGCGGAATGTCAAATTCCTTCATTTGGGACACATCGCTATCATTGTCCTGTCTGTTCAAAATTCCTCCAAAAACCTTGGGGTGCAATGTTTTCACGCGTCCGCCCAAAATAGATGGGTAGCTGGTCACATCTTCAACTGGAACGACATTTATTCCTAAATCACGGATAAATTTTTCGGTTCCCCCTGTTGAATAAAGGGTTATACCAAGTTCGTCCAATTTTTTTACGATGGGTTCCAGTCCATCTTTATGAAATACGGAAATTAACGCGGCAGAGGCTTTTTTAGCAGTCATCTTCTGTGTCTTAAAATCAATTTATTAAGCGCACAAAAGTACTTTTTTTGAAGCTAAAAAGCAGAACGGTTTATCAACAAAATATCAGAAGTTTTACAAAATTTTGGCCACTTCGGTATTGATGAATTCCAAAAAACGCTCATCTTCCTCGGTAAATGGGTCTGGAGTGTTGGAATCAATGTCAATTTGCCCCACATTTTCCCCATTGATGAACAGGGGAACAACAATCTCTGCTTTCACGGTAATGCTGCAGGCGATGTAATTATCCTGAGCGGCCACATCGGGCACCACAAAGTTCTCGTTGCTTAACGCAACCTGACCGCAAATACCTTTTCCAAAGGGTATGATGGTGTGGTCGGTGGGAGCGCCAGCGTAGGGTCCCAATTTCAATTCATTCTTATCCCCATTTTTAAAATAGAACCCGACCCAGTCGTAATGGTCGACATTGCTGCGCAAAAGTTCACAGATTTCCCCCAAACGGGTATCAATCGATTTGTTTTCGTCTTTTACGATTTCAAGTACTTTGGGTTCCAATGATTTTAGCATGAGGTAATTTTTTTGCAAATGTATTGAATACTGAATTTGTTCGACAAAAGAAAAGAAGCTTACAGGCTAAAAACAGATAAAGTTCTGTTAAGCAAAACAATAAATGTCAATATTTTGTAGACGAATGAAGCAGATTTTTCATCAAATACTATCCTCATTAATGGCCCTTTTGGTCTTGGCTTCCACGGTTGCTTGGACGGTGGACAAGCATATTTGTATGGGCCGGGTGATGGATATTTCCTTGTTTGCCCATGCCGACGATTGCGGTATGGACATGGATATGGAAATGGAAAAATCCTGTTGTGACGATGAATCTTTTACCGTTCAAGGTCAGGATGATCTAAAAATTTCCTTTGAAAACTTTAATTTGGACCAGCAAGTCTTCTTGGTAAGCTTTGTCCATACCTATTTTCAACTTTTCGAAACTGATTCTGATGAACCTACTCCCTTCAGTGAGTACAACCCACCTCCATTAATACGGGATGTGCAGGTTCTTGACCAGACTTTCCTTATTTGATTTAACATAGATTGAATGTACCCGACCCAATTGGTTGGGCAATTGCGTTTATGCACATTTTTGAGTCGATCTAATGTCTAAATCAAACCTTTATGCTGAACAAAAGCATCAAATTTTTAATAGAAAATAAATTGGTAGCCTTATTACTGCTGCTGGTTTTTATGGCTTGGGGTGTTGTGAGCACGCCCTTTAATTGGGATACCGGTGGAATTTTACCCACCAATCCCGTGGCAGTAGATGCCATTCCCGATATCGGCGAAAACCAACAAATAGTGTTTACCAAATGGCCAGGGCGTTCCCCGCAGGATATCGAGGATCAGATAACTTACCCCTTAACAACTTCTTTATTGGGAATTCCAGGGGTAAAGACCATCCGAAGCTCTTCCATGTTTGGGTTTTCGAGCATCTATATCATTTTCGAAGAGGATGTAGAGTTCTACTGGAGCCGGAGTCGTATTTTGGAAAAACTGAATTCGCTTCCCAACAATTTATTGCCAGATGGTGTAAATCCCGCCTTGGGACCCGATGCTACTGCTTTGGGCCAGATTTTTTGGTACACCTTGGAAGGTCGTGATAAAGACGGTAATGTAACTGGTGGATGGGATTTGCAAGAACTGCGAAGCGTACAGGATTACTATGTGAAATATGCGCTTTCTTCTGCGTCGGGCGTGTCCGAAGTAGCCTCTATCGGTGGATTTGTACAGGAATATCAAATAGATGTAGATCCCGAACTGATGAAACAGTACAACGTGGGGTTGGACCAAGTAGTCAAAGCCGTAAAGCAAAGTAATCGGGATATTGGTGCCCAGACCTTGGAAATCAACAAAGCGGAATACTTAGTTCGTGGACTTGGCTACATCAAATCTTTGGACGATATCAAAAATGCAGTAGTCACTGCAACGGATTACACCTCCATTCGTGTGCAGGATGTGGCCCGAGTTTCTTTGGGGCCTGCGGTTCGTCGCGGAATTTTGGACAAGGAAGGAGCCGAAGTAGTTGGTGGTGTGGTTGTGGCCCGATACGGAGCCAATCCGTTGGAGGTCATCAATAATGTAAAAGATCAAATAAAAGAGTTGAGTGCGGGACTTCCATCGAAAGAATTGAAAGATGGGACCACTTCGCAACTTACCATTGTTCCCTTTTATGATAGAACTGAACTCATTCAAGAAACTCTGGGAACCCTAAATGAAGCCTTGACGCTGGAAATTCTCATCACCATTTTGGTCATTGTGGTTATGGTGTTCAACCTTAGAGCCTCTATTCTAATTTCTGGTTTGTTGCCCATTGCCGTTCTCATGGTCTTCATCGCCATGAAAATATTCGGAGTAGATGCCAACATCGTGGCACTTTCAGGAATAGCCATTGCCATTGGGACCATGGTCGATGTCGGGGTCATTCTCTCTGAGAATATTATCCGTTATATGGACGAAAACAATGAAAACTTGTCCATAAATGAGGTGGTCTACAATGCCACTTCCGAGGTTTCAGGAGCAATTTTAACCGCCGTACTGACCACGATTATCAGTTTTATTCCCGTTTTCACTATGGTCGGTGCCGAAGGAAAACTCTTCCGCCCATTGGCTTTTACCAAAACGATGGCATTGACGGCATCCATTATAGTGGCGCTCTTTCTGATTCCGCCTTTTGCTGCCATCATTTTTAGAAAGAAAAGCCCAAATCAACTATTCAAGTATATCTGGAATGGCGTTTTGATTGCTTTAGGATTGGTTGCTATTGGATTCGGATATTGGTTGGGCTTAGCATTGATCGCTTTTGGTATTGCTGGAATTCTAGAATTGAGAAAAATTTTGGAGGAAAAACAAGCGGGGACGCTCAATGTGGGTATCTGCGTTGCTACGATTATTTTCTTGTTGGCCACCTATTGGAGACCCTTGGGCTTTGATCGTAGTATTGCCATCAACCTATTTTTTGTTGGCTTGATTTGTGGTGTTTTATTGGGAGTATTTTACCTC
>Ga0209273_10003162_pt1 | contig 11687 bp, 12 predicted proteins | sample tdAd471_FD_187126 | JGI IMG/M metagenome (GOLD analysis project Ga0209273, IMG submission 187126) | Marine sediment microbial communities from the Atlantic coast under amendment with organic carbon and nitrate - tdAd47.1 (SPAdes)... | ecosystem: Environmental > Aquatic > Marine > Coastal >...
AGCGAACCGTTGAACAGCACCGTGTAACCGTCGCCTTTGGCCTTGGCGGCCTTGAGCGTGCCGGTGACGCTTTTCGCGCCGTTGATGTTGTCGATGACGACGGTAACCCCGGCGGCCTTTTCAAAGGCTTGCTGGTAACCGCGAACGATGGTGTCGGTGCCGCCGCCCGCTTTCCACGGCAGAATCAGGTGGATGGTGTTGTCGGGGAATTCGGCTTTCGCCTGTCCGCCGACCACGCTTGCCGCGGCAAGTGCGAACGCGCCGAGTATCGTGGGTAGTCGCAGTTTGAGTTTCAACATGATGTAACCTCCCTTGGGTTGATTTTAGTTTGGTCGTCTCTCCTCAGTCGTAAGATGCGGTCGACATGATTTCTTCGCGTCGTTGCTTTTGCTGCTGCAGGCTCTTCTGGATTTCACGGACCACCAGAAGCACCGTCAGCGCCACCAAGATGATGCGCGGCCAGGTGCCCAGGAACACCATCCAGTCGTTGCCCGCGATGACCATCGCGACGCGCGCGTTGTATTCGATAATCGGCCCGAGAATGATGCCGAGCACCACGGTCACCAGCGGGAAGCGCCGTGTCTCCATTACGTACCCGATGATGCCAAGCGAAATCGCGACGAGCACCGGGAACAGCGTGTTGGAGATTGCATAGGCGCCGACGCTGGCCAGCACGAGCACGAACGGGAACAGGAACGAACGGTCCTGACGCAGCACCAGTACGAAGTATTTGATCGCGCCCAGAGCGAGCATGAACATGAACACGGTAGCGACCAAAAGGCTGGCGAGAATGGCATAAACCAGATCGCCGGACTGGCTCATCAAAAGCACACCGGGTTCGATCCCGTGTAGCACCAACGCGCCCAGCATCACTGCCGTCGAGCCGTCGCCGGGCAGACCCAGCGTCAGCATCGGGATCATGGTGCCGCCGGTGGTGGCGTTGTTGCAGGCTTCCGGCGTCAGGATGCCGTCGGGTTCGCCCTTGCCGAAATTTTCCGGCGTCTTGGAGCGGTTTTTGGCGGTCGCATAGGCCAGCCATGTCGCGCTTTCCGCGCCGACACCCGGCACTGCGCCGATAAACACCCCATAGGTGCCGCCGGTGACAATCGCCTGCCAGCGTTGCTTGAGTTCCTTTAAGCCGGGCAGCGTGAGGCTGACCTTGTCGGCGATCAGCTCGCTTTTGCGGCCGACCAGTTGCAGATCGCTGAGCACCACGGCGATGCCGAAAAAGCCGATCAGCGCGGCGGTGAAGGGGATGCCCTCCATCATCTGCGGGATGCCGAAGGTGAAGCGGTCGGTGGCATCGATGGGATCGAGGCCGACGGTGGCGATCAAAAGCCCGAGCATGACGCCGATCAGGCCCTTCAGCATCGAGCCGCGCGCGAACGCGGACACCAGCACCAGTCCGAGGATACCGATCAGCGCGATGTCGGCGTTCTTGGCTTCGATGGCGACAGCCGCCAGAAGCGGGATGGACGTGACCGCGATGCACCATGAAATCAGGCCGCCGATGGTCGAGCCGACGGTGGCATAGCCCAGCGCTTCCGCCGCCTTGCCTTGTTCGGCCATGGGGAAACCGTCGAGCGCGGTACACGCCGCTGCGGGTGTCCCGGGTGTTCGCAACAGGATCGCCGAGAACGAGCCGCCGAGCTTGGTGCCGACGTATACGCCCATCAACAGGACCAGCGCCGGGATCGGATCGAACGGATAGGTCAGCGGCAAGAGCACCGTGATCGCCATCGGCGAGCTGAGCCCCGGCAGCGCGCCGACGAGGATGCCGAGTGCGGTGCCGGCAAGAATAAGCAATAGGTTGGTCGGGTCCGCGAGATAGCCGAAACCGCCGATAAGTCCTTCAATCATCTGTATTCCCCGATCATCAAAGCGGCAGATTCAGGAACGTCACGAACATGACGTGGAACACGGCGCAGCCGATCGCGGCCAGCCCTGCGGTTTTCCAGTGCAACGGACGGCCGAACACCAAAAGCATGACGAATAGAAAGACGCCGGTGATGACGAAGAACGGCAGCTCCTCGAACATTACCGCATAGACGATGATGGAAAGCACCGCGGCGATCATGCGGCCGATCAGCGTCGTCGACAATTCGGGGAACATGCGTTCGACCGAAAAGACGTTGGCCGTGTGACCGAGTGCCGAGAGCGAGGTGTTGACCGCGCGCAACTCGACGATGAGTTGCACCAGCCACAACGCCGTCAGCCCGGCCAGCAAAAAGCCCCAGATGCTGGGCAGCGTGGTGTGGTCCATCGTCTGTTCGTCGACGAAACCCGTGGCCTTGGTTGATAGAACTGTGATGCCGCCATACAGGCCGACGCCGATCAAGACCATGGCCAGAGCGATATCTTTGGTTCTGGCAGCCTTTGTCGACATCAGCTCATTGACGGCGGATTCCCGTGTATCTGTTTCCACCCTGTGAGGTTCCCACCCGTTGCACGATCTTGCGCCGTGTTTCGAAAATTGAATTATTGACGTCAAAACTATGTAGTTGACTTTCTATATAGTTATGACTTTAGATATTTCTGTCAACTCGAAAAATAAACGCCGAAAAAGCTGGAAAAACATTCCGGTTGGGACAACATCCATGAGTATGAGCGGGACTGCAAAAAACGACGCGCCGAAGTGGCAAGACGCGCGCGCCAAGTTAAAGCCCCGCTGGGACACGCTTTCACACTTTCTCGATGCACGTTTAAGCAAGAACGCACAGGACGGCCGACCGAAGTACCGGGTGCTGCAGGACGGCCTGGCCGAAGCGATCCGCACCGGCGTCATCAGTGACAACGAACTGCTGCCGACCGAAACCGAACTGACGAATATCACGCCGTTCAGTCTCGGCACGGTGCAGCGCGCGCTCAAGAACCTCGTCGAGATCGGCCTGATCGTCCGCAAGGCGGGCGTCGGCACCATCGTCGCGCCCTGGCGCCGCGAGTTGGAAAACCCGCTGCACACGCGGTTTCTGGACGATACCGGCAAGGCGCTGCCGATCTACACTGACGTGCTGTCGCGCCGCCGCGTCAATGCCCCCGGCCCGTGGGAGGATTTCCTGCAGGCGGGCAGCAACATGCTGATGATCAAGCGGCGGATGATCATTGAGCGCCCTGACAAAGACGGCGGGCGGTTCTGTTACTACAACCACTTTTACGTCGATGCATCGCGCTATGCGGTGTTTCAGGATACGCCCAAGCGCGACCTGAACGGCGCCAACTTCAAGCGCATGATGGCGGAGCAGTTCTCGCTCGTCATCACGCGGGTCAGCAACTTCATGAGCGTCGGCAAATGCACAACCGAGATCGCCGCCGCGCTCGGCATCGACATCGACACGCCGCTTCTTAAGCAGCGGGTCTATGCGTATTCCGATCAAGGGCCGCTGTATTACCAGGAATACTGGTTGCCGCCGGACACAGAGGAAATCGCGATCGACACGGCGCTGGAAAACCTCGCCGAAGCATAAATAAAAAAGACCACGACCCCGGGAGAGACAAAAAAGTGAAACCGACCAACCTCCTCATCATCATGTCCGATGAGCACACGCGCTCTGTGGCCGGATGCTATGGCCACAACATCGTGCAGACGCCGAACATCGACAAACTCGCCGCCGGTGGCGCGCGTTACGATGCGGCCTATACCACGTGCCCGGTTTGCGTGCCGGCCCGCGCCTCGTTCGCGACCGGCAAGTACGTGCACCAGACCGAACACTGGGACAATGCCATCGCCTTCGACGGCACGATCCCGAGCTGGCACTCTTTGTTGCGCGAACGCGGCCACCATACGGCGTCCATCGGCAAGCTGCATTTCCGCTCGGGCGACGACGACAACGGTTTTTCCGATGAACAGATCGCCATGCACATCATCGACGGCAAGGGTGACATGATGGGCTGGATCCGCGACGACAGCATGCCGAAGCGGGGCGGGGCCTATAAAATGGCACGCATGGCGGGGCCGGGGGAATCCGTCTATACGACGTACGACCGTGACATTGCCGCCCGCGCCCAGGTCTGGCTGCGCGAGGAAGCGCAAAAGCACAGCGACAAGCCGTGGGTGCTGTTCGTCTCGCTGGTCTGTCCGCACTTCCCGCTGACCGCGCCGCCGGAAATGTATTACCACTATCTGGACGGCGAACTGCCGCTGCCGAAGCTGTACGAGGAACGCCACAAGAAACAACACCCGTACATCGAGGATTACCGCGGCGCCTTTGCCTATGACGAACACTTCCACAATCTGGACGAGGTCAAACGCGCGCAGGCCGGTTATCTGGGGCTGTGCAGCTTCCTCGACTTCAACGTCGGCAATATCCTCTCGGCGCTCGACGATGCCGGGCTCAGCGACACGACGCGGGTCATGTATACGTCCGATCACGGCGATAACAACGGCGCGCGCGGGTTGTGGGGCAAGTCGACCATGTACGAGGAAGCGGCCGCCGTGCCGCTGATCCTGAGCGGGCCGGACATTCCCGCCGGTAAGGTCGTGAAGACTCCGGTCAGCTTCGTTGACATGTATTCATTCATCATCGATTGCGTCGGTGCGCGCGACGACGAAACCATGTCGGCGGATCACCCCGGCACCAACGTCGCCGAGTACCTGAGCGGCGACGACGAAGCAAAAGTCGCGTTCTCGGAATACCACGGCATGGGCTCCAAGACGGCCGCTTTCCTGGTCCGGCGCGGGCCATGGAAGCTGGTGCATTACGTGGCGTACGAGCCGCAGTTGTTCAATCTCGACGATGATCCGGAGGAACTCAACGATCTCGCCGGCGACCCGGCGATGCAGCCGTTGATTGCGGAACTGCGCGCCGAGCTTGAAAAAATCGTCGATCCGGCGGCCACCGACAAACGCGCCAAGGAACAACAGGCGGCGCTGCTTGCGGCGAACGGCGGCGCCGAAGCGGTGATCGCACGCGGTGATCTTGGCTTCAGCATGCCGCCCGGCGTTGATCCGCACTTCGATTGACGGCCAGGGTACAAGGGGGCTTTGAAAATATGAAACTCAACGATGAAGAAAAGGCCATGCTGGCCGGTGAATTGGGCGAGCCCCGGCGCTGGGCTATCGATCATATGATGAAGGTCGGGCGCATGTTCGATGCCGCCGATCTGGTCCCGGTCAGTCAGGTGCACATGATGGCCGACCCGGAATCCGTCGGCGAGGCGGGCACCGAGTTCATGGAACAAATGGCGTCGCACGGCGAAAAGGAGCGCCGCGTTGCGGTACCGATGATCACCGACCCCCGGGGCGTCGATCTGAATTACTATCGCCCGCTCGGCCAGACCGAGGACATGGCGAATATCGAACGCCGCTTCGTCGCCGCGTGCGAGAAGCTCGGCATTCTGATGACCAACACCTGCGTCAATTACCAGACCGTGATGCCGCCTGTGCTCGGCGATCACGTCGCCTATGGCGATACCGGTGTGGTGATCTACTGCAACAGCGCTTGCGGGGCGCGCTCCAACTTCGAAGGTGGGCCGTCGGCGCTGGCGGCGGGTCTGACCGGGCGTACGCCGCGCTACGGATTGCATCTGGACGAACATCGCGTGGCGACGAAACGCTATGTGGTGCGCGAACAGCCCAAGGGCCTGACCGACTGGGGCGTGCTGGGCGCGGTCGTCGGTCGGCGTGCCGGCTCGTACTGGGAAGTCCCGGCGATCGAGGGACTGGAAAGCGTGCCGACGTCGGATGAAATGAAACACTTGGGCGCGGCCATGGCGAGCTATGGCTCGACGCCGCTGTTCCATCTCGTCGGTATCACGCCGGAAGCCCCGACAGCGGCGGCCATCGGTGCCGACAAGCTGACGGCGGAAGACATCACCAAGGCCGATCTCGATGAATTACGTTCGAGTTTCGGCGGCAAGGGCGACAAGGTCGACGTGGTGGTGTTCGCCGCGCCGCAGTTGTCCATCGTCGAAATGCAGCAGGTCGCTGATTTGATCGACGGCCAGAAACTGCATGCCGACACGGCTATGCTGGTCTGCACATCGCCGACCGTTTACGCCGATGCGACGCGCATGGGCCTGGTCGGGCGGATCGAAGCGGCGGGCGCCAAGGTGCTCGAAGGGACATGCTTCTATCAACAGTACGCACGCGAAATCGGCGAAGCCAATGGCTGGAAGCGGTTGCTGTCGAACTCGACAAAGATCGTCAATATCCTCGGCGGCTACGGTTATGAACCGGCGCTGGCCGACATGCAGGCGTGCATTGCCTCTGCCGTGGCGGGAGAAATCGTATGAGCATTGAATTGAAATGCCACGTCGGCATCGGCCCCGACGTCGAGGGCGAGGCGCTGGTGGCGCAGGATAATTTCTCGGCGCGTTACGATCTGGACCGGCTCAAGGGGGTGTTTTCCCGCCCGCAACATGCGCTGTTCGGGGAGTCCTATGACGGCAAGATCCTGGTGCTGAACACCGCCAAGGGCGGTGTCGCGTCGGCATGGATGCTGCACGAAATGAAGACCCGCGGCCTGTTTCCGAAGGCGATCCTGTTCAACGCCGCCAACACCATTCTGGCGCAAGGCGCGGCGCTCGCCGATCTGAGCATGTGCGACCGCTTCGAAGCGGGCGACGTGACGACGCTGATCAAGAGCGGTGAGTTCGTGAAGGTTTATCCCGAGAAGGGCCTGGTTGTCGTAGAGCGGTAGGGACTCATCCTTCGAGACGCGGCTTCGCCGCTCCTCAGGATGAGGTTTTTCATGACTGATTGGTTTGGCCCTCATCCTGAGGAGGCCTGAAAGGCCGTCTCGAAGGATGAGGCCGGGCCTGCACGAAGCGCCGTGCGATATGTGGCTGAGCGCGCTAGTATTCGCCGCATGAACAACGCCGAATACAACGACTTCTGTCATGCCTTGCCGCACACCACGCACGTCAATCAGTGGGGCGGGGCGGACGTGTGGAAGATCGGCGGCAAGGTGTTTGCCATCGGCTGGTTCGACGAAGACACGCATCCCGCCATTACCTTCAAGGTCTCCGAGATCGCCTACGAGATGCTGCGGGATGCACCCGGCCTGCGCCCGGCGCCGTACCTGGCGTCACGCGGGATGAAGTGGATTCAGCACTATGACGAACCGGGACTGAGCGATCCGCAACTGGAGGAGTTCCTGGCGGAATCGTACCGGATCGTCTCGCTCGGCCTGACCAAGAAACTGCAAAGGGAACTGGGCCTCAACCAGGGACCCCGACCCGACGGACCTGACACCGGCTTGCCGCCGGATTTTCCGCCGGATCTATTGTGACGGCGCTCAGGCGGGGCGTCTGAACTTGTTACGTGCGGCGTCGACCTCGGCGCGCATGATACATCCTTCGACATGGTCGTTGATCAGCCCCATGGCCTGCATGAAGGCGAAGACCGTCGTCGGGCCGACGAACTTCCATCCGAGCTTTTTCAGATCCTTCGACAACTGCGCCGACTCTGGCGGCGTCGTGACGCTCTGCGGTGCGGCGCGGTTCGCCGGGGCCGGTTCGTAGCGCCAGAAGAACGCCGCAAGCGAGCCGTGTTCGTCGGCCATTTCGACGGCGCGCGCGGCATTGTTCACGGTTGCTTCGATCTTGCCGCGATGGCGGACGATCCCGGCGTCACCGAGTAGCCGCGTGATGTCTTCGTTATCAAAGCGCGCGACCTTGCGGAAATCGAAGTCCTGAAAGGCAGCCCGGAAGTTCTCGCGCTTGGCGAGGATGGTGCGCCAGCTCAGCCCCGACTGGAAGCCTTCCAGGCAAATCTTTTCGAATAGCCGGATGTCGTCGCCGACGGGAAAACCCCATTCCGTATCGTGATAGGCGAAGAACTCGGGGGCGGCCGCGCACCAGCCGCATCGCGGCTTGCCGTCGGGTCCTGAAACCGTGGCGTTCATGTCGAGGCCCCTCCCATCAAGAAGTTGAGCCGCGCATCGGCGCGTGACGGGTCGACAGCATGAATTTCGGCGCGCACGACGTTCTCGGCGACGAACGGATCGTCGTTGACGCGTGCTTCGATCCCTTCGGTGCTGAGGCCGTGCGCCAGCACAACGCCGCCGCCGCTTTGCAGGCTGCCGCTCATCAGGAATATGCCGTCAGCGAACCCGCGTTCGATCCATGCCTTGTGGCCGTCCATGAAATCACCGGCGCGGGCCTTGTTGTCGGAGAATTTGAGCAATATCAGGTGCATTTTATGTCCTCGTGCTTTCTGCGGCGATCCCGTCTAGCCAATTACTCATCCGCTCAACTTCGCTGCGCATGAAGGCTTCGTCGTCGAACGCGCAGGCCAGCGTCGCGACGCCTTGGCTGAAGGAGATGACCTGCATCGCCAGTTCGTCGGCGTCTTCGGTCCTGCCGAGCGCCCGGAACTGTTCAGCCAGCCATCCGCGGAACTCGGAGAAAACTTCCGTCGCCGCGCGCCCGGCCCCGTGGTCGAGCTTGGCCAGCTCGGTGGTGAGCGTGCCGACCGGGCAGCCGAAGCAGCGAATCTTGTCCCAGTTGGTGATCAGGATACGAATATAACTGCGGATACGTTGGGCGGGGTCCGGGCTGTCGGCAGCCCATGCGGCGATCATGGCGCGGGTGTCGGCAAGGCGTGTTTCGATCACGGCGTCGAGGATCTCGTCCTTGGTCTTGAAGTGATAATAGAAATTGCCGCGCGAGATTTGGACCGCGCCGGCGATGTCGGCGAACGAGGTGTGGTCGAAGCCCTGACGGTAGAACAGGTCGTTGGCGGCGTTGACGATCTGTTGGCGTGTGTTTGCGGGGGGCATGCGGATTTCCCTGAAATAGGACGATTGACCTAATTAATAGGACGCTTGTCCTATTTCGTCAAGCAAGGCGCCGGGTCACGGTTTGGCCCGTTTCGCCCGTCGCCACCCGGTTCCTAAAAGGTATATTAAGACCTGTCTCGTAGCATCCGGGACAACGCACGCGAGGGCAGCAACTCGGAGACATTCATGCGCGATTATTCAAGGCTGGACGCATTTCTGGACGAGCGCCTGAAGGATATTTATCCCGAGCCGTTCGGCGAGCCGCATATCAACATCATTACGCAGATGATCCCGACAATTATCGCTAAGTACGCCATCCCCAAGGGCGCGCAGGTGCTCGACGTCGGCTGCGGACATGGACTTGCGCTTAACACGTTTCGCGAGCACGGCATGGACGTGACCGGCGTCGGTTTCGGTGACGAAGCGCAGAAGGCACGTGGCGACGGTTTCGATATCATCGAAGAGGATATGTCGTTTCTGGATGTCGCGGACGCGCGCTTCGATTAGGTGTGGTGCCGTCACGTCATCGAACACAGCCTGTTCCCATATTTCACCTTGTCCGAAATGTTCCGCATCCTGAAGCCGGGCGGCGTCATTTATATGGAAGTCCCGGCGCCGGATACTGCCTGCCAGCATGAGGCCAACCGCAATCACTACAGCGTGCTGACGCGGACCACGTGGATGCAGCTTTTGAGCCGCGTCGGGTTCGACGGCATCGAAACCGGCGATATCACCTTCAACATGCCCGCGGGCCCCGACACGTATTACACCTTTGACGCCCGCAAGCCGGACGCCTGACAGTGCTGTCGAAATTCGCTGAAACGGCATGGCGAAAGTGCCGGATATCCTTTAAAATCCGCAGCTTAAGTTAAACCGAGACATCTGTTGCGCGGGGCCGTATCCCGGCCGCGTTCTGGGAGAGACGGAACCGCGATGAAGGAACTGTTACGCCGCCTTCAGGCCGAGCCGCTGATCGCCGGGGAAATGGCGTTCGGCTCGCTGCTCGTCAATATCATGGCGCTGGCGTCACCGCTGTTCGTCATGCAGGTGCTGAACCGCTATGTCGGGCAGGGCGTCGATGCGACGCTGTTCACGTTGACGGCGGGCGTGCTGCTGGCGATCGTCTTCGAGTTTGCGCTCAGGCAGTCGCGCATGGCGTTGGCGCGCGGCATCAGCGCCGCGCCGGACGCCGCCATCGCCGGACAGGCCTTCGACACCTTGACCCGGGCGCGGGCCGGGGCGCTGGACGCCATCGCGCCGGAAGCGCGCCGCGAGATCGTCGCCGGCACGCAGGCGATCGAAACCGCCTACAGTGCGACCAACATCACCACCGTTTTGGATGCGCCGTTCGCCGTGCTGTTCATTTTCGTGCTGTACTTGATCGAGCCGGTGCTGGCCGGGGTCGCGGTGCTTTTCGTCGGTGGCGTTTATGTCATCGGCGTTGTCGGGCACCGGCGGATGCAGCGGATCACCGCCGAGCTGCAGGCGGTCAGCGCCGAGGGCGGTGCGCTGTTGGGATCGGCGACCCGTGAAGGCGACATGATCCGCAGCTTCAATGCCGGGGCGCGCATCCGCGACGACTGGGAAAGACACATTGCCCGCGCCCAGCAATTGCGCCAATCCATGAACGCCGCGCAGGGAATGGTACAGACTGTGACCGGCAGCGCCATGGCCTTGATGAGCGTCGCCATCATCGGCACGGGTGCGACACTGGTGGTGGCGGGCAAGCTCGACGTCGGCGCCATGATCGGCGCCAATATTCTGGCATCGCGCGCCTTGCAGCCGGTGACGAAGCTGGCCGGGCTGGGGGCTGCCTTCGCCCGCGCGCGGCAATCGCTGGACCTGTTCGACAGACTGGCGGCGACGGAATTGGAAGCCGACGGCGGCACGCGCATTTCGGCGCTGCAGGGACGGATCGACTTCCGCGACGCCGCGTTCGCATACCCCGAAAGCCCGCTTGCGGTGTTCGAGGGGCTGAACCTCTCCGTCGATGCCGGCGAGGTGCTCGCCGTGATCGGCAACAACGGGACCGGCAAGTCGACCATGGCGCGCCTGTTGATGGGGCTGATCGAACCGGTGCGGGGCCAGATCCTGATCGACGGCGTCGACCTGAAGCAACTGGACCCGGTGTGGTGGCGCCGCCAGGTGGTGTATCTGCCGCAGGAACCGGCGCTGATGAACGCAACGATCCGCGACAACATCACCGTCAACAATCCCGATATCGACGATGAAGGATTGGCCGACGTGATCGCGCGCGCCGGGCTGAAAAAGTTGATCGACGAAAGCCCGGACGGGCTGGATACACGCATCACCGATAACGGCTGGCGCCTCGCCGAGGGGATTCGCCGCCGCATCGCGCTGGCCCGCGCGCTGGCCAGCGACGGGCAACTCGTCATTATCGACGAGCCGACGGAAAGCCTCGATGACGAGGGCTGCCGTGCTGTTTATCGGGTGCTTGCAAGCATGGCCGAAGCGAAACGAACCATCGTCGTCATGTCGCACGACCCCGACATCGTCAAAGGCCCGCACACGCGTTTGAACATGAGCATCAAGCCGGTCCCCGGGATCGAGCGGATGGGCCAGAAGCAACTGCCGAAGCCGCTCGACAGGCTACCCGGACCGGATACCGATAAGGCGGCGGGCACATGAGCAGCGCGATGCAAACACACGCGCCCCGGCGTCCGCATGGCGTCACGGCGGCGACCCACGCGACGTTCTGGATCGCCGCACTGGCCGTTGTCGCGTTCGGCATCTGGGCGCAATTCTCGACGCTGGACATCGTCGCAGGGGCGGCGGGCGAGGTTATTCCATCGTCGCAGGTCAAGACCGTGCAGCACCTTGAAGGCGGCATCGTCCGCGAGATCAAGGTGCTGGAGGGGCAGACCGTCAAGGCGGGTCAGCCGCTGGTGGTGCTGGAGCCGACGGTCAGCGGCGCCGAAGTGGCGGAACTGCAAATCCGCCTGCGCG
>Ga0209273_10003166_pt1 | contig 11675 bp, 9 predicted proteins | sample tdAd471_FD_187126 | JGI IMG/M metagenome (GOLD analysis project Ga0209273, IMG submission 187126) | Marine sediment microbial communities from the Atlantic coast under amendment with organic carbon and nitrate - tdAd47.1 (SPAdes)... | ecosystem: Environmental > Aquatic > Marine > Coastal >...
GTCGATGAGGCGTTTGACGGTGGTGGAGAGGACGTTGCCCTGCCCGTCTTCACCCCGCGATGGGCTGGCGATGGAGTAGAGCCGCTGCTGGTGGGGACGGCCCTTGTCGTCGACACCGGGCGGGCACACGCCAAACGACTGCCCACTGCGGAACTGGCCCGCCAGCCTTGTGTTCGAGACGTCGATCTCGACGTGGCGCACAAAGCCAGCGGCCTTCTTTGAGGTGCAGATCTCGTTCTTGGTCACTACGCCGACGCCACCATCGCCGGGGCGGTGCAGGTGCATCTGCACTTCGGGCATCGCTGGCCCATCTCCGCGGCTGGTTTCAGGCATGGGGCATCCCCGTTCTCAATCAGCCCTCGCCGGCGTCGGGGTCCTCGGCGTCGACTGGGGCCGATTCCTCTTCCATCTCGGGCTCGTCCTCGAATGAATCCTCATCGTCGAAGGACTCATCCGCGGCGGGCTCTTCGAATTCGGGCTCAGCGGCCGGCCCGCCGAGCGATTCGATCATCGTGCTGATGTCGGCGGTGACGCGCTCGATGCGCTCGGCTTCCTCGCCCCGCACACCGGCCGATCCGAAGGCGTCGCGGGCTGCGATGAGCGCCTCGACGGCCTCGCTCCGCGCTGCTTCGGCGTGGGACTGGAACCCGCTGGCGGCCGACTGCACCGAGCCGATATTGGGCAGCGGATTGCGAGCATTGGCGGCCTGATTCAGCACTTCGGCGACGAACGCTGCGGTGGCTGCGTGCGACGCGAGCGTGTTGCCCAGTGTTTGCTGGATCTCGGCGGTGGCAAGCGAAGCGCTTGCGCGGTCGCCCGATCGAGCGCGACCGGCAGAGCCAAGCGCGGCCTCGTACGCGGATTTGGCCGCTTCGAGTGCGCTGGCAGCGTCGCCCGTGCGGAGCGATTCGAGTTCCCCGATCACCTTGCCCAGCCGCTCGGCGACCGTGGCGGCCTGCGCCCGAAGCTGTTTGGCTTCCTCGCGGCCCTCGACACCCTTGGCAGCCAGTTCCTGTGTGCTTGCAACAAGCTGGTCGCGCTGCTTGGTCAGGCGATCGATCTCGAGCTGGTGGTCGGAGATCTCCGGGCGGATGGTGTCGGCCTGGGCCATGAACTGAGCGGCCTTGACCTCGAGCGCATCGGCTTCGCGGCGGACCTTGGCGGCCTGCTCGTGCACCGGCTGCGCTTCGACGGGGTTCATGGAATTGGCGCGTGTTCGAAGCTCGGTCTCCTGCACACGCAGTTCGCCGCCGGCCTGCGAGGCCTGTTCCGCGAGCTGTTCGAGCTCGGCGACCCGCTTCTCGACCGCGGCCGTCGCGTCGCGCTCGGCCTGGATCTCCTCGTCGCGCTCCTGGATCTTGGCGTTGATCTGCCCAAGTTCTTCGTCAGGATTGAACGAGGCGCTCGTGTCGGCCAAACTGTTGAGTTTCATCCAGACGTCCAGCTCGCCGCGTGCATCGGCGGCAAGGTCGTACAGACGCTGGTTCATCTGAGCGAGCTCGGCTGCGGGAATCTCGGCAAGACCCATCTCGGCGCGGGCGATCATCAGCGAGGCCGCCGCGTTCTGGATCTCACTGCCTTTGGTTGAAACAGCTTTGAGCGTGCTGATCGTCTCGCGGTATTCCTTCATGCGAAACTCGTCGCCCGGGATAGCCGTGCCCGGCGCACCGAGGGTTTCGAGACGAGCCGAGGCTTTCTGAAGAGTGGGTGTGACCTCATCCTCTTCAAGGCACCCGGTGGCGAAGACCAGAGAAGCCGCGATCAGGGCCCCTGCGAATCGGATCGAGGGCTTGCGGTTGTGAGACAGGCTGCGGGGCATACGGATCTCCGGACGCGTGAGGGTGGGCTCAGTTTCAGTTCGTTGCCGAGTCTGGGTGGGGTTCCAGCCGGCTGCCCGCCGATGAGCGTCGCTCACCGGCTCCCGTCGACCTCTGGGTCGGCAGGCTCCATGGCACTAGGGGGATCATAGTCGATCTCGTAGTCGGGGCGTGGGGTCCAGAGCGCATCGATCCAATCGACCGCTCGGCGGTAATTCCGGTCCTCCTGAGAGCGGAACACAGGCCGCCAGCCCCGGACGATCGGGTGGGGGGTGCTTGTCTCCCGCCTGGGCAGGCTCATCTGGAGCAAGATGCTGTTGGCAGGCTCCTGAAAATCGAGCAGCGGGAAGCCCTCGTCCGTCCGATAATGCTCGAGGATGTACATGTTCGTGTAGTACACCTCAGGCGTGTTGGTGGTCGAACGGACGAGTTGGAACCGCCCGGCCTCGGTCCCGCCGTGGCATCGGGTGGTGGCGCAGGCGTTGCGGAGCCAGGTCTTGTGGACCTGATCTCGGAAAATCTTGATCGAAGCGGGGTCCTCGTGGACCTCGACCTGGCTGTAGAACTCGCGGGCCTGGAGCGCAAAGAGCAATCTGAGCTGCTCGGCCGGCTCGAGGGCAAGGATCTCCGCTTTACCGGCAGCCGAGTCGGGGATGCGGGGGTGCCCGGCGTACTTCTCGATCACCGACTCCATAGTCTCGCGGGGGATGGTGATGAGCGGCGGGTTGTTCTCGTTGATCTCCCACACCCTGATCTGGTTGACGTCCTCGGAGGTCAGGAGCGGAAAGTTCTGTGTGTCATCGCCGCGGTCGGGACGCGCTGGTTCGTTCTCGTCGCGTTCGACTGGCTCGAGGCGGTTCTTCTGGAGCTTGATGTTCTGCTCGGCGATCACTTTGAGCGATCGGGCAGCATCGTTGAAGGGCTCGTGCTCGAGGATGCCGTTGATCTCAATGAGAGCAAGATCGTGCCGCCCCTTGTCCATGAGCCATCGCACCAGGTGGATGAGCGACTCGGCATCGTCGTCGTCGATCGAGGCACGGGTAGCCTTGTATCGCTCCTCGATGGGCGGCTGGATGTAGGACTCGCGGATCCTGCGGGTTTCGAGCGTCGTCCTGATGCCATTGATCAGGAGCGTGATGGTCTCGTCGCTTTCCTCGACAAGCGTGCCCGTGATGACCTGCCCGTCGTGCATGATGACGGTCGCGGTCCGGCCCTCATTGGGTTGATCGGCCGGTTGAGTTGCTTGATCCGCTGATTCGCTTGGCTCCGATTCTTCCTGTGCCTTTGCGGGCAAGGAATGCAAGACCAGACAGGCCGCAGCGGCTGCCAGGAGGAGACGACACATCGGGATGTTGTTTGGATTGCTCACCGGCCTGATTGTGAGGCAAGCGGCCGGCGATGTCCAGCGGCCAGTCTCAGGCGGCCTTGCGGAGCCCGGCAGGCAGTTCCTGGCGGCTGAATGACGATTCGTCGGGCGAGAGCTTGGCCATGTTCTTCACAGGCGTCACCGAACCAGACTTCAGGTCGACACAGACCATCTCGCCGATCTCATCGAGCCGGATCGTGAGCGGCCCCTGGATCGACTGGGTGAAGACCGCCTTGTGGCCCCCGGCCCTGATCTCAGACCCCTGGCACAGAAGCCCCTGCACAGTCAGTGTCGGCTCGCTTTTCTCTTCGATGAGTTTGTACGTCCCCTCGAGCGCTGCCATCAATGGCTTTTTCTTCGACTCTGCTTCGGACGCCTCAAACTTCAAGGAAGTCATCATCTCGGCCTTGAGCGATGAGGCCTCGGGATTGTCGTTCAGTTCCTGCATCTGCGCTTTGGCCTTGGCCGCCTTTGCAGACAGCTTGCCGATGAGTTTGAGCGTGTCTCGCACCAGCCCATCCAGCGCGTCGGCCCGGCCCAGCGAGAGGATTGTGTGAGCGCCGGCCTCGCTGCCGACCTGCCAGCACTCACACGTTCCGAGCACCGAGACGTGCCCGCCCATGATCCTGGACGAGGGGGACCGCACGCTGCCTGTGACGACGACCGTGCAGTCGCAGATTTCTTTTTCAACGATCAGATCACGCCCGACTTTGCATACGGCTGCGTTGAGATAGTGAGCGTGGATGTCACGCCCAGCGTGGAGCGTTCCTTTATCTCGGCCCGAGATCCCGCCGTGCAGTTCGATGTCGCGGGCCGCGACAAGATCGGCAGCCTCAACGAGTCCGCTCACCGTGATCGACTGGCCCGAGACCACTTCGAAACAATCGCGGATGCCCTCAAAGACCTCGACCTTGCCCGGGAAGTCGATGTTGCCCGTGGAGTAATCGACGTATTCATTGATGACAAGTGTTGGGTTGATGTGAGCCGAGTCGCCTTCGAGCAAGAGCTGCCCGGCGATCTTGGCGATCACCGCTCCGTTGTCGTGGCACTCGATCGATTGGGAATCGAACTGCAGAGAGGCCTGCACGCCCGGCTTGGCGCTGATCGTGTTGCCGCAGACGTCCGTGCCGTCGATGCCGTCGGTGGCGTGCTTGATCTGTCCGAGACGCTGACCCGCTTTGACGACCATAATGACCGAACGTTCACGGTGATCCAGGTGCTCGTCGTCTTCGTCGGCTTTGGTATCTTTCTCAGCCTGTAACGCACGCTTTTTGCTCAGCTGCTGGATTACTGCCAGCTCGGTTTCAAGCGTGAACTGGCTGTCTTGGCCGTCCTCACTGGCCTGCCCCTTGGCGATGACATATTGGAACGCGCCGCGTTCCACAAGATCGTAATCCCCAAACGCAATGAGCGCTTCGGAGATCCGCTTCGTGAGTGCCGATCCGGTTTGAATGGCCTGCGCGACAGCCTTTGCGAGCACCACGTCGGAATTGACATAGTTCCGGTCGATGCCGGGCATGACGGTCAGTGTCGCTTCGAGGCGATCAGAAGAGACTTTGACCGAGATGAGATTGTCGTCCTGCGTATCCATGGTCGGGTTCTTTCCCCCGAGCCGCCCGGTGGCCGCGGTTAGGCGGCCTTCTTGGACAGCGTCTCTGTGATCCGCTGGCTGAGGGCGTCGGGTGTGAAGGGCTTGACGACGTAGTTGTTCACGCCGGCCTTGATGGCCTCGATGACGCGTGACTTCTCGCTCTCGGTGGTGACCATGATGATCGGGGTGGTCTTGTTCGACTGGCGGTAGTTCTTGACGAACGTGATGCCGTCCATGTTGGGCATGTTCCAGTCGACCAGCAGCAGGTCGGGCTGGAACGCGCCGACCTTGCTCAGCGCGTCCTGGCCGTCGCAGGCCTCCTCGATCTCGCTGTAGCCGAGCTGGCCCAGCACTGACTTCTGGATCGAACGCATTGTCTTGGAATCGTCAACAAGCATGATTTTCATGGCGGGGTTCCTGGAATCGGATGTGGAACTTGAGAATGGAACAGATCAGGCGGCGCGCTGCGAGGAACCGGTGCCCTCGGCGGCAACGGCTTCACGGATGGCGATCTCGATCGAGAGCTCGCCCTGCTCGGTCGAGCAAGGAATGCAGATGCATGGCGTGTCGCTGCGGGTGTTGATGTGGTGCCCCGGGCCGATGACCACGCTCGGGCAGCTGATCGAGACGTTCTTGTCGACGAACATACCCTTGGCAGAGCCCGAGATCATGTTGACCAGTTCGCCCACAGCGTCGGCAAAGTCTGGCGAATCCGAAGGCAGATCCATGCCGCAGAACGCGTTGACGAGCTTCTGAGCCGTGTCCTTGGAGAAGCTGAGTACAACCGAGCCGACGACATCGCCCGACATCCCGATGATGCCCGAGACGTCATAGGTCGCGGATTTGTCCTTCTTGATGGTCGGCGCGTTGATGGTCACCGGCATGCGCAGCATGGTGGCAAAGACGTTCTGGATGCTCTTGATAAACGGTGTGATGTATTGAGGATCCATCGTCTGTCCTTCTTGAGGTGTTCGCCCTGTCCACGCACCGGTTCTGCGAATGCCACGAATGGCAAAGCGCAGCCGGACTCAGTTCTTTCGAGCCGACCGGCCAGGAACTTGATCGTGAATCGAGCGAGTGGGGGGCCAGCGCTCTTATCGGAACAGGCAACGAACGGCCGACGCCCAGACCGGGTGGTCCGCATCATGCAGAGTGAGGTATGGCAGGTGCAAATCAGTCAGCGAAGAAAGATCGGAACGCAAGAGCGTGTAGCGGCTCGAACTGTGTGCGTTCGAGCGGAAAGCAATGCCCAGGAGAGGACTTGAACCTCCACCCTGTTTCCAGGACTACCACCTCAAGGTAGCGCGTCTGCCAATTCCGCCACCTGGGCATGAGGCCCGCCGACCGATCGCTCGGGCAGTGGGGCGGAAGTATACGCCCACTCGGGCAGGAATCGAGTCCACTTAGCAAGCCATGTCAATGCCGGCAACCTAGAGTCCCAGACACAGGCCGTTCGAGCGGCCCAAAGGGAGTTGAGACCATGAGTGCAGCCGGGGTCAGCCTCGACCAGATCATCGCCATCGCCAAGGACCGGGCCGAGCAGGCCAAGGTCTTCGACAGCGTTCAGATCCAGGACGGCTGCCTTGTCTGTCAGGCTCAGGGCTCGGCCGAGCCGGCCCACTACAGGCTGACGCCGCTGGATGGCGAGCTTATCGTCTCGCTGGATATGGCCGACCGCTGGCAGAGCGAATCGATCGAATCGACCCTCATGCACACGGGCGACAAGCTCGAGGAGTTGCTCGACGAGGAGCTCGCCGAGCTTGGGTATGAGGGCGATGAGCCGACGTACCGCCACTTCCGGAGCGACGCGATGCTCTTCGTCTTCGAGACAACCGTCCCGCTGGCGGGACTGGATACCGCAGCAGCGGGGGAGCGGGCGGCTCAATTCCTTCTCGGATACGAGGCGTGCTTCCGGCAAATGGGCGACATGGACGCAGACGGCGACGAAGACTGATACATTTCTTGTATCACACGGATTTCTTTCACTGACTGGGGCGATCGATGCGGGTGCTGATGCTTGGCTGGGAGTTCCCGCCCTTTATCGCTGGTGGACTTGGTACCGCGTGCAACGGGCTGACGCGCGCGCTGGACCGACTTGGGCATGAGATCCTCTTCGTCCTGCCCCGGTCGGCCGACGGCATGGCCAGCGAGCGTGTCCGCATCGTCGGGCCAAACGCCATCACCGAAACCGTGGCCAAGGCATCGGCCCAGCGCAGCCAGTTCATGGAAATCTCCGCGGACCCGGAGGCAGCCAAGCCAATCGTCGATCCGTCGGGAGTCCCGGTTCCACCCAGCACGCCCATCACACCCGGTTCCGCGCCCGGCTTTCGTCACACGCGTTTCGTCGCGGTGCCATCGGGCACGACGAGCCCGTACGAGAATTTCGACGCTTCCGTTGAGGGCTCGCTCGAGGTGCTCGAAGAAGGCTCCGAGGCCACCGTTGCTGCAGGCACGGTGCAGATGAGCCGCCGCCAGAAGCAGGCGCTCGCGTCGGCGGGTGTGTATGTCTCGGAAAGCGATGCCTTTGTGGCCGCGTCGCAGGATCATTACGGCGGGGACATGCTGGGCGATGCCGCCCGCTACGCGCGGTTCGTGGCGGCCCTGACCGAGGTCGAAACGTTCGACGTGATCCATGCGCATGACTGGATGACGTACGCCGCGGGCGTGGTCGCCAGCCGCCTCTCGGGCAAGCCGCTGGTCGCGCACGTGCACTCGACCGAGTTCGACCGCTCGGGTGAGAACGTCAACCAGCGGATCTACGACATCGAGCGGATGGGCATGCACTGCGCCGATCGTCTGATCGCCGTCAGCCGGCTGACCAAATCGATCTGCACGCGGCGCTACGGCGTCGAGGCCGACAAGGTGGAAGTTGTCTACAACGGCATCGACGACGACCACGTCCAGCCCGGCGCTGGACAGACCATCGCCAGCACGGACAAAATCGTGCTCTTCCTCGGCCGCATCACGATGCAGAAGGGGCCTGAGTACTTTGTGCGTGCTGCTCGCCGCGTGCTCGACAAGTACCAGGACGTCAAGTTCGTCGTCGCAGGCTCTGGCGATATGGCGGTCAAGATGATCGAGGAAGCGGCGCACCTCAACATCGGGCACAAGGTGCTCTTTACCGGGTTCCTCCGCGGCAAGGACGTCGACCGCGTTTTCCAGATGGCCGACTGCTACGTCATGCCCAGCGTCTCTGAGCCGTTCGGCATCGCGCCCTTGGAAGCTATGAAGAACGATGTGCCCGTCATCATCAGCAAGCAGTCGGGCGTGAGCGAAGTTCTCACGCACGCGCTCAAGGTCGATTTCTGGGACATCGATGACATGGCCAACAAGATCATCGCCGTCCTGCGCCACCCGCCTCTGAGCCAGACGCTGCGCCAGCACGGCCCGCTCGAATTGCGCGGGCTTTCATGGGACGGCGCAGCAAAGCGGACAGCCAGTGTGTACGAGGCTGTCCGCAGCGTTGCGATGGTGTGATGTCGCCCGGCGTGTCGGCCGTTGCTCGAACGATGAATCGCTCAATCGCGAACGCGTGTTATGCGCCGCCGATGACCTCTTCGGGCATCTCCTCCATCTCTTTCTGGTATTGCTCGTTCTGCTGACGCACCTCATCAGAGACGCGGTCGGCTGCGGACGGCGGCGGCGTGCTGCTGCCCCTGGTGGAGAACCAGAAATATGCACCCGCGGCCGCGAAAAGCACAACCACGATCGCGATCTTGACCCCATTGCCCTTTGAACCCTCTGCCATGGTGTGACTCCTTCGCGCTTTTATTTTGTACGCGTTGCAGATTGAATGTGTTCTTTCACCCTGATTTGGACAGATCGTCCGTCGGGCGTTCAGAGCGTGATTCTACCCGGAAATCGGGACCATATGTATGACTAGTTGGGTGTCAGCCCACGTCCCGGCGCTGGAACAGTATGACCGCCAGCGCCAGGAACGCGCCGATTTGCATCACGCTGTAGACCCCGATCCGCACCACATGGCTCGTCGGGATGGTTCGATTCTGCGAGACGGCGTCGAGGAGCCAGAAAAAGTGCATATTGGGCACCACCGACCACGCCGAGAGCGCCAGAGGGTTGATCCGGGTGGGCTGGGTGAAGATGTAATCGCCTTCTCTTGGTGGTCTTTCGACCGCCAGCGAACGTGCCCCGATGTTCTCGATCGTCAGCGTCTTGCGGTCAATGGATTTGACCATGATGCCCGAGGGCGTGCCATTGGCGGTGAGCAGTCGCTCGTCGGCCGGGTCGCCCTCATAGGGCGTGAACTTGGGCACCGCCATCCCGATGCCCTGCGGGCTCGGGCCGTAGTAGATCGGCGTGCCGGGCGCGAGCGACTGGTCAGGGAAATTGTTCAGCGTCAGGTTGTACCGGGCGCCGACCGCCCTGAAATCCTCGAATTCCGAGCGATCGGGCTCGGCGGTCTCGACGATGGCGGCAAAGTCGTTGAGAAACGCCCGCTTGCCCAGGAAGTGGTTCGAGAGCAGCCCCATCACGAAAACGCCCATGCAGATGACCAGCGTCATGACCTGGCTCAGCCGAGTCGAAGCCGCCACGGCGATCGCGGTCAAGACAAGCATCGCAAACCCGAGCGAGAGGCACGCCAGCAGGATCTGTGGCTTGAAATCCGTCCCGATCGCCTGGAACGTCCAGCCCTTGCTGATCATCAGCGTGATGATGTACGCCAGGGGAACCAGGGGCGTCATGAGGACGACCGCGATCTGCGAGAACGACCAGCCATAGATAATCACAGCGCTCATGCTGAAGACAACCACGGGCATATCCATGGTGTCGGAGGCTCTGGTCATCACCTCGTGACGGATGCCGAACATCATGAAGGTCACCATGATGAGCGTGGCCATGATGATCGCGATCGAGACACCCAAATATTTTCCGAATATCACGGTCGGTCTGGCGATGGGTTTGGAGACGATCGTCAGGATGGTCTTGTCTTCAATCTCGCGGCTGATGACGGCTGTCGCTTGGAAGGCCGCCAGCACCATGCCCATGACAAAGACGGTCGCCATGCCCACATCCAGGAGCATTTTGTTGTCGCCGTGGACTTCGGAAGTTTCGGTGTAACCCATTGAGAAGGCGCTGATTGCGGTGTTGAGCGCCTGCATGAGACCCGAGGCGATAATGAGCACAAAGAAAATGGGCTGCCTGAGGCTCTCAACGAGCGTGTTGCGGGCGATGATGAAAGTCTGAAGGAGCATCGTGTGGGTGGTGTTCGCTCGCGGATCGGGCCCGATGTGCGTTCTTTGGGCGTTTGTTTCCGGGGCCGGTCGGTGTGGGATACGAGGGGTGCCCGCGGAAAGTTCGCGGGGTGGCTGAACATAGAGCCGCCTTCATCGTAGTTCAACGCGTGAGGGTCCGAGCGGCTCACAACGTCTGATGGGTGGACAGTGGATCGGGGCGTGCTGACAATGCACCCCCCGGCAAAGTCCGCCCAAGGGGCGCAGCGGAGCTGCGCTAGTCCCCACGCATGGGGGCCGGATCGGAGCGGAGTGGATCCTCTTCGATCCGGGCTCGTCTCATCACCAGGTCGATCGACTCTGACAGGAACACACGATGCGCGCGGATCACCTGTCTTACAAACGGGCCACAAACGTGGCAATGCTGGGCATCGTCATCCAGCTCGTGCTGGGCGTGGCACTCTTGCTTTATGGCCTCCTGCTCGATGACCGGGCGGGCATCACGGCCTCGATCTTCATTCTGCTTGGCACGCTGGCGTGGATCGCGCTTGCGATCGTGTTCGATCAGCACCGCCGCGAGCGGATCGAGGCTGTCGAGTACGAGAACTTCTCCGAGCAGGACCTTGCCAGTTCCAGCGTCTTCGAGGAATCCGGCACCGATCTCCGCGTGGCTGCCAAACGCCTCGACGGGCTGTACAAGTACATGCTCCCGGCCGTCAGCATCCTGATGGGCATCGCGCTCATCCTGCTTGGCTGGGTCCGCCTCTCGGGTGAATCCGAGACATTCCGCGATCAGCTCAACAGCGATCTCGCCACCGCCACCGGAACAGGGCATCACGGCTGGGCGATCGCGCTTGGCATCGGCATCGCTGTCATCGGCTTCGTCTTTGCACGATTCACCTCGGGCATGGCCCGCGCCAAGGTCTGGGAAAACCTCCGTGGCGGCTCGGTCTACTCGGTGGGCTCGGCGATCTTTGGCCTGGCTATTGCGATCGCGCACTTTGCCGACCTGGCCGGCATGGGCAGCGTCCTGAGCTGGATCAGCGATGCGCTCTCGATCACCATGATCGTTCTGGGCGCCGAGATCTTCCTGAACTTCGTTCTGGATATCTATCGCCCCCGGCCGCAGGGCGAGTACCCACGCCCCGCGTTCGACTCGCGCCTGCTCGGGTTCGTCGCCGCTCCCGATCGCATCGCCGAGTCGATCAACGACGCGATCAACTACCAGTTCGGCTACGAGGTCACCTCGAGCTGGTTCTACAAGCTGCTGAGCCGATCGTTCATCTGGCTCGTGCTCTTTGGTGGTGTCGCCGTCTGGCTCATGACCTCGCTTGCGGTGGTCGAGCCGCACCAGCGTGGCATCCTTCTCGTCAACGGCAAGCCCACCGGCAGCGAGCTCGGCCCGGGCCTGCACTTCAAGCCGCCGTGGCCCTTTGGCAAGGTCATCGTGCCCGAATTCATCCGCACCGAAACTGTTGGTGAAGGACGCGACGCGCGCAAGCGCGATGTCATCGAGCAGACCGCCACGGGCGTGCGTGTGCTTGAGCTGGGTGCCAACGCCCCGGTCCGCCCGACCGTCATGCTCTGGGCCAACGAAGAGCTCGAAGAAACGCTCATGGTCGTGCAGCCCTCGCGGGAGAGCTCGATCCGCCGGACGCGCGACGTCGGGCAGGGGCTTTCGCTGGCAACCGTCCGCGTGCCCGTGTACT
>Ga0209273_10003170_pt1 | contig 11670 bp, 14 predicted proteins | sample tdAd471_FD_187126 | JGI IMG/M metagenome (GOLD analysis project Ga0209273, IMG submission 187126) | Marine sediment microbial communities from the Atlantic coast under amendment with organic carbon and nitrate - tdAd47.1 (SPAdes)... | ecosystem: Environmental > Aquatic > Marine > Coastal >...
GGAGGACACGATTTACCGCTCGAAGGCCGTCGGCGAGCCGCCGCTGATGCTTGCGATCTCGGTCTTCCATGCGATTCGTGACGCGATTGCCACAAATGATGATCCGCTGCCATCGCTCGATGCACCGGCGACACCCGAGGCGGTGCTGAAGGCGATCGAGGCGGGTGCCGCATGAACGAGTGGATCGAGGAGCTCTCCGATCTGACGGCGGCCGGTGAAGCGGTCGTGCTCGTGACCGTTGCCGGAATACGAGGGTCCACGCCGCGCGAGCCCGGCGCCAGGATGATCGTAACGACCACCGAGACGATCGGCACGATCGGCGGCGGCCAGCTCGAACACCAGTGCACGCGCATCGCGCTGGACCTGCTCGGCGGCGACGAGATTCCGGCCATGCGCAAGTTTCCGTTAGGTGCATCGATGGGGCAGTGTTGCGGGGGCGTCGTCGACGTGTTGTTCGAGCCGATCGCGTCCGGGTTGCCGGAATGGCTGCGGGACTTGCGCGCCTTGCATGGGCAACGGCAGCCGGCCGTCGTCGTCTCGGCGACGGATGCGGCCACGAAGTTCGTCGTTACCGCAGATGCAGTATTTGCTTCGGGACATGACGATCAGCCGGCGGAAATCATTGCCCGGGCGCGCGACGTTCTCGAGCGTCGAGAAACGCAACTCATCGATGGACTGTTTTTTGATGCCGTGGTCAGCAGCGAATTCAACATCGCCGTATTTGGTGCGGGGCATGTCGGCACCGCCGTTGTGAGCGCGCTCTCGGGGCTGGATTGCAACATCCGCTGGATCGACAGTCGCCGCGACGTTTTTCGTGCCGTGCCGCGCAATGTTCGTACCATCGAGACATCTGAACCTGCCCTCGAGGTCGCGGCGCTGCCGCCGGGCAGCTGCTACCTGGTCATGACGCACAGCCATCCGCTCGATTTCGATATCTGCGATCGCATCCTGCGGCGGCATGATGCGACCTACTGCGGACTTATCGGCTCGACGACGAAGCGGCGCCGCTTCGAGAAGCGATTTCGCCAGCAGGGACTACCGCAGGCGGATATTGACAAGCTCGTGTGCCCGATCGGCGTCGGCGGTATCAGCAGCAAGAAACCGGCCGTGATAGCGATCGCCTCGGCGGCAGAAGTGTTGCGTGCGCAGGAACAGGCTGTGGTTAAGGCCCGCGATCTTCCCCAAAACGTTCACCCAATTCGAAGCTGATATGGAAGCCTACCTCACAGACTGGCTACACCTGCTTGTACGCTGGCTGCATATGATTGTCGGCATCGCCTGGATCGGCTCATCGTTTTATTTCGTCTGGCTCGACAATCATCTCGAGATGCCGAAGAGCGGTGCCGACCGGGATAAGGGCGTTGGTGGTGAGCTCTGGTCTGTGCACGGTGGCGGCTTTTATCACGCACAAAAATACAAGCTTGCGCCGCCGGCGCTGCCCGAAACCCTGCATTGGTTCAAGTGGGAGGCCTATACGACCTGGATGTCGGGAATGTTCCTTGTAATTCTCGTCTATTGGTACGGCGCGGAGGTCTATCTCATCGACTCATCCGTTGCGATGCTGACGCGGCCGGCTGCAGTCGCAATTGCTGCCGCGTTCATCGTTTTTGCTTGGGTCATCTACGATCAACTCTGCAAATCCCCGCTTGTACGACGCGACGGCGTGTTCGCGGGGGTGTTGCTCGTATTGTCGGCGGCACTGGCCTGGGGCTTGTGCCAACTCTTCGGCGGGCGTGGCGCGTATATCCACTTTGGCGTCGTGCTCGGTACGATCATGGCGGCCAACGTGTTCTTTGTGATCATCCCCGGACAGCGGAGGATGGTTGCAGCTGCGGAGCGTGGCGAGGCGCCCGATCCACAGGACGGCATCCGCGCGAAACAACGTTCCGTGCACAACACCTACTTCACGTTGCCGGTGCTGTTCACGATGACGAGCAATCACTTCGCGTTGACTTACAGCCATGCATACAACTGGGCGATACTGGTTGCGATATCGCTGGCCGGTGCGCTGATACGGGTGTATTTCGTCGCAAGGCACAAAGGCAAAGCGTCGCCGGTACCCATCCTTATCGCGGCCGTGCTCCTGCTCGTGGTTGTCGCGGCAATCGCGCCGCGCAGCAGTAATGCGACAGCGGCGGGCGTCGCCGACTTCGATGCGGTCAGGAGCGTCGTGCACGAGCGCTGCACGACCTGTCATTCAGCAACACCGACGTTCCCGGGGTTCCTTGCAGCACCCGGCGGCGTGTTGCTGGAGACCGATCAGCAGATCACGGCCGAAGCGCTGCGTATCCATCAACAAACCGTTGTAACGCGCGTGATGCCGATCAACAACCTGACAGGAATCACGGACGAGGAGCGCGCACTCATCAACCAGTGGTACCTCGCCGGCGGTAATGGAGAACGCCAATGAGCGCCACCGACTATCCACGAGACCTGCGCGGTTATGGCGGCCAGCCACCCGAACCAGAGTGGCCGGGTGGTTCGCGCACGGCTGTGCAATTTGTCGTGAATTACGAGGAAGGTGCGGAGAACTGCGTGCTGCACGGCGATGCCGCTTCGGAAGCGTTCCTGTCCGACATCGTCGGCGCGGTCGCTTATCCGGAGCAGCGGCATATGAACATGGAGTCGCTGTACGAGTATGGAGCACGCGCCGGATTCTGGCGCCTGCACCGGATATTCGCGGAACGCAATCTGCCGGTTACCGTATTCGGCGTTGCGATGGCTCTGGAACGCAACCCGGACGCGGTCGCGGCCATGCAGGAGGCGGGTTGGGAGATCGCCTGTCATGGTTATCGCTGGGTCGACTATCAACAGGTCGACGAGATAACCGAAGCGAAACACATGCGGCTGGCCATCGACATTCACACTCGAGTCACAGGCGAGCGCCCGCTCGGCTGGTACCTGGGGCGGTGCAGTCCGAACAGTCACCGCCTGGTCGCCGCGGAGGGCGGCTTTCTTTACAACGCTGACACCTATGCAGATGACTTGCCATACTGGGATTATCGTTGCGACACACCGCAACTCATGGTGCCGTACACGCTTGACGCCAACGACATGCGCTTTGCCACACCGCAGGGATTCAACTCCGGCCAGCAGTTCTTCGAGTATCTGAAAGACAGCTTCGATGTCTTGCACGCCGAAGGCGGGCGGATGATGTCAGTCGGTCTGCATTGCAGGCTCGCCGGGCGACCGGGCCGAGCCGCCGCGCTGGGACGTTTCCTCGACCATGTCGCGTCGCACGGCGACGTCTGGGTAGCGCGGCGCATCGATATTGCTCGCCACTGGCGTGCAATTCACCCGCCGGCTGAGGTGTGACAATGAGTGAGCAGGACTTCGTAGCACGTTACGGCGGTATCTATGAGCACTCGGTCTGGGTTGCCGAAGAGGCGGCACCGTTTGTCGATGACACCGCCGATATAGAAACCTTGGCGACGGTCATGGCGGATTGCGTGGACAATGCGTCGAGCGAACGACAACTGGCCCTGATTCGCGCACATCCTGATCTTGCGGGAAAGGCGAGTATTGCCGGAACGCTGACCGCCGATTCGACGACGGAGCAAGCAAACGCGGGGCTCGACCAGTGTTCGCCTGTGGAGTTTGCGCGTTTCCAGGCGCTGAACTCCGGATACTGGGAAAGGTTTGGCTTTCCATTTGTGATGGCCGTGCGCGACAGTACGCGCGCCGATATTCTCAGTGCCTTCGAGGCGCGTTTGCAGAATGACTACAACGAAGAATTTGAAACAGCGCTGGCCGAGATTCACAAGATTGCGCGCCTGCGTCTCGCAGCTATGGAGGCGGATTAAATGGCATCGGAAGGCAACCCGTTTCGGCAATGGATTCAACTGGAGCAACCGCGCCTCGGGACGCGCGTGACGTTCGCGACGGATGAATTCTTTGCGGCCAAGGAACGTCTGATCCGGGCAGCCGAACCCGTTTTTGATGCCGACAAATACGACGACCACGGCAAGTGGATGGATGGCTGGGAAAGTCGCCGCAGGCGTACGCCGGGAAGCGATTATTGTGTCATTCGCCTGGGCGTGCCCGGCATCGTGCGCGGCGTCGACATCGACACGAGCTACTTCACCGGCAACTATCCGCCACAGGCCTCGATTGATGCCTGCGTTAGCGATGATGACGAACCGGAAACAGACTGGACCGAGATCATGCCGATGACGACATTGTCCGGCGACTCGCACCACTACGTGAGCGTGGAGAGCGAAGAGGCCTGGTCCCATTTACGCCTGAATATTTATCCTGACGGTGGCGTCGCCCGGCTGCGAATATACGGTGAGGTACGGCCCGCGATCGAAGAAGGTGAGGGTGTCATCGACCTGGCTGCGCTCAGGACCGGCGGCCGTGCGCTGGCGGCCAGCGACGAGCACTACGGCAGCATGCACAATCTCAACCTGCCCGGGCGCGGTGCCAACATGGGGGATGGCTGGGAAACAGCTCGCCGGCGCGGTCCCGGGAACGACTGGGTGATCATCGCGCTGGGGCAAACGGGGATCGTGGAACGCGTCGAGGTCGATACAGCACATTTCAAAGGCAATTACCCGGATCGCGTGTCAGTAGAGGCGGCCGTATTCGATAACCACGAAAAGGCCACAGCAGACGATGCGCACTGGCAGACCCTGCTGCCCGAGACGAAGTTGCAGATGGATCAGCAACACTACTTCGAGTCCGAACTCGAGCATATTTCCGCCGTGAGCCACGTACGCGTGTCCATATATCCCGATGGTGGCGTGAGCCGCGTGCGGATCTTTGGCCAGGTCGTGGAGGCCGGGTAGCGAGATGACCGGAATCACGCTCAAGCCATTGCCACTCACTCGTGAGCGATTCGAGCCCTACGGTGATGTTATCGAAACGTCTCCCGAGCATCGCCAGGGAATGAACGACTCGCGCTTCGAGCGATTCGACGGCTTGGCGGATATCGATATCGACGCCGACGGACGTATTGCGGTGAGCATTGCGCGTTGCCGGGCGGCGACGACGCTGCCTTACCGGTTTGATGTCGTGGAGCGCCACCCCTTGGGCAGCCAGGCTTTCGTGCCGCTGACTCCGGCCCGCTTCGTCGTCGTCGTGGCGCCGCCAGCTGCAAGCATAGAGGCCGGCGACCTGCGCGCGTTCGTGACGAATGGCAGACAGGGCGTGAACTATCATCGTGGCACCTGGCACATGCCGCTGATCGCGTTCGAAGCAGGTCAGCAGTTTCTGATTATCGACAGGGCAGGCGACATGCCGAATTGCGACGAGCACGGTCTCGACGAATCCGTCCTGTTGCTGGAGGCCTGACGCGATGCGCGAAGCGTTCCGGGCGTCGATTTTTCATTGCCTTGCAGATCCCGGTGAGAATGATGCTGCATCCGCCATCGAGTATTTCGAAGACGGTGTGCTGATAGTCGAGGACGGCTGTATTGCGGAAGTTGGTGCCGCGAGCTCGCTGCTCGGTTCGTTATCGGAAGACACGCGCGTCGAAGATCTGTCGGGCAAGCTCATAGTGCCTGGATTCGTCGACTGTCACGTGCATTACCCGCAGATCGATATCATCGCATCGTATGGCGAGCAATTGCTCGACTGGCTGAACCGCTATGCGTTTCCAGGTGAAATGCGCTTCGCGGACGAGCAATACGCACGTGACGTGGCGCACACATTTGTGGACGAACTCGTCAGCAACGGCACGACGACGGCGCTTGTATTCGCCACCGTGCACGCACACTCTGCTGATGCGATTTTCGAGGCCGCCGCTGCGAAAGGCATGCGGTTGATTGCCGGCAAGGTGTTGATGGACGCCAACTGCCCTGCGGAGCTGCGTGACGATCCTGAATCGGCCTACAACGACAGCAAGAAGCTGATAGAGCGCTGGCATGGCAAGGACCGGCTCGGCTACGCGATTACACCACGCTTTGCTCTGACGTCGAGCGAAGCTCAACTGGAGGCAGCTGGACGTCTTGCCCGTGAGTATCCCGACGTCTGGGTGCACACGCACCTGGCCGAGAATCACGCCGAAGTCGAGCGGATAGCGACGCTGTTCCCGTGGAGTGAAAACTACCTCGGCGTGTATGACCGCTTCGGGCTGCTGAGGGAGCGCTCTGTATTTGCGCACTGCCTGCACCTGCAGGAGGATGAGTGCAAGCTGATGGCGAGCAAGGGTGGTTCCGCGGCGCACTGCCCGACGTCGAACATGTTCCTGGGGAGTGGGCTCTTCGACCTGCGACGTCTTCGCGATGCGTCGATCCGGGTAGGACTGGGTACCGACGTCGGCGGCGGCACGAGCCTGTCACTCCTCAAGACCATGCGCGAGGCTTACAAGGTCATGCACCTGCAGCAACAGCCCTTGCCGCCCGGGCGTGCGATGTTTCTGGCAACGCTGGGCGCCGCCGAGGCCCTCTACCTGGACGACCGCATCGGCAACTTCGTTGCGGGTAAGGAAGCGGACTTCATCGTGCTGGATCCGGCCGGCACCGCGATCAGCGCACACCGCACGTCGATGACGTCGTCGATCAGTGAGCTGCTGTTTGCGCTGATCGTTCTCGGCGATGATCGCAATATCGCCGCGACCTACCTGCAGGGCCGTCGCGCCTGACGAGAACAGCGCTGTGCGCACGGTCGGACGATAAGGTAGCATGCAGCGCTCATTTTCCGAACCGGGGGCACAACGTGTCTATTCGAAATTCAGCCGTAGCTTTGGTCGCATTGCTGGTGGCTGGTTGCGCGGCGGTCAACGTGAATCTGCCGCCCATTACGGACGGAGCGACCGGCGAGCGCCATAATGGCAAGGTCGTATGGCGCGATCTGTTGACGAATACTCCCAATGAGTCGCAGCGCTTCTACGGTGAGCTGTTCGGCTGGGAATTCGAAGAGCCCGGCACGGTATTCGGTATCGGCGCTGCAGGCGGGTATACGCTGATCCGTCATGACGGCCGGCTTATCGGCGGCATCGTTGACACCAAGGTACTCGGCAAGCGCGACAACGTCTCGCAGTGGATAACGAACATGTCGGTGACAGATATCGATGCTGCCGTCGGCCGCGTTGTCGACGCGGGCGGCATCGTCATGGCGAAGCCGACAGCGATCGGGTCGCGAGGACAAATGGCGGTTGTCGAGGACGCTACCGGCGCCGTGTTCGCCATGATACAAACCAGCGAAGGCGATCCGCCGGATCATGAGCCCGAATACGACGGATGGTTATGGGACGAGCTGTGGACGAGCGACGTCGACAAGGCAACGGAGTTTTATCGCGGCGTAATCGGTTTTCAGCATACGGATCACGACGTCGAGGATCGCAGTTACCGTGTTCTGAAGATGGACGATCAGCCGCGTGCCGGCGTTCTGGAGAATCCCTTCGAGGGGGAACGGCCCGTGTGGGTAAACTACCTGCGCGTCAAGGATCCGTCGGCCGTTACGGCACGTGTCGAGGACCTCGGTGGCAGAGTCCTGGTCGAGCCGCAGGACAGGGCGATTGGTGGCGAAGTCGCCGTTATTGCCGGTCCGTCCGGCGCAGGCGTTGCACTACAAACCTGGCCGTTGGATTGAGGAGCGAAGCACCATGAAACAGACAGTCTTTCGATTGACCCGCATCGTGTTCCTGGTTTCGCTGTGCTCAATGCTGGCGTCCTGCGAACCACCTGCCGTGTACGGCAGTGTTGGCTACAGTTCTTACAGTGGCGGTGGGTATCACGGCGGCGGCGGTATGGGTACAAGCGTACGCGTAGGCGGCCGCATCTACTAGTTGCTCACAACTGCTCACCGACGAGAATGGCGCGGAAATCGTTGACGTTGGTCAGCGTCGGCCCCGTCACCACGAGCCCGTCGAGCGCCGCGAATAGTTGATAGCTGTCGTTCGCCGCCTGCGCGGCGACTACGTCGAGCCCAATATCCCTGCAGCGTTGCAGCGAGTTCGGTAAGACAATGCATCCCGCATTGTCGCCACTGCCGTCGATGCCATCGGTGTCGCAGGCAAGCGCGGCAATCGCCGGGTGATCGGCGACGGAGATCATTAGTTGCAAAGCGTATTCGCTATTGCGACCTCCACGACCGTCACCTTCGACTTTTACGGTCGTCTCGCCGCCCGAGAGGATGAGGCAAGGTGGCGTGACCGGTCCGTCGCCGGCGGCAATTCTCAGTGCCAGCGTCGCATGCCATTCTGCAAGTTGCCGGGCGTCGCCGGTCACGTCACCGAGCATGAGAGTTTCAACGCCTTGTGACTCTGCCAGGTGCTGAGCGGTGCGCAACGCGTCCGCGGCGGTGGCGACGACGTGGACGTCGGAGGGTGGCAACGGTTCGGCATCGTCCTGCCCTAGTAGCAAGTGTCTGACGACTGTTGCCGGCGGGTGGATGTCGTAGCGCTCGAGCACTTCCATTGCCTCCGCCGCGGTCGACGTATCCGTGACCGTAGGTCCCGACCCGATAACCGATAAATCGTCGCCGGGCACGTCCGAGATGGCGAGCGTCGTCAGGCTGGCTGGTACGCACGCCGCGGCAAGCCGACCGCCCTTGATGGCGGAAAGGTGCTTGCGAACACAATTGATATCTTCGATCGGCGCCCCGCATGCCAGCAGCGCTGTTGTCACCGCCTGCTTGTCCGCGAGTGTCAGGCCAGCGGCCGGCAGCGTCAGCAACGACGAACCGCCGCCCGAGATCAGGCAGATGACGTGATCGTCGGCCGAGAGGTCCGAAACCATGTCGAACAGGCGGCGACTGGCAGCAACTCCGGCTTCATTCGGCACCGGATGCGAGGCTTCGACGACATCTATGCCGCAGTCGACCGCATGTCCATAGGGCACGATGACCATGCCACGCGTCTTGTCGGGGAAACGATTTGAAACCTCATGCGCCATCGCGGCGGCTGCCTTGCCGGCGCCGACGACGATGTATTTACGATCGGAAAGTCTCGAGAGGGGGGCCGGCATGCACCGCGCCGGACTTGCTGCTGCAACCGCGACATCAAATAGCTGCCGCAACAGGGTTGCAGGCTGCGGCATCAGGTGCCCGGGTCGGAACCGATTTGCGGCGGCAAGCGGTCGAAGATGTCCGCAAGCTCGGGGCGATTGTCGCGCAGATCCTGCAGTGGAATACCTGACATTTCATACGGCAAAACGAGCCATTCGCTCGTCTCGTGAATGAAATAGTCCGGCGCGCGCAGGGTCCTGTCGCTCGGCCGGTACCAGACAGAGGCAATTCGGATATCTTTCGGGAGGTTGCGACGCGTCTTCCGGGTCAGCTGGTCGATGACGGCCTTGACGCTTGACCCGGTGCTGTAAACATCGTCTACGATCAGCATCGCGTGATGCGAACACAGATTTTCGAGCAGGTATTGCAGGCCGTGCACGCGAATCTGGTCGGCCTTGCCGACCATTTCGGAATAGCGGTGTGCACCCGAATACGAGGTACGAATGGCGATGTGGTCGGTTTTGGTACCAAAGAACTCGAGCCCTTCCTGCACCGCAATGCCGACGGCACTGCCACCGCGCCACAAGCCGACAAGGAAATCCGGCTTGAAGCTCGCATCGTGGATCGCCGCTGCGAGTTGAAAGGAGTCGCGCAAAAGCTCATCCGCGCCAATGTATCGTCTGTCCATGGTTCGTATTTGCTCTCGGTGCGGTAGAATTCGGAGCGGGCATTATAGCGATAGCGCGCAGTCCCGGTAATAAAAGAGAACAACAATGGACAAGACCGTACTCTCCGCTCAGGATCTGCTCGAAGATTCCTTCAATCTCGCTCTCGACGTGCTCGAGAGCGGCTTTCGCCCGACGATGATTATCGCTATCTGGCGCGGCGGTACGCCCGTCGGTATGGCATTGCAGGAGATGCTCGCCTATTGCGGCGTCGAATCGGACCATATCGCAATCCGCACATCGTCATATATCGGCGTGGATCAGCGGGGCGCTGTCGCCGTTCACGGCCTCAACTACATCATTAAGAAAATCTGCCACGACGATCGCTTGTTGATCGTTGACGATGTCTTCGACACCGGCAATACGATCGTCGCGGTCATCGAGGAACTGAAGCGACGCGCGCGGGACAATACACCGGAAGACATGCGCGTTGCGGTGCCGTGGTACAAGCCGAGCCGCAACGAGACCGACATGGTGCCCGACTACTACCTCAGGGAGACAGCCGAGTGGCTAGTGTTCCCCCACGAACTCGACTCCCTGTCGCCCGAGGAACTGCGCAGTGCGAGACCGGAGATTGCCAGCATCGTGGAAAGCGTCAAGCCACCCGCCAGGTCTGCCTGACCGCACCGGCCATGCGCAGAGTTTGCGTATATTGCGGATCCAGCAAGGGCGCGCGTCCTGTCTACGCAGCGGCGGCGGAAAATCTCGCCGACGTATTGGTGCGCCATGACCTCGAACTCGTTTATGGCGGTGCGACGAAGGGGATCATGGGGATCATTGCAGACAGGGTGCTGGCACTCGGCGGCAAGGCTTATGGCGTCATACCGCAGATGCTCGTGGACAAGGAAATCGCGCACGAGGGTTTGACCGAGTTGCACGTTGTCGGCTCGATGCACGAACGCAAGACGATGATGGCGGCGCTATCCGACGGATTCATCGCCATGCCCGGTGGTTTCGGCACACTCGAAGAACTCATCGAAATCCTGACGTGGGCACAGCTACGTTTTCACGACAAACCCTGCGGCATCCTCAATGTTCGTGGCTATTTCGATCACTTGCTAAGCTACCTCGATCACGCACGGGACGAGGGATTCCTGCGTCCCGAAAATCGGCACATGTTGCTCGCTGACGACGACGCGGCGGCGCTCATACGGGAGTTCGAACGCTACACGGCGCCGCGTGTGGAAAAGTGGATCGAGTAATGCGCGGCGGCGCGTATTTCAGAACAGTAACCTGAGTTTGCCGCGAGCGGGAGCGCGCAGGTTTTTCGCAAACAGCGAGTACTGCACGCCGAAGCGACGGCCCGTCAGATCAGTGCCGACGCATACGCGCAGTGGCGCAGTAAAGATATCCATGAGTTCGCCGCTCTCGATGTCACCGAGCTTGCTGGATACCTGCACACTGTCGTCCGATAACGCTACCGATGGGTATTCGGCCTGCTCCGCCGGCGTGCGGTCGACGAAACGATCATCCTTCAGGATCCTGGGCAACTGGCTTGCGACGTAGAATGCCGCGTGATTCGGCATGACCAGCGACAGCGATGCGTCATGGATGATCTCGTCGCCCTGGTTGTATATGACGAACTGCAGTTCCTGGGAGTGTTGCTCGAACAGATAATGCTCGTCCTGGTTGCGAAAGCGCTGCCGGATCTGGCGCATTTCTGCGGCAAGCTCGTCCGGCGATCGGTCTTCATAAGGACTGTCAGTGCCGAACAGGCGGGCGTGGGTGAGACGTGCAACCATCGTCGTCGAGCCGGATGATTTCATCCCGCTCTTGATATCGATGAGTTGCTTCAGCTTGGCTGTAGCCACCGCCGACGGCAGCTGCGCCAGATCGCAGACCGCAATTTTCCGGTCCTTGTGAATAATCTCTCCGGGGAACCCTATTTCTATGCTGGCATCGGAAACCGACTCACGAAATTTCTGCTCGAACAGACTTTGCAGCTGGCGCCGGCCCATTTTCACGGCATTGTCGTTGGCGCGCGTGTAAGCGTCTCCGCGGCGCAGCGTCTCCGAATGATCGACGCGCATCATGTATGGGCGGTCCTGGCAGTCGC
>Ga0209273_10003177_pt1 | contig 11655 bp, 12 predicted proteins | sample tdAd471_FD_187126 | JGI IMG/M metagenome (GOLD analysis project Ga0209273, IMG submission 187126) | Marine sediment microbial communities from the Atlantic coast under amendment with organic carbon and nitrate - tdAd47.1 (SPAdes)... | ecosystem: Environmental > Aquatic > Marine > Coastal >...
TTGCTTTACAATTTCAATCAAAAGAAAAGGCGCCGCGGTTTTCCGCGACGCCCTTTCCCGTTGATTTGTATTCGCTATTCAGCCGGTTCCGTGACCTTGTTCGGCTGTTTCGTCACCCGCAGATAGGGTTTGATCTTCTTGTATCCGGCCGGGAAAAGCTTGTCGGCTTCCGCATCAGACAGGCTCGGCACCACAATGACGTCGTCGCCATCGGTCCAGTTCACCGGGGTCGCCACCTTGTACTGATCGGTCAGCTGGAGGCTGTCGATCAGGCGCAGGACCTCATCGAAATTCCGGCCCGCGCTCGGCGGGTAGGTGAAGGTGGCACGGATCTTCTTGTTCGGGTCGATGATGTAGACCGAACGAACCGTCACTTTCGGATCCGCATTCGGATGGATCATCTGGTAGAGGGTGGAGACGGTGCGCTCCGGGTCCGCAATGATCGGGAAGTTGAGCGCGACGCCCTGGGTTTCCTCGATATCGCCGATCCAGGCCTTGTGCTCCTCGACCGTATCGACGGAGAGCGCGATGGCTTTCACATTGCGCTTTTCAAACTCACCTTTCAGCTTGGACGTATAGCCCAGCTCGGTGGTGCAGACCGGCGTGAAATCGGCCGGGTGAGAGAAGAAGACCACCCAGTTGTCACCAATCCACTCGTGGAAATTGATCGGGCCCTCATTGGTCTCGATGTCGAAATTCGGGGCAAGGTCGCCCAGCAGAAGTCCCATGGAAGTCTCCTTGATGTTTCGCCAGGAAGGAAAAGTATCGTAGACCATAGGTGCGCCTCCCTCGCAGATGATTCAAGAGGTTTGCCGGGGGCGCGACGGAATGTCATGGGATGGGCGGTTTCGCCCGGGGGAGAGAATGGACAAGCTGCTGATACTGATGCGCCACGCCAAGGCTGTGGACCGGCTCGAGGCGGAAGATGACTTCCAGCGCGGCCTCACCCAGCGCGGCCGCGAGGACAGCGCAACGGCAGCCGAGGCAATGGTTGAGGCAGGCCTGAAAGCCGAGATCGCCCTGGTGTCCCCGGCCTGGCGCACGCGCCAGACCTTCGACCATATCCGGGAAGCGCTCGGCAATCCGCAGGTCGATGATCCGATGGCGCTCTATCATGCCAGCACGGAAATGCTTCAACGCGCCGTGGCCGGTGCCTTTGAGCGCGCAGACCGGGTTGTCGTGGTCGGGCATAATCCGGGCATTGGCGGTTTCGCGCACGCGCTGGCAGCCTCGGCCGGCGAAGGACGGAGTTTCGCCATCGGCTACCCGACGGCGACCGCGACGGCTTTCAGCGTGGCGGGCGCAGACCTCTCCGGCCCCCGCATGATTTTCGCGCACAATCCCAAGGATTGAGTTTCGCTTCCGATTTTCCCGTAACGCGCTAGAGTGGGAGTTAGCGGCTTCGGGGGAAGAGCATGCGGTTTCGAACAGGATTGGTTCTCTGTCTGGCAATGCTGGCATCCGCCTGCGCGACAATCGCATCACCCCCGCCACCTCCTCCGCCACCGCCGCCTGTGCCGGCTCCTCCTCCGGAACCGGAGGAGATGCCTCCGCCCGCCGAGACGCCGGCACCGACTGACTCGGGGTCGTTGGAGGATGTTTTCGGAGACCTCACGGATGAGGAAATCGCTGAACTCTTCGCCGACGCGGAGGGGGTCGGAACGGTGGAAGGCGGAAGCGGGACCATCAATTTGGGTTCCGGCGGTGGGGCCGGCGCGCCAACGGGCGGCGGTGGCGGTCAAAGCCTGAGTGACCTTGGAGCGCTCGGCCGCCCCTCCATCGACACCAATCCCTACCTCTCCGATGATTGCTACAACCGCGGCGCAGGCGATACGGCCAGTGGCGAAGGGTATACCTGCGTCACCCTCCTCTATGGCACCAATCGGGAGGCGCGCCCGGACTTTGGCGAGACGCTCGACAGCCAGGAAGCCTTCACCGTACGACCTGACCCGGTCTGCGAACCGGGGCGCGTCGAGGTCGGCGAGCGTTATTGCCATCTCGGCCTGATGACGGTCACCGTACCGGACAGCCGCCGCCGGGGTGATCCCATCAACTCGGTCCCTCGCGATGCAGAGCGGGTGACGGATCGACAACGTCAGCGCCGCTTCTCCATCTGGAACTACGAGACGCTTGAGGAGGAGGCCTTCGCCCAGACGGCCCGGGACATGCTCGAGGCCGCCATGGGCGAAATGAATGGCGAGTATGACAACCAGGCCATCGTCTTCATCCACGGTTTCAATGTCCGCTTCCGCGATGCCGCCTTCCGGGCCGCGCAGATGAAGTACGACCTGGATTTTCCGGGACCGGTGTTTTTCTACTCCTGGCCCGCCGACGGTTCGATCCTGCACTACCTGTCCGACATGGATGATGCCGATCTCTCGGTAGATGGGCTGGTGGATTTTCTCAGCCTGGTGCGCCGGACCCTGCCGGATGCGGAGATCAATGTTGTGGCGCACTCCATGGGCACCCGCGTCTTCGCGCAGGCCCTGAACCGGCTCGCCATTCTCGAGCCGGATTTCGAGCTGAACCATGTCTTCTTCGCTTCAGGAGACCTTGACCGAAACCTCTTCGTGGAATGGGTGGCCCCCTTTGCCCCACGGATGCAGAGCCTGACCTTGTACACCTCGGGCTCGGACGTGGCCGTCGCCAGCTCGCAATTGCTGCGCAACCTCTTCCCGCCGAGCGACGGCAATGACCGGGACATCAAGAGCCGGATCGGCTTCTTTGCCCGGGACACGCATCCGCCGGTTTTCACCTTCGGCGTCGGCCCGGATGAAACCGTCCTGCCGCAGACCATCGACATGACGCAAACCCGCTTCTCCTTCCTCGGCTTTGCGACCCGCTACTTGCTGCGACGCGCCCGATTGGGTCACTCCGATTATATGGAGCGGACCCAGATCATCGACGATATGAGCTGTATCCTGCGGTTTGGTGCCTCCAATCCTGATGATCGGCATACGGGCATGCAATCACGCGGCGATACGCTTGAGGCCCAATACTGGTATTTCGACGAGGATGGCGAACCAACGCTCGCCTGCCCGCCCCTTGCGGATTGACTCGCGTTAAACGTGTGTATACGCCACTTGCTTCCAAACGGAGGTGCGGGTGGACGGGTTTCGTCATCAACCGGAAGCAAGGGTCAACGCCAGGACCGATCCTGTCGCCGGGCGGAGTGCAGCCACGCGCATCCTGCAAGAGATTTGGACGCACAACGCCTCGGACGGACTCGCGGACAGCCAGCCACGCGCCAGCGCGCGGACGGGCGGTGACTGGGGGCTCGCCCTTGCCCTGACGATCCTCCTGGGACTGGTCAGCCTCGGCTTCATTTTGGCGCCGCAGTTTTCAACCCTGGTATTCGGCACGGCCTGTTGCGGGCTTTTCACAGCCCTGATCGGATTTCGTCTTGCAGCCTGTGTCCTGCCCCCGCCCCGACAGGCGGCCGCCTGCGTCAGTGACGGCGCCTTGCCGCGAGCCGCGATCCTGGTCCCGGCCTATCGGGAAGCAGCCATTCTCCCGCATCTGATCGCCTCGCTCGCACAGATCGATTACCCGGACGACCGCCTCGACATCTGCCTTGTGCTGGAAGCCAGTGACCGCGAAACGCTGGCGATCGCTCGCGCGATGGATCTGCCACGCGGCATGAGGATTATCGAAGTCCCGCCCGGGACGCCGCAGACCAAACCCCGCGCGCTGAATTACGCCTTGCGACATGTGGATTGTGACCTCGTCACCATTCTGGACGCGGAGGACCGACCGCATCCGGGACAATTGCGCGCCGCCGCCTGCGCCTTTCTCGCTGCCCCGCCCTCGCTGGCCTGCATCCAGGCTCCGTTGAACTGGTACAACCGGGATGACAGCTGGATCACCCGACAATTCGTTCTGGAATACGCGGCCCATTTCAACGTCTTCCTGCCGCTTCTGGTCAGGCTTGGCTGGCCTATTCCCCTGGGCGGAACCAGCAACTACTTCCGGATCGACGCTCTGCGGGCCGCCGGGGGGTGGGACGCCTATAACGTCACCGAAGACGCTGATCTGGGATTCAGACTGGCCAAGCACGGCTATCATTGTGGCCTCATCAACCTGCCCACTCTGGAAGAAGCGCCGGCCCGGGCCTGGCCGTGGATTCGCCAGCGGACACGATGGCTCAAGGGCTATACGCAAACCATTCTCGTCCAGCTGAGAGACTTTTCCGGCCCTCGCCGCGGTCTTCGCGCGCTCTCCCTGTCGGCGACGCTGCTGGCCGCGCTTCTGTCTGCGCTCGTGCACGCCCCGCTGACCCTCCTCACCCTGGTGTATCTTTCGCTGGGCTGGTCCGGCAGCCCGCTGGACTGGCTCGCCGCCGCCTTTCTCGCCAGCGGGTACGGTGTGGCCGGTCTGGCGACGCTCATCGGCCAGGTGCGCGCGGGAATTCCCGTTATCTGGAGCGACTTGCTCGGACTTCCCCTCTACTGGCCCCTGCAGACCATCGCTGCGTTCCGGGCCTTGTGGGAACTGGTGGCCCGTCCCTATTTTTGGGACAAGACGGAACACGGATTGAGCGACCAGACCCAATGTATATCAGCCTCACCCCCACCCTGATCCTGTTGATCATCGGGCTGGCGACCTTTCTCGGGTCGCGCTGGCGCCTTCAGCAACCCATCCGGCCGGAACGTGGTCCGCGGCTTATCCCCTGGACCCTGGTGGCCATGCTCTCGGGAACGCTGGTGATCCTGATGCTCATCAATCTGGGAGTCCTGGCGGGCCTTGATACAAATCGTCCCGGCTAGCCGGTTTCTCCTTGGAATCAGTTGCGAGACGGCGCTAAACTTCTCCCAGAAGGCGAGCCAGGGTTCGGCTCGTCACAGACTGGGGGAATTTTCATGTCCAGAACCTTGATCGCAGGACTTATCGGCGCCGCCGTTATCGGTGGCAGCCTCGGTGCCGCAACCACGCTTCAGAATTACAGCCTCGCGCCGTCCTTCGGCTCGGTGCATCTCACGGCGGGCTTCCTGCCGGACCCGCACATCCGTCACCTGACAGCCGGTGGCGCAATCCGCGCGCAGGACCGTTTCCAGAATTGCCGTGGCTATATCGCCGACGCCCCCGACTATTCCCTGTACTACACCGCCGGCGGGCAGGACCTTTTCATCAATGTTGACGCGGACCGCGACACCACGCTGGTCGTCAACGGCCCGAATGGCGAGTGGTATTGCGATGATGACGGCGCTGACGAGCCGTTGAACCCCCTGCTCTATTGGGCGAACCCGCCCTCAGGCCGTTATGACATCTGGGTTGGCACCTATTCCTCCGGCTCCGGGGCCCCGGCAACGCTCTTCATTTCCGAGCTTCGCGAGCATACCCGCCAGTCGGCCGGGTCCTACCCGTCCAGCAATGGCGTCGACATCAGCCGTCCGGCGCGTTTCGGAAATGTCAGCCTGAACGGCGGCTTCCTGCCGGACCCGCACCGCATCCCGCTGACGGCGGGCGGTCCGCTGCGTGCGGCCAATTCCGTCTCTTCCGATTGTCGCGGCTACATCACCGCGGAACCGAGCGTGCAGTTGACCTATAATGGCTATTCCAACCTGCACATCTATACAGACGGCTCAGCCGACACGACGCTGGCCATCAACGGTCCGGATGGTCGCTGGTTCTGCTCTGATGACGCACTTGGCACGGATGCCGGGCTCACCTTCACCTCGGGCCAGAATGGGGTCTACGACATCTATGTCGGCACCTACGGTTCGTCCCAGGCATCGACGACATTGATGATCTCGGAGATCCAGCTCGGCTATAACCCGGGCGGAAAGTAACGTGTCTGAGCGTCCGGGTCAGGCGATCCGGGCGCTCACCCATTCCGCCGCCGCGTCGATTTCCTCGAAGAAGCCCACGGGTTGCTCCCATTCGGCGAGGATTTCCCGAACCATGGGCAGGCGCACCTCGGCAAATCCGGGCGGCGCGATATAGGCAATCGGGATGTGGCCGGGCAGAATGCTGAGACTGTCATCCCACATGTCGCGCACCAGCCCCTCGCTCCGCGTGAACTCGACCTGGCGCGCATCGACGATGACAGCCTTCAATTCGCCAGCATCAGCCAACTCGGTCGCAGTGGCGGTGGATCGCGCCATATCCGTCCGCGCGACTGCGCCCGTCACGCGGGTCAGATAGATGCCACCCTCGGCGAATTTCTCGAACTCTACTGCCATCCTGTATGCCTTCTGGGGTCTTGTCAGGGGCGGGAACCCTACCAGCTGAACCCGGCTTCAGGTCTTAACAGGCATGAAAACTCATGCCTTATGCGCACAATGTCCCGAGCGTTGTGCGGCGCAAAAGAACGCCCGCAAAGCGAGTTTCAAAAATTCTAATAAAATCAAATGAGACACCGGCAAGTGCCGGGACCGTAGAGCGGGTGAAGGGAATCGAACCCTCGTCGTAAGCTTGGGAAGCTTCTGCTCTACCATTGAGCTACACCCGCGCCGGGTAACCATAATCGCGACTATAATGGCCGATTTACCGTGCGCAATCGCTCTCAGCTGCTGAAGAATTTCGACAGTTTGAGCCCCTGGGCCTGGTAGTTCGACGCCACGGCGCCATAGGCCGCCTCAGGCCGAGCCTGCATGGCCTCATAGACCAGGCGCGCAATCGGCTGCCCGTGCTCGAGAATGAAGGGAACGTCCCGGCCGCGGACCTCCAGCACGGCACGCGACCCCGCTCCGCCGACTTCGGCAATCCCGAAACCCGGGTCGAAGAAGCCCGCATAATGGGCGCGGAACTCACCGATTTCGGTCGCGATCGGCGCCATCTCCGCGGCCTCCTCGAGTCCGATACTGACCGCTTCCCGGGAGGCCAGGATATAGAACTCGCCCGGATCCAGAACCAGCTGGCGGTTCGGCGCGGTCATCGGTTCCCAGTATCGGGCGCGGTCGTGCGACCCGATCATTCCAAGATCCACGAGGCCGGAATGGCGCCGCGCGCGATAGCCGACAATGCCGTCCGATCCGCCCTCGAGATCCACACTCACCGTGACATCCCGCGTCGGCCGGTGCGCACCGGCGCGAAACCGGATCTGGCTGAGCCGATCGCCCTTGCGGGCCAGAATTGAAAACGTGCGCGGAGAAATCTCGGCATAGAGCGGGCCACGATACCCGTCGGGGGCCTGGTCGAAGGCCTGCCCTTCATCGGTAATCACCCGCGTGAACACATCGATCCGCCCCGTGGAGCTCTTCGGATTCATTGCCGCCGCAAGCCCCGCCGGCAGGTCGAGGCTTTCCTGGAGCGGCGCCAGGTAGACACAGCCCGTCTCCAGGACCGCTCCGGCCTCGAGATCGACCGTATGCATCACCAGATCATCGACCAGCCGCGACTGAACCGTGCGTCCCGCCCCCGGCAGAAAACTCGCGCGCAATCGGTAGGCACACGCCCCCAGGCGCAGATCGATGCTGGCGGGCTGGATCTGACCGGTCGCCGGCGGCTGTTCCGCCCGGATCACACCCTCGGAAAAGAGCTGCGCGAGGCGGTGATCTGGAAGAATGCCGTCAGTGATCATGGGAATCGTACCGAGTAGATTGGGCTGCCGATCTTGCCCATCACCGGCTCCCTGTCCAGCCGCGCTGTCGGTAGGGCTTGAGCGCAGGCCCCGGGCTTGGGAATATGGGCTCACGCGCAGACAGTCTGCGACGAGGGGTAGATCATGTACGAGCTAGAGACCCAGGGCGTGGTGATCCGCGTCGAGCCGGATTACCTCGAGGATGAATCCTCACCGGAGGAGAACCGCTTCGTCTGGTCCTACACGGTTGATATCGAGAACACCTCGACCCATACGGTTCAGCTGGTCTCCCGCAAATGGCTGATTACGGATGCCATGGGCCGCACAGAACATGTGCAGGGGCTCGGCGTGGTTGGAGAGCAGCCCGTCCTGCAGCCCGGAGACCGGTTTCGCTATACAAGCGGCGCTCCGCTCCGGACGGCCTCGGGCTTCATGCAGGGCAGTTACGAGATGCGCCGGAATGGGGGAGAGAGTTTCGCCGCCATCGTCCCCAGCTTCTCGCTCGACCGTCCCGATGAACGCGTGCAGCTGCACTAGCCTGTCGAGCGCGCGGTCTTGCCCCTGAACCTCCGCCCCGTCCTGTTCGCCATCGGTGTGATGGTCATGGTGCTCGCGGGCGCGATGCTGATCCCGGCAGCAATTGACGCCACGCACGGACACACTCAGAGCGCCAGCGCCTTCATGCTCTCGGCCATCCTCACCCTCTTCTTCGGCACGACGCTGGCTCTCGCCACCCGGGCGGAAGTGGAATCCCTCTCGCCGCGCGGCGCCTTCATCCTGACCGTCGGCGCCTGGCTGGCCCTGTCGATTGCCGGCGCGCTGCCGCTACACCTGTCCGGCCAGGGACTGGACTGGACGGACGCGATGTTCGAGTCCGTCTCCGGCCTGACCACGACAGGCTCGACGGTGGTGAGCGGGCTGGACGACCGGCCGCCCGGCTTCATCGTCTGGCGCGCCATCCTGCAATGGATTGGCGGGATCGGGATCATCGTGACCGCCATGGCCTTCTGGCCCATGCTCGGCGTCGGCGGCATGCAGCTCTTCCGACTGGAATCCGGTGACAACTCCGACAAAGTGCTGCCGCGCGCGACCCAGCTCGCAGCCGGGATTTCGATCGTCTACCTGGTCCTGACCTTCATCTGTTTCGCGCTCTACATGGCAGTCGGAATGGACTGGATCCACGCGCTTTGCCACGCCATGTCGACGCTCTCGACCGGTGGTTTCTCGGCCTCGGACAATTCCATGGGCAATTACGTCCATCTGGGTGCTGACATCATCACCACCGTCTTCATGATCCTCGCCTCCTTGCCCTTCGTTCTGTTTGTGGCGGCCGCGCGCGGCAATATCCGGGCCCTGACCGGCGATGCCCAGGTCCGTGGCTTTCTTCTGGTGATCGTCATCGCAACCCTCAGCCTGGTCCTGCTTCTCTGGGCCCAGGGGTCTCATGAGGAGGGAGGCGCGCTGCGCCAGGCCAGCTTCAACGCCGTCTCCATCATCACCGGAACCGGGTTCGCCACCACCGATTACAGCCAATGGGGCCCCATCGCCCAGGCCATGTTCTTCGCCTTCATGTTTATTGGAGGCTGTGCCGGCTCGACGACCTGTTCGGTGAAAATATTCCGGTACCAGATCGCAAGTTCGGCCATGCGTCGCTACATGGAAAACCTGCTGCGCCCGAACGCCGTACGGACAATCCGGTACAATAATCGCGCGGTGGATGACAGCGCGGTCCACTCGGTCTTTGGCTTCTTCTTTGCCTTCTTTGCGGTCTACGCGATCAGCGCCGCCCTGCTGTCCGCGATCGGGCTCGACCTGACCACCGCCCTCTCGGGCGCCGCCACCAGCCTGGCCAATGTCGGCCCGGGTCTGGGCGACATTATCGGCCCCGCCGGCACGTTCGAAAGCCTGTCCGACCGCGCCAAGTGGATCCTGACCTTCAACATGTTCATCGGACGCCTGGAAGTCCTCGCCGTCCTGGTCTTCCTCACCCCGCGCTTCTGGCGTGGCTAGCCGCCAACCTCTTCGGGGGTGAAGGCCCAGTCCTTGTTGCAATACTCGCAGGTCATCACGATCTGGCCGTCGACTTCCATGTGGTCGCGGTCGTCCTGGGGGAAGTTGGCGAGGATGGCGGCGAGGCGTTCGCGGTCGCAGGAACAGCGGCGCGGCATGGGGACCGGTTCGAAAATGCGAACGCCGTCCTCATTGAAAAGCCGGTAGAGGAGCTGGCCCGCGGAGAGGTCCGGGTCGAGCAGCTCGACATCCTTGAGGGTCTCGAACAGGGCGCGGCAGTGATCCCAGTCTTCCTTCGGGTCGGAGCGTGTGTCGTCACTGGCAAAGGACTGCAGCATGGCGCCGCCGCCGCGCCATTCCCGGCCCGCATCCGTCCAGTGCTCGCCCACCGCGATACGCAGGCGGGTCGGCAATTGTTCGGATTGCTGGAAATAGGTTTCCGCACTGGCGGACAGGGTGTGCGGGTCCAGCGGCACCACGCCCTGATAGGGCTCCATACTGGCGCCGTGGTCGATGGTCAGCGCCATCACACCGTCACCGAGCAGGGTCTCAACCCAGCCCGCATCCTCCGCCTTGGCGGACGCGACGGCCTCATAGGCCTCGCGATCCAGCTTGGCGAAGCCGCGGACGCCGCCATCGGCGACATATTCCGCGACCACGAAGGAGAGCGGCCCCTTGCCCTGGGCCTGGACGATCAGGCGTCCGTCAAACTTCAATGCCGTGCCGACGAGGGCGGCAATGAGCACCGCCTCGCCGAGCAGACGGGCAACCGGCTCGGGGTAGTCATGCGCCCCGAGGATCAGGTTCATCGTCTCGCCGAGCCGGGCCACGCGGCCACGGACCGCGCGGTTCTCGACCTGAAAACCGGCGACGATATTGTCGTGTTCGCCGAGCGGATCGGACGCCTGTTCACTCATGATCAGCCGGCCTGGAGTTCGCCCAGCGCCTCATCGAGGATCGCCACGGCTTCGCTGGCATCATCCTTGGTGATGATGAGCGGCGGTGCCATGCGCGAGACATTGTCGCCGGCAGCGCCCACCAGGAGATTGCGGTTCCGTGCCAGGCCGGCCAGCTTTTTCGGGTCGAACCCGTCTTTCAGCTTGATACCGACCAGCAGACCCTTGCCGCGTACCTCGACGATCTTGTCGGCGTGACGGTCCATCAGGCCATGCAGTTGCTGGCGCAGGAAGTTGGAGACTTCCACCACGTGATCCATGAAGCCGTCGGAGGTCAGCTCGTCGAAGACGACATTGCCGACTGCCATGGCCAGCGGGCCACCGCCATAGGTGGAACCGTGCGTGCCAACGACCATGCCCTCGGCCGCCGCCTCGGTGGCCAGGCATGCGCCCATCGGGAAGCCGCCGCCAATACCCTTGGCCGAGGCCATGATATCCGGCTCGGCGCCATCGACCCACTGGTGGGCGAAGAGCTTGCCGGTCCGGCCGGCCCCGGACTGGACCTCATCATAGATGAGCATCAGACCGTTCTCGTTACAAATCTCGCGCAGGCCGCGCAGGAAGCTGTCCTCCGGCGCGCGGACACCGCCCTCGCCCTGGACCGGCTCGACGCAAATGGCCGCGGTCTCTTCGGTCACGGCATTGCGGACCGCCTCGAGATCACCGAACTCGACCTGGTCGAATCCTTCCATCGCCGGACCGAAACCCTCGAGATACTTCGGATTGCCGCCCGCATTGATCGCGCCATAGGTACGACCGTGGAAAGCACCGGTGAAGGTGATGATCCGGTAGCGCTGCGGATTGCCGTTCACGAACTGGTAGCGGCGCGCCGTCTTGAGCGCACATTCCATCGCCTCGGCACCGGAATTAGTGAAGAAGACCCGGTCCGCGAAAGTCGCGTCGGTGAGCTTCTTGGCCAGTTCGACGCCGGCGGGAACCTTGAACATGTTGGACAGGTGCCAGAGCTTGCCTGCCTGGTCCGTCAGCGCCTTCACCGCCTTGGGATGCGCGTGACCGAGACAGTTCACGGCGATGCCCGAGATGAAGTCGAGATACCTGTCGCCCTTGTCGGTAATCAGGCGGACGCCTTCTCCCCGGTCAAAAACAAGATCTGGCGGCGCATAGGTATCCATCATCGGGGCGGGCATGGGGTCTCTCCGGAACTGT
>Ga0209273_10003178_pt1 | contig 11648 bp, 8 predicted proteins | sample tdAd471_FD_187126 | JGI IMG/M metagenome (GOLD analysis project Ga0209273, IMG submission 187126) | Marine sediment microbial communities from the Atlantic coast under amendment with organic carbon and nitrate - tdAd47.1 (SPAdes)... | ecosystem: Environmental > Aquatic > Marine > Coastal >...
ACGCGCCTCGGCGTCACCGAAGACGAAGTCACCATGATGAACCGCCGTATGACGGGCGGAGATTCATCGCTCAATGCGCCCATGCGCACCGACGGTGAAGGGGCAGAATGGCAAGACTGGCTTGTGGACGAGGGCGATACGCAGGAACACATGCTCGCCGAGCAAGAAGAGCTAGATGAGCGCCGCGAGCTTTTGTCTGTCGCGCTTGAGGACCTCAATGAACGCGAACGGCATATCTTTGAGCACCGCCGCTTGAAGGATCCCGCAACGACGCTCGAGGACCTTTCAAAGGAATATGATATTTCCCGCGAGCGCGTCCGCCAAATCGAAGTGCGCGCCTTTGAGAAAGTTCAAAAGGCGATGAAGTCCGCGGTCAAAGATCGCCGACAAGAAGTTGCCGAGACCCGCGCGGAATATTTGGACTAACCCTCGAACGGATCGTGCATGTGGATCATGTCATCGCGCTCGGGCGAGGTGGAAAGCAGCGCCACGGGCACGCCGATAAGCTCTTCCACACGCTTGACGTATTTCACCGCCTCAGCGGGAAGATCACCCCAGGAGCGTGCGCCTTCGGTGGATTCCGACCAGCCCGGCAAGGTCTCATAAACCGGTGTCACTTCGGCCTGCGCACCCATGCCCGCAGGGAAATAATCGATTGTCTCGCTGCCGAGCTCGTAGCCCACACAAATCTTGAGTTCTTCGAACCCGTCGAGCACGTCGAGTTTCGTCAGCACGATGCCGGTTGCACCGCACGTGGTAAGTGATTGACGCACCATCGTCGCATCAAACCAGCCGCAACGGCGTTGGCGCCCCGTGACAGTTCCAAATTCATGACCGCGTTCGCCAAGGCGTTGGCCCACATCATCCGTAAGCTCCGTCGGGAACGGGCCTTCGCCCACGCGCGTCGTATAGGCCTTGGTGATGGCGAGCACGTAATCAACGGCGCTTGGCCCGACACCGGCGCCCGCCGCCGCCTGCCCCGCCACCGTGTTTGATGAGGTGACAAAGGGATAGGTGCCATGATCCACGTCCAGCATGACCCCTTGCGCGCCTTCAAAGAGAATGCGCTTTCCCTGGCGCCGTTCATCATCAAGCCGCCGCCACACGCAATCGGCGTAGGGTAGAACCTTCGGCGCTATCTCGAGGCATTGCTGGATCAGCTCATCGCGATTTACTTCATCACGGCCGAAGCCGCGGCGGAGAGCGTTGTGATGTTCAAGCAGCGAATCAATCCGCGCCGCAAGAACGTCTTCATCTGCAAGATCAATAAGCCGCACAGCGCGGCGCCCCACTTTGTCTTCGTAGGCAGGGCCAATGCCGCGCTTGGTGGTGCCTATGCGCGTTGAGACATTGGAGCTTTCACGCAGCACATCGATCTCGGAATGCACAGGCAAGATCAGCGGCGCATTGTCCGCGACCACGAGGCTCTCAGGCGTAATCTTGACCCCGCGCGCCGAGATCTCCTCAATCTCATTTATAAGCGCCCAGGGGTCCACAACAACGCCATTGCCGAGTACCGAGAGCTTTCCCGGTCGCACAATGCCCGAAGGAAGGAGTGACAGCTTGTAGGTCACCCCATCGATGACCAGCGTGTGCCCTGCGTTATGGCCGCCCTGAAAGCGCACCACCACATCAGCACGCTCCGACAGCCAATCCACAACTTTTCCCTTGCCCTCGTCGCCCCACTGGGCGCCGACCACGGCTACGTTTGCCACGGGCGCATTCCTTTCAACGAATTGTCAGACGGTGGCGGACACTATCTCAATCGGATGGGGAGTGAAAGCGGGTAATCGCCCTAAAATTCAAGCGCCGCCGCATAGGTAACCAGCGGCAGAGCGCGCAGCTTTTCCACCACGGCGCGGGGTACTTTGCGGTCCACCTCGACAAGGGCGATGGCCTCACCACCAACCCGCTCGCGCCCCAAATGGAAGCTTGCGATGTTCACCTTCTCCTGGCCCAAAAGCGAGCCCAGCGTTCCGATAAACCCGGGCTTATCGTCATTCACCGTGTAGATCATATGCGGCGCCAGATGCGCGTCCATGTTGATGCCCTTCACCTCGATAAGCCGCATCTGACCCTCAGAATAGATCGTTCCCGAGACGCTTCGGGTGGAGTTCCCGGTGGTCACAACGACCCGCATAAATGTTCCCTGGTTTCCGTGCCGCTCGCGTTTAGTCTCGGCGATCTTGATCCCGCGTTGGCGCGCGATCACCGGGGCAGAGACCATGTTCACTTCAAAAAGTGCGGGCTTTAGAACGCCCTCGATCACCGCGGAAGTGAGCGCCTTGGTATTCATTTCCGCCACTTCACCTTCATATTCAATACAGATTTCGTCGACCGCGCTCTGAACAAGCTGGCCCACAAAGAGCCCGAGTTTTTGAGCAAGCTCCGCCCAAGGGCGAAGGATCGGTGCTTCCTCCGCCGATATCGAAGGCATATTCACGGCATTCGTGACCGCGCCGGTGAGCAAAAAGTCCGACATCTGCTCGGCCACCTGAAGCGCCACTTTTTCTTGTGCTTCGGTGGTTGCTGCCCCTAAGTGCGGGGTCGCGACAAGATTTTCTGCACCAAAAAGAGCGTTTTCTTTAGCCGGTTCCTCAATGAAGACATCAAATGCAGCACCGGCCAAATGACCACTGTCGAGAGCGGCGCGCACTGCCACCTCATCCACCAGCCCACCCCGCGCGCAGTTTATGATTCTTGCGCCCTTTTTCATTTTGGCGATGGCATCTGCGGAAATGATGTTCCGCGTTTGATCCGTAAGAGGCGTGTGAAGGGTTACGAAATCTGCACGCAGAAGAAGGCTATCAAGCTCAACCTTCTCAACACCCAACTCAGCGGCGCGTTCGTGCGAAAGAAACGGATCGTACGCAACCACGCGCATTTTTAGCCCCTGCGCACGATTAGCAACGATCGATCCGATGTTGCCGCAACCAACGAGGCCCAAGGTCTTGCCTGTCACTTCAACGCCCATGAAGCGGGACTTTTCCCACTTACCTGCCTGAGTTGATGTATTGGCGGCGGGGATTGAACGCGCCAGCGCCAGGATCATGGCAATGGCGTGTTCGGCAGTGGTGACTGAATTGCCGTGCGGTGTGTTCATCACAACAATGCCGCGCGCCGTTGCTGCCGGAATGTCCACATTGTCGACACCGATCCCGGCGCGGCCGACAACTTTGAGGTTGTCCGCTTGCTCGATGAGCTTTGGCGTCACTTTGGTGGCGGACCGGATGGCAAGGCCATCATATTCGCCGATGATTTTGTAGAGCTCGTCCTTTTCCAGCCCCGGTTTGAAGTCCACCTCTATGCCGCGGCCCTTGAAAATATCGGCGGCGGCCAGCGATAGCTTGTCGGAGATCAGCACCTTGGGCATAGCCTCAGCCTTTCTGCTTGAGTTGCGCGAAAGCCCAGTCGAGCCACGGGCATAGAGCTTCGATATCGGTTTTTTCCACAGTCGAGCCGCACCAGATGCGCAATCCAGGCGGGGCGGCACGATATGCGCCGATATCAAAAGCAACGCCTTCGCTTTCTAATAGCGCTGGAAGTTTCTTTGCCTTGGCAGCTTGCTCATCAGTGCTCAAGCCTTTGAACCACGGACCAACGATTTGGAGGCATACGGACGTGTTTGACCGTATTGCCGGATCGCGCGCCAGAAATTCAATCCAAGCGGTGCGTTCGACCCATGCACCTAGCGCCGCGGCATTTGCATCGGCGCGCGCCTGAAGCGCCTTGAGCCCGCCAATATCACGCGCCCAAGCGAGGGTCTGCAGATAATCCTCCACCGCCAGCATGGAGGGCGTATTGAGGGTCGAGCCTTCGAAAATGGCGCGATCAAACTTGCCTTTCTTCGTCAGGCGGAAAACTTTCGGCAACGGCCAAGTTGGCGTGTAGCTCTCAAGCCGTTCGATGGCGCGGGGGCTGAGAACCATCATACCGTGGGCCGCTTCGCCCCCCATCACCTTCTGCCAGGAAAAAGTGGTTACATCGAGCTTTGACCAATCGAGGTCTTGTGCAAATGCAGCTGAGGTTGCGTCGCATATGGTAAGACCTTGCCGGTCCGCTGGAATCCAATCTGCGTTGGGAACGCGCACACCTGAAGTGGTGCCATTCCACGTAAAAACACAATCGCGCGCGCCATCGTATTGCGTGAGATCAGGAAGCTCGCCGAAGCCCGCCTCGAAGAGCCGCACGTCTTCGAGTTTGAGTTCCTTGACCGCATCAGAAATCCAGCCAGCGCCAAAACTCTCCCACGCGAAAATATCAACACCGCGCGCGCCGAGCATGGACCACATGGCCGCCTCAACCGCGCCGGTATCGGACGCCGGCACAATCGCGATGCCGTAATCATCAGGAAGCTCGAGAAGCGCCTTGGTCTCGTCGATCGCGGCCTTGAGCTTGGCTTGGCCCTGCTTTGAGCGGTGTGAGCGCCCCACCGTGGCTTCGGCCAGCAGATCGGGCGTCCAGCCTGGACGCTTGGCGCAAGGCCCAGACGAAAAATGCGGCCGCTGGGGCCGCACGTTCGGCATTGCTGCCGTCAACGTATCAGTCATCACTATTCCTTCCAGAATAGATGCGCCTCGGTGGGGAGGCGTGGCCCACTGACGAGATGAACGGAATCGGGTGCCCGCGTCAACCACACAATTCTGTGTCAGATGGAAATCGTGCCCTTGAGATAGGGCGCCACTTTACCGGAAAGCGTGACGCGATCGCCATTAACCACGCAGTGAACATATCCGCCCCGGGGCGAGGCCTGATAGCCCGTTGTTTCGTTTTTGCCAAGGCGATCCGCCCAGTATGGCGCGAGCATGCAGTGTGTCGAACCCGTCACCGGATCTTCGGGCACGCCCTTGCCCGGCGCAAAAAACCGCGAGATGAAATCGTATTCGCGTCCTTCATCGGCGGGCGCAGTGATGAGCAAACCCCAAAAGGGTGACTGATCTAGCGCCGAGGCGATGCCCCTTATGTCGCGCACGTCGCGTATGTCGGATTCTTTTTCCAGGACAAAAAGGCTGTAAGGGCCGCGCATCAATGGGTTTTTGATTTTGGCGCCAAGAGCAGCTTCGTAGTCCGCAAGCACCTTGGCGTTCTCGAATTGATCGGTGGCTACTTGAGCGGGAAAGTCCATGGAGAGCATGCCGCCCGATCCGCGAGAAACCTCCAGTGTTCCGCTGCGCGTTTCAAATGCGAGCGTTTCCACTGAAATACCTAAGAACTCAAAGAGCACATACGCAGTGCCCAGAGTCGCGTGGCCACAAATTTCCACTTCCGCATTCGGCGCAAACCACCGCAGATAATAGTGCCCCGCTGTGCCGTCCTCATGCGGAACAATGTAAGCGGTTTCCGAAAGATTGTTCTCCATCGCGATCGCTAGCAGCGTTTCATCCGGCAGCCAACTTTCTAGCGGCACCACCGCCGCCGGGTTGCCCTTAAACACCTCATCGGCAAAAGCATCTACTTGAAAGATCTTGAGGTCCAAAATCAGTCCTCCGGAAGCGTATGAACATGGTTGAGCGGGCCGTGGCCGGTCCCAAACCCAGGCGCGGTCTGAATAGCCTGATAGACGTAATCCCGCGCGCGGACCACCGCATCGGAAAGAGGTCTGCCCTGCGCCAGGTGCGTGGCAATGGCCGACGCCAAAGTGCACCCGGTGCCATGAGTATGATTTGTGTTGATACGCGGCGAGCAGAGTAATTTTGAGCCATCTGCTGTCACCAAAACATCCGTAATCTGATCACCCTGCATGTGCCCGCCCTTAACGAGCGCAGCGTCCGCGCCCAGGGACAAGAGCGCCTCGCCGGCTTTGATCTGATCGTCGGTGTTTTCAATGGTTATGCCGGTGAGTGCTTCGGCCTCGGGCACATTCGGCGTTACCAGCGTAGCACGCGGTATGAGTTCGCGTTTTAACGCGCCAACAGCGGTGTCTTCGAGCAATTGCGCACCGCCCTTTGCCACCATCACTGGATCAAGCACAAGCTGTGCGTCGGTCGCCGCAAGTTCTTGCGCAACTTTCTCAATGACCTGAGACGAGTGCAGCATGCCCGTCTTCACAGAGTCCGCGCCGATGTCGCCGAGCACCGCGCGCATTTGAGACGCGATCACATCGACCGGCACTTTGTGAATGTCTGACACCCCAAGAGTGTTCTGCACCGTGACCGCGGTGACCGCTGTCATGGCGTATCCGCCGAGCGCGGTACATGTTTTGATGTCTGCTTGAAGCCCCGCGCCGCCACCTGAATCCGACCCCGCAACGATCAGCACACGGCCTTTTGCGATGCGTCCACTCATGCGTCAGGCCGTAGCCCTTTGCACCGCTGTAACAATGTCGCCAATCACTTGACGAACCAGCGCGTCGTCTTCGCCCTCGCCCATTACGCGGATGAGCGGCTCGGTGCCGGACTTGCGGATCACCAACCGTCCCTTGCCATTAAGCGCCGCCTCACCGCCCGCGATCGCTTTTTTGACGTCCTCGGCGTCAAGCGGCGAGCCGCCATTAAAGCGCACATTCTCAAGATGCTGCGGGTAGGGCTCAAAGAGGTGACAAATCTCGCTTACCGGCTTTTCATCACGGACCATTTCCGCAAGCACCTGAAGCGCTGCGATCAGCCCATCGCCTGTGGTGGTGTAATCGCTCATGACAATGTGGCCGGATTGTTCGCCACCAAGATTGTAGCCGTTCTCACGCATCTCCTGGACCACATAGCGGTCGCCCACATTTGTGCGGATGAGATTGATTTTGTGTGCGTCCAGGTATTTTTCAAACCCAAGGTTCGACATCGACGTGGCGACCACGGTGTTCTTTGCGAGTTTTTCTTTTCGCTGCCAGCGTGTTGCGATCACTGCCATTATTTGATCGCCATCAATAAGCCGGCCGTTCTCATCGGCGATCACGACGCGGTCCGCATCGCCGTCGAGCGCGATACCCACATGCGCCTTATGCTCACGCACCGCCGCGCACATGGCCTTGGGGCTTGTGGAGCCGCAGCCATTATTGATGTTGAATCCATCAGGATCGACGCCTAGCGAGATGACTTCCGCGCCCAATTCCCACAAGACGAGCGGCGCCACCTTGTAGGCGGCCCCATTGGCGCAATCGAGCACGATCTTGAGACCTTCCAGCGAAACACCTTCGCGGATCGTACTTTTCGCCAGTTCCACATATCTCGCTTGCGCATCGTCAATGCGCTTTGTCCGCCCAAGCTTGTCCGGTGATGCAAGCCCTTCGGTGAGGCCCGATTCCATCAACTGCTCGATCTCAAGTTCGGTTTCATCCGATAGCTTGTAGCCGTCAGGCCCGAATAGCTTGATGCCGTTGTCTTCATAGGCGTTGTGCGAAGCGGAAATCATGACGCCGATGTCCGCGCGCATAGAGCGCGTCATCATGGCAACGGCGGGCGTGGGCAATGGGCCAAACAGAAAAACATCCATGCCAACAGAGGTAAACCCGGCCACAAGCGCAGGTTCGATCATGTATCCCGAGAGCCGCGTGTCCTTACCAATTACGACGCGGTGGCGATGGTCGCCCCGCGTAAACACACGGCCCGCCGCGAGCCCCACTCGCAGTGCCGTCTCCGGGTCCATGGGCGCGGCGTTTGCCTTGCCTCTAATCCCGTCCGTACCGAAATATTTTCGCGTCATGTTGGCTTTCCAAGTGATGGCCTTTGACCCTCATACACCATCGGAACGAGGCGGCAAAAGGGCCGCCTACGCTCACTTTCAATTGCGCATTATTTCACGAAAAACCTTGAGGAACTGCGCCGTTTCCTGGACATCGTGAACGCGGAAAAGCTTAACGCCTTGGTGCAGCGCGTGCGCCACCGTGGCAAGCGAGCCGCCAATGCGCATGTACGCGTCAGCGCCCGCGTCAATCTCGCCGATAAAACTTTTACGCGACGCGCCAAGCAGGACGGGGCCGAGATCAGTAAATGCGCCAAGGTTCGCAAGAAGAGTGAGATTGTGCTCAAGCGCTTTGCCAAAGCCTATGCCCGGATCGACAACAATCTTGTCACGGCTGATGCCCGCCGCCTCGCAGGCCGAAATGCGTTGGGCGAGGTAGGACCGTACTTCGGCAACCACATCATCGTAGTGCGGGTCGTCTTGCATGGTTTTGGGATCGCCTTGCGCATGCATAAGCACCACGGGCAATCCGCTCGTCGCGACAGCGTCCAAGGCATCCGTGTCATAGGTCAGCGCCGAAACGTCATTGATAAGCGCGGCGCCCGCCATCGCTGCTTCGCGCATGGTGGCGGCTTTGCGTGTGTCCACGGAAACAGGACCCAGCCCCTCGGCAACCAGGCGCTCTATCACCGGGATCACGCGATCCAGTTCTTTGTCTGCCGGAACCTCATCGGAGCCGGGACGGGTTGATTCGCCACCCACGTCAATTATGTCTGCGCCCGCGGCCTTCATCTCGCGCGCATGTTCGAGCGCAGCTTCGATCTTGTCGAAGCGCCCGCCATCGGAAAAGGAATCCGGCGTTACGTTCAAAATGCCCATGATGCGGGGTCGGTCAAGAGCGAGCCCGCAAAGCGTGTCAGTGGTCATGGAGTGCGGCCTAGCAGGGACAATGCAGGCCGATCAAGCCCTGCCCGTCAGGCCCCTTGGGGGCCCGGTTCCGGATTACCCTGGATACCACCCGGCTTCCGACCCGATTTCGGAACCGTGGAGGTGGCACCCGTTTCCGGCGGCAGGGTATCTGCGGGGTCTTCTCGGTTCGGCTTTTCGCCTTTTAGAAGCGCAACAATCTCATCGCCTGACAAGGTTTCGTATTCGAGCAGCCCTTGAGCCAGCGCTTCAAGATCATCCCGTTTTTCGGTCAGGATCGTATAGGCCGTGTCATGCCCATCCTTGATGATGCGCTTGACCTCTTCGTCGATGATCCGCGCGGTTTCTTCAGAAACGTTTTGAGTGCGCGCGACCGAATGGCCAAGGAACACTTCTTCCTGGTTCTCGCCGTATGAGACTGTGCCAAGTTTGTCTGAATAGCCCCACTGGGTGACCATGGCGCGGGCAATGCGCGTTGCCTGTTGAATATCGGACGATGCGCCTGATGTTACTTTCTCTTCGCCAAATGTAAGTTCCTCGGCGATACGACCACCCATGAGGATCGCAAGGCGCGATTCCATCTGCTCTTTACTCATGGAAAGCTGATCTTCTTCGGGCAGCTGCATAACCATCCCCAGCGCGCGGCCGCGCGGAATGATCGTCGCTTTGTGCACAGGATCAGACGCTCCAACATTAAGCGCCACAAGCGCGTGGCCGCCCTCATGATAGGCGGTGAGCTTTTTTTGTTCTTCGGTCATGACCATGGAACGGCGCTCCGCCCCCATCATGACTTTATCCTTGGCGTCTTCAAATTCAGCCATCGTCACAAGCCGCTTGTTGCGACGCGCCGCCATCAGCGCCGCCTCATTCACAAGGTTGGCGAGGTCCGCACCAGAGAACCCAGGCGTGCCGCGCGCAATCGTGCGCGGTTCCACGTCTGGTGCGAGCGGCACTTTGCGCATGTGAACACGCAGAATTTTTTCGCGGCCGATGATATCAGGGTTCGGCACAACTACTTGCCGGTCAAAACGGCCGGGCCGAAGCAGCGCCGGGTCCAGCACATCCGGCCGGTTGGTCGCCGCGATCAAGATGACGCCCTCGTTCGCTTCAAAGCCGTCCATCTCCACAAGAAGCTGATTGAGGGTTTGTTCGCGCTCGTCGTTTCCGCCGCCAAGGCCAGCGCCCCGGTGGCGGCCTACCGCATCAATTTCGTCAATAAAGATGATGCAGGGCGCGTTCTTCTTGCCTTGCTCAAACATATCGCGCACGCGGCTGGCGCCAACACCTACAAACATCTCAACGAAGTCCGAGCCCGATATCGTGAAGAACGGAACATTCGCCTCGCCCGCAACGGCGCGTGCAATCAATGTCTTACCCGTGCCCGGGGGGCCCACGAGAAGGCAGCCTTTGGGGATCTTGCCCCCAAGGCGCTGGAATTTTTGCGGGTCACGCAAAAACTCGACGACCTCCGTCAATTCTTCTTTGGCTTCATCCACGCCTGCTACATCATCGAACGTGACGCGACCGTGTTTTTCAGTAAGCAGCTTCGCGCGGCTTTTGCCAAAGCCCATGGCACCTCTGCCGCCGCCCTGCATCTGCCGCATGAAAAATATCCAAACGGCGATCAACAGCAACATGGGGAACCAGGAAATGAGAATCCCCAATAATGGGCTCGCCCCCGAATTTTTCGAAACATAACTTATGTCGACACCGGCCGCTTCGAGCCGCGCCGCGAGGTTGGGATCGTACTCCGAGACGACTGAATCGAATGTGCGGCCGTCAGCGTAGGTGCCCGAGACTTCATCATCCCGAATTTCGACCTGGGAGACATTGCCCTGATCCACCTGCTCCATGAACTGGGAGTACGTGAGGGTGGCAGCGTCGTCTTGCTGCGCAGGACTTTGAAAGAGGTTGAACAGCGCAAAAACCAAAAGCGCCACGATCACCCAAAGCATGAAATTACGTAGATTCATGGACGTCCTATTCCCTTACCATCTGCTGCCAATTTGGGGGTGCCCCCAAGCGATTGAAGCCCGCTCCCCCGGAACTTCAACCTCAAAGATAGGTCTTATCTCCGCGATTGCCAGTATCCCATCCTGTCTTCACGACCTTTTGCCGGATCGCCTGGCCGCAAAGGGCCAAATGGCAGCAAACGGTCAAAAACCACCTCAAGGTCCTCGGCAAAACCGATGCCCGCGTGCGGAACCAGATGAGCGCCACTCTCAAGCTCAAGTACCATTAGCGAGTTCCGAAAGACCGGCGGCACTGCTGCCTTGATCCGTTCTCGCTCACCCTGGCCAAGCGCTGAAAACTCCCATTCGCCCAACGGCTTTGCGCAGGCAGGCTCACTAGCCCGTACCTCAAAACGATGATCCCACATGGCCCATTTCCGGGCGGTTAAAGCGAGTGAAGGAATATTGCGCGCCTCTCGCCCCAAAAGCACAGAATTCTGGCCTTCAGGCACAACCAGCGCCCCTGACAGGGTGCCGCCCTCGGGCGCAGATCCAATCAGTCGGTCAAAAAACCGCGAAAGGCTTTTCCGCGCCGGCGGGTATTCGCGCCCTCCCAAAGCGGCCAACAGACTAGAAAGCGAAAGCTCCACGACTGTGCGGGGCGCGTCGCGCATCAATTGAAGGTCTAATTCCGCCCACCCGGCCGCATGAAGGCGAACCGCGCTTTCAAGAAACGCACCTGAAGCGGCCTTGAGCGCCGCACGTGCCTCGGCGGCCGCCGACCCGATACCCTCAATTTCAGCGCGCAAGGCGGCGTCTTGTGAAAGGGCATTGCGGATTTTGACGCGCTCATAAGTCAGGTCCTGGTTGCTTGGGTCTTCAAACCAGTCATGCCTATTCGCAGCCAGCCAGTCGCGAAGCTCCGCACGCTGAACATCAAGAAGGGGTCTTATGATGTGCGTTCCAAAGGGGCCTGGAGCGTTGACATCCATTCCCGCAAGGCCCGCGCTCCCACTATCCTTGATTAGGCGCATCCCCACGGTTTCCGTCTGATCATCGCGGGTGTGCGCAAGAATGAGATGTTTAATGTTGTGGTCTTTGCACCACCGACCAAGAAGGTCTCGCCGGGCGGCGCGGGCGCGTTGTTGCAGACCC
>Ga0209273_10003179_pt1 | contig 11646 bp, 6 predicted proteins | sample tdAd471_FD_187126 | JGI IMG/M metagenome (GOLD analysis project Ga0209273, IMG submission 187126) | Marine sediment microbial communities from the Atlantic coast under amendment with organic carbon and nitrate - tdAd47.1 (SPAdes)... | ecosystem: Environmental > Aquatic > Marine > Coastal >...
GTGCCCGTTGAGTTGAACGAGCCACCCACAAGCTCAACATAAGGCGTGTCCTGGCCATCGGCCCCGGCAACATCAACGCCGTTGCCATTATCACTCAGCACATTGCCCGTCACATTGGCGTCTTCAGCGCCTTGCGTGAAGGCATCGTCTTCAGCTTCAGGCACATCGTCATAGATCGTCACATCAAAGGTGCCCGATTCGGTGTCGCCATCATCGCCGTCTGTAACCGAGTACCGCACGCCATTCAGAACAACGCTATCTTCATCATCGTTGTCCGGGTGATCAACTTCTTCGCTCAGCGTCACCGTGTAGGTGTAGGTAAAACTACCGTCACCATGATCGGTGGGCGTGTCATTGATGGAGATGCGGATCACTTCGCCCAGGCTCGCCGTCGACCCCACAAGATCGCCGCCAATTAGCGCAAAGGTTACAGGCTCGCCGCCAGAGGTCAGCTCAAGGTCGTAGGCCGCAAGGTCATCAAGAACGATTGCCGCGTCGACATCTGCCGGCACGTCATTGCCGTAATCAACCCAGATCGTACCCGTGTTCACTACAAGCTCGTTGGAGTCCGTCTCTGTTGTCAGAAGCGGGTTCTCATCCAGGTTCGCATCACCAAGACCGTCTTCGTCGACGGTGGTGCCGCCAGCCTCAACTGCGGGCTCAGAATCAGGTTGCAGTTTGATCGTGACCGTGGCGGTGGATTTGTCACCGTCGCCATCTTCGATTGTGTAGTCAAAGGTGACCGAGCCTTCTTCACCCGCCACAGGCGTGTATGTGAAGCTCCCATCGTCATTGTAGACTAGCGTTCCCGCGCCAGAGAGATTTGAGGCAACAACTTTGGTTGCGTCAGTCCAATCAACACCGTCGGCGCCTTCTTCGTCATTGGCCATCACATCGACGGTGACAGCTTGGTTTTCATTTGTTTGGCCAGCGCTGTCATCTTCAGCTTCCGGCACATCATCATAGATGATGACGTTGAAGCTGTCAGTGACCATGTCGCCGTCATCGCCATCCGTCGCCGTATAGCTGACGCCGGTGAGAGTGAAAAAGTCTTCACTGTCGTTTGACGCTTGATCAATTTCTTCGGAAAGCGTCACGGTGTAAGTGTAGGTGTAGGTGCCGAAGCCATTATCAACAGGCGTGTCGTTGATCGAGATGCGGATCACTTCGCCCAGGCTCGCCGTCGACCCCACAAGATCGCCGCCAACAAGCGCGAAGGTTACCGCTTCGCCGCCTGATGTCATTTGACCATTCAAGCCGGTTGTGTTGAGAACGATCGCCGCATCCAGATCGGCGGGCGCATCATTGCCATAAAGAATGGTGATCGAGCCGGTATTTTGAGCGAGCTCGTTTGAATCCGTCTCTGTTGTCAGAAGCGGGTTCTCATCCAGGTTCGCATCACCAAGACCATCTTCATCGACCGTCGTGTTCGTGTCGCGCGCTTCGGGTTCGGAGTCATCTTGGAGTTCGATCGTCACCGTTGCCCGCGATTGGTCGCCGTCGTCATCCTGAATGAAGTAGTCGAAGGTCACAAAACCTTCTTCACCAGCGCCAGGCGTATATTCAAACGACCCGTCCGCGTTCAGAACAAGAACACCCGTCCCGGAAAGCGAGCCATTAACAAACGACACTGTCGGCGTGCCCGGGCCGTCGGCGCCGAAGACGTCCGCACCATCGCCGTTGTCTTCAAGCACATTGCCGCAGACAACTGTATTCTCACCATTGTTCCAATTAGGGGGAACCTCGATGTTCTGCTGCAAGTCATATTCTTCTTGGCCCTGCTCTTCCCAGGAGCCGTCTTGCAGGAAGTAATCGTCATACGCTTGGGGCACATCATCAAGAATGCCCGTATCGAACGTCCCGGAAACCGGGTCACCATCGCTATCCGTCGCCGTGAATTGCACGCCGAGGAGGCTCACCACATCTTCATTGTCATTGCTCGGATGATCGAGTGGTTCACGGAGCGTCACCGTGTATTCGTAATCAACGATAGCGCCGCCCTGGTCGGTCACATTGGTGATCGAAATGCGGATGACTTCCGTCGCGCCACCATCAACAGTCCCGACGAGGTCGCCGCCGTCCAGTGCGAAAACAACGCTTTGGCCATCGGAGGTCAGTTGGCCGTCGTAGGAGTCCAGGTCATCAAGCACAAATGCGGCGTTAAGGTCCGCAGGCTGATCTTCATTGTAGTTGATGGTGATGATGCCGGTGTCGACGAGGTTTTCTTCGCCGTCAACTTCTGTCGGAAGAAGCGGGTTTTCATCGACGTTCGCAAACCGAAAGCCGTCTTCATCAACAAATGTGTTTTCTACCGAGACCACTTCCGGCTCGGTGTCTTCCAGCAGGAAGATTTCTTCCTGTTCTGGGAAATCAAAGGCCAATTCCGTAGGCGGAAGAAGCGGTGTGATAGGCAGGCCAGGGTCAATCTCGCCCGGGTCGGTTTCAAAGTCGCTACCTGTGCCGACCGTTACGACGTCGTCGCCGATGTCGAGCGGCTCAAACAAAAGCGGGAAAACAAGCCCGTCGATCTCGACAGAGTTGAACTGTGAGGCGGCATCTTCGATTCGGATCACATCGCCAGAGGGCAGCGTTACCAGAAGGTCTTGGCCCTCGGTAACGACGTTCGCAAGGATCACGCCAGCCGGAGCGTCATAGATACCGGTGACCGCGCCCGTCGGGTCCACCGCGGCGGTATCCGCCTGCGCCATAAGGACCGGTTGTTCGCCACCGTTCACTGCATCTGCATTCGATTGCGTGGATTGATCCACACCATTACCGCGCGTGCCCGTTGCGTCACCATCAAGACTAGCCATGCCCAACTCCTACCGGGGTTTCGAAATTCGCAAGAGAATCAGTTCCATCTGCTCTGCGCCATCCCGAAAATCGTTAATAGATTCCTAATTATATTCACTCTCACCAGCCAAAATCGCAAGAGCACTCGTTAACGTGTCCCAATATGCAACCGGCCTACCCCTGTCTTCGCAAGGATCGTGCAAGTTGTTGAATTATATGAGAAAACGCGTGTGGATGCCGACCGGTCCCACCACAGAACACTTTTGAGAGGCTTTATAAAATTTTCATATTTAGTTAACTGGTCACTTCAAGTTGGAATTGTCTCATGGCGAAGGCGTCCCGGCAAGAAACACTTGGCCCATTTTTGCCCGCTCCAACGTCTAAGAATTACCTAAAATCCGAGCAAAACCCTTAGCGCGATCTTGTTTTCGCTCCCCTAGACCTGTGCACGAACCGAAACCAATTAGGTAAGGCGAGTGCAATGAAAGGCTCCTGGCTGCGTAATAGCCAAGCGAACGTTCTAACCGCGGTGATGATGACAACCGCTCTGCTCGTTTGGCCAATCCCCGCGAATACCAGCGTCTACAGCCCCAATCCGATATTGGAGAGCGTAGAGCGGGTGCAGAGCTTGCCAGGCGCCGTGGAGGTCCCCCGCGAGGCCGCGCCCGCGCCGTCCGAAACCACATTGGACCAGCCCCAATCAGACAAATTGACCGCTCAACCTGAAGTCCAGCTTGCCTCGGCGCCTGGATTTTTGGCGATTGCCCCGCGTATACCCACGCCCCGCACCACGCCCGCGCCTTCACGCCCCCGGCGTGAGCCGCTTTTGCCCAATCTTTTTGGAACCGTGGCGGTGGCCATAAGTCGGACCCCAGACAATTGGGTGCATCATGTCTCCATGAACACTCATACGTTTGAGGCTTGCCTGGAAACGGACAACGCCTGCGGCGGCAATGCAGCATCATGGCGGCGCGCGGCCACAGATTTGGCTGATGATCCTTTGCGCCAGCGCTTGGCGCGCGCCAATGTCTTCGTCAATAACCAGATCCGCTTCCGCTCTGACGTTGCCACCAACGGCCAACTCGACAGCTGGATTTCCCCGGACCAATTGTTCCGCACTGGCAGGGGTGATTGCGAAGACTATGCGCTGGCCAAATATTGGCTGCTCAGCGCCGCTGGCGTTCCCGAGGAAGACATGTTCGTGATGGTGGTTTCTGATCTGATCGCCCGGGCAGATCATGCCTATTTGGCGGTCCGCGTGGGCGAGAGCTTTGTTCTGCTTGATAGTCGGACCGACATGATCCTCTCGCCCGAGGCTGTCGATGACATTGTCCCGCTGATCACCATTGGCGCATCAGGGGCCTATTTGCACGGTCGCCCCGCTTAAGAGCCGGAACCTTTCTTGACCGCCCAGCGCTAAAGGGCGCATTCTTTCCCCATGACTCAGACGCGCAATTGGGTGATTGCCCTTACCGTGTTCGTGGCGGCGTTAGCTGCCGGATACGGCCTTGATTTTTCTCGTCAGGCCTTTGCTCAAGACAAAGTACCCAAAACTCCGGTCGCGATTGAAGAGCCCGCACTGCCAGAACCGGTCACGCCCGAGCTAGTTATGCCAGAGCCGACTGCTAAAACACCCAGCAGCGAACCCACAGCAACGCCGCCGCGCGAAGAGCCCGCCCGCCCGGAAAACTTTGTAGAGCTGCGCGACGAGCCTGAAATGCCGGAACCCGTGACCGCTATGCCAGAGCCCGTGACTGCTATGCCGGAGCCCGCAACAATCCCTGTTACAGATATTCCCAATCAAGGCGATCTGATGGGCCGTATCACGGCAGCGCAGGCTGAACTCGCTGCCGGCTTTGAGCCCGGCGAGGCCGAAGCCTTCCGTGAAATGTTGGCATCGGGGCCCGATCAAAATGGCGCCGCCTTTATCGGGCAAATGCTTTACATGCGCCGCCACTTTGATCGGGCCGCGTGGTTTTTTGCCGAAGCCGTGCGCAATGACCCTAACGATGCAGCAGCGCTCAATAATTTCGGCGTCATGCTTGACGAAACCTATGTTGCCGATCCGGACAACCGACCTGCCTCTTGGGTCAGCGTTGGTGCCGACGCCGTAGCGCGCGCTGGGGCCTTGCGCCCCGATGACGTGGCAATCGGTAACAACTTCGCACGCGGGCAGTTACACCTCGCCCAAATTGATCCGGATGCGGCAGATCTTGAAGCCGCCACCGCGGCGCTCACGCGCGCGACTGATGCCGAACAAGACAACATCATATTTCTGACCAACCAGGCCTTGGTGCTTGATGCCATGGGCGAGGTGGAAGCTGCTGCCCGCGCCCTGGCCGAGGCGCACGAATTAAGCCCGCACCACCCGTCGTTCCTCACCGCTTCAAGTCAGGTGAGCCCGGCGACATCGGGCGCCTATAGCGGGGCGCCGCGCAATTATTGCTCGGTGAATTATTACTGTGGGGAACGTTGCCCGCCCAGTATCATTGGCCAGATCAATCGGGTGACTTGCGAGATGGAACAATCGAGCGCGCAAATGGCTTGCGGCGCGGGCGAGCCATACGCCCTCAACTTTAATTGCGCAGAACAGATCCCCGAATTCGGCATATTGATTCCCGGACTTAATGCCGGCTTCACCGTGGCCTCCCCTTGGGGGTCCATTGCCGCGGTCGTGGACGGCCAAGGCAATGTGCAATGGCGCGTAGAAGCGGGGCCGAACCTCGGCCCAATCAATCCCTATATTCGCGTTGACGGGGGCTATCAGCCGGAAGGCGGCTGGAGCGTTTCCGACACCCGCGCAGGGGTCAAAGTCAACTTGGTCAATGGCAGCCCCGCTGGGCGAACGGCCGGGGAATGGGGATACCAACCGCTTTATGTTCAGGCTGAAGGCAGCGCCGCAAATCAATCCGCGGAAGTTTCCGCGGGCGCCTACGGGAACGCCACGATCCTGCATTAGCGTCACAATGTAACGCGCTATTAACCGACTTCCTTTCCGGCTCCTCAATTGTTGGCGCGCATAATCGGTCCATCTCCAGCCAGAGAGAGGATCGATGAGCAGGGTCGTTCGCATCAGACGCAATACGAGGTTGCAGCGGCTTGCCCGCCTCGCCGAAACGCGGCTCGGATTGCCCCGCACTTACTTATCCGCCGCCCTCCTAGCGATCGTATTTGGTGCACTTTTGATCGCGGGTAGCTTGCCCTTTGAAAACTCGGCGCCTGAGCGGATCACCTGCAGCGGCCCAAGGATAACCGACGGCGATACGTTCCGTTGCGGGGGTGAGCGCGTACGTCTTACCAGTATCGATACTCCCGAAATGCCAGGGCATTGTCGCCCGGGTCGACGCTGTGTAGATGGCGATCCTTATGCTGCGCGCTCGTATCTACAAACCCTCACCCGCGGTCGCGTGACCTGCGACGTGTTGGATCGAGATCACTATGGACGCGCAATCGCGCGATGCCGGTCCGCTCAAAACGACCTTTCTTGCGAGATGTTCCGGGCTGGATATGCGGAAGCCCGTTATGGCGGACGGCCCTGCATTGGATGACTTTCCCTAGCTCCAGGATATTCTGCTAGATTAAGTTGAAGTGTTCCATTCGAACTCAATCCCTTTGGCGCGGTGTGTTCAGCCCCCCGCCCTTCCATTTCCGCGAGGACCCGATGCCCGAAATTCATTTCGACCGTTTTTATCGTCATGCCGAAATCACCGCGTTTCTAAAGGCCTTTGCGGCCGAATATCCCGACCTCGTGACCCTCGAATCAATTGGCAAATCCTTTGAAGGCCGCGAGATTTGGGTCGCTTCGGTTACAAACCGCAAGACCGGGGAAGCCGATCAAAAGCCCGCCATGTGGCTTGATGGAAACATCCACTCAGTGGAGCTGACCGCATCGGCCGCGTGTCTTTATTTTCTCAAGCAGCTTGTAAACGACTATGGCAAGGACACACGCCTCACCCATTGCCTCGATACGCGTGCTTTTTATATCTGTCCGCGCGTGAACCCTGACGGGGCCGAAGCGGCATTGCGTGACGCCCCCCACCGTGTGCGATCTTCCATGCGGCCCTATCCGCATACGGATGAACAAGTGTCTGGCGTACGCCCCAATGACGTGGACGGCGATGGCCGCGTTCTTTATATGCGTGTGGAAGATCCCGCCGGGCCCTGGAAGCCCCACGCGGACGAGCCCAAATTATTGGTGGCGCGGGAACCGGATGAATTCGAAGGCACATTTTATCGTCTGTATAAGGAGGGTGAGATTCTTGAAGATGATGGCTCGCTCGCCAAACATTTGATGCCGTGCGAAGGGCTTGACCTCAATCGCAACTTCCCCGCCGATTTTGCCCCCGAGGGTAAACAACGCGGTGCCGGGCTTGCGCCTTTTTCTGAACCTGAAACTCGCGCCCTTGGTGATTTCTTCATTACACGGAAGAACATCTTCATGGCGATCGCGGGCCATACGTTCTCAGGTGTGCTTTTGCGCCCCGGCTCCACCATGCCGGACGAAGATTTGCCGGTGAACGATCTCATCGCCTACAAAGCAATGGGCACGAAGGGAGAGGAGCTGACGGGTTACCCCGCTATCAGCGTTTATCACGACTTCCGCTATCATCCGAAGGACGACATCAAAGGTACCTTCGACTGGGTCTATGATCACTTGGGCATTTTCACCTGGACCATCGAATATTGGGCGCCGCACCGCGCTGCCGGCCTGAAAGTTGAGAATTATACCCAATGGCTTTTCGGTCATTCCAATGCCGACATCCTTCAGATCTTTCGCTTTTTTGAAAAGGAAGTTCCTGGGCAAGGCTATGTGGATTGGTATGAGTTCGACCACCCCAAGCTGGGCAAAGTTGAACTGGGCGGGTGGGACATTCAGAACACCTTCCACAATCCACCGTTTCATTTGCTGGAAAAAGAACTCTCCCTTTTCCCCGATTGGTTCGTTTACTTGGCCTTGCTTTCCCCCAAGCTGGAATTGCACAAGGCCGAGGTCAAATCCCTGGGCGGGGACAGTTACCTTGTCAGCTTGACGGTGGAAAATTCAGGCTACTTACCCACCTATGGCAGCGCGCTGGCCAAGGATCACATGATCACCCGTGACATGGTGGTGGAGATCGACCTGCCGGAAGGCGCGAAACTGGTCCGCGGTAAGCCCTGGCAAGAGGTTGGCCATCTGGATGGACGCGTGGGGATGATGTCTTCGCCGGTCTTTGTGGGCACCGGGTTCGACCCCAAGGACGGGTCCGCCAGCCGTGCCCGCGCCGAATGGCTGATCGAAGCGCCCAAAGGGGCAACGGTCACCGTCAGCGCGGCGCAGGAAAGATCTGGCAAGGTCAGCGCCAAACTTATTTGCAAATAGGCTTGCCCCCCGCGCGCCCAGAGCAATAATAAATCAACAATAAAAATCCCTGTGGGAGAGGATGGGTTAGATGGAAGTCAGTCTCGGGCAGGTGCTCGCCAAGCGCGCACACCTCAATCCTGATCTTGAAGCAATTGTCGACACCGCGGCAAACAGCCGATGCACCTTTGCCGAGCTTAATGCCCGCGCCAATCAAACGGCCAATGCCCTTGCCAGCCTGGGGGTTGAGAAAGGCACCCGCGTTGGCATCTTGGCGATGAACGGGGTGGAATATGTCGAAAGCTTTTTCGCGATCGCCAAAGCGGGCGGGGTTTGCGTGCCGCTCAATTGGCGGCTTGTGGCGAGCGAATTGTCATTTATCCTCAAGGACAGCGGCACCACCCATCTCATTTATTCCGCAGAATTTGAAAACATCGTCACCGAGCTTCACGAGATGGGAGCGGACGGCACGCAGATTTCCGAATGGATCGCCATCGGCGAACCTGCGCCCTTTGCCCATCGCTATGACACCCTGCAAAGCAAGGCCAGCGACGCGGAACCAGAAGTGATCGCCAAGGACGATGATCATCTATTCATTATGTACACGTCCGGCACGACGGGCCTGCCCAAGGGTGTGATCCAAACCCACAACACGATGATGTGGGCGCTCATCACCATGGCCCCTTGCATCGAAACCCGTGCCGGTGATCGGTACTACCTATTGTTGCCGTTGTTCCACGTAGGGGCGCTGGCACCAGCCGTTAGTCTTGTCTATGTCGGGGCGACCGGCGTGATCGCGCGCGCGTTCGACCCGGTTGAAACCTGGAAGATTATCGAGCGCGAGAGGATCACGAACATGCTGGCGGTGCCGGCGATGCTCAATTTTATGTACCAAGTCCCGACGCGCAATGAGGTCGATTATTCTTCTATTCGCTGGATTTTATCTGGTGCTGCGCCCGTTCCCAAAAGCTTGATCGAGGCCTATCGCGATATCGATATCGAAATCCATCAGGTCTACGGCCTGACGGAAACCTGCGGACCGGCTTGCGTGATCGTCGCCGAAGACGCGGTGAAATACGCGGGCTCCACCGGCAAAGGGTTCTTCCATACCGATGTCAAGATCGTCGACGACAAAGGCATCGAGCTTCCTCGCGCTGAGATCGGCGAAGTAATCGTCCGTGGGCGGCACATTATGGAAGGTTATTGGAATCGTCCCGATGCAACGGCCGAAACTCTTAAAGACGGCTGGCTTTATACTGGCGATCTTGCCTCCATGGATGAACATGGCTTTGTCACCATCCAGGACCGCAAGAAAGACATGATCATCTCAGGCGGGGAAAACATCTATCCCGCCGAGATCGAAAACGTGATCCTGTCCCACCCCGGCGTCAAAGACGTGGCGGTCATTGGTCAGCCATCCGATAAATGGGGCGAATCGCCTTTTGCTGTTGTGGTCAAAGCCAGCGACGATCTCACCGACATGGACGTTCTCAAACATTGCGATGGCAAGCTTGGCAAATTTAAAATGCCAAAGGGCGCAGCCTTCATCGAGGAAATTCCGCGTAACCCATCGGGCAAGGCTTTGAAGCGAATCCTGCGGGACCAGTTCCCCGGTCCCGCGCCGGATTAATTTTCCTCAGCGAGCCGCACCCAGCGGGCCTGAAAGTTATTGTTGGCGGTGATCGGTGCCGACACCCGATCCCGCATGGCCCAGACCAACGATTGATGGTGAAGCGGCAAGTAGGCGACGTCCTCGGTCACAAGTGACCAGGCGGTGCGTATCATTTCATCTCGCACTTCTGCGTCGAACTCGGTGGTGATGCGCGCGATGAGATCATCCACTTCTTCGTTGGAATAGTGGCCTTTGTTCCAGATCGCACTGCTTTCATAAAGGTAAGCAAAAACATCAGTGCTATCGAGGGTTCCCGGCGTCCAACCCAGCATATAAAAATCGGATTGCCCGTTCTCAAGTTTCGGGAAATGTAATGTTTTGGGCAGGGCATCAAGGCTCACGTCGATGCCAATGCGGGCCAGCATGGCGACAGTGGCCTGGCACACAGCTTCATCATTGATGTAGCGGTTGTTGGGGCAGTCAAGGCGAACAGAAAAGCCGTCCTCATAGCCTGCATCCGCCATCAAACCGCGCGCGGCATCAGGGTCAAAGGGAAGGCGGGTGTCAAATTCCTGATCCCATCCATCGATCCCGGGCGCAACCAGCATGCCGGCAGGCGCCGAATGATCGCGCATAATGCGCGATTGCACCGCGTTCATATCAAGCGCCATATACATGGCGCGGCGGACCCGTTCGTCAGCAAACGGATTTGCGCCGCTGATGTTAGAAGTTTGCAACTCCTCCGCGCTCTGTTCCATCCCCAGAAAAATCGTTCGCACTTGCGGCACTTCTTCAAGATGAAATCCTGGCGTGCGCTCAATGCGCCTTAAGTCCTGAAGCGGCGGATCGGTTACAAGGTCGATCTCACCCGACAGCAGCGCCGCAATGCGCGTCGCATCATTGCTGATCGCCAAATAGGTGAGCCGGTCCACATTGTGCGTATCGCCTTCCACAATGCCCCACCAGTTGGGATTACGGGTCATGACCGTTTGGATGTCTTGCTCGCGCGTTTCAAGAATGAACGCACCGGTGCCATTTGTGTGGCGCACGGCGTAGTTTTCATCACCCGCCGAAAAATCTTGCACCTGCGCTGCGTTATTTTCCTCGGCCCAGGCGCGCGACATGATCAGAATGTTTGTGATATCGCGCGGCAATAGCGGCATGGGCTGGTCGGTCACCATATCCACGGTGAACTCATCCAGTGCCGATACCTCAAGGATATGGGCCACATAGGGGCGGTAGTCCGAACTTTGCTGCTGCGCACGTTCGATACTGAAGACCACATCATCGGCGGTGAACGGGGTGCCGTCGTGGAAGACCACGCCTTCCCGCAGATAGAACCGCCAATGGGTGGGCTCCACAACCTCCCACGAGGTGGCGAGCATCGGCGTCAATTGAAGATCGACGTCAAAGGCAATGAGGGTGTCATACATCTGACTGAGCAGATTGAAGGTGGGCCCTTCGGCCTGGGCATAGGGGTCAAGGGTGAGCGCGTCCCCTCGAGAGGCCACACGTAGCTCGTTTTCGGCCAGAGCCGCCCCGGGCATTGCCATGAGGAGCACGCCCCCCAGCAAGAGCGCCATCAACTTTTTCATAAAAAACTCCCGGTTTTCCGCCCCTGCCTGCGGTGAGGCTACACCATTTGGGCCGCTCATGAAAGCCGCGTGCAAGGGGCGGCCCGCGAGGCGTGCATAACTGCCATGTGTAATCCCCCGCACAAAATACCACGGTAATTACCACGCAGACCCCGACTTTGCCTTGCGGATGCAAACGCTCTCTACCACGTGGCCTTCCTAACTATGCGTCATCCCGAAACCGCATGAGGTGGTTTTGAGGGGTTGGTAAAAAAAGTCGAGGAGACGCAAGTCATGTTAGCCGATGTTCAAACCACAGAGACCGATCG
>Ga0209273_10003187_pt1 | contig 11632 bp, 13 predicted proteins | sample tdAd471_FD_187126 | JGI IMG/M metagenome (GOLD analysis project Ga0209273, IMG submission 187126) | Marine sediment microbial communities from the Atlantic coast under amendment with organic carbon and nitrate - tdAd47.1 (SPAdes)... | ecosystem: Environmental > Aquatic > Marine > Coastal >...
TACTCTAGGGCTAGCTGACAAACCATCCTCCCAACGCAACTTCGCAGGCCACCCTCCACCTATTAGAATATTTCCCTCTGATGTTTGTTTTAATGATAATTTGTTACCGATATGCTGAACCAAATGTGGAACCAAAGGCTTTATTCTCTCCGACACATTCATCTGTATAGCCAACGGTTTTAGCGGCAACTCTGAGCCCATATACTTTAGTATCGACCTAGACCAAGCGCCCGCAGCAATGAGAAGCACGCCACCGTGGATGGTACTTTTTTCTTCAGTTGCATTCAGACACGACGCTAGTTCTACTTGCCATTGGTTGTTTGCATATCGCAAAGTGTTAACCCGCGTTTTAGTCAGAAAATGAACACCGTTTTCTTCAGCTTTTCTCACATATGTAGGAGTAACTAAGCGAGGGTTAGCATGCCCCTCTTGAGCAAGATAAGATGCAGCCAATACTTTGGATGAAAGATAGGGAGCAAAACTTTTTAGCTCATCCCGAGCAACGAACTCGGTATGCATACCATATTGCTTTTCCAACTCATTTTTCTTTTTGAGCAATTCCACATCTTCGGAGGTCTCTGCGACCATAAGACCTCCATGCATAGCAACTCCCAAGTCCGAATCCAGGTCAGCTTCTAACCGACCCCAATTTTCGATTGCTAAAAGGCTCATAGGCACCAAGCTACCCAAACTCTGGGGTTTAGATACAAGTGCCCCTACCATTCTTGGCTCTAATTGAAAATGAAGAGAGCCGGCATTTCTACCTGAAGCTCCCCGATTTGGTTCTGCTCTATCAACCACCAACACCTTTACCCCTTTTTTTGAGAGATAAAATGCTGTAGCACTTCCGATTAGACCAGCACCTATGACAATGACGTCATACTTACTCAATAAAATTTACCAATTGAATTTATAATGTTTGTAACGATATACATAAAACTATATTAAAGCTAAATCTTGCAAGACCGTTCTGACCATTTCAGACTCGTCAGATGTAAGCGGCAAAATTGGTGGACGCGGATATCCAGCGGAAACACCCTGCATTCTTAATGCCTCCTTAAACACAGCTGGCGCCGATCCAAACCGTGACGTTAGATCAGGCTTAAATAATTCTTTCATCATACGCATATCTCTTTCAGCTAACACCTCAGCTCGCTTATAATCACCCGCCCATATTGCATTGAACATATCAGGATGATCTCTCCCGAGCACACCAGCAGCACCCATTGTGCCGTCTAAGCCGCTATGTTGCACTAAAGATACACCTAACTTAGTTGAGGCGAAGAAAAATATTCTTATCTTTTCTTTCAATTCAAAAAATAGCTCACAAAACCCACCCACATCTGTCGTAGAAACCTTTAAAGCAACGACTTTATCAATATCTGAGAGCTGCCGAATAACCTCAAGGCTCATATCAACATTTGTTCCTGGCGGCCAATTATAAACACAGATCGGCAATGCACATTCTTTTGCCACTGCTTGATAAAAAGTAATAATTTCTCGATCACTTGGCACAACATAGGGTGGTGGTGTTAATAAAATGCCGTCAAATCTACAATCTGTCGCAGCCTCAGCTATCTCAATTGCGCCCTTTGCTGTAAATGCATTACATCCTGCGATAATTGGAATCTTTCCACCGGCTTGCTCGGATACAGTTTTGAATAAATCTCGTTTTTCCTGCCTTGAAAGGGAATACCATTCACCCGTCGTACCAGCAACAACAAGCCCATGCATGCCTTGTTCAATCAACCAATCGATAAGTCCCCTCAGAGCTACGAGATCAAGATCCCCTGACTTATCAAACGGGGTTGTTATCGCCGGCATATAACCACGCCAATTTATTGAGTGCCTATCCATATTTTTAACTAAACCTTTCAAAATTTATAATTATCACTACCGCAATGCCTTAATTTTTGTAATTATTACGCGACATTAATGTTAGAGCGAGAGGTTCATTCCAACAATAACATTGCTAGCGCTACTTGTTCCGCTAAACGCAATTCACTAATTTCACTACCATGGTATTTTGATTAACATCCCCTTGATTGGCGAATTGGCAAGCCCCTACTATCCTAGACACTTGTGAAGTGGACCCCATTCCTGACACAGTGAACCAGCATTTATAAGTGTAAACCCCAAGTCTGTTTCATGCTGCTATCGGTAGCCCTGAGGGTAAATCATAATAGATCTGGTCCGGCGTCATTCTGTTCAAGCTAGCGTGCCGTCTTTTCTCATTGTAGAACATCAGCCAATTGTTGATACCCTGCCTGGCTTGAGCGACACTATCGTAGGCCTTGAGATAAACCTCCTCGTATTTCAAACTACGCCAAAGGCGCTCAATAAAAACATTATCCATCCATCGTCCCTTACCGTCCATACTGATTTTGATGCCGTTGTCCTTCAGCACATCCGTGAAATCTTCACTGGTAAACTGACAGCCCTGATCGCTGTTGAATATCTCAGGTGTGCCGTGGTTTGCCAGCGCTTCTTCCAACGCCTCAACACAAGGCGCCGCATCCAGTGAGTTGGATAATCGCCAAGACAGTACCTTCCTGGAATGCCAGTCCATGATGGCAACCAGATACAGGAAACCCTTGCGCATAGGGATATAAGTCAGATCCGTGCACCAGACCTGATTGGCCCGATTGATCTCCAGTTCCCGCAACAAATAGGGGTAAACCTTGTGCTTTGGATTGGGGCGCGTCGTTTTCGCTCCAGGGTGCAAGGCCCTTATACCCATAAGTCTCATTAGGTGCTGTACACGTTTGCGATTGACCCGAAGACCGTCGTTATCCCAAAGCTCATCGCGTAGTCGACGAGAGCCCTTGAAAGGACGTCTCAGATGCAGCTCATCTAACTTGCGCATCAGATCGATGTCATCGGCACTGACACCTGACGGTTTCCGGTAGGCGGATGAGCGGCTGATATCCAGTGCCCGGCATTGTCGACTGATGGGCAGTTCATGCACCCTATCCACCTTCTTCTTGCGCTCGACTATATTCAACGACCGAGCGCTTTGGCTAAAAAATCATTCTCCAGCGCCAACTCGCCGATTTTGGCATGCAGATTCTTCAGATGAGCTTCATCGGCAGCTTTGTGCTCCTGACCGCTGCCGAACACAGTATCGGCTTGATCAAGCAATTGTTTCCTCCAGTCCTGAATTTGATTCTGGTGTACGTCAAATTGCTCTGCAAGCTCCACCAGTGTTCTGTCGCCCTTAATCACCGCCAGCGCGACCTTGGCTTTGAATCCCGGCAAATGGTTTCGTCTTTTACGTCTCATAATCTTCTCCTGTGGTGACTTAAATTACCTCAGGATTTACACTTAAGCTACTGTCTCAGATCCGGGGGCCACTTCTCTTGATAGCGTTATAATTAACGCAAAGATAAGGTGTCAGATATGAGCCGTAAACGCTATCCAGAAGAATTTAAAATAGAGACTGTTAAACACGTCACTGATCGTGGCTACAAGATTGGATAAGCGCGGCGCGGCGTTGCGTTTCTTTAGAAAACTTTTTAAGGTCAGGCATCCATGCCGTGGAAAATTATCACCGATAAACTCCGAAGTTACCAAGCAGCCTTACGTGAAATCATGCCGTCTTTAGCCCTTATCACCGACCAGTACGAGAATAATCGTGCAGAAGTTTCCCATCAACTATAGCCGTCAGTAAAAGCGGACTTACCTTTCTCAACGGTATATCTCAGGTATAGTTAAATTTATTGATTTCCTTTTACCTTCACTGACCACTATTGATAAGTGAGTCTTTTTAACCTCCTGAAACAGCTCATGAATTTGGTAATTAGTGGTCAATGTTCGATTGGTGTTAACCAGTGAGCATGAACACCCATCCCGCTAGTCAGCTACCCAGTCAGTGGCTTCTAAAATTGGCTGCACCCCAGAAACGTTACGGTCATGGGTGAAGAAAATAGAAGTTGATGGCGGTATTAAGCCTGGTGTAACAAGCGATCATGCCAGCAGATGAAGCTGCTTGAACGCGAGAATCGAGAGCTTAAACACGTCAACGAGATCCTGCGTAAGTCCGCCGCTTTTTTCGCCCAGGCGGAGCTCGACCGCAAACCGAAATAATGGTGGCTTTTATCGATCAGCATCGAGATCGATACGGTGTCGAGCCCATCTGCAAGGAGCTGCCGATTGCACCGTCCACGTATCATCGACATAAAACATTGGAGCAACATCCAGAACGGCGTAGTGCGCGAGTCAGGAGCGATGAAAAACTCGCACTTGAGATTCAACGTGTTTGGAAAGAGAACTATCGCAATTACGGTGCACTTAAGGTGTGGAAGCAGCTTAAGAGGGAATTGATCCCTGCGGCACGTTGTACGGTTGAGCGCTTAATGAAACAGTCAGGCATTGAAGGCGTTAAGCACGGAAGACGCTGTATCACAACGATACCGTCCGAGGCGGCTTACAAGCCGCTGGATCTGGTTAATCGCGAGTTCTCAGCTGATTATCCCAATCAACTGTGGGTGGCTGACATTACGTATTGTGCGACCTGGTCGGGATTTGTGTATGTGTCGTTTGTAATTGACGTTTTCTCCCGCTATATCGTTGGCTGGAGAGCGCTTAAGCACATGCAAACGGATTTGATTTTAGATGCGCTAGAGCAAGCACTGTGGGCACGAGGCAAACTGAAGGGAGCTATGCATCACAGCGATCGGGGTAGTCAATATTTATCGATTCGCTACACTAATCGACTCAATGAGGCAGGCTTTAACGCATCGGTTGGCAGTGTCGGCGATTCGTACGATAACGCACTGGCAGAAACCATCAATGGCCTTTACAAGGCGGAGGTCATTCACAAAGATGGCCCTTGGCGTGGGCTTGAGGACGTAGAACGAGCAACATTGACCTGGGTGGAGTGGTTCAACCATCGCCGATTGCTGCGCCCCATCAGTGATGTACCGCCTGCTGAATTTGAAATGCTGTATTATCAACAAACTGAGTCTAGCAATGTTGCATGACTCAGATAAAACTGCCTCCGATCAACCCGGGGCGATTCAGCCTATAATTTAAATCAGCACTCCAAAAACAGGGCGCTATGGGTGATCTTGGTTCCACCGACTCATGACATTCGACAATATATTCAGCATGACTTGGGCTCCGGATGGAAGAACTCTTCCCAATCGGGTAATTACTTCCGCCTTGGTTTCTTGTAACTCTTTATTGTTGATAGGTATAGCCACCAAGTCGCCTGAATCAAGCTCATCTACAATTGAAAGCTCAGAAATAATTGTTACTCCCTGCGTACTTTTTACAAGCTCTCTCATGAGCAATATTGAATTTGTCGCTATGGAGGGCATTAATTGAATTTCCTCCTGCTGCTCTACTTTTCTGAGGACTGCTCTAATACGAAATGCCTCTCTAGGCAGGATAAGTGGAAATTCTATTAGATCCTTTAAACTAACAGCTTTCTGCAAAGCTAGAGGATGATCAGGCGAAACCACCGCTTTGAGAGACTGCTCTATAGCAAACTTAACCCGAATACGAGGATCGGCTGGTGGCTCAAATACAAACCCAATATGCGCAATATCCTCAGATACCATGCTTATAACCTCATGCGTACCTGCGGTAATGATCTCCAAACGCACATTCGGGAACTTTTGTATATATGCTTCCAATGTTGAAAGAAGAACCGTACTGATAAATCCTTCACCGACAGCTAGCGTATAGTGGCCAGCTCGCATTCCCTTCAAATCATCAAGATTAGTAAACAATACCTCTTTATAAACTAATCGTTCTTTATAGTACTCATAAACATACTTACCGGCCTCACTTAACTTAAATTTGTGGCTTCGTTTTTCAACTAAATCAATACCAAGTGTTTTTTCTAGATGTGATATCTGCCGGCTTACGGAAGAAGGAGAAACACCAAAAGCATCCGCTGCCGCACGCATGGTGCCTAGCTGTACCGACATATATAGATATTTGAGGTTTTCATCATTGAAATCGCCGGGTATTATGTTGCGCTCCATCTTTTTAGCCTCCCACTAATCAACACTTTTAATAACAAATACGCAACAAAATCTATTATTCTGATGCAAAAATTGCAACAAATATCTTTACCATCAAGGTTGCTTTACAACTCGCGACTACTTTAGCGGTAGCAATCTGTTCTGGTCAAGTCCAACCGGACACATTCCTTTGAGACAGTTCATAGTTGATCAGTGACAAATTGGCATTGTGTAACCGATCCTTGTTGTAGTAACGGATATAATCCGTCACATCTTGCTTCATATGCTCTCTGGTGGGCTGAGCAACCTTCAAAACCCAATCATGCTTCAAACTGCCAAAGAAGCGTTCAACCACTGCATTGACGCTCCTATGTCAAGACGTTACTGTCATTACCCAAATCACCTAGTATCACCGGAAACAGTTCCCTAACGATATATCGCTTTAAGCATCGGTGGATTTCCTTGGAAGAAAGGCCTTCCTGGGTTCTACGTTCAACGTATACTCTGGTGCGAGGGTCACTTCTCATTCGCACCAGAGCGATGGTCCAGAGTGCATTGTTTGCAGCTCTACTGCCTCCTCTGTTGAGCCGATGCCTGACAGTCTTTCCCGACGAGGCTGGCAGCGGGTTTACACCGCACAACGAAGCAAGAGCGGCTTCATTTTTTAGTCGTTCCGGATTATCACCGGCTACCGACAATAGTGTAGCAGCAGTATTGGGGCCGACACCAAAACGGCTACGCAATTTTTTTGCATGTGTCTTAGTAAGTTTTTCTAGTAGCTTATCAAGCTGATTCAGCTCGACCGTAAGCATCTGCCACCTTTTTGCCAGTGATTTAAGTGTAATCAGTAAAGCTTCTAACAATGGCGTATCGCCAAAGCTACGAGCCCGACTACAAGCTTGAACACACTCTGAGGCTTTCACTCTCCAGAGTTTTTCTCTGATATCTTGAGGCGCGCTAATCAGTAAGGCTCGCAACTGGTTGATTGCCTGGGTTCTGGTTTTACAGCACTTCTACGGGCAACAGAGGCTATTCTCATGGCTTCACAGGCGCCGGATTGCCGCTTAGATATGGCCGTTGCAATCCCGGATAGAACTGATCTGGCCGCACTCTCGGCATCTGTTGGATCTGATTTTCCTTGTAACCTTCTTTTTGTGCGGTCAGGTCTGTTGACTTCATAAACAGTTATGCCATTGTCAATCAATAAGCGACACAATCCCGCACCATAGGTTCCTGTACCTTCAACACCAGCTTCTTTCAGTTCTCCAAAAGATGAGGCCCAACTTAACAAGTCAAGATAGCCCGAAGTATTGGTTGAAATAGATTGGGTTCCCAACAATTTTCCTGATTGGCTGATGACTGCTCCTACATGGACATCAAGATGGGTATCAACGCCAAGTACAACTCCAAATTTATTGTTTTCAAAATTCATCGGATGTTTCCTTTCTACTTCGGAATGGCACATTACCAACCCCATTCGCAGGACAGGACACTCACGGTGCAGTACAAAGCTCCTATTAGGTCATAGACGCTGGGACCGGAAATGTTCGGGGAGTACCATTATTGATCGACAGGTCAACGCAAAGGCAATTCGCCAATCCCAGCACGGGTCATGTCAATTAAGGTACTCGCAAGGATACTACACTGAGTATCCCAACAAGCGCCGACATCCCCCATAGAAGCGCGGATGCCATGACGTTTTAATAGACGTCGGTACCACTTGCTGGTGCATTGAGAACCCCGATCACTGTGAAACACCAAGCCCCTTTTCGGTTGCCGTAAAGTCACCGCTTTAATCATCGCTTTGCCCACTAAGTCGGTTGTCATCCGCTTATCAAGGTGCCAACCCACAATACATCGTGAGTATAAATCCATCACAACGGCCAGGTACATCCACCCTTGCGCTGTTCTGAGATAGGTCACGTCACCCGCCCAAACTTCATTCGGCGCAACTGGATTGATGTTTTGGTTCAACAGATTGTCAGCCACTTGATCACTGTGTTTGTGCTTCGTCGTGACTTTATAGGCCACCCGCTGATCCACTTTTAAGTTCAACTTACGCATCAACGTCCGTGTACGGTGACGCCCTATTTTAAAGCCTTCTTCGCGTAATTTCTTAGCCAGCTCACGGCTGACCAGACTCTCTCTGCTCGCCTTAAACAATGCCTTGGCTCGCCGATATAGGTGGAGCGTCTCAGCACTGATCAGCTTGGGTGGCCCGTTAAGCCAATTGTAGTACGCTGACTTGCCCACCCCCATAACTCGATACAATACCCGCACAGGATACTGGCGAGGCTGCCCCTTAATGAACCGATATTTTACTTCATTTCTTTCGCAAAGAAGGCTCTGGCCTTTTTTAAAATCTCTTTCTCCATCCGCAGATCTTTGTTTTCCTTGCGTAACCGCTCCAGCTCTTCCCACTCATTGACATTCAGCAATTGGCCTTGCTGCTGATCTTCAAATTGCTGCTTCCAGCAATACAATAAATTGGTTGCAATGCCCAGAGATCTAGCGGCTTCAGGGACGGAATAACCTTGTTCCAGAACCAGAGCAACTGCTTCTTCTTTAAATGCTTTTGGGTATTGCTTGTAACTGCGTTTCATTCCCATAATGACACCTTAATGTTTGACGTTTATTGTCTCTCATTAAAGTGTCCGGTTCTATTAGACCAGAACAATCTAAATATTCCGAACGAAGGTTATTTTTGTCATACTTTAAATAAGTTAGGTCCAATATTTTTGAACGCCTTGAACTCCAGCGCATTACCGGATGGGTCACTAAAAAACATAGTCCCTTGTTCGCCAGGCTTTCCCTGAAATCGAATATAAGGCTTAATAATAAACTCACTGATAAAGCACTCTACTCTTTTTGCAAACTCTGTCCACTGATCAGACTGCATGACAACACCAAAGTGCGGAACGGGCACACCATGATTATCAACAGCATTGACTGAATTACTTACCTTTCCATCTTTCCCTAATGCAGGATTAAGGTGAGTGACGAATTGATGCCCAAACATATTGAAGTCAACCCAATTACGGGAACTCCTACCTTCCTTAAGCCCCATTTTTTCCCCATAAAACTCTCGAGCTTCGTCAATATCTCTTACTTGTACGGCAACATGAAATGGCGTTAATATCAAAGTAACTTCCTCATTAACTAAATTGACCTAATTGAATAAAACTCGGATTGACATACTTTAATTGAAAGTAGGATTCGTATTTAGGATTAATATTAAAATCAATTTTCAACACTCATTAACTTCTCATTCAAAAGGTTAACCACTATTACGGTAAGTCACGACTATTTAGACCCGCTAACTACTCCCAAAACCGTTTTTCTTTTCAAAATAGCCTGATTGATATAATCCAACGAATCGTTGTACGGTTTTTGAGCACCTTCCAGATCAGGGGTATGACCGTTAAAAGGTTTACCCATATTCATTGGATGTGATATAGGCCCTATATCTTTAACAAAATTTTTCATCCTAGCCTTTAATTCCATAACTTTAGCTGGAAATTTCTTTGCTAGGTTTGTTGATTCACTTGGATCATTGACAAGATTGAATAACATAAGCTCGTGATCTGGAAATGCCCCCGGCCAGCCAATATTAATTAAATTTTTGTAACGCCCTTCCGCAGGCAATACAAGCTTCCAATCCTCTGACCTAAAAGCCTGAAGGTTAGGCTTTCCATAAGAATAGTATGCAAAATCTCTTCCCTTGGTATAAGGTTTATTACCTAAAATTATCTGTGAGACATCTTCGCCATCAAACTTTCTATCTTTTGGAAGCGAAATATTCGCCCAATTAGCGATCGTAGGCAAAAGATCTAAAGAGGAAAAGATACCAGATTGAACTCTTTTTGACTTAATCTTGCCCGGCCAGACAGCGATTGCTGGAACTCGTACGCCTCCCTCAAAAGTAGTAAATTTACCTCCACGCAACCCGCCTGTAGAACCAGCATGCTTTTCAAAGAATTCCCAAGGTCCATTATCACTTGTAAAAAAGACAAATGTATTTTCAGTTAACCCAAGCTCCTCCAGTTTTTCTCTTACCCGCCCAACGCTCCAATCAATTTCTTCGATTACATCACCATATAGGCCTCCTCTAGATTTATCACTAAAGGCCGGAGAGACATTTAAGGGGACATGGGGCATTGGGTGAGAGATCAAAACAAAAAATTTATTCTCTTTATTTTTCTCAATAAACTTGATTGCGCCATCCGTGAATATTCGTGTAAAAAACCTCTGATCTGGATCAAAATCGATAATTTTATTTCCCGCATAGCGTGCATTGACTTGCATATTATTTGAAAAAGGTAATCCATCAAACACATCAAAACCACGCTGAAGTGGTAGATATTTTTTCAAATGCCCTAAGTGCCATTTTCCGAAAATAGCAGTTTTATAGCCACTCGATTTTAGAAAATTAGCTAACGTCACCTCATCTGTGGGCAACCCTGATTGACTATCAGGATGAAAAGCCCCATGGGACATACCATAACGAATAGGATATCTTCCTGTAAGCAATCCAGCACGAGAAGGTGAACATACTGATGAAGGGGCGTAAAATTCGTTAAAGTAAACACCCTCCATTGCCATACGATCTAGCTTGGGGGTTTTTATTACACTATTTCCATATATGCCTATATCACCAAAACCCATATCATCAACTAGAAATATAATAATGTTTGGTCTATTGGATGTTGCTATATCATGGGTAAAACCCACACCAACTGAGTAGCCAGTATAGATAAATAATATTAGAACCCAAAACACCCTACAGAATAACGGCTTTCTTTGGCGAAACATAACAACCCCTCTAGAACTAAATAATTTACTCGCCTATATGCTATATAATGCAATAATTACGAACATACGCTTCTTTCGCCCTAACTTAATTTTTCATAAACGCCATATGTTTATATTCCATCAATTCAAACTGATTATTCCAAGGATCCAGCAAGTACCATGCTTTAGAGCCCTCTAGCGGCCCATCCGGGGGAACTATCGGCCCATCCATCAGAGTAAAACCTTTGGACTGCATATATTGCGCTGCTTCAACAACATCTGCGACACGCAACGCAATATGATGCCCACCATAATCTGAATTTTTCGGAGGTTTTCTATTCCCACCCTCGGGCCGATGATATTGGTAGATTTCCATTACTAAACCTGGAACCAGCTCGATGCCAACAAATTCCACATTTGCGTCTTCGACGTTAATATAAGCTGCGGTCCAATCTTTCCCGCTCTCAGTCTTAGGCATATCTCTGGAGTCCAGCGGGCCCATATGAAATATAACCTTGGCGCCGAACACATCTTGGTAAAAATTTACTGCTGCTGCCACATCAGGAACGGTTAAGCCTATATGATCTAACCCATGAAACATTGAAGCTTTATTTGACTCTATACCCATACTACCTCCGATAATCACTCATAAGATCTAAACAACAAAGGTCAGAGTAACTTTAGGGATAGGTGGATTTTGAATCAATAACAGAAGATTTAATGATTGTTGCGTTATACGCAACTCACAAATCTGTTCTGGTCAAGTCCAACCGGACACATTCCTTTGAGACAGTTCATAGTTGATCAGTGACAAATTGGCATTGTGTAACCGATCCTTGTTGTAGTAACGGATATAATCCGTCACATCT
>Ga0209273_10003190_pt1 | contig 11628 bp, 7 predicted proteins | sample tdAd471_FD_187126 | JGI IMG/M metagenome (GOLD analysis project Ga0209273, IMG submission 187126) | Marine sediment microbial communities from the Atlantic coast under amendment with organic carbon and nitrate - tdAd47.1 (SPAdes)... | ecosystem: Environmental > Aquatic > Marine > Coastal >...
GCCAGCGAGATGCTCGCATCGAGCCGGCGCACGTTCCTGCAGCTCATGGGCGGCGCGATGGCGCTTGCCGGTGCTGCGACCATCCCCGGTTGCCGCAGGCCCGACCACAAGATCATGACCTACTCGCGCAATGTCCCGGGCGAAATTGTCCCGGGCAAGGCGCTCTACTACGCCACCAGCATGCCCCTGCCCGGCGGCGGTGCTGAGGGCCTGCTCGTTAAAACCAACGAGGGTCGCCCGACCTTTGTCGAGGGCAACCCGCTCCACCCCGTCAATCAGGGCAAGAGCTCGGCTTGGTCCAACGCCAGCCCGCTGAGCATCTACGACCCCGAACGGCTCAAGTACCCGGTCTTCCGCGAAGGTCAGGGCGACAACGCCCGCCAGGTCGTGGCCACGTGGGACGACTTCCGCGCGTGGAGCGCCTCGCACTTTGCTGAGTTCGATTCGACCAGCGGCAACGGGCTTGTCTTTATCGTCGATAAGAAGACCAGCCCGACCCGCGACGCCATGCGGGCGCAGATCGCTGCCCGCTGGCCACTTGCTCAATGGATCTCTTACGACCCGACCGGCGCCGACAACCGGGGCGCAGGCTTGCGGATGGCCTTCGGTCAGCCCAAGCGGCAGATCCTGAGCCTTGAGAACGCAGATGTCATCTTCTCGTTCGCAAGCGACGATCTCGACAAGGGCGCCAGTGCCCTGCGGAACGCTCGCGGCTTCGGCTCGGCGCGCCGGATGCGCACGACCAATGACCATATGTGCCGCGTCTACGCCGTCGAGGGCAACTACACCCCGATGGGCGCTGTTGCGGATCACCGCTACGCCCTGGCGCCCTCGCGTATCCCAGCAGCCATCGTCGAGCTGGCACGCCTCATCATCGACCGCGTCGGCGGCGCGGGCCCGCTGGCAAACGCTGTCGCGTCCTTTGATACGCGTGGCGAGATCTCGCCCGAGCTCCGCGAGATGCTCGACGCCGCGGCCGACGACCTGATCGGGGCCCGCGGCAAGGCGATCGTCACCGCCGGTCAGGATCTACCCGCCGAGATCCACGCGCTCGTCGCCGGGATCAATCAGGTTCTTGGCGCACCGGGCAAGACCGTGTCGTACGTTCCGGCCGGCGCTGAAGAAGCCCGCGATGGGCTGTCCGACCTCGCCGAGATGATCGGGACCATGCGGGCCGGCCGCGTCAAGACCTGCGTCTGTGTCGAGACCAACCCCTGCTACGACACGCCGACAGCGCTGGGCTTCGCCGAAGCCTTCGACCGCGTGACCAACCGCATCGTGCTGAGCATCGGCCCGTCCGAAACGGCCGCCAAGGCGACCTGGCAGCTCAACGCCGCCACGTTCCTCGAGGCGTGGGGCGACACCGAAGCCGACGACGGCACGATCGCGCCGATCCAGCCGATGATCGCGCCGCTCTACGACGGCGCACTCAGTGAAATCGAACTGCTGGCGCTCATCGCCGAGAAACGCACCGCTGACGACTACACCCGCCAGCCGGCCGGCTACGAAGTAGTCCGCAGCGTCTGGCAGGGCCGATTTGATTGGTCCGATTTCGAGAAGTCCTGGCGCCGAGCTCTGCACGACGGTCTCGTCGCCGGCACGACCTACCGGGGCGACAACGGCGGGCAGGCCTCGAGCTCCGTCTACGCAAACATCTCCTCCGTACTCGCATCAGCAGCCGTGGGTGTGAACCCGTCCAGCGATGCACTCGACGTCGTCGTCACGACCAACAACATGTACGACGGCCGCTTTGCGAACCTGCCCTGGCTTCAGGAGTTGCCGCAATTCGGAACAACGGTTGTCTGGGACAACCCCGCCCTCGTCAGCCCTCAGACGGCCGAGAAGCTCGGCCTCGAGCCCGACCCGTACACCGTCAAGGAGCCCAAGGCCCAGATGGCCAAGGTCACCATTGATGGCCGCTCGGTTGAGGTGCCCGTCTGGATCATGCCGGGCATGGCGAACAACACGATGGTGATGTTCCAGGGCTACGGCCGCCGGGAGGTAGGTGTCATCGGCGCGGGCGTCGGCTTTGACGTCCAGCCCGTGCGTGACATCATGGGCACCCGCATCTACACCGGCGCCAAAGTCGAGCCCGCGCGAGGCCGCTACCCGATCTCGAGCACCCAGAACCACTGGTCGATGGAATCCCGCACCTCCATCGTTCGGGCCGTCGACCTGCCCGCCTATCTCCGTCACGGCGACGTGAAGGAAGAGAAGATCGGGCTTTATGGCAACAAGACCGAACTCAACTTCGGTGAGAAACTCGGAGAACTCAGCCACACACCGCCCAACGAATCCATCTACGAGAACCCGTTCAACAAATCTCGAAGTGAGCCCGCGCCCAACTCGGCCTACTCGAAGGGGCCGCAGTGGGGGATGAACGTCGATCAGGGCACCTGCATCGGCTGCGCCACCTGCACCATCGCCTGCCAGTCGGAGAACAACATCCCCGTCGTCGGCAAGACCGAGGTCCGCAAGGGCCGCGAGATGACGTGGATCCGCGTAGACCGCTACTTCACCGGCTCGGACATGAACGAGCCGGGCGTCATGCACCACCAGCCGGTCATGTGCCAGCACTGCGAGAACGCGCCCTGCGAGACCGTCTGCCCCGTCAACGCCACGACCCACGGCCCCGAGGGGCTCAACTACATGGTCTACAACCGCTGCATCGGCACGCGGTACTGCGCCAACAACTGCCCTTACAAGGTTCGCCGGTTCAACTTCTTCGATTACGCCACCAAGAAAACAAAGGGCGGCTACCGCTCCGAGTTCCCCGAGGGCACGCCCAAGCCGGAGAACATCAACCTCATCCCGCCTCGCCTCCGCGAGAAGGTCGAGGAGATCCAGAAGCTCCGCAATAACCCCGACGTCACGGTTCGAAGCCGAGGCGTGATGGAGAAGTGCAGCTACTGCATCCAGCGCATCAACGCCGCCCGGTATGAGATGAAACTCCAGGACCTTGAGAGCATGCCCGACGGCTTCTTCCAGACCGCCTGCCAGGCCGCGTGCCCGACCGGCGCGATCGTCTTCGGCGATCTCTTGAATGACAACTCGGAAGTCTCAAAGGCAGCCGACGACGGCCGCAGCTACGGGCTGCTGGGTTACCTCAACACCCGTCCCCGCACCACGTACAAGGTCACTCTTTCCAACCCCAATCCGCGTCTCCGCAAGCCCGTTGAAGACCCGTTCCACCACGGCGGCGATCACGGCTCAGAAGGCGAGCACGGGGCCGAGGATAGCAACGGCCACGCAGTGTTTATCGATCCCCTCAAGAAGCATGAAGACACCGGTTACGCCGGCAGTCTCCGCGTCCTAGGCGCGGCCGTGGGAGTGCACGCATGAGCGTCATCAACCCCGACCAGATCAACGCAGAACGCCTGGCCGGCCTCCGGCGAGGGGCTGTCCGCTCGCCTGCCGATCCCACGCTGGGTGACGGCAGCCTCGTGGACGATCCCGCCCAGACTGCGCCGCTCGTTCTGAACAACCGATCCTTCCACGACATCACCGAGATCGTCGCGGGCTACTCAGAGAAAGCCCCGGGCTTCTGGTGGTTCCACGCACTCGGGTTCGCGGCCACGGTCGCCTCGATCGCCCAGATCATGATCCTCTACCTGATCATCACGGGCGTCGGTGTCTGGGGTCTCAACAACCAGGTCGACTGGGCGTGGGACATCACCAACTTCGTGTTCTGGATCGGTATCGGCCACGCCGGAACGCTCATCTCCGCGATTCTCTGCCTGCTCAAGCAGCAGTGGCGTACCGCGGTGAACCGGGCAGCCGAGGCGATGACGATCTTCGCGGTGATCTGTGCCGGCATCTTCCCGGGCATCCACGTCGGTCGCGTCTGGTTCGCCTGGATGCTCTTTCCGATCCCCAACTCCAACGTCATCTGGCCCAACTTCCGCAGCCCCTTGCTCTGGGACGTCTTTGCCGTTTCGACGTACGCGACCGTGTCACTGCTCTTCTGGTACATGGGCATGATCCCGGACTTTGCGACATTCCGCGACCGGGCCCACCTCCGTCTGCGTCAGAACAAGAGCAGGCTCGTCGAGTTGCGTCTGCCTGTCCCGCTGCCATTGCCCACGATCAAACTCCCCTGGCGGGGCGATCTGGTCCGGGCGTATTTCTTCGGCTTCCTCAGCCTGGGCTGGCGGATGAGCGGCCGCCACTGGTACCGCTACGAGAAGGCCTACCTCATCCTCGCCGGCATCTCGACGCCGCTGGTGCTCTCGGTGCACTCGATCGTGTCGTTCGACTTTGCGACCTCGATCCTGCCAGGCTGGCACACCACGATCTTCCCGCCGTACTTCGTCGCTGGCGCCGTGTTCGGCGGCTTTGCGATGGTGCTGTTGCTCATGATCCCGCTGCGGGCGCTCCTGCCCAACTTCGCGGATCTGCTCACGCTGCGTCACCTCGAGAACATGGCCAAGATCCTGCTCGTCACGGGCACCATGGTCGGCTTCGCCTACTCGATGGAGTTCTTCATCGCCTGGTACGGCGGCAACACCTTCGAGTGGGACGCGTTCATCTACAACCGAGTCACGCCGAGCTGGGTCAGTGAACGCGGCGCACCGTACTGGTGGGCCTACTGGGCGATGATCTCCTGCAACGTCATCTCGCCGCAGATCTTCTGGTTCAAGAAGATGCGCCGCAGCCCGCTGGCCATCTGGATCGTCGGCTTCTTCGTGACGATCGGCATGTGGTTCGAGCGTTTCGTCATCATCGTGACGAGCCTCCACCGCGCGTTCCTGCCCGGTGAGTGGGGCATGTTCTTCCCGACCCCTGTCGACATCCTGACCTTTGTCGGGTCCTGCGGCGTGTTCCTGACGCTCTTCCTGCTCTTCATCCGCTTCTTCCCGATCTTCCCGATCTCTGAGATCAAGAACGTCATCCCCGGCGCCAGCCCGCACGACTACCACGATCACGATCACCACGACGCACACGATGCCGATGCACACCATCACAAAGGCCACGTCGAGGAGGCCCACTGACATGGCACAGACCGTCTACAAGACCGAGTCGGGTGTGAACGTCTTCGGCATGCTTGCCGAGTTCGCAAACCCCCACACCCTCACCGAGGGCGCCAAGAAAGTCCGCGACGCGGGTTTCCGCAAGTGGGACACGCATGCCCCCTTCCCCGTCCATGAGATGGAAGAGTCGATGGGCATCGTCGGCAAGGCGATCGCACCGATGATGTTCGTCATCGGATGTGCCGCCATTGTCGGTGCAGGCGGCGGCTTCCTGATGCAGTACCTCATCAACGTGGACTACGAGATCATCGTCCAGGGCAAGCCAACCTACGAGGCGTGGGAGCCGTTCGTCCCTGTCACATTCGAGCTGGGCATTCTCTTTACCGCCTTCGGCTCATTGCTCTCGATGTTCGCCTTCAACGGCCTCCCGCGTCACCATCACCCGCTGTTCAACAGCGACAACTTCCTCCGCTGCACCGACGACGCCTTCTTCATCTCGATCGAGGCGGCCGACGGCAAGTTCGATCCGGATCAGACACGCCGACTGCTCGAAGAAGCCGGTGCGATTCACATCGAACTCGTCGAAGACCCGGAGGGGAGCGCCTGAACATGAACAACGCATGCACCTCCATTCTGATCGCACTCGGGCTTTCCACGCTCGTCGTAGGCGGCCTCGCAGGTTGCCGGGGCGAACGCTCTGACAAGCCGCCGCACCAGTTCTTCCCCGATATGGACGATCAGGAGCGCTTCAAGCCGCAGCACGAGACAGAGTTCTTCGCCGATGGTCGCGCCCAGCGCCCGACCGTGGCCGGGACCGTCGCCTACGGCCGCGCCCCCATCGATCACGAGGCCGCCCTCGAAGCCGGCTGGGGAAACACGTTCGAGACCGAGCGTGAGCGTCTACTCAAAGACGATCAGTCCGTCTACTTCGGCACCACAAACGCGCCCGCCGATGAAGCCGCGCACTACATCCGAGATATCCCAGTCGAAGTCACCATGGACCTGATCCGTCAGGGACAGAAAGACTTTGACATCTACTGCGCCGTCTGTCACGGCTACGAAGGCGACGGCTACGGCACGGTCGGTGATCGCTACGCCGTCCGCCCCGCCAACTTTCATGATCCCAAGTACGCCGACAAAGCCGACATCCTCGGCCGCGACGGATACGTCTTCAACGTCGCCCGCAACGGCCTCTACGACCCCGCCGGCAACATGCGCATGCCCGGTTACGGCCACGCGCTCAACGAGCAGGAAGCATGGGCCGTCGTCGCCTACATCCGCACGCTCCAGGCGTCGCGGGGCGTTCCCATCGATAGCGACATCATCCCGAGCGCCCAACGCTCGCGGCTTATGGAACAGCAGGGCAGCCCCGTCGGCCAGTCCGACGAAACCGCTCCCAACACACAGGGCAGCGACATCGCCGAAGGAGGCGAGCAATGAGTCAGGCCGCCACAAACAAGACCCAGTGCCTCAGCCAGATCGTCAGCGACTCCCGCCTGACGCGTGAGAACATCACGCTCATCGGAAAGTCGCCCACCAAATTCGTCGGCCTCTTTCTGGCAATCGGCGCCATCGGCATCATCCTGACGCTCGTCGGAGCACAGGCGATTGGCCTTGAGTACGCCCTTGCCGCCTACCACGTGGGCGTTATGGGCGTTCTGGCGATCTGCCTCGGCTCGCTCTTCTGGGTCATGCTCTTTCATATGTTCAGCGCGACCTGGAGCGTCACGCTCCGCAGACAGTTCGAGAACGTCATGCGTGCCATGTGGCTCTGCCTGATCCTCATCCTCCCGATCATGATCCTCGAGGTCGCCTCCAACGGCATCCTCTTCCACTGGATGGACCTCGAGCACGTCGGGCACGACCCGATCTACCAGCACAAGTCCGGCTACCTCAACGTGCCGTTCTTCCTCCTGCGTCTTGCCATCTACTTCACACTCTGGATCACGCTCGTCCGCAAGTTCTGGGGCTGGCAGCGTAAGCAGGACGAAACCGCCGATCGCTGGCTCACCAACAAGGCGCGATTCACCAGCGCCTGGGGCCTGCTCGTCTTCGGCATCACCACCGCCTTTGCCGCCTTCGACTGGCTCATGAGCCTTGATTACCACTTCTTCAGCACGATGTGGGGCGTCTACTTCTTCGCCGGGGCCGCGTACAGCGCCATGGCCGTCAACATCCTCATCACCCGAGGCCTCTCGGCGATGGGCAAGATGAACGGCATTGTCACCGTCGAGCACCGCCACGACCAGGGCAAGCTGCTCTTCGCGTTCACCGTCTTCTGGGCGTACATCGGATTCAGCCAGTACTTCCTGATCTGGTACGCCAACATCCCCGAGGAGACCAGCTACTTCCTCGCACGCAAGCTCAACTACCCCAACCTCACCTTCGCGCTGGTAGTGGGGCACTTCTGCCTGCCGTTCCTCTTCATGCTGCCCCGTCCCATGAAGCGTTCGGGCCTGGCGCTGACGATCATGGCCCTCTGGGCGCTCGTCATCCACTTCGTGGACATGTACTGGATCATCCGCCCGATCGCAGATGCGCACATGCTCCAGTCAGGTGAAGCCCCTATCGGCATGAAAGCACTCTGGCTCGATCTGGCCGGCATCATCGGTGTCGTTGGCCTCTTCGCGGCCGTCGTCGTACGAAACGTATTTACGGGTCCATTGATCCCGCTCAACGACCCACGACTCCCGGGAAGCCTGCACCACAAAAACTACGTGTAAGCCGCCCACGAACACAGAGCCGGGGGCAAACAAAGCCCTCGGCAGGATCGAGTACGCATACGATTCGGTGAGGACAAAACTCACCAGCAATGGCGGTCAGCTAAGCCGCCAAGGGAAACCAAGATGAGCAGCCACCATCAGGAAACCCCAGCCCAGCCCGTCGAGATCGATGCCTGGCACGAGCCCCACGGCGTCGCTCCCATGCAGGAGCACGGGTCGCATGTCAACATCCGCTTTCTCCTTATCTTTTTCGTTGCCATCGTGCTCTTCATCCTCGTGACCGTCGCGGCCCTCTTCGTCTTCTTTGCCCACAGCCAGACCAACCTGCGCACCAAACTCGTCGAGAACACCTACGAGTACGAAACCCAGTACATGCCCTACGCAACCGAAGCCAAGGGCCGGATCGGTGAGTACGGCTGGGTCGATCGACAGGCCGGCACCGTCCGCATCCCCTGGGATGTCGCCGCCCGCGGCGTCGTCGCCACTTACAGCGGACCCGCCAGCGATGCAGAGGAATCAAACGACTAAGCCCAAACCATGACGCTTCTCGCCCGCACCATCCTGATCTCACTTACTGCGATGCTCACCGTCGCAAGCGGTGCCAGTGCGCAGGTGCTCAGCGACAAGCTCCCCGCTCAGATCGACGGCCTCGAAGTCGCCGACAAACGTGGCAACGCCATCCCCGCAGACATCCAGCTCTATAACGCACAGGGTGAGCAGGTCTACATCGGTGACTACTTCAACACCGAACGCCCGACTCTCTTCATGCTCGTCTACTACAACTGCCCAAAGCTCTGCGAGGTCATGCTCAATCACATGAACAAAGTCGTCAACGACGTCACTTTCGACGTCGGCGAGGACTACCAGATCATCGTGGTCAGCTTCGATCACACCAACACCACCTCCATGGCCGCCGGCAAGCAGGAATTCCTCCAGGGCAGCTATAAACGCGGACTCTCCGACGAGGACAAGGACCATTACCTCTTCCATACCACAACCGCCAACGATGCCCGCCGCCTCGCCGAGGCCGTCGGATTCGATTACCGCTACATCCCGCAGGCCAAAGAGTTCAGCCACCCTTCGGTCATGTACGTGCTCACGCCGGACGGCCGGGTCTCCAACTACCTCTCCGGCATCGGGTACGAATCACGCCAGCTCCGCATTGCCCTCCTCGAAGCCAGCGACGGCAAAATCGCGCAGTCACTCACCGATTTCTTCCTGCACTTTTGCTTCGTCTATGACCCGAACGCAGGCGCCTTCTCAGCAGAGGCCATGCAGATCATGAAAGTCGGCGGCGTCCTTTCGATCATCTGCGTGGGCACACTCCTTGTCGTGCTCCGCATCAAAGAGTCCGTGCGGCGCAAACTGCACAGAACATCCCAGCACATGTCAACCTCCACCGGCAGCAGGCCCATGCCAAAGAGCAAGGCCATGCCCGGTGTCAGCGGAGTCGGATCATGACGGCCACACTTGCCGGCATCAACGATCTTGTGATCAAGCTCTTCTTTAACCAAGGCGCTGACTCCGCCGTCGGTTCAGGCCCCGGCGGCTCTGACAGCCTCTTCCTCTTTATCTGGTGGGTCAGTGTCTTCTTCTTCGTGCTGCTTATGGGCATCATGGCCTACTGCATGGTCGTCTACCGGCGCAAGCCCGGCGTCCCCGCCCAGCAGAGCCCAAGCCACAACACCCCGCTCGAGATCACATGGTCCGTCGTGCCCTCGCTTCTCCTCGCCGTCATGTTCTTCTGGGGCTTCGACGGCTATCTCAAGGCGCAGATGGCGCCCAGCTACGCCGAGGAAATCGAAGTCACCGCTGCCAAATGGAACTGGTCCATGACCTACTCCACAGGCATCGGTGCCAGCCAGTTCCACACCGTTGGCGGCAACGCCAACACACCCATCTTCTATGTCCCCGCTGGCAAGCCAGTCCGTCTCAAGATGAACTCGTCCGACGTGCTCCACGCCTTCTGGGTGCCCGACTTCCGCACCAAGCTCGACGTCGTCCCCAACCGCTACACGCCTTATGTCTTTACCGCAAACCCCATCGATCGCACCGGCAACGACACGCGTGTTCAGACCTTCGAAACCGATGACGGCAACACCGTCTATTACCGCGACCACATCGTCTACTGCGCCGAGTACTGCGGCGATCAGCACTCCGAGATGATGGCAACCCTCCGCGTTGTCGATCCCGAGTACTACACAACGTGGCTCAACACGCCGCCTTATGACGCTGTCACGCCCCCGATTGAAGTCGGCGAGCTCGTCTGGCAGGCCAAGTGCGCCGTCTGTCACACCGTTGATGGCTCCGCAAGCACCGGACCGACCTGGGAAAACGCCTACGGCTACCCGCGCGAATTCACCAACGCGGACCCCATGACGCAGGCCGACATCGATGCCGACCCGCTCCTCTGGGACAACTACATCCGCGAATCCATCATCAATCCCGGCGTCAAAGTGCGCTCTGGTTTCACAAACGCCATGCCCTCGTTCGACGGCCAGATCAGCCGTGTCGAACTCCGCGGCCTGATCGCCTATATGCGAGACCAGTCCGACCGCAACCCCAATGCCAAGGTCGAAGGCTTCGAAGACCTCGAAGCCGAAGCAGCCGAACTCGAAGCAGCAGAAGCAGCTGATGGTGCCGAGTAAAGAAGAAGTTTCACCGGCGGCACAGACCGCCGAGCAAGTCACCGCCGATCGCGGCGGAAGGAAAGTGTCATGACCACCGTCGACAGAACACATGACAACCTGGGCGGGCACCACGATGAGGGCTCGTACCTCACGCCCAAGTACGGCCCGATCGGGACCGTCTGGGATTGGATGACCACCGTCGATCACAAAAAGATCGGTGTCATGTACCTATTCGCTGTCCTCTTCATGTTCTTCCTGGGCGGCGTCGCGGCCCTCATGCTCCGCACTGAGCTCCTCGAGCCCACACGACTCGTCGATGGCAATGTCACGGGTGCAGCCCTTGGCGCACTCGTACAGGGCGAGGTCACACCCACATCCGTCGGCCAGCTCTACAACCGCGTCATGACCATGCACGGCGCGATCATGGTCTTCATGTTCATCGTGCCGGGCATCCCCGCATCGCTGGGCAACTTCTTCCTGCCGCTCATGCTGGGCGCCAAGGACGTCGCCTTCCCAAGGCTCAACCTCGCAAGCTGGTACGTCTACGTCTTCGGTTCCATGTTCGGCGTCTTCTCCATCCTGCAAGGAGGTGTGGACACAGGGTGGACTTTCTACACGCCATACTCAACAACCACCGCGGGCCAGCCACAGGTCATCGCAATGGTGCTGGCCGCGTTCATCCTCGGCTTCAGCTCCATCTTCACGGGCCTGAACTTCATCGTCACCACGCACAAGCTCCGAGCCCCCGGCATGGGCTGGTTCGACATGCCCTTGTTCATCTGGGCCGTCTACTCCACCTCGATCATCCAGGTCCTTGCCACGCCTGTCATCGGCATCACGCTGCTGCTGCTGCTCTTTGAGCGCATCCTCCAGATCGGCATCTTCGACCCGGGCCTCGGCGGCGACCCCGTCCTCTTCCAGCACTTCTTCTGGTTCTATTCGCACCCCGTGGTGTACGTGATGATCCTCCCGGCGATGGGCATCATCTCCGATGTCCTCGCTGTCCACTGCCGCAAGCGACTCTTCGGCTACCGCGCCATCGCGTTCAGTTCGCTAGCCATCGCCGCCATCAGCTTCCTCGTCTGGGGACACCACATGTTCACCAGCCAGGGTGAACTGGCCGCGATGATCTTCAGCTTCCTCACCTTCTTCGTCGCCATCCCGACCGCTGTGAAGGTCTTCAACTGGATCGCCTCGCTCTACAAGGGCTCGATCACCTTCACCACACCCATGCTCTACGTCTTCGCGTTCCTCTTCCTCTTCTCCATCGGCGGCCTCACGGGTCTGCCCCTCGGCACGCTCTCG
>Ga0209273_10003191_pt1 | contig 11627 bp, 10 predicted proteins | sample tdAd471_FD_187126 | JGI IMG/M metagenome (GOLD analysis project Ga0209273, IMG submission 187126) | Marine sediment microbial communities from the Atlantic coast under amendment with organic carbon and nitrate - tdAd47.1 (SPAdes)... | ecosystem: Environmental > Aquatic > Marine > Coastal >...
GCACCCACAATATAGGATGTGTAGCCATTGGTAAAATAGGCGAGCCAAATCACGCCTACTCCGATCACGACGGTCGTCAACCAAGTATCTAGATCATTGGCCCTTTTATCCTTGGAGAACAGTTTACGAAAATTACCTTTCGCTTTTATCCCCGACACTAAGACATAAAGGAACCATTGGGCGAATAACGTCCAGCCAAAGTACCCCATTTTGGACCGTTGCCACAAATAACGATGCTGTTTGTACGGATAGTAATAACCAATGAAAATCATGATGATGATGACGGGTAACACATGAATGAGCCAAGTCCACTTAGGTTCCTCCTTGTGTTCGACACTCGTTTTAACATAAAGGTAGAGGAAAGGGCCGATTAGGGCGCAGGCAGAGAGTCCTACTTGGATGAATAGATTGGAAATGCTAGGGTCATAAATCAAGAAAACCGATTTCATTACGCGAACACTCACAACAAACAAGAGCGCTGACAGAAAGTAGTTGGCCCTACTCTTATGTCTAACGAAAAAGGCAAAATAGAGGCTTAGAAAGAAGCCATTGAAAGCACCCAACGCACTAAAGAAAAATAGGATCTGATCTTCGAAATCCATTTAAAATAACAGCTGTTTAGGGTACAAAAATACATTTATTTGGAACTCACTCCTTGGAAAAATTCAAGGGAACGGCCTCGACTAAATAACTTGGCTGGTGAGGCGAGAATTTATAGAGGGTTGAACTAAACCAGGTTCTTCTGCTAAGTAATAGCGGTAAAATCCGTAAATTCATTTACGATTTCCAACAAAACAAAACGAAACCACTGAAAAATGAAAAATCAACTTATCCTGCTGGGGTTTGGGCTACTAAGCCTTGGATGCGCCCAACAGCCACCCACTCCATCGCCTATTACCATTGATGAGACCCAGCAAATGGAATCTATCGAAACTGTCCTCGAAATCGACAGTGTCTGGGCAGGGCATCCAGTTGGCTTTTGCCTCTTAACGCACGAAGATCAACAATATCTTGCTTACTATAATGCGCAGCGCAATATGGTGGTAGGGCAACGGGAACTGAGCGATGCTAATTTTAGACTTACTATCCTACCTCCTACTACTCGTGAAACAGCAGCTGGTACCAGCACTGTCTTGGGTTGGGATAGCCATAATTATGTAACACTGGGTATTGATAAGGAGGGCTTTATCCACTTCTCAGGGAATGTACATGTACATCCGCTCACCTACTTCCGATCCACCAAAGTTGGCGATATTTCTACCTTGGAACAGGTGTTTGAAATGACGGGCGAAGCAGAAAAAAGGACGACCTATCCACGCTTTATCAACACGCGAGAAGGAGAATTGATTTATACCTATCGAGATGGCGGTAGTGGGAACGGCAACCAGATCTACAACCTATATGATACGGCTACAAAAACTTGGTCGCGCCTATTAGATCAACCCCTCACGGATGGGCAAGGGCTAATGAATGCCTACATTTCAAGTCCGCAATTGCGGGAAGATGACTGGTATCATACTTATTGGGTTTGGCGCGATACCCCAGACTGTTCTACCAATCATGACTTGTCTTACATGAAAAGTCCAGATTTAAAAAACTGGTTTAACGCTTTTGGTGAAAAAGTCGACTTGCCCGCCACTATTGAAGATAATCATGTCATTGTTGACCCCATTCCTGTGAAAGGAGGCATTATCAACCTAGCGGCCAAGCTGGCTTTTGATAAAAACAAACAGCCCGTTTTTGCTTATCATAAGTACGACGCAGCGGGGAATCTACAGTTTTATACAGCTCAAGTGCAAGGCAAAGCATGGGTGTACAAGCAAGTCACCGATTGGGATTATCGCTGGGAGTTTAGCGGCAATGGGAGTATCAATAGTGAAGTCAGAATCAAAGGCTTCCGTAAACGACAAGATGACAAGTATGAAATAGACTATTGGCATATCAAATATGGAGATGGTACGCTTCTGTTAAATGACCAATTTGAGAACATAGGCCAAGTCAAGAAGCCTGCTCCCTTTGGTAAGGATCTAGCGATTGAAGGAGATTTTCCGGATTTACAAATCCAAACCAGTGCCGATATAGGCCAATCCCCAGATGAAAATATACGCTACCTGCTAAAATGGGAAACGCTAAATCGAAACCGAGATAGGGCCCGACCAAAACCTTGGCCGGCGGCTAGCCAATTGTACCTGTATAAATTGAAGGGGTCATAGGAACTGGGCAAGACTTCAGAAGTTTCCCCAGTCCCGTCCTGGAAAACTTCTGAAGTCTAGGCGCAACCCGCAACCCCTAAAAAACAATCACCGTCTTACCAATCGTCTTCCCTGACTCCTGCATTTCGTGGGCCTTTTTGAGGTTTTCTACTGTAAAGCCTTCCAGGGTAGTGGTTAAGGTCGTTTTCAGCCTCCCCTCTTCAATGAAACTAGCCACGGTGTTTAGAATCTTATGTTGTTGCTCAATATCTGCAGTGCTAAACATGGAGCGCGTATACATGAATTCAAAGGAAAAAGACACACTTTTCGTTTTGAGTAAGGAGAGATCCAAGGGGTCGCTGCTGCCCGTAATCGTTACGATATGTCCCTGTGGCTTGATGATCTCAGTAGCCATTTTCCAATAGGCATTGATATTGACGAAGTCTAGGATATAGTCAACTTGGCTGTGCCCAATTTTTTCCAATTCATTTTGCAAATCATAATGATTGACGACATAATCGGCGCCTAACTTCCGGCACCAATCTTGGGATTCAGGGCGGGAGGCGGTCGCAATGACGGTAAGTCCGGCCACCTGCTTGGCGATTTGAATAGCAATGGAACCTACCCCGCCCGCACCAGCTAATATCAATACTCTTTTGCCCCTATCTGTTTCAGGGTTTACTTTTATACGGTCGAATAGCGATTCCCAAGCCGTCAAGACGGTTAAGGGAAGGGCGGCGGCTTCGGCATCACTGAGGTTGTTGGGCTTGCGGCCAACGATGCGCTCATCAATGAGTTGGTACTCGGCATTGCTACCACTTCGTGTCAAATCTCCGGCATAATAAACTGGGTCACCTACTTTGAATTTGGAGGTCTTCTCCCCTACTGCCTCTACCGTACCGACGGCATCCCAGCCAATGATTTTTGGCGTATCTAGCACCTCATCCTTAGCTGCATTCTGGCGAATCTTAAAATCGACCGGATTGATGGATATGGCGGAAATTTTAACCAACAAATCATATCCGCTAGGAGTAGGTACTGCTGTCTCAAAAGCAATGAAACTTTCTGCTGCTGCGATGGGGAGCGACTGCTTGAATCCTATGGCTTTCATTTTTTTCTTTTTTTGATCGTTACTAAAATACCTCACAAAGGTAGGGGCTGTCTTGCTCCCAGTAAAGTACAAAAGAAGGTAATACAGGTATAAAAAAGGGTTTTGAATCATTTTAAATAATCTCACTACTTCTTTACCAAGCTTTAATCATTTCGCTGATTCTCCAGCTTCCTTTCACCTTTTCTAACAACACAATATTTCCATAGCCGCAAGATTTGCCGCAAAGCCAATCGTAGTAGAGGCTAGCCCTATCGGCTTTTTCATTGATGGATATCGCTGAAATCGTCATAATGCCTACATGGGCGGCGTCGATTTGTCCGCTTTCAAACTCATCATAGTTGATGATTTCGTACGGGCTCTTATTCTCGATATCGGATTTATCCCAAGCGGTTAACGCTTCAAGGAAGGACTGGTCGATGGTGTAGTCCTTCAAAGCATCCCTTGCCCAGCCTTTGTAGTAATCGTTCAATTTGGCTTCGTTGAAGAAAATGATTTTTTTGGTGGGCTTGACCGCTTGACCCGCCCCGATTTTCGCTGGAGCAAACGCTTTTCCCAACTCACCCGTTCCTAAGTGATCTCGATTCCCAATTTGTGTATTGTAGATGAGGGATAGAATGGCGGTTGGGTCATCCTGTACGGCTGGGGTACAAGCCAAAAGGAGGTTCAAAGTGACTAGTAATAGTGGGATTTCTAAAGCCATGAAGGGGGAGCAATGTTTGTTTTTCATATGGACTAAGTCGTAAGATTAAAAAAGGAATAACGCCTAGATTTTTGCTTCTTTGCATCAATGGCAAAGAAGTCGCCGAAGGCAAATTTAAAAGGAGCATCAAGCAGGATTCATTTTCGAGGAGATTCATTTTAGGGACTATTAGACGCCCGACCCGATGTACTTCGAAAGTTTTTAAGATCATAAATCACGAGGTGATTTGGAAGGAAAAAATCGATAGTTTTTCATTCAATTAGGTAGACTATCCTTAACTTTGATAACCTCATTCAAAACAAAATGTCAAACTGATGACGTCCACGATCATAGACCTTCTCAACGAACCGCTGGCGCTAGATGCTGCACAAATTGCATTCTACCAAAAGTACAAATATATCAAGATCAAAGAAGTCTTGGATGCCGATACCTTGGCCTATTTTAATGCGGTAGTAGATCGAAAGGTGAAGGAAATGAATACCGTAGATATACCCTTGGATAAGCGCAGTACCTATGGAAAAGCCTTCCTGCAATTGCTTAACCTTTGGCGGGAGGATGAGGAGATTCGATCCTTGGTCTTTAGCCGACGATTGGGATCGATTGCGACGCAATTGATGGAAGTGGATGGCGTGCGATTGTATCATGACCAAGCCCTCTTTAAGGAAGCGGGCGGCGGCATTACGCCTTGGCATGCCGATCAGTATTATTGGCCACTGTCTAGTAGTAATACCGTTACGGCTTGGATTCCTTTGCAAGCTACACCGTTGGAAATGGGCCCGCTGGAGTTTAGCGCAGGTAGTCACCAAATTGTAGAAGGTCGCGACCTAGCTATTTCAGATGAGAGCGAGGAGAAAATCCAAGCAAAATTGCGGGTCACTGATTTCGAGCATATAATTGAAGCCTTTGATGTAGGTGAAATTAGCTTCCATTCGGGCTGGATATTCCACCGGGCGGGCGCCAATACAACAGATCAAGTTCGCAAAGTGATGACAGTTATATATATGGATAAGGACATGCAACTCGCCACGCCTACTAATGAAGGGCAAATGAATGACTGGAAGGCTTGGTGCCCAGGCGTGAAGATTGGCGAGGTCATCAACTCCCCATTGAATCCGATTTTGTATGAACGATAGAGTTTAAAGTTAAGAAGTGAAGAGATGAAGAGGTGAAGCAGGTCACCACTTCACTTCTTCACCACTTCATCCTACTTTTAGCCTTACCCCACCAACATTTTCAAGATAAAATAGAAGACCGAAGGACAAAGCAAACAGCCCAAACCCGTATAAAAAGTAGCGGTCAATGCGCCATAAGGGACCAACTTAGGGTCAGTGGCTGCCAATCCTGCCGCGACACCACTCGTCGTTCCAATCAGGCCGCCAAAAACAACCGCCGAATGTGGATTATCCAAGGAAATCGCTTTAGCCACCAAGGGCGTTCCTATCGTGGCCACAATCGTTTTGACTACACCTGCAGCAATGCTAATCGCCATCACCTCCGAGCTGGCACCCAAGGCCCCTCCAGTTACGGGTCCAACGATATAGGTACAAGCACCTGCTCCAATCGTAGCCAAGCTGACCGAATCGGAATACCCCATGGCATAAGCTATGGCTACGCCTAAAAAGAAGGAAAAAAATACACCTACTAATAAGGCGATTACCCCTGCTAGACCAGCGTGCTTTATCTTCTCAAGGTCTGCCCCCATAGCGGTAGCTACTACGGAAAAATCCCTAAACATGGAACCGCCCAGTAAGGCCATGCCTGCGAATAGGGGAATGTCCGCTATCCCTTTTTTATCGCCTAGTAATGCCAAGGCCAAACCTATTAAAATAGCGATGGCAACCCCAGGGATTTTATTACGCGTCAGTTTTTTGGATAGCCAGTAGGAGATTAGCATGATAAATCCTACGAAAAGAAAAGCAAATAATAGGCCGTTTTTGGTGAGGACTTTTTCGATAACTTCCATCATGCGTTCTGTTCTTTTCTGCCTATTTTAGCAATCAGTGGGACTAAGAAGAAGGCGGTAATCGTAACGACTGCCCCTACCACCAAGGCCACTGGGCCACTTGAAATAGCCGCTTTCACGTTTTGAGTGGATGCCATGGCCACAATAATGGGAAGATACATCGAGCTCCAAAAAAGAATCCCCTTAGTGGTTTCCGTTTTAAGCCAGCCTTTTTTCTTCAAATAAAGATTGATGACCATGAGTAATATCATGGCGAAACCAACGCCTCCTACATCGCCATTTACACCGATAGCTAGGCCGAGCAAACTGCCCAAGATCTTTCCCACCAGAAAACAAAAAGCAAGTAAGGCTACTCCGTATATTATCATAGTTCTATAAAAATTTTCTGTATCGCTTTCTTCGTTACTTTACCCATTACATTACGTGGTAGATCCTTTTGAATAATATATTTTCGAGGTATCTTATAGTTGGGTAATTTATCCTTCAACCATTCTTTTAGTTCGGCCACGTCTGCTTCATCTTGTTCTAGAATAAGGCTTGCCCCTATGATTTCTCCCCATTCTTCATCCGGGATTCCGACGACACCACAATCTTTGATATTGGGGTGTTTGCGCAAGACCTCCTCGATTTCTAAAGCAGATATCTTATAGCCCCCCGATTTGATGATGTCTACGGAGTTTCGGCCCAATATTCGATAGCTACCATTCTCAAAAGCAGCAATATCTCCCGTTTTAAACCAGCCATCTACGAAGGTCTCTTCCGTAGCTTCGGGTTTCTCCCAGTATTCTTTAAAGACGTTTGGACCTTTTACTTGTATTTCTCCCGGTTCTCCCTCCTTTAGGATTACCTTGTTTTCATTCACTAATCGAATGCTAATACCTGCAAGGGCTTGACCAATATAACCCGGTTTTCGTTCCCCCTCATAGGGATTGCTGATCGCCATCCCCATTTCCGTCATTCCATAGCGTTCCAATAAGGTATGCCCACTAATCTGCCTCCATTTTTCAAGGGTAGAAATAGGCAATGCGGCAGAGCCTGATACCATTAATCGAAAACCGTTTAGCGCAGCCGAGATCTCCGCTTGCTCAGCACTCGGCAATTCATTCCAATAATTGATCAATTTATAGTAGATGGTGGGAACGGCCATAAAGAGATTAACCTCTTTTTTGCAAAAAACATCGAATACTGCCTGGGGACTAAATTTGGGTAGAAACTCACAACAAGCTCCGCTCCATAAGGCGCAACTCAAGATATTAATGATGCCATGTACATGATGTAAGGGCAAAATATTTAAGATATGGTCTTCTTTGCGCCATTGCCAGGAGGTCACCAAGGACTGGATTTGTGCCTCTATATTCTGGTGCGTACTTACGACCCCTTTGGGCTTGCCCGTTGTGCCACTTGTATATAGAATCATGGCCCGCCTGCTCAAGTCAATGTCAGGTAGGTCTCCTTCCTTATTCTCAATATCTTCAACGGGAATGGACGTGATGTCAAACTCCTCAAAGAGTAACTTTATTCGTTCTTCATAGGGTTTGGAGAAAATAACGACTTCTGCTTTGGTATCTTCAATGACATACTTGATGGAAGCATAAGGATGTTTGGTACAGAGCGGAACGGCTATTCCACCGGCTCGCCAAATCCCCCATTGTATGTAGACATATTGGAAGCCTGGGTCAACGAGAAAGGCGATTCGCGCCTCCTGCAAATCCTTTCGGCCAGCTAGGAGATGCTTGGCCATACGCTCCGAGGCCTGGAGCAACTGGGCATAAGTGTATGAAGTATCATTACTTTTAATGGCGATGGCATCCAAATGCCTTGCAGCGTTTTCTATCAACTGGATCATGCTTGCAAAATAGTTGGTTATTGCGAATGTACGTAATTAGCCTTTAATCGAAGGGACTACACCAGTTTTGATAGCCTTACCGCTAGCCTAACTCACTTCATTCTTTGGCTTCTATGATCCAGGGATAGGCTTTGGGAAAGCCCTTCCTCCAGGTCATGTGCCAGTGCCCCTCCCCTTCTTCTATATCGAGTTTGATATCTTCAGCCGGCATTCCGCTGGCCAATAATACCTCTCGCATTCTCTCGATACTATTCACCGTCGGTGTTTCTAACCGACCTGCATCAAAGTATATTTTTTGCTGTGCTAATCGCTTGTTCTTTTCATGTAGTTGATAAACGACTTCACTCACCCAAAAGGAAGGTGAAAATACGATCGCTCCACCAAAGACATCGGGATATTCCATGAGCATATAGTAAGACATCAAACCGCCGAGGGACGCCCCACCAATGATAGTGGACTGTGCTTCTTTTTTCGTTCTATACCTGGCGTCAATCCAAGGTTTTACCGAATTCACGATCCAATTTGCATGTTTATCGCCACTCACTCTTTTATGAGAATACCAACGAGTAGAAGGAAAAGGTTTGTATTCTCTTAAGCGATTTTCCGAACTGTATATTCCTACTACGATGGCCGAGGCTTGCCCTAGCTGCCTTATACTGTCCAAGACTTCATCTACCTGCCATTCAGTTCCTTCTTGAATCTTTTGATCAAAGAGGGATTCGCCATCCATGAAGTAAATAACGGGGTAATCTACCGTATCCGTTGCATAATTTTCGGGTAAATACAGGGCAAGCGTTCTCTTTTTGTTGAGATAATCAATCGTGATGGTGTCTGTAAGTATATGTACATTCTCAGAGGCAGTAGGTGTCAAGGTTTCGACCCAAGCTCGATGTTTTTTCTCCTCGATTCGGTGGATAATCGTTTTGTAGATATTGTATCCGATCATGACGAGTAGCAGGACTCCGAAGGTATAGGCTAATTTCTTTTTCATTTTCTTGCTTGAAGTTAAATGTGTAATAGAAAAGGGTCTCTCCATGCGAATGCGTATCAATAAGACCGCCTCTTTTCTATTTTCAAATTAAGGCAGGAATCGTCGTTATGGCAAATTAGATTGACGAATGGCAAGGCTTTGGGACAAACAACAAAGCCCATTGGCTCAAAGGCATAGCTAAACCTTGGGCTTATTCCTAAAAATGGGAATGTACTTACGTGAGACCGGCACCCAAAACCCTGGAGAAGGATTCAAGTCCAGTTTTAAGCCCTGGGCATTGCCAGTGATCTTTTCGATTTTGGCGGTGTTTACGAGAAAGGAACGATGACTTCTTTGAATCGGCGTATCCAGTATAGCCTGCTCCATGCTAGAGATGGTATTACGGAGCAGCTTTTTGGCCAGTTCATTTTCCTTTTGATAATGAATCTGAACATAATTTTGCATGGCTTCAATGCAAATAATCTCCTGGGCATCTATCTCAAAAAATTGATCCGATTGGTAAATGGGTAAACGAACCAGTTGGGTGGTATCATTTTGTGCCTTGCTTTTCGGACGAAGCTGTATTTCCGCCGCTACTTTTTCATTGCGATAAGAATGGCGAATGACAATGAGTGATCCAAATAAGATAAATGGAAACAAGCCAACACTTAATGTACTTAGAAATACGCTGCTGAAATGCTTTAGGGAATGGGGAAGCCCATAACTATTGACAGTGAAAAGGTAATTGGCTACAGCTACACATGCACAGAGGATTAAATTGGTCAACAACCATTTCCAAAATGTCCAATTCGGATGATCTCGATTTAATTGCAGGATATACTTCAAGAAAAGTTCATAGGATATAAAAACGATCAAGGCCATGGCTCCAAAAACCGCTGCATACTTGGCGCGGCCCACCGACCGATTTCAGAAAAACCAAATGGCCGGAATATGGCCAAGACAAAAATGACGATCACGGCCGTTATCAAACCATTCTTGATGATCACTCTGTTGTCGTCAATTTGGGGATAGGGCTCTTGTAGAAATGCGAATATCTTTTTTATCACAGTACTGGTCAATTAGTCAAGGGCTTGAAGATAATAAATCGGGGAAGACTACGCCCGGGAAGACTAGGAAACATTCCGCTTTCTGACTTCCGCCTTCCGATGTGGGTTGGTCGATACTGACAAAAATATTTCTTCTTGTGCGTACCATTTTTGGATATAAATATTCAGTTCGGTCATCCAGTTCAGCGATTATGTTTCACTCATTTGTGCGGCTTTTCAATCACTGAAATGTTCGTGAAAGCTTGGGTTTTACCTTCGGTGACCTACTTTTTTGCCATCGCTTTTTGAGCTACTAGCTTAAGCCATCCCAGAAAACGAAACTTGCTCAAGCAGTTGAGTAATCAACTCAAGCACAACGCATCAAACAGTGTTTTGCCGGGCCACCCTCATATGGCGTAGCCTAGCGGCTACAATGGTAGTTTTGGCTATAGCCAAGGGCTTAGTCACCCCACAAGACGTAAAGATCAGGACTGTTTTGATTTAAGTATAAAAACTCATTAACAGATGTTTACACTTTGTTGGCTGGAAAAGCTGGGGTGATGGGCATTATTCATTTCAGCGAAGGGTTAGCCCAAAACCCGCTAAAAACGGTACATTGTTTGAGCTTCGATCAGCTTAGATTTGAAGTACAGCTACTCATTAATCGAAGTAGACAGAAGTAGAAATCAATGATATAGCGAGTTTGTAACGTTTAGGATTTTGGGCTAGCTCTTCGCGTTAAGAAATGAATACAGCCCTGACTTTTGCTTCTTTGTGTCAAGACAAAGAAGTCGCCGAAGGCACATTTAAAAGAGGGCTAGGTCATATCCATTTATTGGCCTATCGGCCAACCCACTTCTGATGTCTAAGGGCGCAAAAAAACGATTTGATTTGCAAATAGGAAATAAACTATCTATATTTGATCTGCAAATAGGAAAATAACATGATTAAATTAGGAGCTTTTGAAGAATTGGTATTGTTAGCAGTGGGGGCCCTAGGTGAGCAGGCCTATGGGGTAGCCATCAAAGACCTACTGCATGAAAAAGGAGGCAAGAAACCGAGTATCGGCGCTTTGCATTCCGCACTCTACCGTTTGGAAGATAAAGGTTGTTTGAAATCCTGGGAAGGAGGCGCTACCGCAGAACGTGGTGGTCGCCGGAAGAAGTACTACCTACTCACACCTTACGGTGAAAAAGTCTTGCGAGAAGCACATGAATTAAGGATGGAGTTGGCAAGAAATATTCCCGGCTTAAATTTAGGATTTTATGGATAAGCAGTCACCACAACCTCCCAAATGGGCCTCTCGTTTTATGCACTGGTTTTGTGCGCCGGAAGTGCTTGAAACGCTGGAAGGAGATCTTTATGAGTTGTACTATCGGCGAGTGGCGGAAGACGGGAATCGCAAGGCTAATCTTCATTTCTATAAGGATGTACTAGATATCTGCCGTCCTTTTGCCTGGAGAAAAAGAAAATTTGGACGTACAAATCACCTCGACATGTTTAAAAATAATCTAAAAATCACCCTTCGCAGCCTGTGGAAAAACCTAGGAAGCGATTTGCTGAATGTGACAGGCCTGACGCTTGGCGTGCTGGGGTCCATCATCATCTTCCTGACTGTCAAGTATGAAATGAGCTTCGATACCTTTCATCAAAATGAAAGCGAAATATATCGAGTCACCAACAATTACTACTACCCTACTTTCACCATGTACGTCGGCCAAACGCCCGACCCCATGGCGGAAGCGCTACGAACGGATTTCCCTGAATTTACCAACGTTTTTCCCATTTATTCCAGCCGC
>Ga0209273_10003192_pt1 | contig 11620 bp, 9 predicted proteins | sample tdAd471_FD_187126 | JGI IMG/M metagenome (GOLD analysis project Ga0209273, IMG submission 187126) | Marine sediment microbial communities from the Atlantic coast under amendment with organic carbon and nitrate - tdAd47.1 (SPAdes)... | ecosystem: Environmental > Aquatic > Marine > Coastal >...
TAACCGACTGTCCTGATTGAATTGCCTTTAAGGCTTTATCGAAATCGAATTTCTCTGTCATAATCAATTCTCCATACAGCATTATGCTGCAAGTTAAAGAATTGACACAGATTTTCTAACACTCCCAAATCCGATAGTCGTTAAAGTATCGTAGTTTTACTCTTACCCTGATTATCCTTTGCTAAATCCTTACAGACTCCTATCGAATTCAAACATTGGCGCTATCCTGTTATTATCCCCTGAACAATTCATCCCTCGTCTGGCTCTTGTCACCTGGCACTTTCTTTCAAAATCTGAAAACGGCACTTTGTGGAGAGACTATGAAATACTTCCTGGCAATCTGTATCTGTCTGACTTGCTTCGGCCTGTTCAATTCTAACGCCCTGGCAGCTTTTTACGATTCGAGCAGCGGGACCCTGCATTTATCAGCCGTGTTTGACGGCGAAAAGACGTGGCTTGATGCGGTCATAACCTTGCATCCGGATGGTACCTATTCGATTGATGGTGAAGAGTCTGCTTTGCCGTTCCGTTGTGAATCAAACTTCGATGAACAGACGCTTACACTGATTTCCGAAGGCATGAACCCAGAGGAGATCAATGGGGTACTGGGATGCCGATGGTCTTATTATTCATCGAATAGGTTTTCGTTGTCACCAAGTGAAACCTATACCTGGGTTGACTCAAATTGCACCCAACTTCATGTTTCTCCGGACATTGGCGATCAGAATCTATTCCATGAATCCCTGCTTTATGTATCCAGTTGCGATTTGAATCCTGACCGGAACGGACTCTATGACCTAACTGCCCCAAGATTCATCATTCAAATGGCCGTGATAGACGATATTGTCGCTGCCCCGGACGTAATTCTCGAATTCAACACGTTTGCTCAGACTATTAAATTGATTTCTGCAGTGGAGAAACCTATGGCTGATCCACCAGAGGTTTGCGGCCTGTTTTCACAGGATATCCTTGATACGGCAGTGGGCTCCGCTACCACGCTCGATGAACTGGCGAATATCATGGGCTGCCAATGGACCTACAATATTGTCACTACGAATCCTGACGCCTCGAGTACCAGTCAGGTATTCTGGGATCATGAATGTAATTCAATATTCGTATTCATAGATCAGAGTTCGGGATTGATAAGCGGCATGCAATTTGACTATCGCCAAACGGGCTGCGGTTTTTAAATTATTACAGTCAATCGATTGAGGTCAGAGTAAAACTACAGTACTGCATTTTTACTCTGACCTTGGTTCTCCAAACCAAATTTTCTAGGTACAAATAAAACTATTCGCTATTTTAACTCCGCAACCACAACGAACGGCCCCTGCTTATTACTGCTGCCCATGAAAACTGCTTCTCCGATGGACAGAGACTCGCTCTCGACAAATTCTGCCAGCACTTTTTCATAGTCCGCGGAAAGGTCAAGACTGAAATTGAGGCCTTCATCGGTCTGGTCCAGGGTTTTTTTCATGTATCCCTTGTTGGCCCATCCGACAATTCGATCAGCATAAATGTCAACGATTATCACGCTGCCGGGGCCAGTTGCGTCGCGTATTTCACGTAGCGTTTTCCGAACGTCTTCCTCCGACAGATACAGGGTAACGCCCTCCCACAGAAAAACAGTCTGTTTGGCTGTGTTGAATCCAGACTCGATTAATTTATCCACTATGCTGTCTTTGCCGAATTCGACACTTACATAGCTGACGTGATCACGGTTGATTCCGGCTGCATCCAGGCAGGCGATTTTATGATTTTGTACGGCGGGCTGATCGAGCTCGAAAAACGAAATGCCCTGTTTCTGCAATTCCCCATAGGCCCTGGTGTCGTATCCGGCACCCAACACCACGAACTGCTCGGCCGATTCAATTCCTCTCTCTATGATTCGATCAATATAGAGCGTTCTTGCCGTTATAAGATCAGCCAAGGTTTCAGAACCAGGTTCCGGCACCCGTGGATAAATGCTATGTCGTCCTGAAATCTTCGCTTTCACCCACAGCGGAAACAGGCACGCCCATAGGCCAGTCAATGATGTATTTGGCAGAACCTTGGCCAGTTTTGCGGTTGCCTCATCCTTTCGCAGTCCGAAAACATGCATGGTCCAGCGACCATTCACGACTTCAATGGCGGTCAAGGAAAGAGCAAGCTTTCTGCTGACTATGACTTGTTTGTAGAAAACAAGCAGCGCACCGATAACGGCGAGGGGAACAAACAGAATCTGGAGCGGGATAAAAACGATAATGCTCAATATGTTCAAAAAATTTTCTTCTCCTATTGAACATGGTGCCGGATCGGGTAGAGCTGCGGGTACGCTGGCCCTGGAGCTTGTGCAGGATTCAACACTTGTCGTGGATCCCTTTCCCCTGAAGTATGCGCGACCTGGACTTGGCGATTCGCGACAAGCGGGTCTTCGCCTGTCTGGCACTGGAAATGAAATAAATGTAACCACGCTTGCGTCCAGGGGTCAGGTTCTCAAACGCACTTTTAAGCTCAGCATCCCTGGAAAGCGTTTCGGTCAGTTCCTCGGGAAGATCAGGTTCAGTCCGCCGGTCAATGCTCAGTCCTGCCCTTTCGACCCGTATGGCTTCGGCAACGTAGGCCTTGATTATCCTGCAAAGTCTTTCCACTTCGCGAATATCGGTAAAGCATATCCGGTATCCTGCCCGTGAGTTAGGACCCTGAACGTGCAACACGCGATCAGGATCCTGCAGCAATGCGCCTTTGAAAAAAAGCAGGGCGAGAAAGTTATTCATTCGCTGGATTATGCAAATATTCTTCCCATTGTTGGTATAGCAGGGTTTGCCCCACTTGAGTGTTTCCGTCAGATCACAGCCAAGCAGAACTTTTCTCAGCGCAATGGCTTCTTCCCGCCAACGGCTGGCATCCTCGAATTTTTTGTCTACCGCTGAATTCATCGAATAGCCATGGATCAATAGGCCTAAAACCAGAACTTGAGGCCTGCCAGCCACCAGATTTCGTGCCCGTCCACGCCGGAGGGTAGCAGGTCTGAGGTTTTACCGAATCGGGATACCCGTTCCACGCCTATATAGGGAGCAAACTGCCTGTTGAACTCGTAGCGCAACCTGGCGCCGAATTTCAGCGTGGCCAGGCCTGACCCCTGCCCGACTTCCTCGTCGGCCTTGCCATAGGAATGAATGTCGATACGGGGTTGCAATACCAGGCGCTGGGTAAGCAGGATCTCGTATTCCGCCTCCAGGTCGTAGAAAGTCTGCCCACGCTCGGAAACAAACAGGCTGGCATCCACCTCGAACCAGTACGGAGCAAGGCCGTTAAACCCCAACACGGCCCAGTGCCGATGATTGTCATTTATGATCGAATGCCTGAAGCCATACTGAAAATTCCAGAATGGTGAAACAGCGTGAGATCCCATGAGATCGATTTCCGCCACTTCCACCGAATCCTGTTCCATCTCCAGCTCGGTACGCAACAGTATACGGTTGTAACTGCCACCAAACCAGGCGTGTCCCTCCAATTCTGTAACATCGATACCGTCACGGGTGACGTGCTCGAAGCGGTCCATCCAGAGCCCTGCGAACACCGTTTGGTCCGCCAGCTGAATCATGCTCTCGGACTCAAGGGCATACAGTCCCGAAGACAGCTCGTATCCACCGGAGTAAGCGTGGGGATCGCGAAGATCAGCTGGTCCTGTGGATGGCCCGGACGGATCCATGGCCATCTCTGGGGATACCATTTCGTCGTGCTGGTGAGACTGATCCAAGATACCGGCTCCCGCCTGGCTCCCTGTCCCGTGATCATGTGGCTCAACAGGTTCCTGTTCCCTGGCTGCAACCTCCATTGCGCAACCCAGCAAGATCGCCAGCAGGGTGATCTTTGTGCTACAGGTCCGGTTCATGCCACCACCACTTCACGGAACATGCCCGCGTCCATGTGTAACAGCAGATGACAGTGCCATGCCCAACGGCCCAGAGCGTCGGCAGTGACACTGAAACTCACCCGCTGGGCAGGCTGCACCGGGATGACATGGCGCCGCACCAGGAAGTTGCCGGCAGCGTCCTCCACGTCGCTCCACATGCCGTGCAGATGCATTGGATGGGTCATCATTGTGTCGTTGTGCAGATGCACGCGAAGTCGTTCACCATGGCGAAAATAGACCGGCGTGGATTTGCTGTACTCCAGTCCGTCGATGGACCAGCTGTACCGCTCCATGTTGCCGGTAAGATGCAATTCGATTTCCCGTTCCGGTACCTGCCGTTCAGCGGTCCTGTCCAGCGACCTTAAGTCCGCCAGTGTCAGTACCCGGTGATCCATGCCGCGCAGACCCACGCCGGGATCGTCGAGATCGGTTCGCGGGTAATCCACCCGCATGTCGGTGCTGGGACCGAATTCCGAGGTGGCATGTTTTGCCATGACGGGTTCCGGACCTGCCATTGCCATCGAACCATGCCCTGCACCACCGTGCATCACCATGGCGGATTCCCCGCCGGCATGGGACATATCGCCCATCATGTCTGACATGGACAGCCATTCAACATTGCGGGTGTCCGGCACCGGTGCGCTCAGCCCCGGCTGCACGGCCAGGGTTCCTTTCGCGTAGCCCGATCTTTCCATGGTTTCGGCAAAAATCGTGTAGGCGTCCTCCACGGGGCTGACAACCACGTCGTAAGTCTCTCCTGGACCTATTCGGAACTCGTCGGTAGTCACGGGTTCGACGTCAAGTCCGTCCACCTGCACCACCGTCATGGGCAGATCCGGAATGCGCACATCGAAAAACGTGTTGCCGGCTGCGTTGATGATCCGCAGTCGGACCCGCTGACCCGGCCGGAACAGGCAGGTTTCGTTCTCCGCCGAAATCTGGCCGTTCATCAGGTAGGTCAAGGTATTCGCCGACAGATCGCCCAGGTCTGTCGGTTTCATGCGCATCGCGTTAAACATGTCACGCTTGCTGACGGACGCCTGTATACCCAGCCGCTGGATATCCTCCAATAACCCGGGCAGGGTTGGCTGATTGAAGTTGTACAGGTGTCCCATGGTCTTCAGCTTCTGGAAAACGTACTTCGGGTCTTCGTCTGTCCATTCAGACAGCATCAGCACATGGTCCTGATCCACACCGAATTTTTCCCCCGCGGCCGGCTCGATGATTATCGCACCATACATTCCCGTCATTTCCTGGAAAGCTGAATGAGAGTGATACCAATACGTACCGTTCTGTTGCACCTTGAAGCGGTACTGGAATGTCTGTCCCGGGCCGATTCCGGGAAAGCTGATACCCGGCACACCATCCATCTGGTAGGGTAGAATCAGTCCGTGCCAGTGAATGGAGGTCGGTTCGGCGAGGCGATTGGTCACGTTGATGGTGACTTCGTCACCCTCCCTCCAGCGCAGGGTCGGTGCCGGGATGGAGCCGTTGATGGCCGTTGCCATCCGCGGGGACCCGCTGAAATTTACCGGAATCTCCTCGATGGTCAGGTTGAATACCCTGCCGGACAACTGCTGTCGCCGGTTGGTATCCACACCCGGCTGACCCGGATTGCCGGCGACGCAGGAACCCAGGGCCGGGGTAACCAGGCCCGCGCCTATTCCCTGGACAAACCGTCTTCGCGAGTGCAGAAATTCTGCCTCGTCCAGTCCACCCTGCCGATGATTGAAAAGCCACTTCTTCACTGAATTCTCCTCGCTTGATACTTGTCACCAGCGCGACAACTGCCACGCCCGTACTGGCAGGATCAGGAGATGGAGGGTCCAATAACCGAACAGGCAGGCGGCCTGTCAGATTGGAAAAAAGGGGAACATGCTTCCTCCAGCGCCAATCCCGGACTATCAGGCCGGGATTGGTGGACGGAAGACCAGGTAGGTGCGGCTGAGTACGGCACCTTCGACGGGGATGGATTGATACTCCACCGGCACAGACTTGCTGCCTGATCGCGAACCCAGCCCGACACTGAAGCAATGGGTGACGCAATCAAGGCATTGCTCATCGCAATCGGCGCCATGGTGGCTATCAACCTGATGAGCCTGGTGGCCGGCTTCTTTCGGGATATCGTGCAGGCTTACATGGGAATTAACAGTGGCGTTCCGGCTGTCCTGCGGGGTGTTCAGACAATTTCCCTGGAAGCTGCTGCACACTGAAGCCGCATCAGCCGCCATGGCCGGGGATACAGAAACCAGTGACTGGGCGGCGCCGGCATTCACCCAGGCGGTGAGCAGGATCAGCAGGGCGGCAACGTGTTTATGGCTATTAAGGCGCATGGGAGCAGTCTGTTGTGCGTTGATTGAATTCCGGCAGCCGGGCCTGGCCGGACCTTCAGGGTCTTTATTATTACTCTGAAAGACCAATCACCATAGGCCGGCTATCGGAAGCGAGCCACCAGGGGCGTTTCACTCCAGGCCTGTCAAGGCAGACCTGCCACTCCAGACCTGCCAGTATAGGGTATTGAACCAGTTAGAGTAACTCTAAGGTCAATCCGTTTTATCGGTACTTACCTTAGTCAGACCCGGGCAACGGCACAATTCTTACTGCAGAACCGTGTCAGGCTGTTGAAAAACTATTGCGCTTGCCAATCAACACGGTTACTGGTGAAGTCGCGGATTCACCGGTCCTGGCCCTTCGTCTCTGCCCTTTCACGACGCCGGAATTCACTGGGCGTCATGCCTTTGCGTTCCTTGAAAGCCTTGTTGAATGGTGCAATGGAACTGAAGCCCGAGTCCAGGGCAATGGTCAGAATCGGCAAATGGGCATTGGCCGGGTTCAGCAGATCGGCAGCGGCGGCCTCGATGCGATGGTCATTGAGAAAAACCTTGAAGTTCTTGTAACCCAACTCACTGTTGATAAGTTGACGCAGGCGATACTCCGGTAACGCCATGGCGCTGGACAGGGTTCCGACAGTGAGCCCTGGGTCACGAAAGATCTGCCGGGTATTGAGCAACTCGTCCAGATCCTGCTTGCGCCTGTCCCAGTCAATCCAACCTTTGCTTTTCGGCGTCTGTGGACCTGTACCGGATGTTCTGCTCTGCAGGGCAATCCAGCCAATGCTGCGCGGCTGCAGGTAAACGAAAAACAGGCAGAGCGCCAGGGCGAATTGCCATGCGGTGTGAAACGCCTGCGGCCTGAAAGGCAGCGCATAGCGAATAGCCAGCAGATTTTCCACCACCAGCATTTCCAAACCGATAACGCCGATTGTGATCAGAATGACGAAGCGCAATCGGAACCGGCCTTGTACCAGGTCGGCCCGCCAACTGGGCAATAGCGCAAAAACTGCCAGGAGCAGGTAGCCGATTTTCACCAGTTGCGGAAAGTATTCGAAGACAACGATGAGCATCTTATCCTGGGGCCAGTTACTGCCCTGGCTGACCAGGTAATCGAAACTGTCCAGCCCCACGGCCACCAATGCCGGGGTCCAGTACAGCCGCGACGAAACATCCCGCTCCTCAAAGAGTTGAAACAGCAGCAGTGCCGCTGCCACCGGCGCCAGATTGGCCAGCGTGTAGGGTACAACCTGGAAATACTGGTACAGGCCCGCCTGGTCCGACGCGTTGTAGTAAGGCGCTGCGGCAAGGCCCGCCAGGGTCAATAAACTGAATACCAGATAGTTGCGCGTGCGGTCAGCTTCGCTACCCAGCCAACAGCTGGCTGCAAGCAACAGGAAAAGAAGCACCGTGGCAAAGCTGATGAAATGCCGGATGTCCATGCAGACCATTACTCCAGTTTTTCCCCGGGGCCTCACGGGCTGAGTAGAACTGATCAGGGCAATCCTGCCCGGGTTTCAAGCTTAAATCTGCCCCCTAAGGCAGTCAGCCACCGCACCAGGTCGGCAATATACTCGGGACTCTTGTACCGATAGGGCCGTCCGGAACTGTCCGAGGCCAACAGGTAGACTCCATGAACGGCACCTGGATAGGTGAACAAGGTAAACGGTTTACCAGCGTCTATCCAATTGCGAACCATTGCCACCGATGTGTCCGGCGGGGCATCCTCGTCGGCCTCGCCGTATTGAAACAGCACCGGGATACCGAGCTCCGTCATCAGCGGCGCGGGATCGAAACTCCAGTCCAGCCCAGGGGGAAACTGGCTGTCTCCTACCAGGCGCAGGGCGAAAGGCGGCCAGCGCAGGCAACCATCACCGGTCAGCGTACCCGCGAGAGCGGCCGGTTCGATTCGGCCTTTCCACCGGCGCCGATAAACCGATACATCACGCCAGCGTGAACTGTCCCTCAGGGCAAAGGCCTGTTCGCAGGCCAGCACCAGGGCCGAAAATTCCTGCCAGTCTGCCTGTGGGTAATTGGCTTGAAAATGTAGCCTTGTTTCCAGAAAATCTTCACGAATCGGGGGCTCCATAACACCATAACCGGCGATAAGGAAGCTGATTTCCTTGTTGCGACTGGCTGCCAGGGTAGCGACAAACACGCCCTGGCTGAAACCACCGACGCCGATGAGCCCGCTGTCAATGTCGGGATCCATGGCGATTCTGGCGACGGCCGCTTCCAGGTCGCTGGCCAACAAATCGAAGTCATGGGTATAGCTGCCACCGGACCGACCTGTTCCCCGCTTGTCAAAAATGAAGGTGGCGAATCCGGCGTCAGTATACCAGGCCGCTGCCGGGTCGGCAGATACCGCGCTGGACTGTTCCGAGCCATGCGTATTGACAATCACCGGCACTTTGCCCTCCCGATTCCGGGGAACCGAAAGGACCCCATAAAACGTCACTCCCCGGTTTTCAAATTGCACTTCCCGAGCCGCCACCGGGGCAGGTCGCAGGGTCTTTTCACCAAGTAGCAGGGCCTGGCCGGAGCGGCTGATGGCAGGGGCGTCGGCAGGTCGCGATTGAATCGCGTCGGCACCGTGTTCACGACGATAAAAGTAGAAGGAACCCGTGGCCGGTTCATGCACCACGAATTCACCACCACTGTTCTGCAAGGCGCTGTAGAGCGCACCGGTGTCATCCTGCCAGACTCGATCAAGGTGGGAAATACCCGGAAACACCGCCACTGGAGAATGGCTTGAGCAACCTGCGAGGAGCACTGGTAGAAGTACAGCAAACGTGAATTTAAAAAAACTCATAGGGATACCCCCGATGACTGAATAACAGCTCCAGTCTGGAGGAATCGGTCATGTCGGGTTTATCGAAAAGTGGAAAAAAGCTGCTTGAAAACTGCAAAATCAACGGCAATGGCACTTTTTCGGACTGTGCAGGCCTGCTTCTACAATCTTACCCGGTGACCTGTACAGCAGACGTTTGTGCCGGTAAAAACGACACCAGGTCTTGGATGAAGTGATTAACCTGGGTCGAGTTGGGTTGGAAATTGTGGTGGCCGCGAACTACAACGAAATACCGCAGCCCCCGGTCCGTAGACATTGTCTGGTGCTCGGGCTATGCTCATCGGCCCGCCATTCAATTCACACGCAAAACGAGGTGTTGTCATGCAATACCGAGCCCTGATTCCCGCCATATTCGCCGTCCTGCTGTTGTCTTCCTGCGGCCAGGAAAGCCGGCCGGAAAGCAGTTCTGCGCCATCCGCCAGCCCGGTAAATACGATGGCGGAAGGCAGCGCCGTCCCCCGGTATACCATCGAAGACTTCATGAACAACACGCGGTACATCGGCGCGAGTTTCTCAGCGGACAATTCCAGGATCCTGGTGAGCAATAACAGCACCGGAATCTTTAACGTGTACGCTATCGATATCGCTACCGGCAGCCAGTCCCAGCTGACTTTTTCCGAAAGCGATGCCACCACGGCAATAGCCTACTTCCCGGATGATGAACGCTTTCTCTACACCGCCGATCAGGGTGGCAACGAGTTGAATCATATCTACGTACAGGAACTCGATGGTTCAACAGTCGATCTCACCCCGGGTGACAATATCAAGGCGTCATTTGCCGGCTGGTCCGGTGATTACCAGTCATTCTACGTGCAAAGCAATGAACGCGACCCGCGCTTCTTCGATGTTTACGAGTACCAGGTGGACGAAGGCTATCCCCGGGAAATGTTTTATCGCAACGAGGACGGCTTTTTCCCTTCCCTGATATCGCCGGACGGGAGATTCATGGCCCTGGTCGAATTGATCACTGCCAATGATAACAACCTGTATGTCCAGGACCTGGAAACCGGCGAGCGGCTGGACATCACTCCCCACGAGGGCAATGTGAGCTCCGGACCCGGCGATTTCTCGCCTGACAGCCAGTGGCTGTACTACACCACCGACGAGGGCAGCGAGTTCCAGCAGCTGATGCGTTACGAACTGGCCAGCGGCGACAGGGAGGAGGTCCTGGCACTGGACTGGGATATTTATAACGGTCAGTTCTCCCGGGAAGGAAACTACTTCGTGGTCCGCGCCAACGTGGATGCCCGCACTGAACTGTTTATGTTCGATGCGGAATCCATGGAGGAAATCGAAGCCCCCGCCATCGACGGAGTCAGTGTTACCGCCCTGCAGTTTTCCCGTGGTGACGAACTTGTCGCCATGTACGGCAGCGGCAGCCGCTTCCCCAGCGACCTGTTCGTGCAGCGGCTTGGTGAAGACTCGACACCGGTTCGCCTGACCAGCAGCCTTAATTCAACCATTGACCCTGCCCATCTGGTCGATGCAGAAGTAGTCCGTTTCACTTCGTACGACGGGGTGGAAATTCCCGGCATTCTCTATGTTCCCCATGGCGCCAGCGAGGATAGCAAGGCGCCGGCGCTGGTGTGGGTTCATGGCGGACCGGGTGGTCAGACCCGGGCTACCTACAGCGGCCTGATCCAGTACCTGGTAAACCATGGCTACGTGGTATATGGCATCAACAACCGGGGCAGTTCCGGCTACGGCAAGACCTTTTATGCCATGGACAACCGTCGCCATGGCGAGGCCGACCTGGGCGACGTGGTCGCCAGCAAGCAGATGCTGATCGATACCGGCGTGGTGGATCCGGAGGCAGTCGGCATCATCGGCGGCAGCTACGGGGGCTACATGGTGGTGGCTGCGCTGGCGTTCGAACCGGAGGTCTTCGACGTCGGCGTGGACATTTTCGGGGTCACCAACTGGCTGCGGACCCTGGAGAATATTCCGCCCTGGTGGACCGCCCAGCGGGATGCGCTTTACGACGAAATGGGCGACCCGGCCACCGACCGGGAACGGCTGAAACGCATCTCGCCGTTGTTTCATGCAGACAATATCGTCAGGCCGATGATCGTGCTGCAGGGCGCCAACGATCCCAGGGTGCTGCAGGTGGAGTCCGATGAAATGGTCGCCGCGGTCCGCCGCAACGACGTGCACGTGGACTATTACGTGTTTCCCGACGAAGGCCATGGCTTCCGCAACCGGGAAAATGAAATCAACGGCTACCGGGCTATCAGGGAATTCCTGGACCGGTACTTGAAAACCGGCAGTGTGCAGTAGTCACCCTGTGGGTGATCTGCGGGAGATGATCACCACGGACGTCAATGCCGGGAAAGTTTGCTATACCGATGCCATGATCCTGCCCGGATCGACTCGGTATCCGGTGGATGCGCAATGCCTGACCATGGCTTATCATTGGGGTCCTGGAGGAAATGTCATGGTCAGGTCAGGTTTGCCGCTCATCTCAGCGCTGGTCAGCACACTGCTGGCCGCCTGTGCCTCGAACCCGGGCGTAATGCAGGTAGGTACCGATACCTACCTGGT
>Ga0209273_10003193_pt1 | contig 11619 bp, 4 predicted proteins | sample tdAd471_FD_187126 | JGI IMG/M metagenome (GOLD analysis project Ga0209273, IMG submission 187126) | Marine sediment microbial communities from the Atlantic coast under amendment with organic carbon and nitrate - tdAd47.1 (SPAdes)... | ecosystem: Environmental > Aquatic > Marine > Coastal >...
CTTTCCGAAGAAGGATTTTCGACTGACCTGCTGGCCGATGCGGCGGTCGCTCAGTTGAAGTCGCGCGATGGATCAAAGCCGGTTCTGCTCTACCTCGCGTTCAATGCCGTGCACGGCCCGCTGCAGGCGCCGCCATCCGGTGTCGCGGAATACAGTGATGTCGAGTCGCGAAAGCGGCAGACCCTGCTGGCTAACGTCACCGCGATGGACACCGCGATCGGTCGGGTGCTCGACACGATCGACGACGAAGGCATTCGTGATGACACGCTGGTCGTCTTTTTCAGTGACAACGGCGGGCAGCTCAGTCAGGGAGCCAGCAACGGTGCGCTGCGAGGCGAAAAGGGCACCGTCTTCGAGGGCGGCATCCGAGTTCCGGCAGCGATCCGCTGGCCCGGAGAAATCGCTCCGCAGCAGACATCGCAGCAACTGATGCAGGTTGCCGACTTTCTGCCGACGCTGACCGCCGCGATGGGGATCGAAGCGGAACTGCCACACGAACTCGACGGCGTCAATCTCTGGCCCGCGATTCAGTCCGGCCAGACGACCGATCGCCCTGCCGTCGTTGCCGGAACCTCGGACCAGGCCGTGTTCGACGATCACTGGAAGCTGGTCCTGAACCGTGGCGGCGAGACGCTGCTGTTCGACATCGAAGCCGACCCGTTCGAGAAGACCGACGTTGCTGCCGAGTACCCCGAGACCGTCTCGCAACTTTCGTTGCACGCCAATCGCCTCCTTGCCCAGGCACCGGCGAAGTCAAAACCCGCCGGCGGCGACAAGAAGAATCGCAGGCCGGATCAAGCGAAGCGCCGCTCCGGCAAACAAGGCAAAGGCAAACGGGGAGCCCAGTCAAAGCCACAATCGCCGGACGCCCCAGCGCCCGCAGTTCAGTCCGACGAGGCCGCGGCTGCCGAGCCGCCGCGCCAGAACATGAAACAGAAGGGCCGCCGTCGCCGCGAACAGACGACATCCGAAAACGTGTTCGACGAATACGCTCCGACGCGCAGTAACAAAGACGAGATGGTTGCGCTCGCGTCGAAAGGGTTTACCTGGCTGACGGGATCGCCTGCCGACAACGACGTCATCTCTGTCGGCAAGGACGCGCAGTTCTTTGGATTCGAGCAACTCCGCTACGACAGTGATCACGCTGTCCAGCGTGGCGTCATGGGGCGAACTCTGTACGGAATGCTGTCGCCCGAGCAGCGGACGGTCGTCGTGCGTGCGGCTCTTGCTCAGCGCGACGAACTGCAGCAGTACATGCAGCTGCGGGAGCAAATCCTGCGGAGCCTCGAAGCGCATCTCTACACAGGCATCGAATTCGACCAGCGGCGGTTTGAGGCACTCGGCGAGGCGTATGGCGAGTTCGATGCGCGGCTCGGCCTGATTCAGGCTCAGGCGATTGCCGACATCCGGGCGGGTTTCAATCGTGAGCAGTTACTGCGTCTGGCGGAACTGCGTTCGCTGTTCGTGGCCGGCAAGGGAGACGCGACTCCGGAAGCCAGCCGCGAGCGGCAGCAGATTCTGTATGACGACATGCGCGACCTGCTTTTCACAAAGCAGGAGTCCGCATACCTCGAAGACATGTGTGCGAAGGGCTTCTCCTGGCTGACCGGTACGCCGAAGGCCAACGAGACTCTGCCTGTCGGCAAGCCGGCTCAGTTCTTTGGTTTCGTGAGCCTGCGGCTGAAGAGCCAGCACTCGGCCAACCGAGCCAGGATCGCTCGCGAGTTCTCCAGCCTGCTCGATGATTCGCAGCGGCAACTGTTGCAGCAGACCGTCACGCAGCAGCACCCGGTCGTTGACGAGTACCTGGCGAAACGCCGCGAGTTCCTCCGCGAACTCGAACACCTGTTCGGTCAGGCGTTCGCAGCCGGAAGCAATCCCCAGACGCCGTCCGTCGACCAGGATCGCGTTCTGCAGCTTGGTTCGGAGCTGGGCCTGCTGGATGTCCAGGTTGCGTTACTGCAGGCCGCGACGTACACGCGCATCCGCGAATCGCTGTCTCCCGATCAGACTGACCGGATGATGGAACTTCGTTCGCGAAACGTTCTGGAATCCGACGAGCTGTCGCAGCTCAGCACACTCGAACGCGGCGCCCGTATCTATCAGCTCTGTGCGTCCTGCCATGAACCGAAGGCAGGCAACCAGCGTCTCGCCCCGCCGCTCGACGGCATCGTCAACCGCCTCGCGGGTGCGGCCGACAACTTCCGCTACTCCGCAGCTCTGCAGAACCAGCGACAGCAACAACTCCGCTGGACCGCGGAAACGCTCGACGCCTTCCTGACATCGCCGCAGCGTTTTGCCCCCGGCACGGCCATGACCTTCAAAGGCCTGCTCCACCCCGCCGACCGGTCGGCCCTGATCGACTACCTTCAGTCGCGCCCGTGATCGCCCTCGGCTGCCTTCTAGTGTGCCTGACGAGAATGTCGATGCATTGTGGTCTGGGATAATCACCGAAAACCGCAACTCAACTTGGGTAACCGCAACTCAACTCGGGCTCGTACGTGTCATTGCCTGGCTGAGCTTCCTCACCGGCATCGCCTGCCTGGCGCTCTTCGTCGTGATCAATATCGTCTGATTACTCGATCGTCGCTCGCCGCAAGCCCATCCGAAAAAAAAGGCCGAGCCAACGCGGCTCGGCCTTTGAGCACCCCCACGGGGATTTGAACCCCGGTCTCAGGACTGAGAATCCTGCATCCTGGGCCACTAGACGATGAGGGCGTTTGATTCGCGAACGTGGCTCGGATCGAGACGTTTTTGTACTCATGGTTCGGCGGCGAGACAAGGCAGCCGACCTCTGGCGGGCACGGGTCGTGCAAAGCTCTGCAGAGCGGGCAGGTTTCCTGACGGAATCGGACGATTTTCGTGCCGCAGACTTCTCAGACCGACTTGACAGCTACACAATCCCTGCCATAGCACACACGGGTTCGTGCTTTCGCCAGATTCTGGCCCCCGGCGTCAGTCGTCGAGACATCTTTGACTGACCGGTTCTCCTGAAAGAACTGCCTGCCGGCGCGGACCAGTTGCAGGTTCGCTCGAACTACGAAAAACCTCGGCCCGCCAGGGTGTCGCTGTGCCGTTCCCGCCTATCATGCTGCCACGACGAGCCTCGTTTCGACGAACTCCCCGCCTGCTGACAGCTCCCCTGTGGACGACTCATTCGATCGCTGCGGTCCCAACTCCAGTTTCCCCTTATTGACTTTCCGCCGCATCGCGGCTGATTTCCGGCCTGACTGTGTTCGTCCGCGCCGGTCGCGTCACTCAATCTGAATGCTTCCGCAGGTGGCGGTCATTCGTCAGGAGCCCCGAATCCATGGCAAGCGTTGACGTTCCTCAGGCCGAAGCAACAGGCGAAGGCAAGAAACTGGAAACTCTGGAATCTGTTGTCGTCCGGTTCTGCGGCGACAGCGGTGACGGCATGCAGCTCGTCGGGACGCAGATGACCAACGTGTCAGCCGCGTTCGGCAACGATGTCAGCACGCTGCCTGACTACCCGGCAGAAATCCGCGCCCCCGCCGGAACGCTGGCGGGAGTTTCCGGCTACCAGCTCTGCTTCTCCAACCACGACATCTTCACGCCCGGTGACGAAGTGGACACGCTCGTCGCGATGAATCCGGCCGCTCTGAAGACGAACGTCGCGGACCTGAAACGCGGCGGGACGCTGATTGTCAACGAAGACGCGTTCGACAAGAGCAACGTCCAGAAGGCGACGTACGAGACCAACCCACTCGAAGACGAAGACGGCCTGCAGGCCTACCGCGTTCATAAGGTGCCGATGACCCGGCTGACGCGCGACGCCGTCGACGGCCTCGGCCTGTCCGTCCGCGAAGCCGACCGCTGCAAAAACTTCTTCGCTCTGGGGCTCAGTTACTGGCTGTACGAACGCGACGCGACTCCGACCGAAGACTGGGTCCGCGCGAAATTCGCCAAGAAGCCGGAGATCATGGAAGCCAACCTGCGGGCACTGCGGGCGGGTTACAACTACGGCTTCTCGACCGAGTCCTTCACCGTCCATTACGAAGTCGCACCGGCCAAACTGCCGCCGGGCCGTTATCGCAAGCTGACTGGTAACGAAGCAACCGCTCTGGGACTTGTCACCGGCGCCACGAACGCTGGTCGCAACCTCTTCTATGCCGGATATCCGATCACGCCTGCCAGCGACGTGCTGCATGAGCTGTCGACGATGAAGCACTTCGGCGTGAAGACGTTTCAGGCCGAAGACGAAATCGCCGCGATGTGTGCTGCTGTCGGTGCCGCGTTCGCCGGTGAACTGTCGGTCACGGCCAGCTCGGGCCCCGGCATCTGCCTGAAGGGCGAAGCGATGGGGCTCGGCATGATCACCGAACTGCCGATGATCATCGTCAACGTCCAGCGCGGCGGGCCGAGCACGGGGCTCCCGACGAAAACCGAACAGGCGGACCTGCTGCTGTCGATGTTCGGCCGCAACGGTGAATCTCCCCTGCCGATTCTGGCCGCTCAAAGTCCGGCCGATTGTTTTGCGCTCGTCCAGGAAGCGCAGCGAATTTCGGTCGAGTTCATGGTGCCCGTCATTTTCCTGACGGACGGCTACATCGCGAACGGTGCTGAGCCGTGGCGAATCCCGGAAGTCGATTCGCTGCCGAAGATCAACGTCAGGCATCAGACCGAACTGAATGGTGACGGCCAGTATCTGCCCTACAAACGCGACGACAAGCTCGTCCGACCGTGGGCGAAACCCGGAACACCGGGGCTGGAGCACCGTGTTGGCGGGCTGGAGAAGTCCGACCCGACGGGCAACGTCAGTTACGACCCCGATAACCACGAAGCAATGATTCGCCGCCGTGCTCAGAAAGTGGCCGGCATCGCGGACAGTATCCCCGAACAGGAAGTCGATGGCGCTCAATCTGGCGACCTGCTCGTCGTTTCGTGGGGCGGGACTTACGGAGCGGTCCGCACGGCCTGCCGTCAGGCTGCTCAGGAAGGCAAGTCCGTCGGACATGCCCATCTGCGGTATTTGAACCCGTTTCCGAAGAATCTTGGGGAAATCCTCAGCCGTTTCGACAAGGTTCTCGTTCCCGAACTCAACATGGGCCAGCTCCGGCTGCTGCTGCGTAACGAGTTTCTGGTCGACGCCCGTGGTTTCAACAAAATCAAGGGCAAGCCGTTCCTCGTTTCCGAAGTGGTCGACGCGATCAACGGAATGCTCGATTCCTGATCGCACACGTCGCCTCTTCGCCACGTCTCATTTTTCGCACACCGTTTTCAGGACTCACCGTCCGGCAGGTTTTGTGTCATGAGCACTGATCTCCCCGTCCTGTCGCCCAAGGACTTCGCCAGCGACCAGGAAATTCGCTGGTGCCCGCGCTGCGGCGACTACTCGATTCTCGCACAGGTCAAAAAGGTCCTGCCGACCCTTGGCCTGCCGAAAGAGAAGTTCTGCTTCATCTCAGGCATCGGCTGTTCGAGCCGCTTCCCGTACTACATGGACACGTACGGGTTCCACAGCATTCATGGTCGCGCTCCGGCAGTCGCGACCGCCGTCAAGATGGCCAACCCCGAACTGCAGACGTGGGTCATCACCGGCGACGGCGATGCGCTCTCGATCGGCGGCAATCACCTGATGCACGCCATCCGGCGAAACGTCGATCTGAAGATCATCCTGTTCAACAATCAGATTTACGGCCTGACGAAGGGGCAGTATTCGCCGACCAGCCCGCAGGGCAAGCGGACAAAGAGTACTCCGGTCGGCTCGGTCGATTACCCGCTGAATCCGCTGTCGGTCGCTCTGGGCTGCGAAGCCACGTTTGTGGCCCGCTCGGTCGACGTCGACATCAAACACCTGACGATGGTGCTTGAGCGAGCCGCGCATCATAAAGGCACGGCGTTCGTCGAGGTCTATCAGGACTGCAACGTCTTCAATCACAAGGCGTTCGAGTTCGCGACCGACAAGAAGATCAAGGACGACAACATCATCTACCTGGAGCACGGCAAGCCGCTGACTTTCGCGAAAGGCACCAAGGGAATTCGCGTGAACGAAGGCAGCCGTCCCGAAGTCGTTGATCTTGACGGTTCCGTCGCCGAAGACGATCTGCTGTTCCATGATGAAAAAGCCGTGGAACCAAGCCTCGCCTTCATGCTGGCCCGAATGCGTTATCCGCAGTTTCCCGAACCCATGGGAATCTTTCGGGCACTCGAAAAGCCAACCTACGATGAGGTTGCCAATCAGCAGATTGACGACGCGATCGCAGACAAGGGCCGTGGCGACCTGACCGCGCTCTTCAACAAGGGTGATACCTGGGAAGTCAAATAGCCGCTCGACCGCCAGGAATCGACTCGATCACAAGCAGGCCCGCCGGATGCCATGTCCGCCGGGCCTGCTTCGTTTTGAACTCGCGGAGGCCCGCTGACCTTCGAACTGCTCGCGCCGGTGCTCTGGCGCAGCAGTAGCCCGTCAGTGTTGAAATTGTGGGTAGAGTCGCGAGCGTTTGACGCGGGCATCTTCGGTGGTGGACTGCCAGTTGATCAGTTTTGTGCGGGCATTTCGTTTGCTGTGCCAGGAGGTCGCCTGGTCTCGTAGCAAATCGGGCATCCGGGATGCGGCGGCCCAGGCACTGTTGAGCTAGAGTTCTGAGCTCATATTCGTATCTGTTCAGCCAGATACCGTGCTTTGGCGTGTCGTGAATCCCCAGACGACGTGACAGGTGGCGGGCTCGCGAGGAGCCGCTTGCCTTCCGGCGCCGCCTCAAAGTCGCGTTCCACGAACCGTTGCCGGTCATTGCACACCGTGCTGGCGTGACAAGGGGTGGATCGAGCGGCCTCGTGATGTGTCGCCGCCGCCCCGTTTGCATCCACACTCAGCAGGCTTGAGGCCTGGCGAATCCGATGGGCCGGACCTTTGTCTCGGGAAAGAATCCGCTGACAGGCGCCCCGCTCTTCTTTACGGCGTCGCACAACATACAACTTCCGCATCACACACTCCGTGGATCGAACTTCTATGTCCTCAACACGGCAAGTGATGCAGCATCGCTAAACCTTCAACATCCTGACTGACGGGCTGCTACGACGTTACTGCCCTACTTCGCCAGCAGGGCCATCGTGTTCTTTTTGTAGGCTTCGACGCCGGGCTGGCCGTAGGGGTTGATGTCGATCAGGCGGCCTTCGAGCACCGTGGCGAGCATCAGCATCTGGAAGAACTGGCCGAGCGTGTGTTCGTTGAGGCTCGGCAGAACGAGGTCCGCCGTCGGGCGATTCGCTTCGGCGTAAGCCTGATTCGTCCCTTGGATTGCGGCGGACAGAACGTCGGCGATCGTCCTGTTTGAGTAGCGGTTCAGGTCGTCGAGATCCGAGTCGAATTTCGGCACGGCGATCGGTTCGCTGTTTGTCGACTCGACGATGACGTTGGTGATCAGCTTGTCGAGCCGACCTTCCTGGTGCTGCTGTCCGCGGCTGTGCAGGTCGCGCGTGTTGACGCCGGTAATCGGCGTCGCGCCTTTCTGCTCGCCCGCTTCGTTCATCTTGCCGAGGCTCTCTGACAAAAGCTGGTCGTACCACAAGCCGGCCGCTTCGAGTCTCTTGCCCCACGTTGAGAGAACGCGAATCGTCGCACCGCGATTCTCGAACGCGTGGCAGACGGCGGTGTAGTCGAGCACCGGGTTGCTGCCGGCGGCGGCCGTCCGGAAGCACTCCGTTATGTCGGCGGCTCCGCGCAGCAGTTCGCGAATATCGAGCCCGAGAACTGCGGCGGGCAGCAGACCGACGGCGGTGAAGATCGAGAACCGACCGCCGACGCCGTCGGGAATCGGGTACGACGCTGCGTAGCCCTGCTCGTTGGTGATGTTGCGCAGTTTGCCGACGTCGCCGGTGACCGGCACGATGTACCGCTTCACCTCGTCGCTGCCGGCTCCGAAGTAGTTCTCCAGAGCCTGGCGGAAAAGCCGGAACGAGATCGCAGTTTCGAGCGTTCCGCCGGACTTGCTGATGACGACAGTTGCCCAGCGATCGGTGACGTCCTTCGCAGCCGACGCGTCACTCGGCAGCATGTCGAGCAGTGCCCGCTGAACGTCGCTGTCAACGTTGTTGCCCTCGAAGTAGATCCGAGGCACGCCGCCGCGAGCATCGCGGCTCAATTCGTTATGCCAGGGATGGCAGAGTGCTTCGAACAGCGCCCGCGCTCCCATGTACGACCCGCCGATGCCCAGCGAGACAACCCGGTCGACCTCGTCCCGCAGCATGGCCGCCGTCGCTTCAATCCGCGCGACGTGACTGGCATCGCCCTGCGAGTCCAGTTCGTCGAGCAACTGCTGCGGCAGGTTGATAAACCCGGCATCCAGCGGCACCTTCGCTGCCGGCACCTCACCGCCACTTTCAAACAGCTCGATATCCGCCAGCACCTCCGCTCGAGCCGCATCCAGCGCCGGAGTGAGGCTCGCGACAGTTCCCTCGGGCAACAGTTTCAACGCGGCAGACGGGTCGTATTTCAGCGAGGCGGACATGGTTTGCTCCGTGTGATCATGCGGGGTGACCGAGCCGTCAGGTCACTCGATTTCGTTGATAAGAGTTCTGAGTTCGCGACGTTCAATTCGCAGAATAGCCCCGTCCCGCTCGACGGCGAAGTTGCCGGGACGACATTCTTCCGTTTCTCACGAACGCGTGAAGCGAACACATCCTTGCCGGTTGATGTGACTCTGGAATACGCTCGGTTGTACTTTCACGAACCGCTCGTTTGACCCGCAGCCGCAGGCGATGGCGTTGCCTGAAGTCTGAAACGCCGGCGCCTGCGGCTGCGGGTCAAACAGGAGAATGACATGCGATACCTCATTCCTGCTCTGTTCTGCGTTCTGCTACTGCCGCTGTTGGCGAGTGCTCAGACGGGTTACCCGATGGTCATGAGTCTCAAGCCCGTTGCCGTGCAGGCCGGGCAGACGGCCGAGGTCGAGTTCAACACGCGGTACAGCATGCTGGGCACGTATCGCGTGCTCGTCTCAGGTGACGGCGTGACGGGAGAAGCGATTCCGCCGGAGGTCAAGGAAGGTGAGAAGCCGAACATCACGAAGATGAAGGTGAAGATCACCGCCGCGACAGATGCTCTGCCGGGTGTGCGCGATGTGCGGCTGGCGACTCCGCAGGGGGCGAGCACGATCGGGCAGCTCGCCATCGTTCGCGATCCCGTGACGTACGAGTCTGGCGATAACAGTTCGCGCGACAAGGCCAACGAAATCTCACTCCCCGCGACTGTCTGCGGCGTGATCGAGAAGAACGAAGACGTCGACTTCTTCAAGTTCCGTGTCGAAGCCGGAGCCAACCTGAACTTTCACTGCCGCTGCGCCCGGCTGCAGGACCGTATTCACGATCTGCAGCGACACGCCGACCCGATGATCACGATCCGCAACGCAATGGGCGGCACCGTCGCCGCCAGCGACAACCACTTCTTTGGCGATCCGTTTCTGGCCGTGAAGTTCGACCGGGCTGGCGAGTACTTTCTGGAAATCCGCGACGTCCGCTACCACGGGAACGCCTACTGGGAGTACGCCGTTGAGGTCACCGACCGGCCGTTTGTCTCGAACATCTATCCGCTCGGAATCGCGCGCGAACAGGCGACACAGGTCGAACTGATTGGAACGCAGCTGCCGGAAACAAAGACGGCTTCCGTGACGCTGGATAAGGAGCGGCCTGACGGCGCGGCCTGGTCGCAGATCACGCTCGGAGACCAGGTCTCCAATCCCGCGCCCGTCTATGTGACGTCGTTGCCCGTCGTGCTGGAAAGTGCCGACGAGAATAATGCACCGGAGGCCGGTCAGACGGTGACACTCCCGGCGGGCATCAACGGTCGCATCTCCACCGAAAGCGACGTCGACTGCTTCCGTTTCGAGGCGAAGAAAGGCGAGAAGTTCACGTTTGAAGTTCGGGCACGACGGTACCAGTCGTCGATCGATCCGTACATCCGAGTGCTTAACGCCGACGGCAAGCAGCTCTCCGAGAACGACGATCTGCGGGACTTCAAACGCGGCTTCGCGGATTCACGGATCGAGAACTGGACCGTGCCGGCGGACGGAATTTACGTGCTCGAGATCCGCGACATGCACCTGCGCGGCGGCGACAGCTTCGTGTACTTCATCGAAGCGACGCGGGCCGAACCACACTTCGAGTTGTATGCCGACACGGATAAGACGCTGCTGACGCCGGGCACCAACGGGGTCGTCTTCGTGCAGATCGAACGCAAGAACGGTTTCACTGGTGAAGTGCAGCTCCACGTCGACGGTCTGCCGCCCGGCGTCGAGGCCGTCTGCGGTCGTATCCTGCCGGACAAGGGACGTGATGGTTGCATCATTCTGCGAGCCGCTCCCGATGCGCAGCTCGACATCGCGGACATCACGATCAGCGGCACGTCAAGCTGGTCGCCGTCCGAAGGCGCCGCACCGCTCGAACTGGCCACGACGGCAGTCGTCTATCAGGAGATGTATCAGCCCGGAGGCGGACGCGGTCACTGGCCCGTCGAAGTGCACACCGTGTCAATCGGCGACCCCAGCGACATTCGCGGGATCAAACTCAGCGACAACGACATTGTGCTGAAGCCGGGCGAGTCGAAGAAGATCGACGTCGAAATCGTGCGCTCCGACGAGTACGACAAGAACGTGACACTCGACGTCCGCTTCTTCCATCTCCGCGAGTTCTGTAACACGCTGCCGCCGGGCGTGAAGTTCGACGAGGGCAAAAGCTCGAAGCTGATCACCGGCAAGAATACGAAGGGGCACATCGTCCTGACCGCCGATGCAAACGCCGCTCCGGTCGACCGCCAGCTGGTCCCCGTGACCGCCAACGTCTCGCTGAACTTCGTGATGAAGACAACCTTCTCCGCCGACCCACTGTGGGTATCGGTCGTCCCGAAGGAATGAGGCGTCTGGCGATGCTGGCTTCCTGCTGACAGTCGGCACAACGTGGCATCGATAGCAGATGGCATCAGCAACAGAAAGACGCTCTTCGACAGAATTCGGCGACTCGCCAGAAGGCAGGCATCTCTCGGGTCGACGCGTGAGCCGCATCTGTCTGCGTGACGACTCGCATGCCGTTGAGGTCCAGCGTTTGGAGTGCGTGGCAGATCCCATCGGTGGGACGCGTCCAGCACGAACGAGTCCTTGATCCATATCTTCAGCACACTCGTCGCCACAGAAGTGCTGGTCCCAGTGACGAGAATTTCCAGCAGTGGCATAGTCCCGCTTCGTCACGATTGTTGTTCAGCGTTGGCGAACAGCGACACAGTGGACGCAATCTATTCGGATGATGTAACGTCTGGCCAGCAGATCGAAACTGCGGCGGAGCGTGGCACTCGGACGAAACCTGACGTCGCTTTCACGTGGTCCATGTCGTATCCGAATGTGGCTTTCGGGCTTCGTTGCAGACCTCAGGGGCACTCCTATAATCCGGGCCGGACCTTTGACGAGGACTGATCGAGGGCGGCGAACGGCTGTTCTCGAATCAGTCCAGGCAGGGGATTCAGGCCGTCTGGCAGGTCGCTGGCTGCTTTGTCGCTCGAAGCGGTCGATGTCCCGACCCTGCCTCTCACCCGCGGATCGGCACCTTGAAAGTGAAGGAGCCAGCCTTGAACTGGTTGCGCACCGCCCTGTCTTCTTCCGTCGGGAAGAAGTT
>Ga0209273_10003196_pt1 | contig 11611 bp, 13 predicted proteins | sample tdAd471_FD_187126 | JGI IMG/M metagenome (GOLD analysis project Ga0209273, IMG submission 187126) | Marine sediment microbial communities from the Atlantic coast under amendment with organic carbon and nitrate - tdAd47.1 (SPAdes)... | ecosystem: Environmental > Aquatic > Marine > Coastal >...
GATGGAATTGCTGACCTGGTTCATCAGGAATGTCACCAGAAAGTCGACAAATCCCCCGGACAGTGTTCCCAGGTAGTTCCCCGCGGCAAGAAAGGACACCAGGTCCCCCACTTCAATTACCAGAAATGTCCAGAGTCCAGCCAGTCCGTAAAAACCTCCGCCGAACCATAGCCAGCGGTTATAAACAAACCGGGCGTTTCTGCTGGCGCTGTTCCTGAGCCGTTTTCTGCTGTTCTTCAACTGCGATTTCAGCACCTTGTGCTGAATGTCGCGGTCGATATGACCATCGGTGAACAGCCAGTGGAAAATAACCCAGGTTAACAACAGGCAGGGCAGACCCAGTTTGATCAGTGCTTCTGTAACATCGCCGATTCCCATGAGCAGGTGCGTTTCACCCCCCCCACTTCAGTAGGTTGAGAAATTCCCGACGGTTCCTGGGCCCAAAGGTCAGAAAATGAGGCTGGGGATTATTCAGGTAGTTGGCTTTTTCCCTGGATACCGGGTCGGCGGCGGTGAGCAACTGGATTTCCTGCTGGTCGATCTGGTAGGGAACCGCCGCATTCAACCCGAACACTTTGCGTCGCAGTGTCGGTGTGATCTCCGGGTAGCCATACCGTTCACGGAATTCCGCCGAGATCTGGAAGGTCCGGAAAGCCTGAATCTGGTCCTGGGGAGAGCCGTACCAGATGGAGTCGGTGCCCCACAATACGTTGTCCTCTCCGACATAGCGAAACAGCTTGCCCAGGGCGTGGGCGGCGTTGTCCGGATCCCGCATCAGGAAGCGCCAGGTGCTGCCCAGTTCGGCGTACACGTTGGAATTCGGCGCCACATCGTTATCGATCAGGGACTGGATCAGGGTGTCGATGCCGTCGCGACCGGCGCCTTCTGCGAAGGCCTGTTCCTGTACAGTGGCCACAAAGCCCGAGTGATAGATCAGGAAATTCATGTCGGGAAAGCGTTTGGCCACGATGCCTACATCGGAACACTGACTGTGCTCATAGGACCGCGGACCGAAGGGCAGCCCCTTGTGTATGCAGATGTTACGCACACCCAGGCGGCGTGCGCGTTCGATCATGGCGATACCCGGTTCGTCGTGCAGGAAAAAGCCGACTCCACCGGGGCCGTACTGGGTATAGGTCTTGAAGGCACTGATGTTCCAGTTTTCCGCCAGTTCATCCATGCCTTCCAGGTCGCCCTCCTGGTTGGGGTTGACCCGACCGTGAATCATGAGACGCTTGCTGCCCTCCAGTTCAGCGACGATGCGCCGGGTTTCATCGGCGTCTTCGATTGTTACCGGCTCCGTTTCCCGGGTGGAGGGCACAAAGGACAGCACCATGATATCGGTATCGCTGTCCATAAAGACGTCCTTGATGAATTCGCTGGCGGACAGACAGTCCAGGTAGCTGCGGCTGCCCGGCTCGGAAGCGGCTTCACAGCTGGCTTTTTCCATCTGGGCGTAGGGGCGGGAGGACTCCGGCAGCTGGCTGAGCCAGTCGCCTTCCGGGTTCACGTAGTGGCCCTGGACATCGAAAATGAACTCGTTGCCGTCAACCTGTTCGGCCGCCGCGTAACGGTCCAGGGCGGCTTCCTCGCTGAGCTCGAAATAACCCCCCCGGCGGTTGCTGTGGGCGTTGGCCTGGTTGAAGGCCAGCAGTGTCGAAGCCGCGCCACAGCTTGAAATCAGGAACTGACGCCGGCTCTGACCGGTGCGCCGGGCATTGGTAGTGGCCTGTTCCAGTGCCAGGCGGTTTGCCTGCTGGTTGGTGGCGGAGATGGGAATGGGTTCGTATTCCCCATTGGAGGTGCTGTCAATCTTGATTGGCAGACGGGTACCATCGGGATCCAGTTTGTTCATGTTGGTGTTCCTGTTGTTATTCGGTAGACCTGTAAGTTGCCTGCTGCTGGCCGTGAATCGGTGTGTGTCGGCAAGGGTGGGGGACATCCGTTGATCACTGACGGTCCGTCCAGGCCACGACGCCCCGGAAAGACGGCGTGCCGGAAGGTCAGCGTGCCTGAAAAACGGCGTGCCTGAAAAACGGCGTGCCTGAAAAACGGCGTGCCTGAAAAAAGCACGCTGGGAACTGCCTGGCCGGACTTTGATGGTAACTGAATCTGCGGCCTTGTAAAGTCGGGCATGTTCTGGCCGGTGGAGCGCACCGAAAATGCGCGGCCGGTCCCGCCCCTGACCACCCGGTCAGCCTGCCGGCAGAGTTATCACCACGCCAGGCCTGGAATTGACTGGTGGAAGAGGCTCACGGTCCCGACAGGGAAAAGGCCAGCATCAACACGCCGATAGCGGAAATCCAGGAGCCGGCGACCCGGAATCCCAGGTGAGTGACCCGGGAATCCCAGCGATCCAGGGCATAGCCTGCTCCCCGTGACCCGTACATGATCAGGTAATGAATGCCCACCAGGGAACCGAAGACGGTAATCAGCACGTCCAGGAAAGCCCCGGGGTCGGGAATCGACTCCATCGCCAACAGAAAGCCGGACAGCCCTGCCAGTGCCATTAACAACCAGCCGGGGAGGGTTCGAGGCAGAATGAGCAGTGCCCCGACGATGGTGGTGAGCACCAGGATCATCAGCGCCGAGGGCAGAAATCCTGACAACACGAAAGCCAGCACCAGGCCGGCGGCGGTGGCGGTGAACACGGTAACCAGGTAGCGCATGCGCCCTTCGCGTACCTGGCTGCCCAGCAGGATGCTGACTGCCACGATTAACAGTACATGGGCAGGCGTGGTCAGTGGATGCAGGGCGCCGACGTAGAATCCCCGCACCCCGGGGTAAGGGGAGTGGGCAAGGGCCATGAGGGGCAGGCCAAGGGTCAGTACGCCAAGGCCCAGTGACAGCAGCAGGCGTGGACCCCGGGTCAAAGCGCCCCCGTCAGAAAATAGATGCCACTGGCTGAGATCAGTCCTCCTGCCGTGCGCACCGCAATCCGGCCCCGGGGCGAGTTGGCCAGCATTCCGAACGCAATGCCGGCCAGGTGCATGAGACCGGTGGCGAGGACGAAGCCAATGGCATAGGACAGGGGGTTGGATGCCGCCGGCAGTTCGGTGCCATGGGCGTGACCGTGAAATATGCCGAATGCGCCTACCAGCACTGCGGCCACCCACAATGGTGGGCGCAGCGCCAGCAGGACCATCAGGCCCAGCACGATGGCGGAAGCAGCGATGCCGATTTCCACCAGTGGCAGGGGAAGCCCAAGTACACCCAGGGCACCGCCGAATGCCATCACCAGGGGAAAGACCACCGGTAACAGCCAGATCGCCGGATTGCCCAGGAACGCACCCCACATGCCGACCGCCACCATGGCCACCACGTGATCGGGACCGTAAATGGGGTGCAGAAAGCCACTGATGAAACCGCCTACCACGCCCTCTTCGGTATGGGCGTGGACCAGCGGCGACAGCAGCAGAAAAAATGGCAGGGCCGACAGGGTGGAAATCATCCTCAGGCGATTGGACATGGTGACTACTCTCCGGTTGTTCGATACTCGTGTTGGATCCGACTTCCGCCAGGCGCCGCTCAGTAGTCGTCCAGGCCCTCGGTAAGCTCGATGTAAACTCCCTCGGGATCGGTCAGGAACGCGATTTTCAGGCCTATCGCCGGGATCTCCCGCACCGGTGAGTCCAGTTCGATGCCCTTGGCTGCCAGGCGCTGGACGAAGGCATCCAGGTCGGCAACCTCGAAGCCGATATGATCGATGGCTGTTCCCTGGGTGCTGCCGCGAGGCGTGCGGGAATTGCCGAAACTCAGGTTCATACCCGGGGTATTGGTGGTTGTTTCGATTCGTCCCCGGGGCCTGATTTCCAGGTCGAAGGCAGTGGTGTACCACTGCAGCAGCTCTTCGTAGGCCGGGGTAAAAAAGTGTACGTGGTAGCCCATCATTTCCACGTGCAGGGACTGGTCTTCCTGCAGTTCCACGTAGACGTCATCCGGCATCATCACGTAGGCGTTCTTCTGGCCCTCGGCACCGATAAACTCGCTTTCCACCTCGAATCCGGCAGCTCGCCAGCCGGCAAGAAACGACTCGATATTGCGAACCTTGAAGCCAAAATGGTCCATGACGGTTTCACGGGAGCCGGCCGTGGGCGGGTTTTCCCGCAGCAGGATAATCATGTTGGGGAACTTCAGGGCGGTCAACGGACCTTTTTCCACCACTTCAGCGCCGAAATGCTCTACCCAGAGACGCTGGTGCTCGGCGGTATCGGTGACATTGAGGTGGACGTGTCCGTAGGTCAGGCCTGCGGCACTGGGGACTGCCAGCTGGGCGAATGCCGGTGTGTACCAGGCCAGAATCAGGGCCATGAAGGTAAATTTTATTCGTTGCACGGGTGTTCTCCTGTCGTCAGGGCGTGTTACTGTTATTTCCAGCCAGCATAGCGGGAGTTTGAAATGCCGTCCACTGCCCGGGAGACCCGGCGTGGCCGGTTTCCCGTGGTTGTATTGATTGCCGTTGTCAGCCGGTCGGCCGTTACCGTGCGGTAAACGTGCGGTAAAATAGTGGCATCAGGATTCAGTGATAAGGAGCGTATCCGTGAGTGACAGTCAGGCGTATCCAGATAAACAGGTAGGTACCGTGGGTAAAATCGTCAATATTGCCGCCGCGCTGGTGGCTATTGCCGGCATCGGCATAGGGATATACGCCCTGGTCGGTCCCCTTGGCGTGTGGCTCGGCATGGCCGATTTCCGGGCCGGGTTCGATATTCTACGGCAGGTAAACGCGGCTGCAGACTGGATCGCCGGTGTGGGCCTGGCCGTCACCGTGGCGGCGTTTATCGGCACCACGTCGATGAACCTGGGCAACAGTGCACGCCTGGCAACCTATGCACTGGTGGGTACAGTCGTTGCCGGAGCGGCCTACTACATCCCGGAAAGCTTTCGACCACCGGAAGGAACGCCGCCGATTCACGATATTTCAACGGATACGCTCACCCCCCCGGAATTTGTGGCAATTGCCCCCATTCGAGCCGATGCCCCCAACTCCATGGAATACGGCAGTGGTAATAATATGACGCCGGAAAGACTGCGGGAACTTCAGGCCGAAGCCTACCCTGATATCGTTCCGCAACGATTCAGCGTATCGACGGACACCGTTTTCAATCGCGCTGTGTCAGCTGCCGAATCCCTGGGCTGGGAAATCGTCGACGTCAATCGGGCGGAAGGTCGGATCGAGGCTACCGATACCACTTTCTGGTTCCGCTTCAAGGACGACGTCGTCATTTATATCACCCGGGACGGCGACGAAACCGTGCTGAATGCCCGCTCCCTGTCGCGGGTTGGCGTCAGTGACGTCGGCAAGAATGCTGCCAGGCTGCGGGAATTCTTCAGCCTGTTGTAGCCACGGTCGCTGCGACTCCGGGGTCAGCACTACCGATGACATTCTTCGACCAGGAAATTGCCAACTTTGTTACTCACCTGGAGTGCAGTTACACCGGTGAAACTTTTCCGGCGAATACCCTGCAGGGATTGTCTCCTGCCGGTAAACCGCTGCTGGTCCGTTACGATCTGGAGGCTCTGGCCAACAGCGTAAGCAAGAACATATTGAGGGATCGACCACCGGAATTCTGGCGCTATCGGGAGTTCCTGCCAATCCGCGAGTCGGCCAATGTGGTTCGCCTGGGTGAGGTGATGACGCCGCTGCTGCCTGCCCGACGACTGGGCGCAAGCCTGAACGCCGGTGAAATTCTCATCAAGGATGAAGGCCGCCTGCCAACCGGTTCCTTCAAGGCCAGGGGGCTCGCCCTGGCGGTTTCCATGGCCAGAGAACTGGGCGTCAGGCGCATGGCCATGCCCACCAATGGTAACGCCGGCGCTGCCCTGGCGGCGTATTGCACCGCGGCCGGGATGGAGTCGTTTGTCTTCTGTCCGGAAGATACGCCACGAACGAATATCGAGGAAATCGCTTTTCTCGGCGCCCACACTTTTCTGGCTAACGGTCTGATCAACGATTGCGGGCGAATTGTGGCTGAGGGCAGGGAGCAGATGGACTGGTTCGATACCTCGACCCTGAAAGAGCCCTACCGGATCGAAGGCAAGAAAACCATGGGACTGGAACTGGCAGAACAGCTTGGCTGGGAAGTGCCTGATGTCATCCTTTATCCCACGGGCGGGGGCACGGGTCTTATCGGCATGTGGAAGGCATTTGCGGAGCTGGAGGCTGTTGGCTGGATCGGCGCAGAACGACCCAGGATGGTGGCAGTTCAGGCGGAAGGATGCGCACCGATCGTCAAGGCGTTTGCAGACGGTACCCGGCATGCAGAATTATGGGACAATGCCAGCACCATTGCCGCGGGCATCCGGGTTCCGGTAGCGGTGGGCGACTTTCTTATTCTCGATGCAGTCCGCGACAGTGCCGGGTTTGCCGTGGCCGTCAGCGATGAAGCCATTACGGAGGCCCAGCGGCGCTGTGCTGCCGAGGAAGGTATTCTGCTCTGTCCGGAAGGCGCTGCGACCCTGGCGGCGTTGGAGCAGGAATTGACCAGTGGCCGTATCGGCAGGGATGAGCGGGTGGTGCTGTTCAATTGTGCCACCGGGCTGAAGTATCCGCTGCGCGGCGTGGAACCACTCATCCGGAAAATCGACCTGGCGCAGCCGACGGATTATCAGTGGCTGGCATCGGTAGCTGAAAACACAAGATGAGAGGACATCATGAAAATTGAGATTACCTACTGCGCGGCCTGAAACTACCGGCCACAGGCTGACCGTGTGTCGGCAGAGATCCGGGAAGCGACTGACGCCGAAATTACCCTGACGCCGGGTCGCGGCGGCGTGTTCGATGTGCGCTGCAATGACGAACTGGTTTTTTCCAAGTTCAGCGTCGGCAGGTTTCCCGACGTCGGGGAGATTCCACTTCTGCTCAAGTAATCAACCGACAATCTGTGAGGCTGGTCGGTCCTGATCCAGGGATTGACCACCAGACCTGGCAACCAATAGGCATAACTATGACAACATGGCCACAACCAATAGAAAACCTGCTGACCACTACCGGTAGAGTGCTGCTGGGTATTTACTTTATCCTGCCCGGCATAAACAAGATTACGGATTTCAGCGGCAACAGTCAGTACATGGCGGAGCATGGCATGGTGCTGATTCCGTTCTTCCTGGTGCTTACCATCATTATCCAGGTGGGCGGAGGGCTGGCCATGGTGGCGGGATTGCAGACCAGGATGGTGGCTTTTGTGCTGGCGGGGCTGACCCTGGTGATCAGCGTGGTGATGCATGATTTCTGGACCATGGAACCGGGCCTGCAAACCAGCCACGAAACGCAGAATTTCATCAAGAACATGGCTATCATGGCTGGTTTACTGGTTGCCGCCGGCCTGGGCGGCGGTGCCTGGAGCGTGGACAGCAGGCGGCATTCCACCACTGCGGTGTAATTACCGCCTTGCCTGCGCGGGTCAGAAATCCAGTGTCGGTGCTGCCGGGCTCTGAGCCGACGCCCGGCATTCGGCGATATCTTCATCGGTGAGCCCGAGTTCCCTGGCCCGCTCTTCGATGTCCTCCTCACTGGCTCCGGGGTCGAACAGGCCGCTGGCCAGCCCCGCTATATCAAGATTGCCGATCTGGCTGATGGCGCGTCCGACGCCGCCCAGCAGGCCGCCAAGCCCGCGACGCCGGGGCTGATTGGCCTGCGCCTCCTCGATCTTCAGCTCAAGACACTCCTGGGCAGCGGCCAGGTCAGGCTCTCTCGTGGCAGCACTACCGCCGGGGATCGCCGACCCCGAAGTGGTGGTTGCATTGCCTGCGGTACCTGGCACAGACCTGCCGGTGGCGCCAGGCGCCGCCGCTGCGCCGCCGGTAACAGTGCTGAAAAAATTGCTGCCGGTACCGCCGCAGATAGAGGGATCAAACATCGCCGAGGCCATTTCCACCTGGTTCGGCAGGCCGGTGTTCACCCGTATGCGGGGGATCTGGGTAACCACTTCGATACGACCGGTGTTCACCAGGTTTTCCATCATCTCCATTTGCGGACCCAGCATGTTCTCCAGCATATCCCGCTGGGCGCCTGACAACTGGTTCAGTTGCGCACGGGCCTCCGCGAGCTGTGCCTGGGCGTCGGTAATCTGTGCTTGCTGTTCCGGCGTCAGTATGCCACCCATGCTCATCACCTGGCGCATGGATTCATACAGCGGGCCGATCTGCTGGTAGTCCAGGCTGAGCATCTCCATGAACATCTCCCGCGATTCACCCTCAACGTCGGCGATGCCGTCCATGCGAACCTTCAGCGGCACGTAATAATCCTGGTCGATCCAGATGCTTACTGCATTGACGTTGAATTCTTCCCCGGTGTCGGAGGACTGGCTGTAGTCGATGTCATCAGCCCGGATATGAAAGGCGGGTCGACCCTCCACGGTTTCGGTGCCCACGAATTCGGCATCTTCGACCAGCTGGCTCAACTGCTGGTCGGTGGATGCGGTATCGGTGTTGTTGCCGTTAATCTGCCGGTCCCGTTCTGCTGCCGCCGCGGCGCGCATGAACATGGCCATGCTGCCGGTCATGACGCGGGGGTCAGGTGAGGCCCAGGGTTCGGCGTAGGATTCCATCGGTGTGATGCTTTGCATGGAAAAGCCCGATCTTTCGATTTCCGCGCTTACCACCTCGCCCATATCCTCCAGCCCGGTAGCATACAACTCCATTTCCTCGGGCGTCAGACTTATGTCGTCGTTCTGACGACGCGACAATTCATCGGGGGTAACAAGGCGAAATGTGCCGAATGTCTCGCCATTCAGCTCGCGCTCCACTTTTTCGTAGTACAGCATCATGGGAATGCCCATGGTGCACTGATTGACTATGTAGTTCTGGACAGAGGATTTCCGTTCTATATCCCTTGCAATCACCTCTTCAATTATTTCCTGTGCGGTTTGTCCAAGGGCTGTCATTGACATGATCGAGGACAGGATAAGCGCGACAATTCTTGGCATGACTTTCCTCCGGTGATGTAATTCTGGTGGCGGTTTACAGTGGTTCACTTTCGCAGTTCGACATCGGTACAAGATACTCCGCGGTACCGCCTATGGCAAATCAGGCATCAGCCCGTCATGGCCACTCTTACCTGTCGGATTTACCGGCCAGGGCGGCAGCATTCATCAGTCCGGCAGCACCTCCCAGTGACCAGCCCCCGTCAACCGGGATGATGGCCCCGGAAACGTAGGACGCCTGCTCGCTGCACAGCCAGAGACAGCACGTCGCCACATCCCGGGTGGTACCAAAACGTCTCAGCGGCACCGATCTGATGACTGCGGCCTGGGCGTCGGCACCGGGCGCCAGCCTGGCCATGCCTTCCGTGCCTTCGATGGGCCCCGGGACTACTGAATTCACCCGGACCCCGTCGGCACCCCATTCCAGGGCGCCGACCCGGGTAATCATATCCACGCCGGCCTTGGCGGCGCAGACATGCATCTGCTGGGCCATGGGCAGGAAAGCCTGGGGTGCTGAGATGTTGACGATACTGGCGCCAGGCTTGCGCATTACCGGGTAGGCCGCCCGCAGTACATGATAGGTGCCCAGCAGGTCGATGTTGACAACACTGGCGAAAGCGTTGGGGGACATCCCCAGTGCTGGTGCGGGAAAATTGCCTGCTGCTCCCGAGATAAGAATGTCCAGGTCTCCCATTTCATTGCGGGCGGATTTTAAGGCTTCTTCGACGGCTTCGTAGTCGCGGACATCTGCTGCATAGCCAAGGGCCTGTGGCGCAGACCGGGTCAACAGTGCCACCGCCGCTTCAACCTTTTCCTGGCTGCGGGACAGGACCGCGACCCGCGCGCCGGCATCGGCGAACGCCCGGGCAATGCCCAGGTTGATACCGCTGGTACCACCGGCGACGAACACGGCTTTGTCGCTGAAGTCAAATGTTGCACTCATGTTGCCCCCGGTCTCAGTAGGATTTGCGCACAATGGCAAAGAAGTCGGTAAACTTCTTCATATTTTCCGCATCCTGGGAGATCAGCAGCGAATGATCACCCCCTTTGACTTCAACATAGAGATACTGCATGCCGAGTTGCTGCATCTGCTTTACCCAGTCACGGGTCAGTTGTACCGGCACCGTCTGATCATCGTCGCCATGTAAAACCAGGATTGGAATGTGGCTGATCTTTGCCAGCATCTCCGGGGCTGTTGCCGATCGGGGAGTAGCCGGAGCGGCGACGCCAAGCCCGGCAAACAGGTCGGGATTCCGGGAGGCAATGTGGTAGGTGCCGGCACCTCCCATGGAATGCCCCCAGAGATAGAGTCGGTTGTCATCGATATTGAATTCATCTCGAACGAGTTGAAGCACCTGCATCACGTCCTGTTCGCTGTAGCGGGCATCCAGGGGATCGTCGGTGGGGCGGGAACCGTACCAGCCCCGACGGGTATAGCCCAGCGGCGTAACCACGATGAAGCCACCGGCCTCGGCTTCATCCAGCAGGCCGTGATAGCCCATCAGCCAGTCATAAGTCCGCCCGAGACCATGTAGTGATACGATAAGAGGAGCCGGGTCACTTTCATTGTAACCGGCCGGCACGAACAGCGCATAGGGAATGGATTCTCCGGTGGGCTCAAACGTATAGCTGCGATGCTGGACCCTTGGATCGTCGATATTGGATTCGTCGTCCACGGCCTGACGGTCGCCGTAGCAGAACGGCGCAATGGTAATCAGGGCAGCTGTCAGCAGAATGCGGCAGGGGTGGTTCATTGTGTTTCTCCCGGTGTGTCCAATGACTGATGTCGGTTGCAGGGGACCTTGGTGCCCGGTTCGAGCCACCGGTTGATTGCCGGTGGTGGATGGCATGGCTGCTTTCCCGGAGCCTGATTCTGACACACCAGTTGCCCCCGGCAAAGGCGGAATCCTTGGCATCGGGGACTGACAGCTGACCGACGTGGATGTTTGCCAACGACTGCGCGGTTACCCGGTTACCAGGACTTCACCGATATTCCGGACCCGGGCGGGGATACCCGCGCGCCTCGGCAGCGGTATTGAACCGAATCCTGCCAGAAACTGCTTTGACATATCTGGCAAAAGATTTTGTCGAATATGGCGTAATTCACCCCTGCGGATTTTTCCCATGGCTTCAAATTTGCTGCGTTTTAGATAAAAACTAATTAAAAACAAAGAGTTAAATCAAATTATAAAAAGTGGCACGGATTATGAAAGACGTATATGGAGAAAGGTATATGAAGAGGAAGGTAAAAGCCCGTTGCCGGGGACGATCCTGCAGTACGATCCCTGGCTTTTTTAAGGCTGGATTTCTGCGGACGAAGGTCATAGCCGGCGTCAAACGTTCCGTCACAATACTTTGTGAATAAGTCAGTACTGGTCCGATCCATTACTGCTGGAAAAGTGGCACGGCACTGACCTGAAGCAAGTTGTAACGTAAACATTCAGAGGAGAATGACATGACTCATATCAAAAGCATGATGGTGGTGATGGCTATTGCGCCGGCAACTGCCCTGGTCTGCTGGGCAATCTGGACCTGGATGCTGTGAAAGCGGTGCTGCCCTTGTTGCAGCACCGCTTTGCCGCCGGGCTAGCCAATCGATTTGTAAAGGAGACTATCCTATGAAACAACAGTACAACCTGATCTTACCCTCCCTGGCGCTGGTGATTGCAGCAGGGTTTCTGCAGCCC
>Ga0209273_10003198_pt1 | contig 11606 bp, 10 predicted proteins | sample tdAd471_FD_187126 | JGI IMG/M metagenome (GOLD analysis project Ga0209273, IMG submission 187126) | Marine sediment microbial communities from the Atlantic coast under amendment with organic carbon and nitrate - tdAd47.1 (SPAdes)... | ecosystem: Environmental > Aquatic > Marine > Coastal >...
CCACGGCCATGCGCACGACCACGACCACGACCATTCCCACGACCACGGCCACGACCACGACCACGACCACGACCATTCCCACGAGCACGAGCACGCGCACGGCCACTCCCACGAGCACGCGCACGGCCACTCCCACAGCCACCACGCCGGCATGAGCGAGGAGGAGCACGCCGCCGCCCACGCCGCGGAGGCGGCGCAGGTGCGCGGCTGGCGCGACCTGATCGTGCTCGGCGTCACCGGCGGACTCGTGCCCTGCCCCGCCGGCGTGCTGCTGATCCTCTGGTCGCTGACCCTCCCCGACCAGAACACGCTCAAGTGCTTCGTCTACCTGGTGTCGTTCAGCCTCGGGCTGGGGGCGGTGCTGGTCGCGATCGCCGTGGGCATGGTGCTCACCCGGGGCTACGTGGTGAAGCGCGTCAGCGGACCGACCCCGGGCTGGGTCAAGGCCCTGCCGCTGCTGGGCGCGGGGCTGATCGTGGCCGCCGGGGTGGTGATCGTGTATCGCGCCTTCGACCCCACCCTGTTTGGGATCCTCGGGTAGGCTCCAGCTCTATGCGAGCCAGGGACATTGCGGGATTCGCCGCCACGCAGCTGCGCCGGAACAAGGGGCGCACCGCGCTGACGACCACGGGCGTGGTCGTCGGCGTCTTCGCCCTGACCACGATCGTGGCGATCGGCCAGGGGCTGCAGATCGCGATCGTGCAGCAGCTCACCGACGACGAGAGCCAGACCCAGATCGTGGTCTCCGCGGGCTTCGGCCAGATCCCCCAGGGTGACCTGGAGGAGACGGTCAAGGACGTCGCCGACCCGGCCAAGAGGGACCGGCTGAAGAAGTCGATCGCCAAGCGTCGGCGCGGCGGACCCGGCGGGAAGAAGCGCAAGCTGCTGACCGAAGACGCGGTGGCGGACTTCGCCACCCGCGAGCACGTGACCTCGGTGGTCCCCTTCGTCGTCGACCGCTTCGGCCTCGAATTCGGCGAGCACAAGGAGGAGATCGCGCTCTCCTTCGGCGTCGGCGCGCAGCCCCGCTGGAGCAAGCGGGTCCTGGCCGGAGAGCCCTTCGGGCCAGCCAAGCGCGGCGTGTGGATCCACGAATACCTGCTCTTCACCTGGGGCTACACCAGCGACGAGGCCCAGGCGGCCCTCGTCGGGGAGGAGGTCCTGCTCAGCCGTCCGCGGGTCGGACAGAGCATGCGCGCCTACATGGACCTCGCCCGGGCCAGCGGCGTCCCGCTGCCCGAGGGGATCGACGAAGAGCAGGCGGGCAAGCTCGCCGAGCAGTTCGCCAAGCGCTTCGGCGGCATGACCGGCGACGCCCCCGCCCTCGAGCTGCGCCTGCCGATCCTGGGGATCGTGCGCGAGCGGGTCGACGACGACGGCTTCGAAGCCTTCCAAGACAGCTTCTCCATGCAGAGCGACCTGTTCCTCCCCCAGGACCTGGCGGAAGAGCTGTTCATGCAGGTCCCGGCCAACCGGGCCAACGGCTACAACGCCGTCGCGCTCGAGGTCGACGCCGCGGAGCACGTGCAGGGGCTGGAGAAGGCCCTGCGCACCGAGGGCTTCCGCACGATCTCGGTGGGCACGATCCTCGAGCGGGTGGGGCAGGCGCTGGCGATCCTGACCTCCTTCGTCAGCGCGCTGACCGCGATCGCGCTCCTGGTCGCGGTGCTCGGGATCGTGAACACCATGGTCATGAACATCAGCGAGCGCACCCGCGAGATCGGCGTGCTCAAGGCACTGGGCGCCACCAACCGCCAGGTGCGCAGCCTGTTCGTCGTCGAGGCCGGCCTGATCGGGCTCTCCGGCGGCCTGATCGGGGTCGCGCTCTCGCTCCTGGCCTCGATCCCGGGCGACGCGATCAACCGCTACGTCGTGCGCCAGACCACCCAGTACGACTTCCCCGGCACCGTGTTCGACTTCTCGCCGCTCTTGATCGCGATCGCGATCGTGTTCGCGGTGGGCCTGAGCGTGGCCGCCGCCTGGGTCCCCTCGCGCCGCGCGAGCAACGTCGACCCCGTGGAAGCCCTCCGCGACGAGTAAGATCCCCCGCAAAGGGGGACGCATGAATCGCTGCGCCGTCGTCGCGCTGCTCGCCGCGTGCTGCGCGGCAACGCTCGCCGACCACGTGAAGCTCAAGAACGGGAACCGGATCCGCGGCCGGATCGTCGAGGACACCCCCAAGCAGGTGGTGATCAAGACCGGCAGCGGCACGCTGACCTTCCCCCGCCGCATGGTCAAAGAGGTCGTGCGCGAAGCCGAGCCCGAGCCGGCCCCGCAGCCGGCGCCCCCCACGAAGCCCACGCCTCCCAGCGAGCCGCAGCCCGCCTCCCCCCAGCGGCCGCCTGCGAAGGGCCAGGCGCCCTACGGAGGGGCGCTGAAGGACAACTTCTGGGCGCGCATGCGCGCTCGCGGCGTGAACGACGGAGACCGCTTCGAGTTCACCTTGCGCTACCACACCCTCCCGCTGGAGCAGCGCACGGAGGACTACCTCGCGCGCGAGGCCGGGGGCTACACGATCGAGCGCGTGGGCAAGGAGTTCAAGACGGTCAGCGCGCCGCACGCGAACCAGGTCACGGTCGCGGTCAGTCGCCTCGGGCTGGACCCCGAGTGCAACCTGCACTGGCTCTACACGGGCAGGGGCTTCAAGGAGCGAAAGCGGCACCTCGAGTTCCGCGCGGGGAAGTTCCCGGCGCCCCAGGGCGAGCGCGCGACCATCGAGTTCGACGGGCGCAGCTTTCCCTGTCGGATCGTGGAGAAGACGCTGAAGAGCGGCGCCAAGACGCGGACGTGGATCCACGTCGACGGGCGACGGCGCGCCGTACCCATGATCCTGCGCCGCGAGTGGGACGGCGTCGTGGTCCAGGAGCTGAGCGCGATTCGCCCCGCCGAGGACCCCAAGCGGCTCGCCCCCGAGGACCCCGGCGTACGGGTCGGCGATCGCTGGACGGTCCTCGACCGCCCGGCGGGGGGCGGCGAGCTGGTCGAACGCACCTACACCGTGACCGGGGTGTGCCCCAACCTGATCAAGGGAGAAGACGAAGCCGGCAACCACGGGGGCTGGCTGTTCAACGGCCAGGTCCGCGAGCGCTACACGACGTATGCGCTTCACAAGGAGGAGCGGATCGAACTCGCCGACGGCAGCCCGGTCCTGACCATGTTTCACGAAGGCGGTCCGCAGCGACAGTGGTACCGCATGTGGCCCGACGGACGCGATCGTTTCCCCGGCCTGGTCCGCGGTGAGCTGAAGGGCGAGCTCTACCGCAAGCTGCTGAAGGTCGAGGACGTCGGCCCCAGGTGAGCCCCTCTCGCCGCGTCGAGTAAGATCCCCCGCAAAGGGGGACGCATGAATCGCTGGATCGCCGGAGTGTGCCTGCTGCTCGCCGTGGGCTGCGGGAGCAGCGACGAGGAGCCGGTGCGGCTGGCCAAGCTGATCGCGGCCGAGGTGCCCAAGGCGCGCGAGGCCTGGCAAGAGGCCGCGCAGCCGAACCTGTTCCTCCGCCCCGGCTGGCCGGACGCGCTGTTCGAGGCGGTCAAGGACAACCCCGCGGTGCGCGAGGTCCAGGTCGGCGTGCGCTACGTCGACGACCAGTACGTGTGGACGGGCTTCGCCGCCTCGCTCTACGCCGAGCGGCGGATCGACCACATGCACGCCCCCAGCGACGGCCCCGACCGGACCACCCTCCGCAGCTTCTCCCGCCGGATTCGGGGGCAAGACAGCTACGCGCTGCTCGACCCCGAAGGCGGCCCCTACTCGGAGCCGGTCGAGGAGGGCAGCGAACCGGGGATCTGGATCTGGGAGCGCAGGGACGGGGTCGCCGTGCGGGTCGACGCCAAGGACGGGACACCCGTCGTGCTCTTCTACGACACCGCCCAGGACGAGGAGGAGACGGCGCTGCCCAAGAGCGCAGAGGGCAAGGCCAAGAGCGCGGCCTCCAGCGCAGACCTCGACGCGCTGCTGAAGGGGATCCAGGCCTTCAGGCAGGCCGAGCAAATGCTCCCCTCCGGCGACCTCGACGTGCGGCTGACGTGGGCCAAGCGCGAGGGCAAGGGCCACGAGGAGCTCAACGCCGAGCTGACCCACCTGACCAAGCACGCCCCGGCGAAGCTGGTCGAGATCCGGGTCACCCGGATCGGACGCGAGGGCGAATGGCCCGCCTTCCAGGGCCGCCCGGTGGCGATCGTGCTCGGGCTCTGGCAGCGTGAGGGCACGGAGCCCCTGCCCGGCGGGGGCAAGCTGCAGTACCGCGGGCGCGAGGGCGACTGGGTGCTGACCTCCCTTGAGGGCGGCGGCCGGCGCTGGGTCGAGGCCTCGACCTGGTTCACCTGGAAGGACGAGCCGATCCGGGTCGACGCCTACGTCGACCTCGAGGCCAAGGAGCCCAAGCCCGAGGGGGGAGAGGCCGAGAAGGACCAAGCCAAGGAGGACTCCGCCGGTGAGTGACCCCGCCCAACTCGACCGCAGCCTGCTCGCCTACGAGCGCGCCGTTGCCCCCGCTCGCGCAGCCTTCGCAGCGCTGCCAGCGCTGCGAGAGGTGTTCGACCCCGCGGTCTCGCCCAGGCTGCTCGAGGCCTTCCTCGTCCACTTTTGCGCGTTCGGCGTGGGCATGACCGAGCCCGTCGACGGCTGGATTCGCCGGGCCGGCGAGCGCTGTATCGCCCTCGGCCACGACGCCCTGGGTGAGGCCCTCCAGCAACACGCAGCCCACGAGGCGGGCCACCACGAGCTCATGATCGCCGACACCCGCGCGCTGGTCCTCCGCTGGAACGCCAACGGCCGGAGCGAGCTCGACGCAGAGGCCCTCCTCGCGCAGGCTCCCCCCCCGGGAGTCGTCGCCTACCGCGAGCTGCACGAGCGCACGATTCGAGGCGAGACCCCGTATGGGCAGCTCGCGATCGAGCTCGAGATCGAGCGACTCTCGGTGAGCCACGGTGCTCCGCTGCTCCAGCACTGCGGCGCGCGCTGCGGGCCGGAGTTGCTCGCCTGCCTCAGCTTCGTACACGATCACGTGCAGCTCGACGTCGGACACACCGCGCTCAACGAGCGCATGCTCGCAGACCACCTCGCCGCGCACCCGAGACACCTCGACGCCATGGTGGCCTGCGGCGGTGAAGCGTTGTCGACCTACGGAGCCTTCCTCACCAACTGCCTGGCCTCGGCGAGAGCCCTGGTGAAGCAGGGGTGAGCTCTGCTCCCGAAGAGCGCTGGCGCCACCACCCGCCTCCTGGAGGACACGCCACGCCAGGCTGGCTCCGTCAGCTGGCGAGCTTCCGCGGTGAGGTCCTCTACGCCGGAGGCCGGCGGCCCCACCTGGCCCGCGAGCCGGAGGCGCGGGATCGGGTTGCCCACCACGTGGTGGTCGAGCTCGACGGAAGGCTCCGCGGTTGCTGGCGGCTGCTGCCCCTGACCCCGGCGATCCCTGGGCTATGTGCCGAGGCCTTCGGGGCCGAGGCGCTCGGCGATCTCTTGCGCGAGCGCGACCTCGAGGTCGCGCTCGTCGGGGAGGGGGGTGGGTGGGCAGTCGATCCTGCGCTGCGTGGACGCAAGCTGGGGTTGCGCCTCTGGGCCGCTGGCGCGGCCCTCGCCGCTCACCTCGGTCTGCGCGCCGTGGTCGCAGCGATCGGGACCCGAGAGGGGCAGGCCGCCGCGATCCAAGCCTGCGGAGCCGAGCTCGTCGAGCAGCTCGGAACTCGCGCACACGCCGACCTCGACGACGACCTCACCCTGGGAGTGCACCGGGTGGGGCAAGAGTCCCCCATGTTTCGCCCCGTCGTGAACAGCATGAGTGGGATCTTGGGGTTCACCCAGGCCACAGCGCAGCGATAGCCGTTCGCTACTCCCCGACTCGCTCCCGCAGCGGGTCGCCTTCGCCCAGGGCCCACGGGATCAGGTCGCGCTCGACCCGCGCCACGACCGCCTCGTAGCCGGTGGCGATCGACGCCGTCCAGGCGGCCTCGACGCAGAGCGCGACCCGGATCCTCGAGCGCTCGCTCGCCTCCGCCGCGGCCTCCAGGCACTGCCAGGCGGCGAGGGTCTCGAGGCTCCAGCCGACGGGGGTCTCGCGGCGGGCCTCCTCGGGGATCGCGTCGTCCCAGGGCGGGTCGTAGGTGAGCCCGAGCAGGTCCATGACCAGCCCCTCCACCCCCGCCTGCGCGTCCCCGGGGATCTCCGGCAGCGGGACGAGGGGCATCACACCGTAGAGCAAGTCGAGGGCGGCCACCGCCCCGGGCACGTCGCCCAGGGCCGGAATCGCCGCGCGTTGGACCTGCTCGAGGACCTCGCCCACCGGGTAGTCGCCGGCCAGCCCGACCTCGAGCACGGGGGCGGCGAGCCAAGCCACCGCCGCCGCCGCGCGCAGCAAGGCCTCCTTGCCCCAGGGCGCGAGCCCATAGATCAGGCCCCCGTGGTTGCCCGGGTGCACCGCCGGCTTGGGGTGGCCTGCCAGCTGTCGCTGCAGCCCGGCGCTCTCCTCCCACAAGGCCCGCTCACGGTCGAGGTAGGGGCGCTGGACCTGCCCGCAGAAGCCCGCCGCGGGGTGCCCGAGGTAGGCGGCGAGCGCCACGCGATCCACGGACAGCTCGCCGTGGCGGACCCGCTCACGCAGGTAGTCCGCCTCGTGCTCGTGGGCGCCGGTCTCGAGCCAGCGGCGACGGAGGGTCTGCAGCCTGTGGTCGCTCACGCCTCCACTGTGGCATGGGTTTGCGGCGGAGGGCAGTCCGAGCGGACCAGGCGACTGCGGCCCGTTGCGGGGGAGCCTCGGCGAGCCTCGGGGAGGCGGCTGAAGGCTAGCTCCGCGCGATCCGAGCGAGCACCGCCTTGACCGTCGCCGACTGTCCCTGGGGGTCGAGGGCGGCCTCCAGCCGCCGCATGCGCACGCTGAGCTCGTAGGCGGCCTCGCGGCCGCTGGGTGAGAGGTCGTGCCAGGCCGGGTGCGAGGCCAGGGTGCGTGGGTCACGCGGGCGGAAGGCGCCGGCGACCTCCTCGATCAGCGGGAGCTCTTCGTCCGGCGTCATGCCAGCCCCTTCGCCAGGTCGACCCCGGCGCGCTGCAGGCACTCGAGGAGCAGCTTGCGCGCCCGGGAGAGGTTGCGGAGGAAGGTGTCCTTGCGCAGGGAGAGCCGCTCGGCGAGGGTCGCGTCGGCGACGGCGCCGCCGGCCTCGAGCCGCGCGCTGAGCACCCGCCCGGGCTGGGGCGGGAGCTTCTCGCGGCAGCCCTGGATCGTCTCGCGCAAGAGCGGATCCGGCGGCTCGGGCTCGTAGCGCAGCTGAGCGTCCTGGCCGGCGGCGAGGATCTCCGGGTCGACCGCGACCTCGCGCGCGTGGCGGCGGACCTCGGAGATCGCGAGGTTGCGCGCGATCGTCTGCGTCAAGCGCACCAGCCCGTTGGCCTTGCCGTCGGGCTGGAAGCGGGGGGCGACCTCCCAGGTACGGAGGAACGCCTCCTGCAGAACGGCCTCGACGTCCACCTGCCGGGCGAAGGAGCGCAGGCCGCGGCGGAGCGTGGGCTCCGCCGCGACCAGCCAGGCCGCGAAGGCCTGGGCGTCGCCCGCTCGAATCCCCGACAGGTGAACGTCAAGATCCGGGGTCACTGCGGCCCAACCCCCCAGTAACCCATGGCCCAGAGGGCCAGCGCGATCAGCGCCAGCGCGACCAGCGCCGCGAGCGCGAGCAGCCAACGCCGGGTGCTCCTGGCCTTGCGCGCGGCCTGCGCCTGGCGCCTGCGCGCCTCCATGACCCTCCTCGCGCCCGACCCGATCGCGGCGCCGTCGCGGGTCAGCATGCTGCGGTCGGTCGGCGGCGCCTCGTGATCCAGGTCCCCGAAGGGAGCGTAGCCCTCCGGCTCGGGCTCGCCAGCCACGTCGTCGTCGCCGACGTCGACCCGGGCCGCGTTCTCCAGCGGCTCGGGGATCGGCGGCAGCTCGGGGAGCTCGCCCAGCGGTTCGCCGCCGAAGGCCGACGTGGACGGAGGGGCCGGGAAGCTCCCGCTGGGCGGCGCCGGGAAGCCGCCTCCCGACAAGGACGAGGCGGGGAAGGCGCCCGAGTCGCTGGGGTGGAACGGGACGTCCTGATACTCCTCGCTGGTGTCGAACACGATCGGCTGCTGCGAACCCGAGCGGGCGCCGCCCAGAATGTCGCCAATCCCGATCACCGTCTCTGAGGTCGAGTCCTCGAGGATCAACTCGTCGGAGCTCTCGGCGAGCCCCATGTCCTGATCGGCGTCGAGGGAGATCGGCGCAGCCGACATGAACCGTGCGACTGGCGGGCGTCCGCTGAGGCCGTCGCGCGCCTGACGCGGCTGCCGCAGGCCGAGCCCCTCCGCCGACGTCCCGTGGGGCAGCGCGTGGGGCTGCTCGACGGCGCGCTTGAGGGCCGCGGGGTCGACGGTGACCGCCTCGCTGACCGCGATCCAGGAGGTGAGCCGGGTCGCGATCTGGAACGCGATCCCCGTGGCCTCGATCGCGCCGTTGAGCTCCTGGGTGTGCCCGCCGGCGGTGAGCGCCGTCTCCAGGTCCTCGACGGTCTCGCGGCCGTAGAGGGCCACGACGCCTGCGTGACCCTGGCCGCGCTCGAGGGCCGGGAGCTCCAGGCGCTGGACGAACTCGCCTCCGGCGCAGCGGCCGCAGAGCAAGAGCTCGCGCGCTCCGGCGCGCACGCGGACCGCGATCAGCGCCGGCGACTCGGCGTAGAGGTCGGGCAGCCCGCGCGGCGCGACCCCCACCACCCCCTCGCCCTCGAGGCGCAGCTCGGTGATCAGGGGCGCCGTGGTCCGCGCCAGCAGGCGGTAGACGAGCTTGTCGGGGTTCTCGTCGACCCCCAGGATCAGCTCGGTGCCCCGCCCGGCGCGGGCCGCGGCCTGGGTCAGCGAGCGGTTGACCCCGCTGCCGACGCCCACGGTGTGCAGCCGCGCCTGACCGGGGAGGTCCTGGAGCAGGGCGCGCACGATCTCCTGCTCGAAGCCAATGCAGCCGTCGGTGATCAGCACCACCTGGCGCTGGGAGTCCTCGCGCAGCGGGCGCAACGCCTCGATCACCGCGCGGTGCATTTCGGTGCAGCCCCCGGCGCGGAGGTTCTTCACCCAGCGCAAGGCGTCGCGTTTGTGGGTCTCCGAGGCGACGGTCGGCTGAGGCTTCCAGGCGCTCGGCGCGGTGCTGAACTCGATCAGCTCCAGGCGGTCGTGGATCCCCAGCTGCTCGATCAGGCGCTGGACCACGCGCTTGGCCTGGGTCAGCGGGCGCCCGCTCATGGAGCCGCTGGTGTCGATCAGCACGGTCAGGTCGCGCGGGATCGGCTCACCCCCGCCGGTGGGCGGGGCGACGGTGATCAGGGCGAAGCTGTCGCCGTCGTGGGCCGCGGTCAGCGGGCGCGCGGCGAGCACGTTGGCGCTCACGTCGGGCAGCGCCACCGGCCAGGTCACGACCAGGTCGCGGTCGAGGGCGGCGCCCTTGGCCAGCTCGACCCTCGCGTGCTCCGCGGTGTGGGTCACGTCCAGCGCGTGGCTCGGCGACTCCACGACCCCGGTCAGGCGATCGGCGACGCTGAGGTCGAGGGTCGCGCTCGCGCTCGTCCCCGCGTCCGCGACGGGCACGCTGAGCTCGAGCGCGTCCTTCACCCGACCCAGGGCGCCCTGGTAGCGCGGGGTGACCACCGTGGGGAAGCGCCACTCCCAGGCGCCCTCCTCCAGCCAGCGCAGGGGCTGGTCGACGGTGACCTCCGCGGTGACCTCGCTCCGCGGGGGCACGTTGCCCACCTTCTGGGTGAACAGGCTCGTGCGGTCTTGCTCGAGCAGCGCCGCGGTGTGCCCGCTGGCCATGGCCCGCCGGAAGCGCTGGCGCGCCGCCTGCTTGTCGGTGACCTCGCCCACGATCCGCTGCTCGCCGAGGAGGAAGGCGAACCCGCTGACCGCGCCGTCGGCGGGCAGCGGCAGCAGGTAGCGCACGAGCAGCGGCTCGTCGTAGGGGTTGCGGAAGCGCTGGGTGAGCACGGTGCGCGCGATCCCGCCGCCGGCCTCCACGGAGAGGTGCACGCTGGCGAGGGGCAGCTCGCGGCCGTCGCTGGCGACGAGCCGGGCGCCGGGGTGGCGGGTGGTGGCGGTGGGCGGGGTGAGCATGACCATGGGGACTCCTCCTGGGTTCGCGCGGTCAACGCGGGAGGAGCCGAGGGACGGACAGAGAAAACCGAAGAAACTGTAAGCCCGTGCAGCGTATACACCTCGGGCGCGCTGAGCGAGGCGGCGCGCCCCCCCGGAGGCGGCTAGGCTGAGCCCGAGGGTGATCGTGAACGAGGTCGAGTGTCTACGCGCGCTGCTGCAGCTGGCCCTGGGGGTCGGCGAGGGCGGCGGCGTCCCCGACGCCGCGGTCCACACCCTCACGACCCTCGACGCCGCCAGCTGGGAGCGCGGGCTGGCCCGGGCCAGCGACAACCGCCTGCTCGCCCCCTGCGGCTGGGCGCTGCTGCGCGCCGGGCTGCTGGGCGCCGTCCCCGAGCCCTTCCGCACCCGCTTCGACGTCGCCCAGGCCGAGCAGCGCGCGCACAACGAGGCCCGCTTCGCCGCCTTCACGACCCTGGTCACCCGGCTCCGCGCCCGGGGGATCGACCCGGTGCTGCTCAAGAGCAGCGCCCTCAGCGCGCTGTTCTACCCGCAGCAGGCCGCCAACCAAATGGGCGACCTCGACCTGTTCGTGCCCGCCGAGCGCGCCCGCGACGCGACCCGGACCCTGACTGGGCTCGGCTACCTCCGCGGGCCGCTGGTCGCCGACGCCGTCGACTACCTGGACGGCAGCGGCCGGGTGCGCGTCGACCTGCACTGGGGGTTCCAGCTCTTCGAGCACCTCGAGTGGGAGTCCCTCTGCGAGCAGGTCCCGGCGACCTTCCCCGGGGTCGACCCGGTGCGGGTGCTGCGGCCGAGCTACATGCTGGCGCACCTCGTGTATCACCTCAACGCCCACCGCCCGAGCTTTGGGTATCAGCTGCGCTGGTTGCTCGACGTGGGCTACGTGCTCCAGCACTGGCCCGACCGGCTCGACTACCGCGAGGTCGAGCGCGCGCTGCCCGTGCGCGCCGACCGCTGCAACGTGCTCCGCGCGGTGGAGTTCTTCCGCCTCGAGCTCGGCCTGCGCCCGCCCCCGGCCCTCGCCCGCTACGCCGCCGGGATCCCCAGCTTTACCCTGGCCGAGGTCCTCCGCAGCCAACGCCTCGACCCCTGGCCGCTCTCCCACCCCGCGGGCTGGGCGCGCCTCGGCGCGAGCCTCGCGGGGTTGGCCCAGGTCGGCTACCGCCGCTGGCCCCGGCTGGGTGACCTGGGCGCCGTCGTCGGCGACCGCCGCCGCGAGGAGCAGGCCCTGCGGCTGACGCCGTGAGGCGTGGGGGGAAGCGCGGCCCTCGAGCCACGTTCCCCCTGCGTGCCGACATGACCCCTCACTCAGAAGGCAAGCGCTCACGAATGCCGAAGGGGAGTGTGAACACCTCGCTTACCCACTCCTCCGTGTCCTTCCGGCAAGCGCGCTTGGATTCGGCTGGCTGCAGGCCGCACCGTAGGTGAGGGTCGACCCATGTCATGTCTGAGCGGGTCGCGCCCGCGCGTCAGCCGTCGAGGACTTCGATCGCGTGCG
>Ga0209273_10003204_pt1 | contig 11586 bp, 11 predicted proteins | sample tdAd471_FD_187126 | JGI IMG/M metagenome (GOLD analysis project Ga0209273, IMG submission 187126) | Marine sediment microbial communities from the Atlantic coast under amendment with organic carbon and nitrate - tdAd47.1 (SPAdes)... | ecosystem: Environmental > Aquatic > Marine > Coastal >...
TGTACTCCGGAGTGCGCCTGTTATAAGCCCGTCAAATTCACGTTTTAATGAAACCGGACAGGTCGCGCTCCGCGCGGTTTTTCTAGTGTTTCCGAAGGTAACGCGGGCGTGGCGAAATTGGTAGACGCGCCAGATTTAGGTTCTGGTGTCTTCGGACGTGGGGGTTCAAGTCCCTCCGCCCGCACCACCTTCTGGAAAACCCTGTTTGGTAAAAGAAAAAGAGAGTTGGAAGACCCATGCAGATCGAAGAACTGCTGAATGAAGGACTGAAGCGCGAGTATAAAATTGTCGTGGCAGCGAAAGAGCTGGACGACCGTTTGGACGCGATCCTGGACGAATTCCGTGCCACTGCAAAAATCAAGGGTTTCCGCCCTGGTAAAGCTCCACTGTCGCTTCTGAAGCGTATGCACGGTGAGCGCGCTAAAGGGCAGGTTCTCTCCGAGACCATGCAGGAAACGTCTGCCAAGCTCTTTGAAGACAAGAATATCCGTCCGGCAACCCGTCCTGAAGTTGACATGGACGACTATGAAGACGGTAAGGACCTTGAGTACACGCTGAAGGTTGAGATTCTTCCTGAAATTTCTGTCGACGACTTTAAAGCGCCAGCGCTTGAGCGTTGGGTTGCAGCAGTTGACGACAAAACAGTTGAAGAATTCTGCGAGAAGATCGCTGCCCAACAGAAGACTTTCAAGAAAGCTGCGAAAACCACCAAGGCTGCTGAAGGCGACGCTGTCCTGATCGACTATGTTGGTTCCATCGACGGTGTTGAATTCGACGGCGGCAAGGGCGAAGATTTCCAGCTTGAGCTGGGCTCCGGCATGTTTATCCCAGGCTTTGAAGACCAACTGATTGGTTCCAAAGCAGGCGACGAGAAGACTGTAAAAGTTACCTTCCCTGAGCAGTATCAGGCGGATGACCTTGCCGGCAAGGAAGCTGAGTTCGCCGTAACGGTGAAAGAAGTTCGCAAGCCTGCTGAAGCCAAGGTTGATGAAGACATGGCCAAAAACATGGGCTTTGAAGACCTCGCGTCTCTCAAAGAATCTGTGAAAGGCCAACTGGAAGCTGACAACAACAGCCTGACGCGCGCTCACATGAAGCGTGGCCTGCTGGATGCGCTGGCTGACGAATACAGCTTTGATGTGCCAGCCGGCATGGTTGACATGGAATTCCGTCAGATCTGGGAACAGATCAAGCGTGATGCCGTGATGAGCGGTGAAGCCAAGGCTGAAGACTTCGAAGGTCAGGAAGGCCCCGAAGACGAAGCAGAAGCTGCTGAGTTCCGTGCAATTGCAGAGCGCCGCGTGCGCCTTGGTCTGCTGCTTTCCGAACTGGGTGTGAAAAACAACATCCAGGTCAACCAGGAAGAAGTGAACCGCAAGATCATTGAGGAAGCTCGTCGCTTCCCGGGTCAAGAAGCTCAGGTCTTCGAATTCTACCAGAAGAACGAAGAAGCCCGCGCTCAGCTGCGTGCTCCGATCTTTGAAGAGAAAGTCGTAGATTTCGTTCTCGAAATGGCTGACGTGACGGAAAAGACAGTTTCCCGTGACGAGCTGGAAGCTGCTGTTCGCGCAATCGACGAAGAAGAAGCCAACCCTGCCAAGGGCAAGAAGGCTGCTCCTAAGAAGAAAGCTGCTGCGAAAAAAGCGCCTGCGAAGAAAGCTGCACCTAAAAAGGCTGCCGCAAAAAAAGACGACGCAGAGAAGAAGGCCGAACCTAAAAAAGCTGCTGCAAAAAAAGCTCCAGCAAAGAAGGCTGCGCCTAAGAAAGCTGCTGCGAAAAAGCCAGCTGCCAAGAAATAGGCTGATTAAGAATAATACCGGTACACAGTGCCGACAGAAAAGGGGCTTCCGGGCCCCTTTTTTTGTACCCCTCTTTAATTGATCTACCGAAGTCCTATCTAAATGCAGGAAGTGTTTCGTATTTCCTTGCCCGAGCCGACTTGGGTTTGCTACAGCTTCACAAAAGACAGAAACAAAAAGCCCTGAAATGCGGCCTGTCAGATACTCAGGCAGGTCCGTGGGCCACCCAGTACAACATTTGGAGTGCCTAATGCGCGATGATTTGATGGACCCTATCAGAGATGCTCTCGTCCCCATGGTTGTGGAGCAAACCAACAGGGGTGAACGGTCGTATGATATTTATTCCCGGCTTCTCAAGGAGCGGATCATCTTTTTGACGGGTGAAGTGAACGACCAGATTTCGAGCCTGATTGTTGCGCAACTTCTGTTCCTTGAGGCGGAAAACCCAAAGAAGGATATTTCCTTCTATATCAATTCGCCGGGCGGCATCGTGACCTCAGGGCTCGCGATGTATGACACGATGCAATATATCAAGCCGAAAGTGGCGACGATCTGTATCGGTCAGGCCTGCTCGATGGGGTCTCTTTTGCTGGCGGCAGGCGAACCAGGTATGCGTTACGCGCTTCCGAACGCGCGTATCATGATCCACCAGCCATCGGGCGGGGCCCGCGGCCAGGCTGCGGACATAGAAATTCAGGCGCGCGAGATTTTAAAGCTTCGTGAACGATTGAATAATATATATGTAAAACATACCGGCCAAAAGCTGGACAAAATTGAAGCGGCGATGGATCGCGACAACTTCATGGATGCGAATGAAGCCAAGAAGTTCGGTTTGATCGATCATGTGTATACCAGCCGCGAAGAGGCCGATGAGAAATAAGCAGGGTCGTATTATCCCGCAAATTTCTTGAAATTTGGGTGTACGAGCCATTTTAACCGGTCTACGATAGTAAGAAACGAGTTTATAGCGGTGACAGATTTGAGTAACAGCGATTCGAAAAACACGCTCTATTGTTCCTTTTGCGGCAAGAGCCAGCACGAGGTCAGAAAGCTTATCGCGGGGCCTACGGTCTTTATTTGCGATGAGTGCGTAGAGCTGTGTAACGACATCATCAAGGAAGAGAGCAAAAGTGCGCTTTCCAAGGGTACGGACGGCGTGCCTTCACCGCTTGAGATTCTTGAGGTTCTCAACGATTACGTGATCGGCCAGGGCTCTGCGAAGAAGGTGCTTTCGGTTGCGGTACACAACCACTATAAGCGCCTCAATCACGCCAACTCCAGCGCGCCTGAAGTTGAGCTGGCCAAGTCGAACATTCTGCTGGTTGGTCCGACCGGTTGCGGTAAGACACTTCTGGCCCAGACTCTGGCCCGTATTCTCGATGTACCGTTCACCATGGCCGATGCCACCACGCTGACCGAAGCCGGTTATGTGGGCGAGGACGTCGAAAACATTATCCTGAAGCTCCTGCAGTCTGCTGACTATAATGTCGAACGCGCGCAGCGCGGCATTGTATATATTGACGAAGTCGACAAGATCAGCCGCAAGTCTGACAACCCGTCTATCACGCGTGATGTGTCGGGCGAGGGCGTCCAGCAGGCCCTTCTGAAGATCATGGAAGGCACGGTTGCAAGCGTACCGCCTCAGGGTGGCCGCAAGCATCCACAGCAGGAATTCCTGCAGGTAGACACTACAAACATACTGTTCATCTGTGGCGGTGCTTTTGCGGGTCTCGATAAAGTGATTGCCAACCGCCTGCAGGGCAAGTCCATCGGTTTCGGTGCGACGGTGAATTCGCCTGATGATCGTAGCGCGGGTGAATTGTTCAAGGAAACAGAGCCTGAAGATCTGCTGAAGTTTGGTTTGATCCCGGAATTTGTTGGTCGTCTGCCTGTGATCGCCACACTTGAGGATCTGGACGAGGATGCGCTGGTGCAAATTCTGTCCGAACCAAAGAATGCGCTTCTCAAGCAGTATCAGTGCCTGTTTGACATGGAAGATGTGAAACTGACTTTCTCTGAAGACGCGCTCTTTGCCGTCGCCAAGAAAGCCATCGAGCGCAAGACTGGCGCACGAGGCCTGCGTTCCATCATGGAAGACACGCTCCTTGATACCATGTTCGACTTGCCGAGCCTTGAGGGTGTCGAAGAGATCGTCATCAATGGCGAAGTGGTTGAAGGAAAATCGAGTCCCCTGATGATTTATGCAGATCGGCGCGACGAAGCAGGGCAGCCGGCATAAAAAACCGATATTTGAGCTTAGTAAGGGTTGAAACGAAAGTTTCAGCCCTTATTTTTTATAGTGAAAGGCAGAAAAGTGCCTTTAAACCCTTTTTTCGACCTCTTTTCCTTTCTTGTCTCAACGGAAATGGCCTAAAATCAGGTCGATCAAGTAACACATTTAGTTCTGGAAGCTGTTCCCATGTCCGAATCCGCAGAAAACACGTCAAACATCGTTACTTTGCCAGTTTTGCCTCTCCGCGACATTGTGGTTTTCCCACATATGATCGTGCCGCTCTTTGTTGGTCGCGACAAATCCGTCCGGGCACTGGAAGAGGTGATGGCAAAAGACAAGCAGATCCTGCTTGTTGCGCAAAAGGAAGCGGGTGAAGACGATCCGAAGACAACAGATGTTTTCGAGGTTGGCACGGTCGCTAGTGTGCTCCAGCTCCTGAAGCTGCCGGATGGAACCGTGAAAGTTCTTGTTGAAGGCTTCAACCGTGCAACAATCAAGAAATTCGTACGCGATGAAGATTATTTCGAAGCCGAAGCCGAACTGATGGCTGATGGGGAAGAAGACGATTCGGAGATTGAAGCGCTCAGCCGGTCTGTCATTGCCCAGTTCGAACAATATGTGAAGCTGAATAAGAAAATTCCTGCCGAAGTGTTGGTGACAGTCAACCAGATTGAAGAAGCCAGCAAACTTGCGGACACGGTCGCGAGCCACCTTGCGCTCAAGATCGATGATAAACAGGACCTTCTGGCGACAGTTTCCGTGGCTCAGCGGCTTGAGCGCATTTTCAGCTTCATGGAAGGTGAAATCGGTGTGCTGCAGGTCGAGAAAAAGATTCGCGGCCGCGTAAAACGTCAGATGGAGAAGACCCAGCGCGAGTATTATCTGAACGAGCAGCTCAAGGCTATTCAGAAGGAGCTGGGCGAGGGCGATGATGGTCGCGAGGAAATCCAGGAACTGGAAGATCGAATCGCCAAGACCAAGCTAACCAAGGAAGCCGAGGAAAAGTGCCTGGCTGAATTGAAGAAGCTGAAATCCATGAGCCCAATGTCTGCGGAAGCCACAGTTGTGCGGAACTTCCTCGATTGGATGCTGACCATTCCATGGGGCAAAAAAAGCCGCGTGAAGAAAGACATCAAGCTCGCTCAGAAAATTCTGGATACCGACCACTATGGCCTGGAGAAGGTGAAAGAACGGATTATCGAGTATCTTGCGGTGCAGCAGCGCGCGAAGAAACTCAAGGGTCCCATTCTTTGTCTGGTTGGCCCTCCTGGTGTTGGTAAAACATCTCTTGGCAAGTCGATCGCGAAGGCTACGGGCCGCGAATTTGTTCGCTTTTCGCTTGGTGGCGTGAGGGATGAAGCTGAGATTCGGGGTCACCGACGGACTTACATCGGTTCCATGCCTGGCAAGGTCATGCAGTCGATGAAAAAGGCGGGAACGACGAATCCACTGTTTCTGTTCGATGAAATCGACAAGATGGGTCAGGACTTCCGCGGTGATCCGGCGTCGGCACTTCTCGAAGTGTTGGACCCGGAACAAAACAGCAAGTTCAACGACCACTATCTTGAAGTGGACTATGACCTTTCAAACGTTATGTTCGTAACCACTGCCAACTCGCTTCGTATGCCGCGCCCACTTCTGGACCGGATGGAGATCATTCATCTGTCTGGCTACACCGAAGAAGAGAAGGTTGAAATCGCACGGCGTCACCTGATCCCGAAACAGGTGAAAGATCATGGCCTTAAGAAGGGTGAATGGTCGATTTCCGACGGCGCGCTCAAGGACGTGGTGCGTTATTACACTCGGGAAGCCGGTGTTCGGAGCCTGGAGCGTGAGATCGCCAAACTGGTGCGTAAGGCGGTGAAAGAGATCGTTGAAGGGTCGCGTGACAAGGTGGCCCTGACGTCTCGGAACCTCAATCAGTATGCTGGCGTGAGAAAATATCGCTACGGCCAGGCGGAAGAAACCGATCAGGTTGGCTTGACGACTGGGCTTGCCTGGACGGAAGTCGGCGGCGAGCTGTTGGCAATCGAGGCCGTGACCGTTGCGGGCAAAGGCCAGATCAAACAGACAGGCAAGCTTGGCGATGTGATGAAGGAATCGATTCAGGCGGCACGGTCTTATGTGCAGTCCCGCTGTGTCGAATTCGGCATCCATCCGAAAGTGTTTGAAAAGAAGGATATTCACATCCACGTACCGGAAGGCGCAACACCGAAGGATGGCCCATCAGCTGGTGTAGCCATGTGTACGTCTATTGTTTCTGTCCTGACAGGTATCGCAGTGAGAAAAAATATCGCCATGACCGGCGAAGTGACACTGCGCGGCCGGGTGCTGCCGATTGGTGGCCTGAAGGAAAAACTGCTGGCGGCTCTCAGGGGCGGAATCACCAAGGTTCTCATCCCTAAAGATAACGAAAAAGACTTGGCTGAAATTCCTGACAATGTCACGAAAGGCCTTGAAATTGTTGCAGTTTCCAATGTGGATGAGGTGCTGGAGCATGCTCTCGCTGGTCCTATGGAACCAATCGAATGGCCGGACGAAGAAGAGCTCAACGAAGTGGCTTCTGCAGATGGCGCAGATGAGGCGGAACTTACGACTCATTAGCCCCTTTGAGCCTAATTGAATAAATTTCAAGGAAAAAAAAGCTCAAAACCGCAGTTTTCTGCGGTTTTTTGCTTTGACAAGCGGATTTTACCGTGCCTAAACTGCATTCGCATTTCGGAGCTAATAACGAAATCAAACTCTTCAACTCAGAGGGGGATACCTTGAATAAAAATGATCTGATCGCAAAGGTTGCTGAATCAGCAGACCTGTCCAAAGCTGACGCTGGTAAAGCAGTAGACGCTGTATTCGATTCCATCTCCGGCGCTCTCGCTGGCGGCGGCGAAGTTCGTCTCGTAGGCTTCGGTACTTTCGCAGTAGCACAGCGTGCTGCTACTAAAGGCCGTAACCCACGCACTGGCGAAGAAATCGACATCCCTGCTTCCAAGCAGCCTAAGTTCAAGGCTGGCAAGGGTCTCAAGGACGCTGTAAACAAGTAATCTGTTTACGCTCTTGAAAAGAGAACGGCTGTGGATTTCCGCAGCCGTTTTTCTTTGGGCTGACTGTAAGTCAGTGGGTCAGTCGGTCAATGTGATTATTTTACCGACTTCCACAGGTTGAAAACTGTCTGGGAAACTGTCAGCCGCCATTTCGAGAACGGTATCGCTTGTGTCATGGCTACCCATGGCCAGCACTTCCAGATCCAGCGTTTCCAGCAGATCGAAGTCTTCTTCGACGTCTGCCATTGTGAGTTGGGAAAAAAGCCCGCGGCCAGATGCAAAAGTGCGCTGTAGATTGACGCCGGCGAAGGTCATTCGACCATCAGGCACCGGATAGTGAAGATCACCGACAATGGCGAAGATAGGGGCGTCAAAAATGGCTTTGGTACTGGATACTATCTTTCTCAGGGTCTGGTGACCACAGCCGATAACCAATAGTATTCCCTTGCCTTCGACATGAAGGGCCAGTGCCTGCTCCTGAATCTGACCCATCAATAATTGCCGCTTGATTGGGCCGATGCTGGCTATCCCGGGCGCAATAACCTTCGGCGCGGTAATATGGGTTACCGGATGGCCAGGGTACTCAAGCGGTATTGGGGCAAAAATTTCAATCTTCTCAGAAAGTTTCGGTTGGTGGACGCCGAATGAAAAAGTGTTCCGTGCCGCCCATTCTCGCCCGCCGACGTGATCGAAGTGATGGTGGCTCAGAAATATTGAATCAATGGTGTCGACGGATATTTGAAGCAAGGCCATATTTGCTTCCAGCGGGGAAGGGGCCTGTTCGCCTTTGTTGCTGCCCAGGTCGAACAAGATATTTCTGCCATCCGCCTTGATGAGATAGGAAACTCCGGCCTCAGTCGCAAAGGTTGGGTCTGGTGCGTACCAATTAACCAGTGGCAAAATCGTGACATTGCGAACAGCGCCGATATTGGCAAGCTGAGGCACCTGCTGTTCTCGCCATTCCGTATCAATCAAAGCAACCTTCTGATTGTGGCGTAAAAGCCAGAAGGCAGCGAATGCTAGGGAGGCAATCAGGGTAACAGCGATGATGCGAAATGCGAATCTGATCATGCTCGGGGCTCTTTCATCTTTCAGCAGAATTGCCAGATCATCCGGGATGGGCATTGGCTTGATAGGGCTGACATCCGCGCCTCCAGTGTTGCCAGCAGGCACCCAGCCTAGCAATGAGCCAGCAGAGGCGATAATACGCATTAGTTGACCAACGATTTCCCGCAGGTCTGAACGCTTCAATCCGACCTTGAGCATCCACCAGTGACTGACCACATGAGGGACATAGAATCGTTGCCCCAGAATATGGGCGCGTTCAAGGTGATGGAAGGCAGCTGACAGATCATCGGCATTATACAGGCGTTTTGCCTTTGTCATTTCCGATTCAAATGCCTCTCTAAGTTCGTTTTTCATAAATACCTCCCTATATCTGTTGGCGCTGTTTGACTTGGTGTTGTTGCCTTTTCATAAAATATGAGAAATTATTCACATTTTCACCTCGCATTCTAAGGACAGGAAAAATGCCGCCTGAATTAAGCCAAAAGCCAAGAAAGCAGCCAAAACAGGCACGCTCTATTGCTACGGTAGAGGCTATTCTGGAGGCAGCAGCTCAGGTTTTTTGCGAGCAGGGATATACCGGCGGCACCACAGACAAGGTTGCGATTCGGGCAGGGGTATCGATAGGTTCACTGTATCAATATTTTCCGAACAAGGAGGCCCTGCTACTTGCTCTTGCGGAACGCCACATGGAAGAGGGATTTTTGTTGATCCGGGAAAAACTGGCTGCCGCACTAATCACCCAACCGCCCCTCAATCAGCTTTTAAGTCACTTTGTCGAGGCCCTGATTGCCCTTCACCAAATTAACCCGGACTTGCACCGGGTACTTTTCAACGAAGCGCCGCTACCCCCGTCATTCACTGCAGAAAAAGAGGCTGCAGAACGCAAATTTGCAGGGGAACTTGTCGCTCTTTTCCAGCAGTATCCGGAAGTAAAGGCTAATGATATGAGCGTTTCCTGCTACCTTCTTGTGCAGGCAGTCGAAGGCTTGGTGCATGGCTACATCCTTTATCCGCCAAAGGATATTGAAGCTGACAAACTTGTGCATGAGATCGTCAGGATGCTTTATCGGTATCTTGTGCAAGAAAATTGAAAAAAAAGGGGTGGACAGAGGCTTCGTTTAATCTTAAAAGCGCGCTCACCACACTGGTATGGGCGATTAGCTCAGTTGGTAGAGCATCTCGTTTACACCGAGAGGGTCGGCAGTTCGAGCCTGTCATCGCCCACCATTCCTTCCAGTGTCGGTGTCTTTTGAGAGTGGGCGATTAGCTCAGTTGGTAGAGCATCTCGTTTACACCGAGAGGGTCGGCAGTTCGAGCCTGTCATCGCCCACCATTCTCACCTTCATTCCTTGAAAAACAGTTTCACCCAGGGCACAAAGTCTTTCGTTTAGGGGGCTTGTATTTCCTTGGGGCAGGTCTTGCTGCTTGGTATCCTTATCGAAAAGGAGACAGGGATATGCGCTTGCTATGGGTTGCCGTCGTACTTTTCGCAAATATTGACGTTTGGGCCGACGAACCTGCCAAACAACACTCCGTCCTGCATCCGCATGGCCTGAACGAGCCAGCTTACCATCTATTCCAATCTGCCAGCCTTGCGCGGGATTTCCACATTCATGTGCGACTGCCCGTGGCCTATGGACAAGAAGAGAAAAAGTGGCCTGTGGTTTATTTGCTGGACGGAGGCCATACTTTTCCGATGCTGGCAGGCTATGGTTCATACCTAGTGTTCGCCAACGATATGCCGGACATGATAATTGTTGGAATTTCTTATGGCACCGACGATTGGCGACAAGGAAACCTGCGTAGTACAGACTTTACCGCCCCTGCAGAGAGTAGGGATCATTACGGGGGGGCTGGTCAGTTTTTAGAATTTCTGAAGCGGGAGCTCATCCCCTTTATTGAAAACAATTATGCGGCAGATGAAAACCAGCGGATATTATTTGGGCAATCGCTTGGCGGCCAATTTGTGTTATATGCAGCGTTGCACGAGCCTGACCTGTTCTTTGGGTTAATAGCCAGCAATCCGGCGCTGCACCGGAATCTGGACTATTTTCTTTCTATGAAGGCGCCAGCAGGGCAGGGTAGCGCGCGGCTGTATGTTTCAAGCGGTACAGAAGACGATCCCCGTTTCCGCGTGCCGGCGGGCCGTTGGGGCGAAGCCTGGAAAGGCCGAAAGAATTTACCGTGGACATTGAAGGTTGCTGACCTTCCGGGGCAGAATCACTTTTCTGCGGCTCCAGAGGCTTATAGGCAAGGGATGCTTTGGATATTTAAGGAGGCCCGAGACTCGGGCAATTAGAGTGATCAGATGACCGAAGCAGTGAATTCTGAAAGTGGTAATCAAGACGGCGGAATAGTGGTCGAAGCCACTTGGGCGCCCAAAGATCCGCGCGACAAGCTCTATGACGAAGACGCGACAGCGCGTGAGCGCACTATGTCTTTGGTAAGGGTTATCGCGGCATTTCATCCTGTGCTGAATGCGTTCCTGCTTGTGTTTGAAATGATCCGTCGGCAACCTGTTTGGACTCTGACCATTGGAAGCGTGGTCGCAGCAGCTGCTTTCGCCTATTTTGCACAGTAAACCAGGCGCGTCAGGGAATATCTACGGGGATCGGAATCGTAGCCACGTCTTCGTTCATCGGGGCATCAATGTTGGCGCACCAGCCATCATTTTCTGGATCATAGATATAGGCGGCGTACCCCAAGTCAAAATCATTGAAGTCCTGATCCAGATTGTTTTCTAGCTTGCCGACATCAGCGTTGACGCTTTCTGGTTGGAAGTCTGTCTTCAGTTCGAAAACGACATTGCGGGGGTCGTCATCATCATTATCGTAAGTGACCCAAATATCGGCTCTGTACGGAGCATTTTGAGGCCCGCCACGGTAAAAAATTTCCATTCTGATCAAATAGTGATCTTCGTTTTCATCATCACCTTGGCTCCATTCGTTCAAAACTAGAAACATGGCACCTTGCACAGTAGCTTCATTGAAATAATCAGGGTCAGGGTCCGGGCGCGGCGAGAAATAGTCAGCTACATCGTGAAAGTTTGCGACTTTGTCATTGAGATAGGCTGCGACATCGGCGGCAAATCCGCCATCATCGGCGTTGTCCAGATAGTCGATAAATTCCTGATAGGGCATGACGCTCGAATCCTTCTTCTGCAATCCAAGCAAGACGGCTGAACCTTTATCATGTGAAGTTTGAGATACTTGTCACAAAGAGACATCGCGAAGACGGGTATTTCTTGCTGAGGCCAAACGCTTTTAGCCAAAATCCGCGGGAAAAGCATTCGAAGGAAAAAATGTTTTAAAAAAGCCGTTGACAGGGGCAGGGGGTGGGCTTAAACACCCCCTCACGCAAGAGACGCGCGGGTGTAGCTCAGTTGGTTAGAGTGTCGGCCTGTCACGCCGAAGGTCGCGGGTTCGAGCCCCGTCACTCGCGCCAC
>Ga0209273_10003205_pt1 | contig 11583 bp, 9 predicted proteins | sample tdAd471_FD_187126 | JGI IMG/M metagenome (GOLD analysis project Ga0209273, IMG submission 187126) | Marine sediment microbial communities from the Atlantic coast under amendment with organic carbon and nitrate - tdAd47.1 (SPAdes)... | ecosystem: Environmental > Aquatic > Marine > Coastal >...
AGCACCTTCGTGATCGCCGCCGTCAGCGTCGTCTTCCCGTGGTCAATATGACCAATCGTTCCAACGTTCACATGCGGCTTTGTCCGCTCGAATTTCTCCTTCGCCATGTCGCTTGCTACCTCGTGTCCGTGAGATCTTGATTCGTGAGATCGACTGCCTTCAAAAAATGGTGGACGGGATAGGATTCGAACCTATGTAGGGCGTAGCCCGGCAGATTTACAGTCTGCTGCCTTTAACCACTCGGCCACCCGTCCGATGCTTTGTTGAACTCTGTTTCAGTCCGTGCTCTACTCCAAAAAAACCGGGACCGAAGCCTGCGGGCCTCGCCCCCGTTCAACCAACTTCGCCGCTCCGGTCGCCCCGCCTCCCGCAAGGAGAGACTGGAGCCGATGACGGGACTTGAACCCGTGACCTCGTCCTTACCAAGGACGCGCTCTACCAACTGAGCTACATCGGCGGAGTATCCAACCACGAGCCGATGGAGCGGGAGACGGGACTCGAACCCGCAACCAACAGCTTGGAAGGCTGTGACTCTACCGTTGAGTTACTCCCGCTGACCCCGATTCGGCGTTGACTGCCTGCGCCGTGCGCTCGTTCAATTCGGTGGAGCCGGCGAGAGGACTCGAACCCCCGACCGTCTGATTACAAATCAGATGCTCTACCAACTGAGCTACGCCGGCACGTGCAGACCCTCTAAGACTACCGCAGCCCAAGACCGACCGGCAAGCTCCCCGCTCCGTCAGAGCCGCGCCTGTGAAATGCGCGGTCCCAAAGCGACTTGCAGAGCAAGAGCCCGGTGCTCAGCCCGCCAGGGCGGCATTTCGCTAGCCCAGGGCGCAAGCCCTGGGAATTCTGCGCGATACAGCCCCTCGCTCTGGCGGATCAACCGCCGAAACGTTGCTGGAGCGTGGCAAGCCCGGCTTCATAGACGCCGTTGATCATAGACGTCGTAGCCTCTTCGGCCCCCGGATCGGGATCGAAGGAGGCCGACCACACGAGCGTCGTCTGGTCGCCGTCGGCTTCAAGCCGGATCGTGCTCGCGTAGTTGCTCAGCGGCAGCGGGCTTTCGGTGATGGCGTAGCTATAGGTGTAGTCGGCGTCGGAACGCGCGGTCTGCGCCTCGGCCAAAGCCGGTCCGCGCTCGATCTGGCATTGCCGCGTGTCGCCGACCGAGGAGCCGTCCGATCCGGCGCCGAGCTCGGAACCGGCGAGGGCCGGGACCCAATCAGCGACTCGACCAAAGTCGCCGGCGACCGCCCAAACATCGGCGATGGGTGCGGGAATGGTTCCCGTTACTTCAATTTCAGCCATGGTAATGCTCTCTCCGGCGGCAAGTATAGCGGAAGCGCGCTCAGAGCCGCGCAGGTGAACGCCCGGGCGCCTGCCCCCTCCATAGGCGCCTCGACGGTGTGCGAGAATCCCTGCGTGATCCGCCTGATTCTTGCGGCTTCCCTCTGCCTCCTCCCAGCTTCAGCGCTGCAAGAGCCAAACATCCTCCTGATCGTCTCCGAGGACAACGGACCTGAGTTGGGCAGCTACGGCGATCCCTACGCCCGCACTCCGAACCTGGATCAATTGGCCGCCGAAGGGGTCCGCTTTGAGAACGCCTTTGTCCCGTACTCAGTCTGCTCGCCCTCGCGAGCTGCGTTCTTGACGGGTCTGCACCCAGTCCAAAACGGTCAGATCGGTCTCGCAACTCACAAGTTCGCCATGTACCGCGACGACACGCCGAATTTCGTGACCCTGCTTGCAGCGGCCGGATACGCCACAGGCTTGATTGGGAAGCTCCATATCAACCCGGAGAGAGCCTTTCCGTTCGACTTCCGTGCGATTCCCGGTTCGAACTTCAGACGCGAACACAGCGTCGACGATTACGCGGCTGCGGCGCGCCTGTTCTTCCAGGAGCGCGGCGACAAGCCTTTCTTCCTTTCGGTGAACTATCCCGATGCGCACCTTCCTTTCCTGCGCCAAGCCAACGGCAGGCCCGCCGAGCCTTTGTCGGCGGGTGATATCGCCCCGTTGCCCTGGGCGACCGTCGATTCGCCCCGGATTCGCCGGCAGGTCGCGAACTACTACAACTGCCTCGCCCGCCTGGACGAAGGCGTAGGTCTGCTGCTGGCCGAGCTCGACAGGACTGGCGAGGCCGACAACACCTTGGTGATCTATATCGGCGACCACGGCGCCCAGTTTCCGCGAGGCAAGGGGTCTGTCTATGAGGGCGGACTGCGCGTCCCGCTCATCGTGCGCTGGCCGGGAAAGGCAATACCCGGCTTGGTGCGGGAGCTGGCCTCTACGCTGGACATCCTTCCCACCGCACTGGCGGCCGCCGGCGTGGAAGCTCCCAAGGGGCTCACCGGACGCCCGCTGCAACCCTTGCTCCGAGGCGAGAGGGCTCAGGATTGGCGCCGGCACATCTTCGCCTTCACGACCGGCTCTTTCCCGCGGAATTGCTACCTGCAGCACTCCGTGCGAGACCGGCGCTACAAGCTGATCCGGAGCGCGTTGCCCGATGCCCAGAATCCGATCGCCGGCTCCTACCTCGATGAGCAGCATCCGCACCACGTGGTCTCAGGAGCAAAGGCAGGGGAACAGACAGCGGCGCCCGAACACGTTCGCGAGGCCTTCCAGCGTTGGTCGAGGCCCCCGCAATACGAGCTCTATGACTTGCAGTCGGACCCCTACGAGTGGAGAAACCTGGCGAGCGATCCGGCCTTCGCCGACGTGAAACAGAGCCTCGTCCAGGCGCTCGAACAATGGCAGCAGCGGATCCGCGACCCCTTCCTCGATCCGAACAACGTCCGCTCATTCGTAGAAGAGCAGCACGCGAACGAAGACCCAGCGCGCTACCGGTACAAAGACGGATTTTCCTGGTCTTACGTCAAGGAGCTTGCACAATGGCGCAAAGATATCCAGCCCTAGCCCTTCTGTTGACGGTCATCACCACGGGGTGCGGGTCTGAACCGGCTCCTCACCCGGCGTCTCCCGGCGAGCTCGTCGAGTTCGTCGACCTCCTGCCGCCTCGACCCGGGAACCCGCGCAACACCGAGGGCGACTTCATCCAATTGGCCGACGGTCGACTCCTATTCGCCTACACCAAATTCACGGGCGGCGGCAGCGACTATGCCGAGGCGCACATCGCCGCTCGGTACTCTTCGGACGGGGGAGCTGCGTGGACCGACGAGGATGTCGTGATCGTCCCCAACGAGGGCCTCATGAACACGATGAGCGTTTCTCTGGTGCGCCTGCAGAGCGGCGCGATCGCGCTCTTCTATCTCGTCAAGAACGACAAGACCGACCTACGCCCGTACGTTCGCTTCTCATCCGATGAAGGCGAGACGTGGAGCGAGCCCATCGTCTGCATCGAAGACGAGGGCTACTTCGTTCTCAACAACGACCGCGTCGTCCAACTCGAGAGCGGACGACTCGTGATGCCCGTCGCCCTGCATGTGCCCGAGGGCGAGGAGTTCAACCGGAGAGGCATTGCCATGTTCTATCTCTCCGACGACGGCGGCCGGACATGGCGACGCGGCAACGAGCCGCTGGAATGCCCGACTCCATCGCCTGCCGGCTTCCAGGAGCCTGGCGTGGTCGAGTTGAAGGACGGGCGCGTGATGATGTTCGCACGAACGCGCATGGGCAGCCAGTGGGTCGCCTACTCGTCCGATGGCGCGGAGACGTGGTCTCAACCAGAGGCATCGGCTCTCGCTTCGCCGCAGTCGCCCGCCACAATTGAACGCCTTCCTTGGACGGGCGATCTCCTCGCGGTCTGGAACGACCACTCGAACGTGCCCGCGTCCTACCTCGCCGTGGACGGCAACGGAGACGGCTCCACCGGCGGCCTTCGAACACCGCTCACGGCGGCAATCTCTCGCGATGAGGGGAAGACATGGGAGTTCAAGAAGAACCTTCACGACGACCCCGAGGGCTGGTATTGCTATACGGCCATGGCCTTCGTCGGAGACCACGTGCTGTTGGGCTACGTCGCGGGCGGCGAAGAAGGACTGGCGCGCCTGAGCCGGACGCGTTTAGCGCGCATCCCCTGGCAAGCGCTATACCGGAAGTAGCCCTCCTCTTCTCTTTTTCTATCCCCACCCACGGAGGCTGACGCGGGGACTGGCACATCGAAGCAACCGTTCCACGGAGACCACCCAGCGCGTGTTGCCTGTCCCCACGCACTACGCTGCCAGCAACTCCCGCTGGCGCTCTCCTGAGACCGGTGACAGGCAGGCAACTATGGTAGTCTTGCCGCAGTCAACACGTCGCGCCAAGCGCGTGTGGTTGCGACGGGGTTGGCACCACATTACCCAGCGGAACAACTGAACGCCGCCTAGTCGCCATCCACCCAATTGAACTGCGCTCCTTGATACAGGAGGGCAGGAAGACTTCATTCCGACGGCGGCAGGATCGTCGGCAACTGCACGACTCTCTCGGTAGCGTTGTAGACCGTGACCGCCACGGTACTCCCCTCGGCGTTCTCGAATAGGGATCGCAGGTCAGCGAGGTGCCCCACCTCCGCCTCTCCGATCCGTACGAGAACGTCCCCCTCACGCAGGCCGGCCTCGGCCGCTGTCGAGTCTGGAGGCGCATCCAGAACGTACACGCCCGCAACTTGCCCGATGCCGATCGCGGACATCTCCGCTTCGCTTGTCACGTTCTTTACGGTCGCACCAAGCCAAGACACAGGCTCCGAGCTGACCGTCGCCTCTTCCGCGCTCCCAACCTCCGGGACGAAGCTTCGATCCACGCCCGCAACTTCAGCCTGAAACTCCGGCTTCCTCACTCCAAATCGGTCAACGGGAAAATTCTGAAAGCCCAGGGCCAAGGCCGGCGAGTCCTGCCCTACGCGGTAGTCCCCGTTGGCCGGATCGATAAACAGAGGGTCTCCAACGATCGACTCTTGATCAAAACCCCTTTGCTGCCATTCAGAAAAGGTCGTCTTCTCCCCGTCTTCCTCAACGCCCGAGATCAGCGGCTCGTCGCCGTCCGCCCAAAACAGATTCTGATCGATCTTCTTCGCCAACGAAGGTTCAGCTCGAATAAAGCGATAGGGCTCCTTGTCCACAATGATGTTGCGGGAGATGACGTCGTCCGATCCTTCGAGCCAGATATGAAATCCGCCAAAGCCGCGCACGATCACATTGTTCTCCACGCTGCGGAAGAAGCCCTCGCGCAGCTTCACTCCCATCCCGAGGCAGAGGTTGTTGTAGACGCGATAATTGCTTGAGCCGTCGTCTAGGTCGATGCCCCACGAATGGCCGCCGTCGTGAGCGAATCGGTTGTTTCGGATGTGGGTGGTCTTCCAGTTGTCGAGCAATGCCCGCTCGCGGGCGAACGCTTCCATCTCCTCCCCGGAGTGCGTAGCGGTCTTCCAGTAGCGGTCTCGCCCCCAACTGTTGAAAGGGCCGTGGTCGCCGGTTTCCCGAACCGTATTGAAGGCATCGTTGAACTCAATAACGTGTCCGCCCCAGCTGCCGTCATTGACGCAAATCGCCGCGCGCGGAACCTCGTAAATCGTGTTGTGGGAAACCGTGATCGACTCCGCCATCGAGATCAAGACGCCGGCCGTCTGCTTACCCACCGTGCCCAGATGGTGCATCAGGTTGTTGTGGACGCGACAGTCCTTGGGATAGCTGACGCCTCGCGGGCCGGGCGTTAGATCGATCGAATCTTGCGGCAGAGTGCGGCTGTATTCGATCGCCTGCGAGCGCGTGGCACTGCGGTCGCCGACGATGCAGACAGCGCTCTCACCCAGGTGCGTAAAGCGATTGCCCTCCACGACGGCCCGGCGATTGTAGCCGCTCAAGAAGACGCCGTTGCCTCCGAGCCAAGAGAAGTCGCTGTCGCGCACGCTGCACCCTTCAGTTCCTTGGAGGCGAACCGCGCCCAACCGCGCAATCGACCAGTCGCCTCGCAGCAAGCGCTCGTACGGCTTCATGAATATCCGAGCCGTGTGGCGAAAACGCAAGCCCTCAAAATGAACGTCGTGGACAGGATCGGCTGCGGTCCCCTCCAAGACGATAAGCTCCTCCAGCGCCGCGACGACGACTTCAGCTTCGTCCAGGTCCACCCCTTCAGGAGGCTTGCAATAGAGAGTGTTCGAGGAGCGGTCGAAATACCACTCTCCTGGCGCGTCCAATTCTTCAAACAAGTTTTCGACGAAGAGAAACGCCTCATGAAAGCCGCCCCGATAGTACGGGTCGAATCCGCCGCCGCGGTTCTCCTGCCAGCCGCCGCGCAAGCGTAGCTCGCCGTCCTTCGAGGCTCCGGTCACCTCATAGTGCTTGCTGCCCCAGCGGCCCTCATGGAGCGCGTGAAGAAACGCTCCCGCCGGGTTAGCCCAGCTCTTCACTCGTTCCGGTGAAATCGCGTCGGGCGACGTGCCAAGAAAGTACTTCGCTTTCGGATCGCGATTCGGGTAACGCGCCAAGTGGAGTCGGCGGTCGTCCACATAGAGCTCGTCCATCTCCGCGACGCTCCCGTCGACTTCAGCTCGGTAGATTCCGTCACGGAAGGGTTGCCAGACAAGGCTGAGGCTTCGGCCGCCGGAGATCGTGACGCGCTCGCCACTCGCTGATCGATAGGTGACCGGCGCCTCCGGGGTCCCGGAATCCTCAGGGGTCAACACAAAGGGCTCTTCTAGCTGATACGTGCCGCCGCGAACGACGACCGTGGTCGGCTCGAGCGTACGGGCGCGAAGGGTTCGGACTCTCATCCGCGCGGCTTCCAGCGTGGCGACTGGCTGCTCGAGCGTGCCCTCTTGGGCATCATCTCCCGAAGGGGAGACATAGACCTCAGCACTCCAAAGGATGGTGCTCAGACAACTGAGCAAGAACAAGCGGGCGACCATGGCCTCCTACTCTACGTGCAAACCACCTACATCGCATTTCCAAAGTCGCGCTCCGACAGAGGAGCCTCAAGCTCGAAGCGTCCATTGGCAAAATCGACAATCATCTTCCCTCTGAACGCCACATCTCCGCCCAGCCGACCGTCGGGCGCAAAGACGGCAAGGTTCTTCACGCCGTCCTTGATCGAGATCTTCTCGAAAAGGAATTCACGACCGCCCAGCAGCACGCTGAATCCAACTACGCGCCGGGAGACGACCGCCTCGGCTCCCCCAGCCCCAATCGAGAATCGTCGGGCCCCGCCAACAACTCCGAGCGAAGCCTTATTGAGTATGTTCTCGTTGAGCGAAGTATCTCGAGCTCCAGTGTCCAACCCGAAGTAGAGAGGTACGCCGTCACGACTACGGAGCCCGACCATCGGATAGCCCAGCCAAAACAGATTGCGGGCTTGCTCCGCCGGTCCTCTCCCAGGTCGAGTCAGTGTAGTCATGCCGTTCGCGTAGTCAATTTCGACACGCATCTGCTCGAAGATGGGCCAACCGAGAATCCCGTCCAACTGAACCAGGCCGAGGTCGAGATCGGCCTTCCGCACAACGGCCAGCGGGTGGTTGCGGATGACGATCCCGCCGAGCCGGAGTTCGCGTGCTACCGCCGCTCGCCACTCGACTCGGTGACGCGTCGAGGTCTCGGTTTCCGTCGAACGGTCGCTGACTTGAATACCGCACGTGTTCGCGACCTCGTCGGTAATCACAGTGGGATCTGCGCCCGTGTCGACGGCAAACGTGTAGGGTCGCCCATTGAGTTCCACCCGAAGGCGCGGAACCCGCAGCCAGCCGATGCGAGTCGCAAGTCGCACAGGGTCCTTGGGAAAGAGAACTTGTTGGGGCTCGGCGTCCGAGTACGCCTCGCCCTCTAAGCCCTCTGGGTCGATCCGCCGCAACGCCTCCCAACCCGCAGTCGCTCGCAAGAGCCTCACGAGGGCCTCCCTGGATTCATCCTGGATGCGAGCTTCCTTGGCCTCCTCGTTGAGAGTCTCAAGTTCGCGGATCGCGTCTGCACGCCTCCCCTGCACCACCATCTGCAACGCAAGCGCGAAACGCCGACGCTCGGCCGGACGCCCCTGACGGGCTGCGGATTCCAGGTCCACGTCGCGGATCGCGGTCCAGAAATCCTCCCGATGCAGTTCTACGGAGGGAGTCGGCGCGGGCCCCTCAGAGACCCGTAGACCTGCCGGTCGAGCGAGGACCATGCCGACCAGGCCGACGGCGGCGGAAGCGACCACCGCAGCGCCAACAATCCAAGCAAGCCTTCTCGACCACATGACCATGCCCGCCTCTGGCCCTACTGGCGACCAACGATGTCCGTCAGCACGCTGACGATCTTCCACTCTCTTGCCGCCAGCTTGGACAGGCCGACAAACTGGTAGAAGATCATGGTCTCGGACTGGACCTCCAGTTTCACGACGGCGTTTCGACCGCGCCGATCGAGTTCGATCGAGGAGACCTTCGTCTCCCGTGGAGAACCGCCGATCTTCTTGGCGCGAATCCCCGCAACGTATTGCTCTCGCGTGATCGTCATGGCGCCGCCCGGCGCCTTGGTATTGGGTATGAACTGCATCGACGCAGGGTGAAGGATACGCTCGGCGAGAGCGCTGTCCTGCGTATCGGCCGCGTCCACCCATTGCTCGACCAGCACTCGAATCGCCTTTTCGTCATCGGGCTCCACAGCAACGGCCGGTAGGGCGAGAACCGCCAGAGCCGCCAGAAGTACGACGTGGAATCTTGTCTTGCTCATTTCTGCTCCTCTCCTGTGCATTGAGCGCCCGCCAATCCGGCGGTTGCTTCTTGACCTGAACACTAACAACGGCAGAGGCGACAGACGAAAGCTTTGGAGCGAACGGCGGATAGATGGAGCGAACGCACAGTTCCGCATCGTGAATCATCGGCGTTTGCAGGTGAAGGCGTGCCGAACAAACGGTTTCTGCACGCCTACGCCGAACACGTCCGCCTGAACATGGATAGACTGCCAATCGGAGAGGGCTTGACCACTAGAGCTGCAAGCGACGACGGCGGACGCGGGCGAAGGCTCGTGCTCTGGTGCTGGTGGATTGTGCCGGCAATTCTCTCCGCCAACGCACTCTACCTGCGGGCTCTCTCAGGCGGCAAAGACGCGTCTTGGACGTCGACGGTAATCATTCAACTGTTGGTGTGGTCGCTATGGCTGGGATTCACGCCGTTGGTCCTTTCACTCGGCCGCCGAGTGCCGATCGCCAATCGGCGTTGGTGGAAGGGCGTCTTGTTCCACGCCTTTGCGAGCGTCCTCTTGACGCTGGCCTACTTAGGCTTCTACACACTCGTCCTTGGACTCGTAGGCGGGGCCTCCCTGGCGAACGGCGGCTTCGCTCAAACCTATGCGGGCGTGTTCATTGCGGTATTTCATTGGGACGTCATGATCTACTGGACGATCCTAGGCGCGGGGTACGCAATGGACTATTACGACGAGTTGCGCGAGCGCGAGGTGCGCGAACTTGCACTCCAGAAGCAACTCGTGGCGGCGCAACTTGAAAGCCTACGGGCTCAACTGCAACCCCACTTCCTGTTCAACGCTCTGCACACCATCGGCTCCCTGATTCGCCAGGATCGCAAGGGCGAAGCGGTGAGCATGCTGGCGGGACTGAGCGACTTGTTGCGCATGTCGCTCGATACGGCGAGCGAACAGGATGGGACGCTGCGGGAGGAACTGGAGTTCGTCCGCCAGTATCTCGAGATTCAGCGCGCACGCTTCCAGGACAGACTCGACGTCCACCTATCTGTGCCGCCAAACGCCCTCGACGCGAGACTTCCCAGGCTACTGCTGCAGCCAATTGTCGAGAATGCGATCCGCCATGGCTTCGACAAGACTCGCGATTCCGGCCGTCTTGAGATCCGGGCCACACGGGACCAGCAAACGCTCATCCTGGAAATCTACAACGACGGGCCCAATCTACCCCCAGGCTGGAAGATCGAGAGCAATCAGGGCGTCGGGTTGAGGAATACGCGGGAGCGCTTGCGGCAGTTGTACGGAGAATGCGCAGCCTTTGAACTACGTAGCGGAACACGCGGCGGCGTAGAGGCTCGCCTGTCGATTCCCCAGGAGAAGGTGGGCGACTAGATGGCTCTACCAGTACCAATTCGGACTCTCATCGTCGATGATGAGCCGCACGCCCGAACCACACTGCGCCTTCTGACGGCTAAGGACTCCGAAATCGAGATCGTAGGAGAGGCCGCCAACGGACCAGAGACAATCGACGCGATCCGAGCGCTGCGTCCCGACCTCGTTTTCCTAGACGTGCAAATTCCAGAGAAGGACGGCTTTGAGGTTCTCAGGGAGCTCCGGGGCGAGGGCCTCCCACGAATCGTGTTTGTAACGGCTTATGACCAATACGCGCTCCAGGCTTTTGAGGTCAATGCGGTGGACTACCTGCTCAAGCCGTTCGACGACAAACGTTTCTTTGTCGCTCTGAACAGAGTCAAGGAGGCCCTCAGGACGAACAGCGACGAACCGGGCACGCGGCTCGCAGCTCTGTTGGAGGCGCATGAAGAAAGGACTCGCCTCCGGCGGGTATCCATCAAATCGGGCGGGCGAATCGCATTCCTCGGAGTCGAGGAGATCGACTGGATCGAGGCGGCGGATCAGTATGTCGAACTCCATGTGGGCCCCAAGACGCACTTGCTCCGCGAATCGATGAGTTCACTCGAGTCGAAACTTCCGCCGGACATGTTCTGTCGCATCCACCGCTCGACCATCGTCAACGTCAACCGAATCAAAGAACTCCATCCTCAATCATCAGGAGACTCTGTTGTCGTACTGGAGGGTGGCGTCGAACTCAAATTGGCGCGTGCCCGCAGACCGATGCTCACCCGGACGATGGGGCTCTGAGCCGACCTCAGATGGACCACAATCGACTGGAAGCCGCGAGGTACGGACCAGGCGGGCAACTCTATATCGCCTGAACTCGGTTAGCCGAGAGGCGGCCGTCCAGCGATAAGCCGGGTACGCAGAGAGAGCGGAGAGAACGGCGATTTCATATCGACGTGAATACTTCGCTCGTCGCCACCAGCTCAGAAAACCTCGGACTAGAAAACCGGGGATAGAAAACCTGGGACAACGCCTGGCATGCACCCCTAAGCTGAGACGACGGAAAACCGAGACACCCCATTTCGAGCTTTTTCGCTCCGCCCAAAGGGGCAAGATCTTCCGCGATAGATCGCCCGTCACACGCTCCCCAACTCAATCATTTCAACCACCTCCGTTCCCGCGCCCCCAATTCCCTGGGCTTCGCCCTCTACCCTGAAGGCAACTCCCGACGGCCGAATGGAGACGTGAGCCCCGGGGCGTCTTGCAAGATCACAATCGACTCCCAATGGGTCGGCTTGGAGATATTGCGCATCCTCGCGTGCGAGTGCGTGAAGGAGGCATCAGATCTCGGAGCGGAAGGTTCAGCACGCGCAGGCGTACCGAGGTACGTCGAGCATGCTGGTTTTTCCGCGACAACGGTATGGCGTCTCCATCGCGTGCTCTCACCGATATCGTGCGACATCTCCAAGCCACTGGCCTGGACCCGGCGAAGGACAGCCTTCGATAACCAGGCCGCGCGTAACGAAGCACGTCCCGGCCGGCTCTCTCGTTCCTCTAATAGAGGATCGCGGAGCGAAGCCAGGACAACGTAGACCGGTCCGACTGTTTCACCGTTCCCCGGGCG
>Ga0209273_10003207_pt1 | contig 11574 bp, 8 predicted proteins | sample tdAd471_FD_187126 | JGI IMG/M metagenome (GOLD analysis project Ga0209273, IMG submission 187126) | Marine sediment microbial communities from the Atlantic coast under amendment with organic carbon and nitrate - tdAd47.1 (SPAdes)... | ecosystem: Environmental > Aquatic > Marine > Coastal >...
TAATAGGAAGAACGAGAGCGGCAAGGTCCGCCAATAAGTGAGCGCATCGACCGACAACATTTGGGCCAGGTTGCCGATCCACCCGCAGATTAACCAGGTACCGCAAAACCAACCGCGCGCCGAACCGGAGTTGCGGGCTCGGAATCCAGCGACCAGGATCGAGATCGAGAGCGTGAGCAGCAGCACGAGCCCGGGAATGCCGGTTTCCGCCAACAGGCTCAGATACATGTTGTCGGCTATGAGCGGTCGACCGAAGACCGAGCTCAAAGGAAGCGTCTTGAAGCCGATACCGGTCAGTAAGACGGCGGGGGAGTCGGCCAGTCCACGCAGCAGACGAGTCCACGTTTCGAGGCGTCCGCTCAGCAGCGCATCCGGGGCGACGCCGGCGTAGAGCAGCGAGTCTCCCAGGCGCGTCAGGTAGGCGGCGAAGATCTCCGGAGCGACCAACCAGGCGGTTACCCCTGCGCCGAGGGCGACCAGAGCGCCGTAGGCGACGGGTCGCCATATACGTATTCTGCGATGTTCGAGCAACAGCAACGCGGCTAGTCCCGCCGCCACGTTCAAGACTGAGGAGCGAGAGAAAGAAGCCGCCACGGCAACCGCCAGGACCAGCGAGCCCGCGACCAGAAGCGGCGTCCGGAGGACTCTCGACCCGACATCGGCCCGCAGAATTGCGACCGCGGCCATCAGCAAGAACAACGCGCAGAGATTACCCAGCATTCCGGCTTCATAAAAGACCCCTTGTGCCCGACGAAAGACGCCGAAGGGCAGCCAAACGAACTGCTCGGCAAAGCCGCCCGGGGGAGGCCATTGATAGTAGAAATCCACCAACGCAAGGGCGGCCGAAGCGGAAGCCAACCCGAAACAAGAGCGCGCCCACTGGAACGCATCGATTCCCGCGTAGCGGCCAGGCCCATGCGCGACGTAGAGGAAGGCGTACACGCTGGTTCCGAAGAGCCCCACCCGGGCGGCGCCGGCGGCGGCGGCTCCCCAGCCGGAGAAGAGTGCGGCGAAGACCGTCGTCGCCGCCAGCCAGAAGGTCAACCCGACCAGGGCGAGAACCGTCCCCGTCGTCTCGAACCGCCATTGGCGTAGTCGCGCGACGCCGGCCCAGAGTCCGATCCCCGCGAACACTAGCCCCACGTGAGGCCCCGCGCCGCCCAACGCGAACGGCAGCGGCGGGAGCACGAGGATAGAGACGACGAATAGGGTCCACCAGCGCAGAGGAGACTGGATGATCCAAACGCATGCAGATACGAGAGCCGCAGCGCCGACCAAGCCGACCGAAAAGCGCCAGGAACCCGCCAGGCAGCAAGCGGCAACCAAACATCCGATGAGACCGCCTAGCAGAGCAGCGACTGCACGGGGATGGCTGTGGCGGTCAAAGCGAAGAGCTGCGTTCACGCACAACCTCCCGCCGCCCGCGCGAGGCTGAGCATGCGGCTGTGAAACCGCTCCGTCGAGAAGCGCTCTGCATGGGTCCGGATGGCTTCGCGAGACCACTCCATGCGCTCAAACTCCATGACGGCAGACGTCAGTGCGGCCTGTGATTGCGCCGCGAAATGCAACCCCGTAACGCCGTGCCGGACCGTCTCCACTCCTCCTCCTTTTCCGTAGCAGATCACGGGACGACCGCAAGCTTGCGCTTCCACGGCGGCGATCCCGAAATCCTCCAATCCAGGGAGTATGAACGCCCTGCAGCGTTGGTAGAGGTCGCGCAGTTCTTCGTCCTCCAGGCGCCCGGTGAGCTCGACGTTGGGCGGAGCGTCTCTGCGCAACTGATGAAGCAGCGTTCCCTCGCCGACGACAATGAGCTTTCGCTTGAGCTCCCGAAAGGATTCAAGCAGAAGATCGATCCGCTTATACGGCTCCAAGGCGGAGACGGAGAGATAGTAACCGTCAGGGGCGGCGAGGGGACCGGGTCTATAGAAGCCCACGTCCACCGGCGGATAGACGACCTCCGCCTTCCGACCGTAGACCGCAAGCGCCCGGTCCCTAACCGTCTCTGAATTGGCGACGAACTGGTCGACTCGTGCGGCCGATTGACGGTCGAATCGCCTGAGATAGGGCCGGATCGCCGCGAGCGCCGCTCGCTTGAAATTCCTGCCGGTTCCGTACGCGAAGTAATGGTCGCTTTCGCCCCACAGGTAACGCATCGGCGTATGCAGATAGCAAAGATGCGGGACGCCCGCCGGAGGGCGAACCCCGCTGGCGACTGCGTGGCTGCTGCTAATCACGAGGTCGACAGCCTCAATGTTCAGAGAAGTAATAGCCGAGGGAAACAGCGGCAGAAGATTGCGGTAATTGGTCAGCCTACGCAGGCCCTGCAAGTAGGATGTCTCCGCCACGCGAGCCTCAATCTCAGGCGCGACCGAGCCAGCGTCGCAAATTAACGTATGGATGCGCGCGTCGGGAAAAAGGCGGCACAGTTCGAGCAGCACCTTCTCGCCCCCGCGCATTCCCGTCAACCAGTCATGAACCAGGGCGACTCGCAATTTCCGTATCTCGTTGGGCCCGCGCTCAGTCTTCTACCGCCGACCATTCGCCGAGCCCGAACCGCAAGGTGACGACGAAGACGGACGCCAACAGCGCCAGTACGGAGGCGACCAAGACGATCAGCGCAACCCGAGGCGAGCTGGGTCGGTCGGGCATAACGCCTCGATCAATGATCTGGAGCCGCTCTCCGCGGGACGACGCTCCCGCTGTCTCACGCAGCCAGAGCGACTCCGCCTCTTGCAGGACGGTTTGAGCGGCGTCTCGACTGGCGATCAGGGACGTCTCCCGCGCCTCGGCCCGAGACAGGCCAATCTGCTTGGACCGAATCTCTCGATCGAGCGTCTCGACCTGCGCTCGGACTCTCGCGCCCCGGTCGGCGAAGCGCTTCCCGTCGCCGTCCGAACCTGTCTCTCGTTGACGCTCCTCAAGGAACCGAAGCTCCGCGCGCAGCCCCTCTCTGGTAGTGACAAGTGCGTCGACCTCCGCTTCGAGCCCGGCGGCGGGAGCCTTCCCGGCGGCTTCCTGCAGCTTTTGTTCAGCGACACGCACCTGCTCCTCGGCAAACGCTCGGGCCTTTGAGGCCGAGGCGAAGCGCAGGGCGTCCCCCGCCGCCTGAACCTCTTGATTCCGGTCCACGAGCGCCTCGGCCAGGCCTTCTGCAAGGGCCTGCGCCTGACTTGCGTCCGGCAGCGTGGCGCGAATCACCAGCACCTTCGTGTTCCTCACGACCTCAACGTCCAAGATCGACTCGCGCCAAGCCGTGAAGCCCGAAGACGCACCAGGCGGCTGCAACTGGAGGCCGCCGGCAACCTCATCGAACAGCTCCGCGCTCGAAGCCATGATCTCGAACGTCCTGAGCGAATCGAGGTAGACCGGACTCACGACGAGAGCAGAACGGGTGTCGGCTCCCGTCGGCGGCTCAATCAGGAGTCGCACCTGAGCGGTGTACTGCTTGGTCATGAATTGGCTGCCGACGAAGGCCAGCAACGCGGCGCTCGCCGCGGCCGCGACGAAAACAAGCCATCGAGCGCCGAGATAGCGCAGCAACTGGACGGCGCTGAAGGGTTCGGGCATGTCGACGTGGTTACTGGAGGCCATAAGGAGGCTTCAGGCTGCTCACGACGATCTTGGCCGTTCGCCGCAAAATGCGCAAATCCAGAGCAAGATTCCAACCGGCACGGTAGTTCAGATCATGCTCCAGGCGTCGGGCGATGGAGGTATCGCCTCGGCAATCGCTGACCTGCGCCAGGCCGGTGACGCCGGGCCGGAGTTGCAGACGGAGTCCGTAGTCGGGAAAGCGAGCGTCAAATTGATCGACGAAGTGCGGACGCTCCGGACGCGGCCCAACCAGGCTCATCTCACCCCGTACCACGTTGACGAGCTGTGGAAGCTCATCAAGGCCTGAACGCCGGATCACCGCCGTCAACCTCGACTGCGGCTCGACAGCCCAGGCGCGATCGGAATCTGCGAGAGCCTCCGTGGGGAGCGTCCTCAGCTTCCACAGGCGAAAAAGCCGCCCCCAGCGCCCCACCCGGGTTTGCGAAATCCAGACCGGTCGGCCCGAGTCCGCCCAAATGCAGACCGCTAGAAGCATCAGGAGAGGGACCGAAGCCATCAACAAAAGGCTGGATAGAAGCAGGTCGAAGAAACGCTTTGTGTATTCGTAGTGGATCGAACCGATCGTCGAACAAGAAGCATCGGCGCTATCCCGCCGATCGTGGCGACCACGCGCCCCGATGGACGTCCATCGCACGGTCCCCGCCCTCACTTGGTTGTCGCCCATCGAGGCCAATTCGTCTCTTGCTTCGCGGAACGTCGGGAATCGGTTACTGCCGAACTCTCCCAACAAGAGCCCCGAAGGAACGTTATTATAGAGCCGCTCGGCGATACCGAACGAATCCGTTGGCCCGGGACCAATCCTGTTCCGACGGGATCTAGAGCGGCCCGCACCCCGCTCCGGCAAGCCTGTAGCCGTCTTCTAGGCCGGAACCGGCTCGCAAGGCGGGAGCGACCGGGCTCGCAGACCGGCTGCGAGCAAGGCGAAACGTAACAAGTCTCACAGAAACTGGGGCGCAAGTAGTCCAACGATGGCCGATCGCGAGTCTTATTTCGGATTCTCAGGTCTTATTTACGGGATGCTCATCTACGGAGTCCTGATCGGGACCGCGCTCGTCGTCGCACCTGGAATGGTGATGTCGTACGACGTCACGCCCAAAGTCGCCTTGGTCTTGCTGGGCGGGGCGGCCGCGGGGCTCCTGGGCGCATCCTGGCTTGAGGGGCTAGGCCGACTATTCGCCGATCGTGCGGGCAAGCTGCTGGCGGTCGCGATTGGGATGCAAGCGATCTCGGCGGTTGTTTCGACTCTTGGCTCGCTCGACCCGGCGCTTTCGTGGGTCGGGGCGGAGTGGAGGAGATTGGGGCTTGCGACGGAACTGGCGCTGGCTCTATGGACGCTGGCGCTCGCATGCTGGGCGGCGGCTTCTCCCGCTCGAATCGAGACCGCACTGCGGGCGATGGCGATCGCGGGGCTCGTGGGCGGCCTCTATGGAACAGCTCAATACTTCGGATTCGACCCACTGCAGGATCCAGCGCTCTACCACGTGGGAGAGGGCCGATGGACGATCGTGCGCCCACCGGGAACGCTCGGTCACGCCGCCTACTTCGCCACCTTCCTGTTGCACGGGGCCTTTGCGGGGATCGCTCTCGCGACCACGGAAACAGGCCGAGGCTGGCGGCTGCTCGGCCGGACGACAGCGGGGGTCGCAGCGGTCGCGGTAGTCCTGAGCGGTACGCGATCCGCAATTGTAGGGCTGGTCGCCGGAGCCCTGTTCCTCTGGATGTGGTTTCGACCGGCACTTCGACCTCGGACGTGGGTCCTGGCGGCGGCACTGGCGAGCATGTCCGTGCTGTTCTACTACTCGCCTCTGGGCGAGCGCTTGAGTGCACGGACGCGGTGGTACGTCGAAGACGCATCCGGCGGCGGAAGACTGCATCTCTGGCGCGACGCTTGGTCGCTCGGCCAGGACAACTGGATCGCCGGCACGGGCCCCGAGACGTTCTCAGCCGCATTCCTGCCGTACCAATCGATCGAGCTGACGCGCGTGGCGCCTGAGCGCTACCACGAGTCGCCGCACAACATCTTGCTTGACGCTTGGACCGCTCAGGGCGCCCCAGGTCTGCTTGCACTGGCGGTTCTGATCGGGGCGGCCGGACTCGGACTGTGGGATGCCCGCGAATCCGGCAGCCGCAAACTAGCGGGTCTATTGGCGGCAGGATTCGTCGCGGCGCTTTGCAGCAATCAGTTCATTGCCTTCGTCGCTGCAACCAAGCTGTACTTTCTCTCCCAGGCGGCCCTCCTGGCCGCGTCGGGCGCAGTCGACCGACGCCCCGTAGCCGTCTCGTCCGGCTTGCGGGCGGCTCTTCGGTTCTCCGCGCTCGCGGCGTGCCCTGCGCTGATCTTCTTCTCGTTCCAACTCGTCCGGGCGGACTGGGTGTTGCAGCGCGTACGGAACCGCATCGTCGACGGCGAGCCCAGACAAGCGCTTACGAAGTATGAACAATATCTGGCGGTCAAGCCGTCAGGCCTCTACGCGGACCTGTGGTTCTCGCGAGAAATGATGAGCGCAGCGGCTTCCGCCCCTCCCGAGCAGGCGCAAGAACTCTGGGCAAACGGGCGGAAAGCCGCGTTGCGGGCGACGGAGAGAAGCGAAACTCCGCAGAACGCCTGGTACAACCTGGCGACGCTGCAGGCGGAAGAAGGAGACGTCGAGGGAACCCAAGAGAGCCTGCGAGCCGCGGCGGAGATCGCGCCCCAGTGGTACAAACCCCGCTGGATGCTGGCCCAGGTCTTGCTGACGACCGGAGACCTGAACGAAGCGAAACCGCTCGTGCGCCGCGCCTACGAACTCACCGGCGGCGGCAACGAGGAAGTCCGCACAGCATGGGAGCGGCTCGAAAACACCCGTTGACCTGTCCGCTCGTTCGACGTTACTCGTTCAACACCGGAACCGAGACGCCTGCTTGGCTGGCCACCCCTGCTCTTGTAATCACCACGGCGTGATTTCCGTCGGGCAAAGTCGGAACCACGACATTGAATTGGTACAAGCCGGCCAAGTTCGGCGCGAGCCCGCCGAACTGCACGTCCGCACGGACGCCGCCAATGGTCACTTCCACCTCGCCTGCTGGGAGATCCGAGCGGATGGTGACGATTTGGCCGGCGGGAACCGGCGGATCCGTCGCCCCGAATCCGGAACCAAACAGCAAGATCGTCTCGCCGCTACGAGCCGGCCTGGATTCAAGAGAAGTGCCGAAGAAACCGTCGGGCGCGACAAAATTGCCGTCCGCGGTCACTGCCGCGAGAAACGTCGTCGTCCCCGCCGCCCCAAACGCAAACAGGCCGGGCGCGACTGCTCCGCGATTGATCACCGTCGCCGCCACCATGTCCTCGCCTTGGAAGACCTCGATGCTCACCGGGCCGAGGGCATCGTCATCAGGCGAGATGAAGTTGATCTGATCCAAGCTCGTCCCCAAAGCTTCGGCCCGACCGATGAAGGAAATGAACGACTCGCGACCGTTAACCAGCACGCGAACGCCGTCCAGGCTGGTTGGGGCGGAGCCGTCCACGAAGTCGTCGCTCCAATCGTTGATGGGGACGTCCGGCAACAGCCTGCCCGTTGACTGGGAGGGCCCGGCGCCCGATGCGGCGGATACGGCTCCGGTTTGTCCAAAAACCGTTCCGAACGTGTTGGAGGCAAGTGCGAACGGAGATTGGAACTCGGCGAAAGACGCGGCATGCACGACGGAGACCGGGACAGTCGCCCCTTGCGCCATGCCGAATCCGCCGGAACGAAACAACAGCCGCACGGCCTCGGGCGGGGCCACCGCAATCCCGTCCAACGCCTTCTGTTCAGCACCGAACATCGCCGGTGCGAGACAGGCGTAGGACGCCAGAAACACGAGGACTAATTTGGAGTGTAAATTGGCAACCATATCGGCAAACCGTTCCAGTCAAGTGTTGCGAACTAGTGCGCGGACCCGATGGTATGATACCGGGTCTTTGGCGGGTCTGTGGCGTTAAGAGAAGACACAGATGTTAATCCTAGAATCGCCGGAGCCTCGCCGGGACGACTCCCCACGCTGATCCTGCGGCTCGCGCTGGTCTATGCAGCAGGCCTCCTTCTCTACGGCGTTTGGGCGCAACGGACGGTCTACAGCGTGCTGCTGCTGTCGGTGGTCCTGCTTCTGGTCTGGGTGATGCGCCTCGGTCCGGTCCATAGGTCGCGGGCCGCTTTTGTACTTTGCAGCGCTGCCGCAGCCGTCTATTTGTGCGAAACCGCACTCGCGCTGGCGATGCCCTTCCGAGCGGGTGCTGCGGCTAGCGTCGATGGCCGAGCGTACGATTCTCGGACGTACCACCGAGTAGTCCGCGAGCTGCGCGCTTCCGGCGACGACGCCTACCCATGTCTGTTCCCGCGCGCTTTGCTGGCCGCACCCGCGCCCGCGCTCTCGGTTCTCCCTCTGGGTTCCGTGGCCGGTGTCACGTCGGTCTATTGCAATGAGAGCGGCGAGTACTTGATCTACCGCAGCGATGAACACGGCTTTCACAATCCCCCCGGCATGTGGGACTCGCCGCTCGATGTGGCGATCGTGGGCGACTCCTTCGCACAAGGAGCGTGTGTCGAATCCAGCAAGAACTTCGCCGCCCTGATCCGCCGTCGGCATCCACGTACGCTGAACCTCGGGATGGGCGGTAACGGGCCTCTGCTGTCCCTGGCGAGCATGCAGGAGTATCTGCCGGACCTGAGGCCAAGGACGATTCTGTGGTTTTTCTACGAGGGCAACGATCTCGACGACCTCGGCGACGAGTTCGAGCATCCGGTCCTCCGCCGCTACCTCCAAGAACCCGACTTCCGGCAGGGACTGCGCGGCTCCCAACCGGAGATTGACGTCGCCTTGCGTCAATACGGCGACTCGTCCCTCGACCTGAGCAGTGCGGCGGCGCCGGCCCTCGACTCGCTGGTTCACCGCCTGGATCTGCGCACGACGCTGCTGCGAGCTGCGCGTCTGAGTCACTTGCGCGGAATCGCCAATCAGGTCTTCGACGATCCGCTCGGCTACAGCGTGCGGGACGAGGCGGACCAGATCGCCCGTTTAGGCGCCGTGTTGGAGCGCGCGCGGTCGACAGCGGAAACCTGGGGAGGAACGGTGTACTTTGTCGTGCTGCCGAGTTGGGATCTCGCGGTAAGGGAGTCTGGACGCCGCAAGCGGTCGGTAGAGTCGTCTCTCGAGGCCGCCCGCAAAGCAGGCGTTCCGGCGCTCGATCTAACCGACGCCCTGCGTTCCGCGCCCGATCGCAACGAGACCTTCTACTACCCGGGCTCGCACTATTCTGAGACCGGCCATCGGATCGTCGCCGAGACGGTACTCGATCAACTGGCGCCGGCGCTCTCGGCCGGTTCGCATGAGGCGGATACTCTACAGAGCGATGTCGACCAGCCGCAGCAAGTACGGTGACGAACCACTCGGGGACTCCGTCGACCGAGACTATTCGTCCAAGCTGGCGTTGTTTTCTTCATTCGCGGAACCCGAGCTGCGAGAATTGATCGCCGTATTGGAGATCGCCCCCGGCGCCCGCATCCTCGACGCCGGTTGCGGAGTCGGCGCCGCCGCGCGGATGCTGGCTGAACGAGCAGGCCGAGCGGGGTTCGTGACGGGATTGGATCTCTCGGCTCCTCATTTGGCCGCAGCCCGCGCTCGGGGGGAGGGGGCTTGGCTGCAAGCGTCGCTGAGTGCGCCGCCACTCTCGGAAAATGCCTTTGACTGGGTCTGGTGCATGAACGCGATCCATCATGTCGAGGACCCCGTCAACGCTCTCCGTTCGCTGGGCGCGACGCTCCGGCCGGAAGGACAGCTCGTACTGTGCCAAAGCGCGCTTCTCCCGGACATGGTCTTCGCCTGGGACAGTGAGACGGAATGGGCGGCTCACGCCGCCTGTCGACGCTACTATCGCCAAGAGTACGGACTTGAGGGCGCCCCCGCCTTAGCCTGGCGGCGCGGCGTTGGGTGGTTACGCGAAGCCGGTTTCGAAAGAGTTAGACCTCGCACCCTCGTCATCGAACGGACGGCGCCCCTCGACGAGGCCGCCCGCAGCTATCTAGAGCAAGCAGTTTTCGGCGGCTACTGGCAGTCCCGAATCGACGCATTTCTAACGGTGCCGCAAGCCCAACGATTGCGTCAGTGGCTCAATCCGGATTCGCCGGAATATGCCCTTAAACGCCCCGATTTTCACTTCATTCAGACGCTCACATGCTTCATCGCACGCAAGGTCGAAGGATAGCCGCCGGGTCCCTGCGCCCCCTACTCAATGTGGCGCGGATGCTGTGTTATACTTCCGCTGCCTGTGTCTGCAATGACCGACCGAATTTCGCGCCGAACGCTATTGAAAGCAGGCGCTGCGGCAGCCACGACGTTCGGATTTTCGCTGGAGCCAGCACGCGCCGCGGCCAAGCATCTCAAGATCGCGCACACCACGCAGACTCAGAGCATTTGCCCCTACTGTGCGGTCGGTTGTTCGGTGATTCTGCACACGCTGGGAGACAAGGCTCACAACGTCAAATCGTCGGTAGTTCACGTTGAGGGCGACCCAAACAGCCCAGTTAATCGGGGGACGCTGTGCCCAAAAGGGATCTCGCTGAAGCAGTTCATCGTCAACGAGCGTCGGTTGACCAAACCACGCTACCGCGCGCCGGGGGCGACAGAGTTTGCGGAGATCGAATGGGATGAGGCGATCTCCAAGATGGCGCGCCGGATCAAGGATTCGCGCGACCAGGGTTTTGAGGAGCGCGACGATCAAGGCCGGATGGTCAACCGCCTCGACAACGTGGCGATCATCGGTGGTTGTACCGACACCAACGAGATCAATTACTTGATCAGCAAATTCCGGTTTGCTTTGGGGGTCCTGACCTACGAAAATCAGGCGCGCCTTTGACACGGACCGACGGTGGCCAGTTTGGCCGCCACATTCGGCAGAGGCGCGATGACCAACGGCTGGACGGATGTCCGCAACGCCGACGTAGTCCTGATCATGGGCGGCAACCCGGCGGAAAACCACCCGGTGGGATTTCGCTTCGCCATGCAGGCCAAGAAGAACCGCAAGGCGAAGCTCGTCTGCGTGGACCCGCGCTTTACGCGGACTGCGGCCGTGTCGGACAAGTACGTCCAGATGCGCTCCGGCTCCGACATCGCTTTCCTAGGCGGGTTGATTCACCATTCGCTCGAAACAGGTCAGTATCACGAAGAGTACGTCCGCGAGCACACAAACGCATCCTTCCTGGTCGACGATGAGTTCGGTTTTGAAGACGGACTGTTCTCCGGATGGGATTCGGAGGCGGGAAAGTACGACAAGTCGAGCTGGGGCTACCAGAAGGATGGCCGAGGCTACGCACGAATCGACAAGACTCTGGAGAATCCCCGGTCGGTCTTCCAGCTGCTGCGCCGCCACTACTCGCGATACACGCCGGAGGCGGTGGCGAACATTTGCGGCTGCTCCGCCGAGGAATTCACGGAAGCGGCGAAGATCGTCTGCTCGACTGGAGTCGCCGGCCGCTCGGGCACTATCCTTTACGCGTTGGGGTGGACGCAGCACAGCCATTCGGTTCAGCTGATCCACACGGCCGCGATGCTGCAGTTGTTGCTGGGCAACGTCGGCATGCCCGGGGGCGGAATCAACGCACAACGAGGGCATTCCAATATCCAAGGCGCAACGGATATGGGCGCCTGGGACAAACTGCCGGGCTACTTAAATGCTCCCCGCGCCGACTGGCGCACGCTCGCTGAGTACAATCGAGGAACTTCGCCGCAGGCCTTGCGGCCGGACTCGCTCAATTATTGGTCGAACACGCCCAAGTTCATGACCAGCTTGCTGAAGGCTTACTACGGCGCGAATGCAAAGCGGGAAAACGACTTCGGGTACGGATACATGCCAAAGCACGCCGAGGGCGCGAATCACGGCTGGGGCTACCTGTTCGACAAGATGTACGCCGGCGACGTGTCCGGACTGATCGCGTTCGGGATGAATCC
>Ga0209273_10003208_pt1 | contig 11571 bp, 8 predicted proteins | sample tdAd471_FD_187126 | JGI IMG/M metagenome (GOLD analysis project Ga0209273, IMG submission 187126) | Marine sediment microbial communities from the Atlantic coast under amendment with organic carbon and nitrate - tdAd47.1 (SPAdes)... | ecosystem: Environmental > Aquatic > Marine > Coastal >...
TATCCCGGTCGCACGCCTCATATCCACTACGCCATTACCGTGGGCAATCGGCGCATGTTGACAACCCAAATGCTGATCAAGGGTCACGAACTGAACGAGCGGGACGGCTTGTTCCGCAACATCCGCGACGCAAAACTTCGCGAGACATTATTGGCCGAATTCAAACCCGTGGAAGAATCCAGGATCGGCGAACTGGCTGGTTGATTCCAATGTTCAACTACAAATTCCGCGAGCTATTGACACACGCAGCCTTTCGTTACGCGATTTCCTGTCCGATTTACTGCCAGATGCCCGACCATATCCACCTTGTGTGGATGGGTATCCACGACCAGTCGGATCAGCTCAAAGCATCGAAGTTCTTCAGAAAGCAGCTCCGTGGGCCGCTGGGAACACTGGGATTTGAGATGCAGCATCAGCCCTTCGATCATGTGCTGCGTGATGACGAACGACTTGAATCTTCGTTTGAGAATCTTGTCGAGTACGTAGCGCGAAACCCCGAACGAAAGGGTCTGGTGCCGCGAGACGGATTTCGCGAATACAAATACTCGGGCAGTCTGATACCAGGTTATCCAGAGCTGGACTGGCGTCAGGATGACTTCTGGCCCCGATTCTGGCGCACGCATTCTTTCCTGCGAAAGAACGGATTGTTTCGCCCGGCAGACGAGAAACTGTAGCTACGCTCGCCAGAGCGTGGGACACGAACAACAACGACCACCGTAGCTACGCTCGCCAGAGCGTGGACCGAACAACGACGACCACCGTCTGGCGACGGTAGCTACAACAGCGACCACCGTCTGGCGACGGTAGCTACAACGACCACCGTCTGGCGACGGTCGCTGCGACTTTTTGGAGTCACTTTCGACAATGAATGACCAACCAGGCCAGGCAGAACTGAGCCTCACGGCCGCGAGCCGGCGGCGTTTCTTTACATCAGGAGCCAGCGGGCTGGGGACGCTGGCGCTGGCATCGTTGCTGCATGATGACGGCCTGCAGGCAAACACCGTGCCGCCGCCGCTCACGCACTTTGCACCGAAGGCCAAACGCTGTGTCTGCCTCTTTATGGAAGGCGGCCCCAGTCAGATGGACCTGTTCGACGAAAAGCCAAAGCTCCGGGAACTCGATGGCCAGCCGATGCCCGAGTCGATCCTCAAGGAGATCAAGTTTGCCTTCATTCAGAAGGAGAGCGCCCGGCTGATGGGCAGTCCGCGTACGTTTCGTCCGCATGGCGAATGCGGTATGGAACTGTCGGATCTGCTGCCTCATCTGAGCACCTGCGTCGACGACATTGCACTCGTCCGGTCGATGCACGGCGAGCAGTTCAATCATCTGCCCGGCCAGTTGATGATGCTTTCCGGTTCGCCACTGCAGGGCTGGCCGACGCTGGGGTCATGGCTGAACTATGGACTGGGCAGCGAGTCACAGAACCTGCCGAGCTACGTCGTGATGACGACGCTGGGCCGCGGCCTGCCCGGTGGAGCGTCCAGCTGGTCCAGCGGCTTTCTGCCATCGCAGCATTCGGGAACGCTCTTTCGCAATCAGGGCAGCCCGGTTCTGAATCTGGCCAGCCCGGAAGGCATCTCGCGCGACGTCCAGGCTCGCAGCCTGCAGGCCATCAACGACCTGAACCGTTTCCGTCTGAACGAGACCGGCAACGCGGAAGTCGCCAGCCGCATCAAGGCTTACGAACTGGCGTTCCGCATGCAGCAGACTGCCCCCGAACTGCTCGACCTTTCGGGTGAGACACAGGCGACGCTCGATGCGTACGGAGTCGACCGCGAGGACAAGTCGAAAGGCACGACTGCCGGCTTTTCCGGTTCGTATGCAAGGAACTGCCTGCTGGCTCGCCGGATGATTGAACGCGGCGTGCGTTTTGTGACGCTGTTTCTTTCCACCTGGGATCACCACAGCAATCTCGACAGTGGCTTGAAGCGGTACACCCAGATCGCCGATCAGCCGGTGACGGCTCTGCTGAAGGATCTGAAACAACGAGGTCTTTTGGATGAGACGCTCGTCATCTGGGGCGGCGAATTCGGACGCACGCCACTCGGTGAAAACCGCGTCAACTTCAAGACGGTCACCGGTCGCGACCACCACCCGTACTCGTTCAGCATGTGGCTGGCCGGAGGCGGCGTGAAAGGCGGTCAGGTGATCGGTGCAACCGACGAAATCGGCTGGGGCGTGGCGCAGGATCCGGTACACGTCCACGACATGCACGCCACGATTCTGCACCTCTTCGGGCTGGACCACGAGCGTCTGACCTACCGCTTCCAGGGCCGCGACTTCCGACTCACCGACGTCTCAGGAAACATCGTTCATCAGCTGTTGAAGTAGTCCCGCCACGACAGCTGACCGCTCACCGGACTCAACGCGAGAATGCTGACACAGCACGGCAACACGTTGATGAAACGCCAGACGCTGAGCAGCGGCAGACCTGCGGCCCACGGCGGTGCCGGTGCGATTCCGTAGCGAGTTCCCTGAACGACAACCGCCGACTCGGCAGGAGCTGTTACCGGCTCTACGATGAGACTTCTGGTTCGGCCTGAATGTGTTATCGAGGAACGTGCCTCTCAAGGAACGTGACTCTTGAGGAACGTGTCCGAACCGACTTCCCGATTTGTGTGCCGTGACGCGTCAGCGGCCGGGCATGACCTGCCCGAGGCCTTACGGCCAACGGCTCACCGTGTTCACATAAGGTGTGTGTGAATCGGGAATCTATTTCCGACACGTTCCTGAGCCCCGACTTTTATGTCGGCGTTCCAGTACCAATCAGCTCAAGACCCCGTGCTGACGCACGGGGCTCGTGAATCACCATTCCAGATCGGGAAGATCTCCTGATGACGATTGCGGATCCTGCGATGACGATTTCTGCCCCTGCTCTGCGGCTGTTGCTATCCGCGGCGTGCTTTCTGACCGGAACTCTCTGTGCGCGGGATGCCCGGTCGCAGGATGCGGCTGGTGTCTTCGCAGCGTTCGAACAGTCGGTTGTTGAGACAGTCAGCCGCTCGGAAAAGTCGGTCGTTGCGATCGCGCGAATTCCTCTGCGGAATGAGCGAATCGATCGACAGCCGGCACGAAATCCCTTTGGGCAGCCGATCGACGCCAACAACGATCCGCTGTCTCCCGCCTTCGCGCCGCAGGATTTTGGAGCCGGCATTCTGATGTCGGCGCCGAACAAACCCGAGACCCGGCTGGTGCTCACGAACTATCACGTCGTTCACGGCGGACGTCCGTTTGTGAACGATGGCACGGTCGTCTCCAACGCGCGACTCACGGTGAGGATCGACCAGACCAGGGCTGCGTGGGCAACCATCTTCGCCGCCGATCCACGCAGCGATCTGGCCGTGCTGGCGATTGAAGACCGGGAACTCTCCGCTGCTTTGCAGGAACGTCCGACGCTCGCCCTGCCGGAATCCGTCGAGCCGCGCAAGGGGCAGTTCGTGCTGACCATTGGAAATCCCTACGCGATCGCTCGAGACGGGTCGCCCAGCGTCAGCTTCGGCATGATCTGCAACGTCGCGCGAGTTCCGCTTGTGAATGCCTCAAGCGAAGACAAAACGATTCATCAGTTTGGAATGCTGCTTCATGTCGATACGCGTCTGGGGCCGGGGACCAGCGGTGGCGCATTGCTGGACAGCAGCGGACAGTTGATCGGCATCACGACTTCGCTGGCAGCGCTGGAGGGCTACGAGTCGAGCGTCGGCTTCGCGGTTCCTCTGAACGCGGGAATGCGGCGAATCATCGAAGACCTGCTGCAAGGCTACGAAGTCGAATACGGATTTCTCGGCGTTCAGCCCGGCGATCCCTTCGCTGGCCGCTTTGGCCGCGCCAAGGTCCGTCGCACTCAGGGCGTTCCCGTGTTCAAGGTGGTGCCCGGTTCCCCCGCCGATCGAGCCGGCCTGCGAAGTGGGGAGACGATCCGCGCCGTCAATGGCGTGCGGCTGTTTTCATCCGACGATCTGTTTCGCGAGGTTGGCCTGCTCGCCCCCGGATCGAACGCGCACCTGCATGTGATCAGCCGCGACGGCCAGCGGTTTGTGGATGTCAGAATCGCGAAATGGCCAGTTCCTGACGCGGAACGCATTGTGACTTCAAACTACCGTCAGTCAGCCTGGCGGGGACTGCGAGTCGACTGGCCGACCGGTCGCATGAAGTTCTTCGACTACGACGCTGCGTATCCCATCGCGGTTGTTGTGAAGACGGTCGAGGTCGGCAGTCCGGCAGAAGCTGCAGGCTTGAGGCCGGGCGATCTGATCACCCGCGTCGCGAACCGGACCATCGAAACTCCCGACGAGTTTTCGTCCGCCGTGAAGTCACTGCGCGGAAACGTCCGGCTCAATCTCACCGAGGGCCGAACCGTCACGATTCAGCCGTAGGCCGCCGCCGTCCGCCATCTGCAGAGCAGCTTGAATCAGCTGGTCGAGTTGCATCGTCGCTGCGTCGCGTTGCAGAAAGGCGTTCGGCATTCGCTCCCGTCAGCAGGCCGCCGCCTCGTCGTTCTGCCGCATCGCCAGTCCGCGATTGAACGTCCCGATTACCGACCGGGCAGCCATCTTGCGCGCAGGCCCGAGCTGCGGCGTCTGCCTCATCGGCCAGGGAATTCGCCTGCGGGAGTTCCTGGAGAGAGATAGGGAAGGCGCCTCAATTCGACGGGTTTGTCGCGAATGCGCGGCGTTCCGTCTCAAGCGTGATCTATTCATGTCGGCAGACAGCGAAGGCGCGGCAAGAGATCGCAGCTGTCACGGACATACCGAAGAGACACGCTTGAGTGGAGCCGGCGACGTGGACGTCCTTGACGATATCTTCAAAGAGTTCCTGGTGGAGAGCTACGAGAACCTCGATCAACTCGATCAGGATCTCATCGCGCTCGAAGACACCCCCGACGATCGCGACTGTCTCGCTAGCGTTTTCCGCACCGTTCACACGATCAAGGGCACGTCGGGATTCCTCGCACTGCCGAAGCTCGAACGCGTCGCGCATGTGGGCGAGAACCTGCTGGTTCCGCTGCGGGACGGCGACCTGAATCTGAGCCGTGAGATTGCCGACGGCCTGCTGGCCATGGTCGACGCCATCCGCGAGATCCTGGGCCACATCGAAGACTCCGGCGGCGAGGGTGACGGCGAATACGAAGCGCTTGTCGCGAGGCTGGAACTGTTGCTGCAGCAGGAAATGGCCGCGGCGACCGGCGAGACAGCGCCGGGTGAAACAGCAGTCGGTGCGAGCCTCAGTGACGAGGAGCTGTCTGACGTTGTCAGCACGCTGGAATCGTCCGCCGAAAAGGCCAGCACCGAAACCGGCGCTGCGCCCCGTGCCGGACGCCGGATCAAGGCGACGCGCCGCGACTCGGGCTCGAAGAAGAATCGTGCGACGACGAAGAGCGATACCGAATCCGTCATCTCAAGTGACGTCGGCAATCCCGCTGCGGCAGAGACTCCCGCCCTGACGGAGGCTCCCGCTCAGGCCGCAGACACGGAGACTGAGGCCAGCTCAGAGTCGCGCGACACGAATGAAGCAGCGAGCGTCACTGCCGACGCAGCTTTGCCGCCAGCCGCTCCGCAGAAAGCAGAAGCCACGAGCGGAGGCAAGGAGCCTGCCGCATCGGATTCCTCGAAGTCGACGTCGTCGATCGCTGACCAGACGGTGCGAATCGATGTCGACCTGCTGGACCGGCTGATGAACCTGGTGGGCGAACTGGTTCTGGCACGCAATCAGATTCTGCAGTTCACCTGCGAGTCCGCCGACGCCACTCTGGCCGCGGCGTCCCAGCGGCTGAACCTGATCACGACGGAGCTGCAGGAGGGCGTCATGAAGACGCGCATGCAGCCGATCAAGAATGCCTGGAACAAGCTGCCCCGCGTGGTCCGCGATCTGTCCGCCGCGTGCAGCAAAAAAGTCGAAGTCCGGATGGAAGGCGAGGAGACGGAACTCGACAAAACCATTCTCGAAGCGATCAAGGATCCATTGACGCATATCGTCCGCAACTCGGTCGATCACGGCATTGAAAGTCCCGACGTCCGTGTCGCGAATGGCAAGCCGGCGGAAGGCACGCTGTGTCTGCGGGCCTTCCACGAAAGCGGCCAGGTCAACATCGAGATCATCGACGATGGCGGCGGAATCAACGTCGATCGCGTCCGCGAGAAGGCCGTTGAGAAAGGCCTGGTCACCGCCGAGCAGGCCGCGACAATGAGTGACCGCGAAGCGACGAGCCTGATTCTCCTGCCGGGATTCTCGACCGCTCCGAAGGTCACCAACGTGTCGGGACGCGGCGTCGGCATGGATGTCGTCAAGACGAACATCGAACGCATCAGCGGCACGCTGGAGATTCACAGCACGCCCGGCCAGGGAACGACGCTGCGTATCAAGATTCCACTGACGCTGGCCATCGTTCCCGCTCTGGTCGTCCAGGCCGCGGGCGGTCAGTACGCGATTCCGCAGGTCAGCCTGCTGGAGCTGGTGCGTCTGGAAGCGTCACGGGTCAAGGACGAAATCGAGTTCATTCACGACGCTCCTGTTTACCGGCTGCGAGGCAATCTGCTGCCACTGGTCTACCTCGACGAACAGCTGGGCCTCTGTCGCAAACGTGCCCGGCATGAGCACAACCAGACGATCAACATCGTCGTGCTGCAGGCCGAGGATCGGCACTTTGGACTCGTCGTCGACGCCGTCACGGACACCCAGGAAATCGTCGTCAAACCACTGAGCGGCCACCTGAAAGCGATCGCCGCCTACGCCGGGTCCACAATCATGGGCGACGGTTCGGTGGCCTTGATTCTCGACGTTCTCGGCATCGCTCAGCGCGGCTCGATCCTTTCCGAACGCCATGATCAGGCTCTGCGTGGCAGCGGCGGCGATCTGGCCAGCGACTCCAACGCATCGACGGAACCACTGCTCGTCGTCGACCCCGGCGATGGTTCACCCGTGGCCGTCCGCCTGTCGACCGTCGCGCGGCTGGAGGAGTTCCGGAAGACCGACATCGAACGCTCCGGCCATCTGGAAGTCGTTCAGTACCGGGGCGACATCATGCCGCTGATCCATCTGCAGTCTTCCGGCTACGGCATGGATGCACGCGAGGAGTCAGCCCGCATCCCGGTCGTCGTGTTCACATCCGGCGATCAGAGCGTGGGCATCGTGGTCGGCCGTGTGATCGACATTGTCCAGCACGCTCTGGCCGACGACAGCGAGGGCCTGGTGCCCGGCAGCCATGTGATCTCCGGTCGCGTTACCGAACTGCTCGACCTCGAAGAGTTTGTTCGCTCGACGATGCCCCAGGTCTTTGCGTGATCGCACCGCGTCTTTGACCTCGCGTTTCTTCAACTTCTGTTCTTCGTCTGGAAGCTCGCCATGACTCCCGCGACGTCCTACTGCACGTTCCACCTCGACGACCTTTACCTGGGCATTGAAGTGTCACAGGTTCAGGAAGTCATCCGTTACCAGCAGATGACCTCGGTGCCGCTGGCCCCAACCGTCATCCGCGGCCTGATGAATCTTCGCGGCCAGATAGTCACCGCCCTTGATCTCCGCCGGCGTCTGGGCATTCCGGACGCAGAGGAAGGTTTTCAGCCGACCAACGTCGTTGTCCGGCGCAGCGACGGAGCCGTCAGCCTGCTCGTTGACCGCATCGGCGACGTGCTCGACACGAACCTCGACACCTTTGAACCGCCCCCGGAAACACTGCAGGGCGTGCCGCGAGAACTCATTCGCGGAGCCTTCAAGCTCGATAGTCGCCTGCTGCTGATTCTCGATACCGACCGCGTGATCGACCAGGCAGCCTGACACGCGAAACCAGTTCAACAAGACAGGTTGTTCCGGCCGCAACTGCTCAGCGTGGCGACTGCAGCCAACTCCACCATATCTGGCACGACGACCGTGCCAATTCCACCTTACGGAGACGTTCCCGATGAAATTCTTCAGCCGTATGTCCCTTCAGGCCCGTGTGTTCAGCGTGGGCGTCATTCTGCCAGGCCTGCTGATTGCCACGCTACTGTGGATGAACGCCCGCAATTCCCGCGAGCAGGCGGTCACATCCGCCGTCGAGAAAGCCCGGTCGATCTGCCTCGCCGTCGAGTCATCCCGTGAACAGAAACAGAACGAGTGGGAGACGGGCGTCGTCACTCACGAACGCATCAAAGAGTGGTACGAAAATGGCTAGGCCGAAACGGCACTCGCGTCCGTCCCCGTCGTCACGGCATGGAACACCGCGATGAAGAAGGCCGAAGAAGGTGGCTACCAGTTCCGCGTCCCGGCACTGGAACCTCGCAACCCGAAGAACGCTCCCAACACGATCGAAGCGGAAGCGCTGCAACATCTTCGCGAAACGAACGAGGACGAGTACTACACGATCGACGACAAGACCAACACGGTGCACTACTTCCGCACCGTCCGACTCTCGGAATCATGTCTGGCCTGTCACGGTGACCCCAGGACCTCAATGGAAATCTGGGGCAACGCAGACGGCACCGACATCACCGGCCACAAAATGGAGAACTGGCGTGCCGGCGAAATGCACGGTGCGTTCGAAGTCGTCCATTCGCTGGACGAAGCCGACGCCGCCGTTGCTGCGGGCGTCTGGAAGAGCAGCGTTCTGGCGATCTTCGCCCTCGTCGGCACCGGCGTGCTGACAGTTCTCGTCGTGCGAACCGTGACCCGCCGCATCGCCAGCTCAGCGCACCGGATCAGCGGTGCCACCAGCAAGCTGCAGGGCAGCAGCCGCGAACTCGACGAATCGGCTCAGTCGACCTCGAACGAATCATTCGCCATGGCGTCAGCAGTGACCGAAGTTTCGGCCAACGTCGAATCGCTGGCGTCGGCTTCCGATCAGCTCGGCGAGAGCATCCGTGAGATCGCCGGCAACGCCAGCAACGCCGCCGGCATTGCCGAGAACGCTGTCACGGAAGCAGAAGCCGCCAATGCCGCAATTGCCCGCCTGGGCGAAAGCAGTGCTTCGATCGGTGCCGTCATCGACGTCATTAACTCGCTGGCCGAACAGACCAACCTGCTCGCCCTGAACGCGACAATCGAAGCCGCTCGAGCCGGTGAAGCCGGCAAGGGATTTGCCGTCGTCGCCAACGAGGTCAAGGAACTGGCCAACGAAACCAGCACGTCCACCAACCAGATCACGGAAGCCATCAAGGCGATCCAGGCGGACAGCCAGGCGGCCACCGAAGCCGTGCAGCGGATCAGCGACATCATCGCTCAGGTCGCGGAAGCACAGCAGGCGATTGCGAGTGCCGTTGAGGAACAGAGTGCGACGACGACGGAAATGAGCCACAGCATCGGCGAGGTGGCATCGGCCGGACGCAGCATGAGCGACCAGGTCGACAGCGTGTCCCGCAACTCGAAATACACCGCGGAACAGGTTCAGGGCAGTCTGGATTCCGTTCTGCAGATTGCAGAAATGGTCGCCGATCTTCGCGGCCTGCTGGGCAACGTCGAGCAGACCAAAACCGTCGAATCAGGTGTCTCCGAACTCTGATTCGAACCGACAAGGGTCTTCTCGCCAATCCGTCGTCGCTGAGAACCAGACTCAGCGACTGGGGCCTACTCAATTGTGTGGAATCGTTAAATGAAACTCTTCAGCTTCAGTATCCGCATTCAGCTGTACTCGATGATCGCTTTTGTGACAGGTGCCTTCCTGTGCTTTGGACTGTGGTCACGGTCGACCCTGTCAATTGCCAAGGTCAACGGCCCTTATTACGACCGTATTGTGCAGGGCAAGGATCTTGTGGCCGACATCCTGCCGCCTCCCGAGTACATCATCGAGTCGTACCTGACGGTGCTCGAAATGACGGACGAAGTCCAGGAGGGAGCTACCTCTGAAACACTCGCCCCGTTCGTTGAAAAGTCACGACAGCTCCGCAAGGAGTACGACGAGCGCCACGACTTCTGGGTCGCCAGCCTGCCAGAAGGCAAGATGCGGCAGAACCTGCTCGTCGACTCCTATGACCCAGCGGTGCGTTTTTACGACCTTCGCGACAGGGAGTTCATCCCAGCCTGCCTCGCTGGCGACGCTGCACAGGCCAGCACCCTCGCCCGTGGAGAACTCCGCGATGCCTACCTCGAACACCGCAAGGCCATCGACGACGTTGTTCAGCAGGCAACCGCGCAGAATGCCGCCACGGAAACTGAGGCTGCGGAACTCGTTGCAACTCGCACATTCTGGTCAAACGCCTTCGTCCTCGGTGTGCTGGCAGGAACAGCACTCGCGGGGTGGCTGGTGATTCGCACCGTGACAGGCCGGATCGCAGCGGCAACCAACCGGCTGACCAACGCAACGACCGCACTTCGCTCATCAAACCGCACTCTTGAAGAAGCTGCTGACTCGACGTCCTCAGAATCCGTCGCGATGGCATCGTCCGTAACGCAGGTTTCCGCCAACGTGGATTCACTCGCGTCAGCGTCAGACCAACTCGGTGAGAGTATCCGCGAAATTGCCGGCAGCGCCTGCAACGCCGCCGGCATCGCCGAAAGTGCTGTCAGCGAAGCGGAATCCGCAGATGCCGCGATCGCTCGCCTGGGCGAAAGCAGTGCATCGATCGGTGCCGTCATCGACGTCATCAACTCGCTGGCCGAACAAACCAACCTGCTTGCACTGAACGCAACGATCGAAGCCGCCCGGGCAGGCGAAGCCGGCAAGGGATTCGCCGTTGTCGCGAATGAGGTCAAGGAACTGGCCAACGAGACCAGCTCCTCGACAAGCCAGATCACGGAAGCCATCAAGACGATTCAGGCGGACAGTCAGGCGGCCACCGAAGCCGTCAAGAGAATCAGCAACATCATCGCTCAGGTCGCGGAAGCACAGCAGGCGATTGCGAGTGCCGTTGAGGAACAGAGTGCGACGACGACCGAAATGAGCCACAGCATCGGCGAGGTGGCATCGGCCGGACGCAGCATGAGCGACCAGGTCGACAGCGTGTCCCGCAACTCGAAATACACGGCGGAACAGGTTCAGGGCAGTCTGGATTCCGTACTGCAGATTGCAGAAATGGTCGCCGATCTCCGCGGCCTGCTGGGCAGCGTGGAACAACAGACCGAGACGGTCGAATCCGGAGCCTCAGAATTCTGATTCGACCGCGTCATCCGGGTGGAACACGGCCAGCCGTGACGTCTGCGGTATGACCTGCCGCGCGACACGGCTGGCACCTTCCTCCCCTGCCCTTCCCCCTGCTCCTGCAACTCCCTTTCGCACCAGAAACTCATACCGAGGCACTCTCAATGAACGCGTTGATCATCGACGACTCCCGTGCGATGCGCCGGATTCTGAAACAGATCGTGACGGGTCTGGGCTTCGAGGTTCTCGAAGCTGGAAACGGTCAGGAAGGACTGGAAGTCCTGTTCGGATCCGATGACGTCGAACTTGTCCTCGTCGACTGGAACATGCCGGAAATGAACGGGCTGGAGTTCGTCGAAGCCGTCCGGTCGAAACCGGAATACCAGCGGCTGTCCCTCGTGATGGTAACGACCGAATCGGAGCCGGCACGCATGGCTCGCGCCCTGATGGCCGGCGTCGATGAGTTCGTCATGAAGCCGTTCACGCCGGACATTCTGCTGGAAAAGCTGAACCTGATTGGCGTGAAG